>Ga0172366_10003331_pt1 | contig 12679 bp, 11 predicted proteins | sample LakKivSesite69cm_FD_114533 | JGI IMG/M metagenome (GOLD analysis project Ga0172366, IMG submission 114533) | Sediment microbial communities from Lake Kivu, Rwanda - Sediment site 69cm | ecosystem: Environmental > Aquatic > Freshwater > Lake > Sediment | place: Rwanda: Western Province, Lake... | reverse complement strand
TGGGGAGACGACTCCTTCATAAGTGAAGTTTCGTAAATAGATTTTTTTATTAGGTACTACACACTTCTTGAAAATAGGAAATAGAGTGAGTATTCCAGATGAGCAAAAGACCGACTATACCTTCAGAGTTGAAAAGGCGCATACTAGTCGAGGCAGGTCATAGATGTGCGATTCCTACTTGTAGACATCCAACAACCGAGATTGCACACATAATACTTTGGGAAAAGGTAAAGAAACACGAATATGAGAATCTTATTGCTCTTTGTCCGAATTGCCATGCAAGAGCCGATAAAGGAGAAATAGACCGCAAATCCTTGCGAATTTACAAGAGAATCCTTCAGAGATTGACTGACAGATATGATAGATTTGAATTGGTCATTCTCAATGAGTTGAGGCTTGGAAAACCTGTCATAATGGCTGGAAATATGTTGTTATTAATTAAGAATCTTTTAGATGACAAGCTTGTTTCTATAAACACAGACATAAATATTGATGGTATAACGTATTCCGTATCAATAGGGAACATTCCGCTTAATGTCGAAGTTCTGTTAACAGACAAAGGAAAGCAATTTATTGATGAATGGATAAAAGCCAATGAAGAACTAACCTATTAGCACCCATAATCTGCATCAACCAGATCAGATAAGGAGCTCATTCAAGTGCTCGCGAACCGAAAAAAACTCCTCAATGGGATTTATGACAAGCCGATAAGAGATTGCATGCTAAAAGCTATAAAATTTATTGATTCTGATAGACGTGAACAAGCTTCAAAGGAAATCTACGAAGCATTAGCCGCATTCAAATTCATTATGTTCGGCTTCTTTTCTGATTTTAGAGTTACAAGTGTAGAATTCAAAAAGATGGGGTTCAAAATCGATTTTCCTAATCTGCTTGCCGACTTAGCATTAAGATAATCCTTGGAAGAGACGAGCAGGCTTTGCAACTCCTAATGAGCATAGGATCGCATCTGAAGCCTACAAGTAAGGGACAAGTGTATAGCGTAAGCAAATATTCATTTCCGAAGTTCCAAGATAAAAACGAAGCTTGGAAACACTATGATGACGTTCTACGAGTAATACTCGAATATCAAGACAGAATACCACATTCTAGGTGGAGGAAATAGTCTAATTAGCACTTTGTATGGGCCTTCAAGCTTACGTCATATGAACGCCGGGATTAGAACCCAAATGGGTTCAAGTCCGGTGCATCTGGTGCTCCCGTTCATCTCAACGACCTTATCTTTGCAGCCAATGGTGTGCTTTCTCACTCAGTAGTGCGGGGGGTTAGGTTTAAACATCGGTTTAAATTCTCGGGATTTGTGTTAACTCCATAACTCGATTGAAGAATAGTTTTTCAAGTGGGGGTGGGATTTGAACCATCCTCACAATGGAGATGTCGCCCGCGTAATTCCCCTTTTTTGGCGTTTGTCAGCTGGTTCTTTCAATATTTCTTTAGCCTTTTTGTTCCAGGGATTGCGTTTTCTAAACGTTGGCAAAGTAAGGACATGGATTGTCACGGCAATCGCTATTGCGAAAAGAACTATCTGCACAACGTAATTATTCACTATCAAGAGCGCAGAAAAGCAGATTGCTATCCATAGTAAGAATATCGTGAAGACTTTGCCTGCTAGTGAGATCCCCTTTCCCTCTTTGTAGTTTCTTATGTAGCTTCCAAACAATCTGTTGTTAAGCAGCCATCGATGCATACGCTCTGAACCTTTGTAATAACATGCAGCTGAGAGTAGAAGAAAGGGAGTGGTAGGCAGAATTGGCAGAAATATGCCTACAGCCCCCAATCCTAACGAAATAGTTCCAGCTACTATGAATACTGCCTTCCTAAGACTGCTCGGTCTGTGCCCGCCCTTAGGTTGATTCATAAAAACATATCATGCTTTTGCGCTTGTTTAATTTTGCTATCACTGCCTGCATGAGATATGTCACTTATCCCAGGCTTGCCAAAGCCGCTACAAATTCAAAAATCAAATATCAAGAATGATTGCTGCAAAAACAGATAAGGAAGATATTGGGGGTTTGGCATCAAGTATAGTGAGTATTGTTATTCTGTTGTGCGACCGTCGAAGTGCTCCTCGCTAGCCATTGCTTCTTTTTTGGTATGACGTACCACTCCGTCTTGGTGCTCTGGTGGCGAGTAAATCGTGTAAAGTTTAAGGTTTGTACGCTTAGACTTATTGATTACATTGTGTCTGGCGCCCGCAGGGACTATGACCGCATCTCCGTCTTTGACGCGGTGTTCAACGCCGTCAATGATCACTTTTCCTTCTCCTCTCTCAAACCTGAAGAATTGGTCGACATCCCCATGTGTTTCTTCACCTATCTCTTCCCCAGGTTTAAGACTCATGAGAACGAGCTGACTGTACTTCCCAGTGTACAACACGCGACGGAAATCAACATTCTTCTCTGTCTCTTTCTCAATAGCTGTCACGTATCCTTTCATATTTATCACCTCGACATCTCTCAAGGGTTTCTCCATCAGTTTTAAAGTTTAAGGCCTTCAGCCACGAATTTACCTAACTCCGGGTCAGCTTTCGTCAGATTCGCTATCACTCGTTGCTGGATCTGTTTATCTATAGGCATAAGATCTGCGATGAGATTGTCCACTAGATGCTCTTTGTCCATCTGGCTTAAGGAACGATATTTCTCCCCAGCCTGTTGGAAGTCGTTGGTTTTACTAATCTTCTTCTTAGTGACCTCTCCTTCAACGCCGTATATGGATGGAGTTCCTGATGGAGCCTCCACGGGTGAGCCGCCAGCAATGCTTGCTGGCTCATAATTCACAGGACCACTGTATTCTCCCAATTGCATTGAGCCATCGCGCTGGCTGTTGTTGACCTCCACGATAGGACGGTTTACAGGAAGTTGCAGGTAGTTCGGTCCCAACCTGTGACGCTGTGTATCAGCATATGAGAATGTTCGACCCTGAAGCAACTTGTCAGCTGAAAAGTCTATGCCTGGAACAATGCTAGCGGGACAGAAAGCTGCCTGTTCAACCTCAGCGAAGAAGTTCTTGGGATTGCGATTCAGTATCATCTTCCCAACTGGCATCAGCGGGAATTTGTCCTCAGGCCAAGTCTTTGTGGGATCAAGTGGATCAAAATCCTGTTTCAGCTCGTCTTCGATTTCCATCAGCTGAACATACAGTTCATACTCAACCTCTTCACCTTTGGCTATGGTGTCCCAGAGATCGCGGGTGAGGTAGTCTGGGTCGACACCTGCTAGGCGAGTGGCTTCATGTCGGTCAAGATTGTGCACCCCCAATTTTGGCTTCCAGTGGTATTTCACGTATTGCCGTTTTCCTTCTGAGTTCACCCAGACATATGTGTTGACGCCGAAGCCCTCAGTCATACGGTAGCTCTTCGGTGTTCCGCGGTCTGAGAAGAGCCATACAATCATGTGAGTCGATTCAGGGGTTAAGGATATGAAATCCCAGAAGCTGTCGTGTGAGGAGGAAGCGGATGGTATGTTGCTGTCAGGGGCGCCCTTGAACGCATGAACCATATCTGGAAACTTGATCGCGTCTCTGATGAAGAAGACAGGAAGATTGTTTCCAACTAAGTCGTAGTTGCCTTCTTCGGTGTAGAATTTAACAGCAAATCCTCGTGGATCTCGCACTGTGTCAGCGGATCCTCTCCCACCAGTCACAGTTGAGAACCTTACAAACACAGGAGTCTTCTTCTCAGGGTCTTGGAGGAACTTCGCTTTGGTGTAGGGTGCCATGCTCTTGTAAACCTGGAAGTATCCATGTGCTCCTGCTCCTTTCGCGTGGACAACTCTTTCGGGGATGCGCTCTCTGTCAAAGTGAGCCATCTTCTCGATGAACTGAATATCTTGCAGAAGAACTGGCCCACGTTCGCCGACGGTTAATGAGTTTTGGTTGTCAGTGATTGGTACACCTTGGTTTGTTGTCAAAACTTTCTTTTTTTCCATTTCTGTTGTCTCCCTTTATAGTAATTTTGGGAACTAGATTATAATTGATTCTGTCGACGGATCGAGAAATCATCAGAGAAATCAAACACAAAAATGAGACTTGCATGCACACTCGTCAAGTAGTTGCGATCAATCGACCTCAAGATACAGAAAAATCTTTAACTAGTCTTTAGTGGTTTGTTTGTTTGTTCAGGCTGATCGAAATGATGTTTGAAGTTGTGAAGTCTGAGGTTGTTTCTCATATCTCTTACCTTGTCGGCTCCAAGAATGAAGCTGTAGTGATAGACCCTAGAAGAGATTGCCAAATATACTCCGAGATTGCTGCTAGATGGGCTGCCCGAATAAAGTATGTTTTTGAGACGCATAGAAATGAAGATTATGTGATAGGCTCTTTAGAATTGGGCAGCATTACAGGAGCAACGGTATTTCATGGTCCTGGGTTGAAGTGGGGTTACGGCAACACAGCCAAGGACAACCAAGAGTTTTCTGTAGGATCACTTAAGATTAAGGTTTTGCACACCCCTGGTCACTCTCCAGAGAGCACCAGCTATGCGCTCTATGATTTCGAGTCAGGAGATCAAGCTGTGATGGTGTTTACAGGTGACACGCTCTTCGTTGGGGATGTGGGCAGAACAGATTTCCTCGGTCCCAAAATGACTCCGGTAATGAGCCAAAAGCTGTACGAAAGCATTACTTCAAAGCTTCTTGCATTAGGTGACGGCGTGATAGTGTGCCCAGCGCATGGCGCGGGCTCCGTCTGCGGCGGAAAAATAAGGGAGAGAGAAATCAGCACAATAGGTATCGAGAAGGCAACAAATCCGATGCTGAGACTCAGCAGAGACAAGTTTGTAGCATACAAAGTTGCTGAGAAACACCAGACGCCACCATATTTCAAGAAAATGGAAGAGTACAATCTGACAGGCCCTCCACCACTTGGAGCTTTGCCCGATCCTAGAGCAATGAAGCCTTCAGAGTTTGATGAGAAAGCAAAAAAGGGCGCCTTTATCGTGGATGTGCGCTCTCCTGTGGCCTTCGGAGGCGCTCACATAGCGGGGTCTTTCAGCCTGCCACCTAGCAGATTATCAAACGCAGGATGGGTTCTAACCTACGACAAACCGATTCTGCTAGTTGCAGAGAATTCAGAAGCCCTGGATTTTGCAGTGCGAAACCTTTGGCGCTTGGGATTCGACAAAATAGAGGGATACCTCGCTGGCGGATTAGAGGCTTGGTACAAGGAAGGGTTGCCAATAGCCAAAGTGGAACTGATTACAGTCCAAGATCTCAAGAAATGGATTGACTCAAAAGAGAGAGTTACGGTTGTTGATGTTCGCAGGGAGAGTGAATGGATTGAAGGACACATCAAAGGCTCAAAACATATTTACGTTGGGCAACTTGAGAAACAAACACACAAACTTCCACGACACAATCCTATAGTAGTCACATGTAAAACAGGAAATCGATCGAGTTTCGGCGCCAGTGTATTGTTGAGGGCAGGATTTGACCGAGTTTACAATTGTCTGGGCGGAATTGACGCATGGAGCAAGTCCGGCTTCCCTCTAATCAAGTAGCTTTCAGTTATCTTTATTAGAAAAAATTGTGGTAATAGGAGTTAAGTGTGAAATATGTTTCCTCTTGGAATAGAGCCTTACATAATAGGCGGAGTACTTGTTGGCATTGGTGTAAGCCTAATATACATTGCAACTGGCCTTCATGCGACACAGAGTAGTTTCTTCACAACCACGCTTTCTTGGTTCTCAAAAAGGAAGCATTTCCAGAAAGAGAGCAATATAGAAGAGAGAAACTGGAGACTATTCTTGGCAGTAGGCATCATAATAGGAGCACTCGCCTATACTCTTACCCTTTCGCCCACAGGCTTTTGGATAACATCAGTGCAGATTTGGAGGTTGGCGTTAGGCGGGTTGCTTGTGGGATTTGGAACTCGTCTATCCCAAGGGTGTACATCTGGTCATGGGATAAGCGGTCTGGCATCGCTGTCTACAACTTCTCTATACGCGATCATTGTTTTCATGGGAGTGGCAATAGTGACTGCTAACATAGTTCAACTTCTCGGGGTGTTTCCTTGAACAAGCAGAACATAATAGTTCTTGTTGGCGGGATTTTCTTCGGTTTTGGACTGGCCTATAGCGGCATGACCAGACAGGAGATAGTCCTTTCTTTCCTCCAACTCAAAGACCTAGGGTTGATATTTGTTATGGGAGGCGCAGCAGCTGTTACGTTCTTTGCTGTCAATGTGGTTCCGAGGTATCTTAAAACTCCTCTTCTAGGAGGCAAATTCAAGCCTCGACGAGCGCCTCTGTCGCGAAACGTAGTAATTGGGGCAATCATCTTCGGCGTTGGTTGGGGCCTTTCTGGCCAATGCCCAGGTTCTGCTGTGGCAAGCCTAGGAACAGGAAACCTCTATGTTCTGGTAGGCTTAGCTGCTATGTTCATCGGCGCTTATTTGAGGGGATTGCTGGAAAAATAATGGGGCACGTGCACTCGCAACTCGAGTCTCATCGCAGAGATGATTAGCGTAAAGGGAGATGTAGTGATTAGTCTCCTGCCCCAACCGTGTTGGATAATGGCATGCACGCATTAAGCGTGCATTCAAAGATCTTGGCCTTTTAAGATCACTTAAAGAAGAGATCGCCTAGAGGATTGGCAGAATCCAAACCGTAACCAAGGCTATTAGCATAGTTGGAATAGCGGTCAGAATGCCAGTCTTGATCAGTTTTTCTTTTGAAATTTGACCTGTTGAATAGACTAAGGCAGTGGATGGGACGCCTACTGGGGTTATGAACGCTATGGTAGCAGAAAGAGCCACTGCCATGACAAACGGCACAGGAGTAATTCCTAAGACACGCGCAATGTCGATAGCTATCGGGATCAGAATAGCAGCAGTTGCACTATTTGAAATGAAATTTGTAAGTGTCAGCGAAATCAGACTCAATACCAGAAGCATAAATATCATAGGAGTAGAACCATGCAGAGAAGCTATTGTATTGCTCATTATTCCAGCCGCACCTGAAGCGATCATGGCTTCTCCTAGTAATATTCCTCCTCCGACAAGGAAAATCAATTCCCATTGAATTTGCTGCAAGTCTTTTAGATCAAGCAAATTGAGGCCAAACATAGTCAAGACTGCAAGTATCGAAACGATAGCAGCGCTAGAGACTGAAGTAGGCAATCCAAGCCACACTTCTATTTGACTTCCCATAAACCACAAAAATACCGTTCCTGAAAAGACAAGCATCACTTTTTTCTGCGAACCAGTCCATCGTTCACTTTGATTTTTTTGCTCTACGATTGCATCAAGATCAAGTGTAAATCTTGGGGAAGGATACATCACCTTCAAGATTATGAAAGCAATTGCTAAAGAGAGCAAAGAAATAGGCAAGCCATAATAGGCCCATTGTAAGAAACCGAACGGAAGGCTTTCCCCCAACAATGCCGCTGCTATCATTGCTGGCGTGCTTCCTGTAAGCATTGCCATACCACCAATTGACGTGCTTATGGATACCCCAAGAAGCAACTTAGTTCTGAGGTTAACAAGTTCTTCAGGCATAGCACTCATTATCGAAAGAATCACAGGCAAAATCACTGCTATAGCCACAGTGTTTGACATCCACCAGCTCAGGAAAGCAGCAGCAAACATAACAAGCAAAACAAGCCTGTCAATCGATCCTCTTGAGTAAGTTAGCAAATTATAGCCAATCCACTTGTCAAGTCCGTGTTTTCTTATTGACTGTCCAAGTACTAGGCCTCCAATCATGAGGAAAATAATTGAATGTGAAAAAGGCGCAAAGGCATCCTTCGGTGAGAAAACACCCAGAAGGGAAAGAGCTATTGGTATCATCAAACCTGTGATTGGCAGAGGAAACACTTCGAGAGCCCAACATCCAGCCGCAAAGACAAAAGTGGCTGCGGTTCTCCTAACAATCTCTGTTTGACCAGAAGTTCCAAAATATACAACAACTGCGATTGCTAATGCTAGGAGGAAGTTTCTTCTGGAGTAGAGGAATTTGTGGAGTCTCCTCGGTGTTGTATAAGCGATCCATTCAATCCGCTTACATGAAATGCATTCTACGTCTTCAATTGCCGCTACTTTCTTTCTTCCTTTCGCTGATTTTTCCATTCCATTATCCCTCGAGGATTCTGAATGTGCGCACGTCATCAATTCTAGGCTAGCTTGTGCGCATAAGCGTGCAATTCGTCCTCAGATCAAAGAATCATATAAGTAGGATGCTTAATTATAATTGCTCCAAAATAATGTCTGGAGATCAGAGACTTGGCTGAAGAAAATGTTTGGCATGCTTCTGAAATTGAAGAAGCATTCAAAACGCTTGAGACGAGCGAAAGGGGATTGACAAATGCCGAGGCAGAGAAGCGACTCCTTAAATATGGAGTCAACGAGCTAGAAGAAGAGAAAAGAATAAGCAAATTTGCCCTGCTTGTAAGCCAACTGAAGAATCCGCTTGTTGGAGTGCTCGTCGCCGCGGCATTAATCTCATTTCTTGTTGGCAAGGTCATTGACACGATGGTTGTGGCCGTCGTTATAGTCTTCAACACCACTATAGGGTTCGTTCAAGAGTTCAAAGCAGAAGCTGCTCTTCAAGCCTTGAAATCGATGGCTGCACCAGAAGCCGAAGTAATCCGAGGCTGCCCTGAACGAGGTACTTGCCTAGAAATGCGAGTTAAGGCAAGGGAAATAGTCCCTGGAGACATCATACTCTTAGCAGCTGGAGATAAAGTTCCCGCAGACGCCCGCATTTTCGAAGTTGCAAACCTTGAAATAGATGAGTCCATGTTGACTGGCGAGTCAACCCCTGTGAGAAAAACAATCGACACTCTGAACAAAGATTTACCAGTAGCTGACACAACAAACATTGCATTCTCGGGCACGATAGTCACGCAGGGAAGAGGAAAAGCAGTTGTTGTAGCCACCGGAATGAAAACCGAAATAGGGAAAATAGCTAAGCTAATAAAAGAGACCGAAAAAGCCGCAACTCCCATTCAAAGGCGAACTTCAGACCTTGGCAAAAAACTTGGGCTCTTTGCCCTCTTAGCAAGCGGTTTAGTACTTGCAGTTAGTCTGCTTCGTGGATTCGATTTCTACGAAGTGTTTCTCTTCGCCTTGGCAACTGCAGTCTCAGCCATCCCGGAAGGATTGCCAGCAGTGATGACAATCACATTGGCAGTTGGCGTAAACAGAATGGCTAAACGCAATGCCATAATCAGAAAACTGCAAGCAGTTGACACCCTAGGATCAGCAACAGCGATTTGCACAGACAAAACTGGAACTCTCACAACTAACCAAATGACGGTGCAAAAGATATTTGTGGATAACAGAATGGTCAAGGTCACTGGTGCTGGCTATGCTCCAGAAGGACATTTCGAGGTAGAGGGCAATGTAATAGACTCAGCCAAGGATGAAGCGCTTAACCTGTTGCTCCAGATCGCTGCTCTTTGTAACGACGCTAGACTCAGGCAACATGAAGGCAAAGATGGATACCGCTGGGAAATTTACGGCGATCCAACAGAAGGAGCATTAGTGGTTGCAGCTCAAAAGGCGAAACTCGAAAAGCACGAATTAGAAGAAAAGTTGCCACGAGTCGATGAGATCCCCTTTAACCCAAAGGAGAGGTATATGGCTACCTTCCATAAAAGCTCCCCAAAGTTTCTGCAAGTTTATGTGAAGGGCGCGCCTGAAACCGTCTTGGAATTTTGTTCAGAAATTCTAGAAGACGGGGAGGCAAAGAGACTGACACAGCGAAAGAAAGAAGAGATTTTGAAAGTTGGCACTCAAATGGCTAGTGAGGCGCTGAGGGTTCTCGCCTTTGCATACCAAACAATGGAGAAAGAAACGCCTGACGATTTCAAAGAAAAAATACGCCAAAAAAGCGCCGCTCTAGTTTTTGTCGGACTTGCGGGAATGATTGACCCGCCTAGACCAGAGGCAAAAAACGCGGTTCACCTCTGCAAAAGAGCGGGAATAAGAGTTGTAATGGCCACGGGAGACCACAAGCTGACCGCAGAGGCTATTGCCAAAGAAATTGGGATCCTTGAGCCAAGCTCAAAGGTTCTCACCGGAGAGGATTTGGATAGCATGAATGACGACGAGTTAGACGCTGTTGCAGAAGGAACATCGGTTTTTGCCAGAGTATCTCCAACCCATAAATTCAGGATTGTTGAATCTCTTAGGCGAAAGGGACACATAGTGGCGATGACCGGTGACGGCGTTAACGATGCGCCTGCTTTGAAAGCGGCCGAAATCGGTGTTTCAATGGGGATCACTGGAACAGACGTCACAAAAGGAACGGCCGACATGGTTTTGGCTGATGACAATTTCGCCAGCATTGTTAATGCTGTTGAAGAAGGACGTGTGGTGTTTGAAAACCTAAGAAAAGTCGTGAAATACTTGGTAACCACCAACACTGGTGAAATCCTCACAATACTAGCCGCGTTGATTCTTTTGCCCCATGCACCGCTTATTTTTACTCCCGTTCAAATATTGTGGGTCAACCTTGTAACAGACGGTCTGCTTGACGTAACATTGGCAATGGAGCCAAAAGAAGAAGACGTTATGGATGAACCACCAAGAAAACCCACCGCGAAAATAATGAACCGAGAAATCGTGATGAACACCATCTACATTGGTATATTCATGATGATTGGGACGCTATGGATTTTCACGAACGAATGGAACGGTGGAGACCTTATCAGAGCTCAGACACTCGGATTCACCACCATGGCAATGTTCCAAGTGTTTAATTCACTGAACTGCAGATCACGAACCAAATCAGTTTTCAGATTAGGCTTTTTCGCAAACAAATACTTGTTTGCCGCAATTATTACCTCGGTTTCATTGCAGGTTTTAGCAACTATCCTTCCCTTCTTTCAAGTTGCCCTAGGCACGACGGTTCTCTCGATTTGGGATTGGCTAACAATAGTTCTCGTTTCAAGTTCAGTGTTCTTTGCTGACGAAGTAAGAAAACTCGTGAGAAGCAGGATAAAGAGGTGATTGCTATAACATCAAAATATGAAGTTGAACTTATTTCCATCAATGAAAAGAACGAGTTAATGAAGAAATACGGCGAACGTGTTCTTTATGAAGAAAGAGCCGACATATATGGGTGCTGCATCAAACTCTTGACCGACATAGAGTATGTGAAGGAACGCTGGGAAGAAAACTTCTACCCCATGTCTGCACATGTTCGTTCTCACGGAAGAATGGTGGTGACAGAAGAAAATAGCGGGATACAACGCGTATTCTACGATCAACTTTCAAAAACAGCCTTTCTAATCAACGTAGACTATTATGGTTGGGTAAAATCACTAGCCTTAAGCATCGCCAGCGACATTCTTGAGGACAGCCATGACATAAATTCAGTTCACGGTGCTTGCGTAGACATCGATGGACAAGGCGCCTGTTTAGTTGCTCCCTCTGGAACAGGCAAAACAACACACACTTATGGTCTTCTCAGACTACCTGGCGTTCGAGTTGTATCAGACGATTGGTTCTTCGTTCGCCTGATGGCAGATCAAGCTCTCGCATTCAGTTCTGAGAAAAATTTCTACATCCAGGCCGATATTGCTGACAACTGGGGTGAATACCAAAAGCTTGTAGACAAAGCTGAATTTGATTCGAAAGGTAGAGCGGTCGTCAATGTTAGATGGGTTGTTGGCAAGGGAAAGATTTTGCCGATGACCACATTAAAGAAAGCGATATTGCTGAAGCGAGACCCCGAGGACAACGTAATCGTCAGCAAACTATCACTGGAAGAAGCAACTCGCTACGTAGAAACTGTCGATTTTTGCAATCCCCACATGCTCGTGAAGGATGAGCGAAAGATGAACTTGAGAAGGCAATTCTTCAAAGAACTCTTTACTCCCTTGGAAATACATGTTGTCAATACAACAGCTCCAATCCTTGAGGCTCACCAAGCGATTAAAGAGATTTTTGGGAATGTAAACTAATTCCTTTGTAGGAGGAAGCAAGGTGAAAAAAATCGGCGTGGTAACAGCGGGCGGCGATGCCCCAGGAATGAATGCCGCAATCCGCTCGATAGTTCGAACCGCAATATTTAACGAATTAGAAGTCGTGGGAGTCGAAAGAGGTTATGCAGGGCTCATTGAAGGAACGATTCGCTCTTTGGACATTCGTTCAGTTAGCGGAATAATCAATCATGGAGGAACCATACTAAGAACCGCGCGATGTGAAGAAATAAAAACTGAAAGGGGAATTCAGAAAGCCGTTCATGCTCTAAAAAATCACAAAATTGATGGGCTCATTGTAATCGGAGGAGACGGCTCTTTCAGAGGAGCAAGTAAACTCTACGAAGCCAGCGGGATACCAGTTATAGGAGTGCCTGCAACAATAGATAATGATGTCGCTGGCACAGACACCACAATAGGTTTCGACACCGCCGTCAACACTGCCCTATTTACAATTGACCGAATCCGCGACACTGCTACTTCTCATGAGCGAGTTTTCGTCGTTGAAGTTATGGGACGAAAAAGAGGTTTTCTGGCCCTTGCTGTGGGATTCGCTGAAGGAGCCGAATTCATTCTTGTTCCAGAAATCAGACTTGACATAGAATCCATCTGCAGAAAACTTGAGCAAGGACGGAAGAAGGGAAAAACTTCAGAAATAATAGTTATAGCTGAAGGTGTGGGAGATTCTTCTACAATAGCTGAAGAAATAAGAAAGCGAACAGGCTACAACGTCCGCTTGA
>Ga0172366_10003328_pt1 | contig 12685 bp, 11 predicted proteins | sample LakKivSesite69cm_FD_114533 | JGI IMG/M metagenome (GOLD analysis project Ga0172366, IMG submission 114533) | Sediment microbial communities from Lake Kivu, Rwanda - Sediment site 69cm | ecosystem: Environmental > Aquatic > Freshwater > Lake > Sediment | place: Rwanda: Western Province, Lake... | reverse complement strand
GCTCAAGTTCAGGACCCTTAGACCGGAAGGGAGCTACAACAACGACATCGGCGTGCCGCTGACCGTGCTGCGCATGACCAGGGACATCGAGGCTTGTGTCTTCGAGATTGAGATGAATGAGTTGGGCGGGACCGCCAGACTCGCTCGCATCTGCCGGCCCGAGGTGGGGGTGATAACCAACATCGGGGATACGCACCTGGAGTTCATGAAGGATCGGCACGGCGTGGCCCAGGAGAAGGCGGAGTTGCTCCAGGCCTTGCCGGAGAAGGGCGCGGCTGTGCTAAACGCCGACGACCCGCTGGTGATGGCAATCGGCGCCACCTACGCGCCGGCCCGCCGGGTGACATTCGCACTTGACGAGAAGGCGGAGGTGTTTGCGACCGATGTCGAGGACTTAGCACTCGCCGGAAGTAGGTTCCGGCTGATGGGTGAGTACGAGGTAATGCTGCCCATCCCGGGCCGGCACAACGTCGCCAACTGCCTGGCGGCCTGCGCCGGTGCCTACGCGATGGGCATGTGGCCTGGGGACATGCCGGGAGCCATCGCTCGGTTTGAGCCGCTCCCGATGCGGCTGCGCATTCTCAGACTGGGCGGCGTAACCCTGATTGACGACTGCTACAACGCGAACCCGCAGTCGGTGCGCGCAGCGCTTGAGGTCCTGGAGAAGAACGCAGAGCCCCGGCGGCGTGTCGCTTTTCTAGGCGATATGCTTGAGCTCGGCGAATCATCGCGTGCCCAACACGAAGACCTGGGCCGCAAAGTAGGTGCACTTGTAAGTAGACTGGTGCTAGTGGGGCCTCGAGGTGAGTACACCGCCAAGGGCGCATCGGCCGTCGGCCAGAGGCAAGTTTGGCGGTTCGGGACATCTGCTGAGGCGAGGGAGGCGCTGTTTGACATCATTCGGCCCGGAGATACAATCCTCGTTAAGGGTTCCCGAGCCATCGCGATGGAACTCATTAGCCAAGAGATTGCAAGACGCTGTGACAAACGAAACTAGACCGGTCCCATCCCCAGGACCGGGTTCTTCTCCGCTTCCTCCGGTCCAGTTCACGGACACAACGCTCCGCGACGCGCACCAGTCGCTGTGGGCCACCCGCATGAAGACGGCCGACATGCTGCCGGCGCTCGAACACCTGGATAAGGTCGGCTACTGGTCGCTGGAGATGTGGGGCGGCGCCACTTTCGACGTCTGCATGAGGTATCTCAACGAAGACCCGTGGGAGCGGCTCAGCGAAATCCGCAAACGCGTGAAGCACACGCGGCTCCAGATGCTCTTGCGCGGGCAGAACGTGGTCGGGTACAAGAACTACCCGGACGACGTGCTTGAGGAGTTCGTAGCCGAGTCGGCCGAACGAGGACTCGATGTCTACCGCGTGTTCGACGCCCTGAACGACGCGCGCAACCTGGAGCGCGCCATCGAATTCGTGAAGAAGGCCGGCAAGCATGCGCAGGGGACGCTCTGCTATGCCATCTCGCCCGTGCACACCGTTGACTACTACCTGGCCCGGGCGCAGGAGCAGAAGGAGATGGGAATCGACTCCATCTGCGTCAAGGATATGGCCGGAATCATCGCGCCCGCCATGGCGTATGACCTGGTCAAGGCTCTCAAGGAGGCTCTTGGCCTGCCGGTGCAACTGCACTGCCATGCGTCGAGCGGCATGGCGGTGGCGGCCTACCTGAAGGCGGCCGAGGCCGGGGTCGACGTGATCGACACCGCGGCCGCGCCGCTGGCGTTCATGACTTCGCAGCCTGCCGCCGAGACGATGGCTGCGTGTTTTGCCGGGACCGCGCGCGACCCGGGCCTGGACATGGCCGAGATGGAGGTCGTCGAGGGTCACTTCGGAAAGATGGCGGCCAGCCAATGCGTCACGCTGCCCAAGGTCGTGGACTCGATGGTCATCATTCACCAGATTCCGGGCGGGATGGCCTCGAACCTCTTGTCCCAGCTAAAGGAGCAGAAGGCCGAGGACCGGCTGCCGGAGGTGCTGGAAGAGGTGCCGCGGGTGCGCGAGGACCTCGGGTTTCCGCCGCTGGTGACGCCGACCAGCCAGATTGTCGGAGTGCAGGCGGTGCACAACGTGCTGGCCGGCGAGCGGTACAAACGCGTGACCCGCGAGACCAAGGACTACGTCAAGGGCCTTTACGGCCGAGCGCCGGCGCCGATACGCGAGGCGGTGGCACTGAAGATACTCGGCGACGAGAAACCGATAAAAGGCCGGCCTGCGGACCTGCTCGAACCGGCAATGCCCAGGGCGCGCAAGGAACTGAGCAAGGACCTGGTTCAACACGAAGAGGACTATATCTCGTACGCGCTCTTCCCAGAGGTCTCGCTCAAGTTCTTCCAGTGGCGGAAGAACCCGACCGCCTCGGAGCCGGAGAAGAAGCCGGCTCCGCCCGCACCATCGCAAGCACAAGCACAGGCTCAAGCCAAGCCCGCGACTCCGCCTGAGGACCCGCAGGTCCGGCGCCTGCGCGGTCTGGTCGAGTTGGTCGCTGCCCACTCGGTCACCGATTTCGAGTGGGAGCACGAGGACGAGAAAGTGAGAATCAGGCGAGGCGCCGGTGAACCCGCTCCAGCCACAGCGAAGCAGACAACACCAGTCCCGCAGCCGGTCGCGGAGATGGTTCAGGCGGCAGCGCAGCCGGCGACTGAACCCGTGGTTCAGGCAGCGCCGGTGCCGCCAGCGGTTCAGTCAGCTCAGCCTGCTGCCAATACCGAGGAAGTGACTTCGCCGATGGTAGGCACTTTCTACCTGCGGTCAAGGCCGGAGTCGCCGCCGTTCATCAAGCGGGGCGACGTGGTCGACCCTGGGCAGACGCTCTGCATCGTCGAGGCGATGAAGCTGATGAACGAGATCCAGGCAGAGAAAAAGTGCAGGATAATCGACATACTGGTTGAGGACGGCGAGTCGGTAGAGTACGGCCAGCCGCTCATTCTCGTCGAGCCGCTCTAGTACCTGGCCGCGCCGCCGGTAGGCAGCGGCCCGAAGCCGACTGCGCCCCACGCGACTGAAGGCCCCGGCCGGGTTGACTTTCCAGCGGATTGTGGCAAGCTTACAGGCGTGAAACGCATGGAAAACGCCATCCTCGAGAAGGACATCAAGTTCATTGACCTGAAGTACCCAGACCTGACTGGCCGGCTTCGCCACGTCACCCTGCCAATCGAACAACTGGAGCACGCGGCCAGGCAAGGGGTTGGATTTGACGGCTCAGCAGTTGCCGGGTTCCGGGCAGTGGATTCCGGGGACATGGTCCTGAAACCTGACCTCGATTCGGCCTTTGTTGACCCGTTTGCCCAGGAGCCGACCGTATCCTGCTTCGCCGAAATCTACGAGAGTGACGGCAAGCAAAGGTACGAGCGCGACCCACGGGCAATCCTGCAGCGGGCGGTGGCGGCCCTGAAGCAAGAAACCCGCGCCGACGAAGTGATGGTCAGGCCAGAGTTCGAATTCTACCTTTTCAACAAGGCCGAGTTCTGGACCGACGATTCTTCGGCGGCGTATCGCATCGAAACCGACGAGCTGAAGCACGATGACCCGTCGGGATTCTCTTTGTTCAAGGGTCCTGCCTACCACGTGGCCCCGCCGTTTGACCGGAGCTCAGACTTCCGTTCCGAGCTCACGCTGATGATGGGCCAGTGCGGAGTGCCCGTGAAGTACCACCACCACGAGGGCGGCCGGTACTCGCAGGTCGAGGTGGAACCGGTCTATATGCCGGCGATGCGCTCGGCCGACGGCATCATGCTGAGCAAGTACCTAGTCCGGAACCTCGCTTTCAAGCACGACAAGAGCGCGACCTTCATGCCCAAACCGATATTCGGCGAGGCGGGTTCCGGGATGCACCTGCACATATTCCTGCGGAACAGAGCGGGGCGTGGGGCGGGGGGCGAGAGTGAGGGCGCGTCCCTGTTTGGAGACGACACGGGCCCGGCCAAGCTGTCGAAGCTGGCTCTCCACTTCATCGGCGGCATCCTGAATCACGCGCCGAGCCTGTGCGCCCTGACCAACCCGAGCACCAATTCCTTTCGCCGGCTGGTGCCCGGGTACGAAGCCCCGGTGCTTGTCTTTTTCTCGGTTGCCAACCGCACCGCGGCAATCCGAATTCCCGGCTACGTCACCAAAGCGGCCGAGATGGCAGTCGAGTACCGGATTCCTGATGCCACGGCCAACCCCTATCTGTCGCTGGCTGCCGTGCTGATGGCCGGTCTGGATGGGATTCGGTCGAAGACCGACCCGGGTGTGCCACTGCAAGGGAAGCACGACTCCGTGGACGTGACCCTGGGCAGGAAGGCAGTTCCATTCTCCCTGGTGCGGGCGCTGGATGAACTGAAGAAGGACGGCGGCTACCTAATCCAGGACGGCGTCTTCACAAAGGAGACGATTGACAAGTGGGTCGAGATTAAGATGGGCGAGGTCGAGGCGGTCGCCCGCCGGCCCCATCCTTGGGAGTTCAGCCTCTACTATGGCTGCTGATTCCGGGCCGGTTGCCAACTTCAAAGACCTGCTGGCGCGAGCCAAAGCCCGCGGTTCCCGGCGTTGCGCGGTGGCGTGCGCCGAGGACTGCGCCACAATCGAGGCGCTGCACGCTGCCAAACAGGCCGGCATATCCGAAGGCGCTCTTTACGGCGACGAGCAGCGGATAGCGACCATCTGCCAGAGCCAGAAGTTCTCGGCAACCGAATTCGAGGTCCACAACACGTCGTCGCAGGACGAGTCGATCCGGCAGGCAATCTCGGACGTGGCTCAGAAGGGCGATTTCCTGATGAAAGGCCAGGTCGATACGGCCACGTTCCTGCACGGGGTGCTCGACGAGGAACTGGGGCTGCGCGGGGACCGGATTCTGAGCCACGTCGCCCTGCTCGAACTGCCGACGTACAGAAAGGTGTTGTTTGTCACCGACGGCGGCATCAACGCCGAGTTGGACCTGCGGCGCAAGATCGACATCGTCCGCAACGCCGTCGGTCTGGCGCGGCTGCTGGGAATTGCCCGTCCCCGGGTGGCGCTCCTGTCAGCGGTAGAGAAGATCACGCTCAACATCGCGGACACTCTGGACTGGGCGATTCTGACGAAGATGGGAGACCAAGGCGAGTTCGGCGAGGCGGTGATAGAAGGGCCGCTCGCGCTGGACATCGCGTTCTCGCCGGAAGCGGCGAAGATAAAGCGGGTCGCGAGCGAAGTGTCGGGCAACGTGGATATACTGGTCGTTCCGTCGCTCGCGACCGGTAACATCCTGGCCAAGGGGCTCCAGTACTTGGGCGGTGCAAAGGGCGCCGGCATCATCATTGGCGCGAAGAAGCCGATCGTGATGCTGTCGCGGGCCGATTCCCCGGAGACGAAGCTCTACTCGATAGCGCTCGGCAACCTTGCATCCTAGAGGAGATTCCGAAGTCAGAATGACGATGGAACCGCAGATGAACCCAGCGCGGCCTCGGCGGCCGCAACCGAACCGGATGGAACCGCAGATGAACGCAGATGGACGCAGATATGGTTACGAACCATGGACGCCCATCGGCGTTAGTCGGCGTGCATCGGCGGTTGCCGTAAGCCGTAAGCCACGAATGAGGAGAGCAGATGATTGAGCGTGAAGCGATTCTGACCGACAAGGCAGCGAAGCCGATCGGCCCGTACAGCCAAGCAGTGCGTTACGGCAACCTGGTCTTCACGTCCGGGCAGATACCGATTGACCCGACGACCGGCGAACTGGTGAAAGGCGACATCGTGAAGGAGACCGAGCAGGTGTTCGCCAACCTGGCCGCGGTGCTTGCCGCGGCCGGAACCAACCTCAGCCGGGCCGTGAAGACGACAGTATTCCTGACCGACATGGGTCTGTTCGGGAAGGTGAATGAAGTGTACGCGCGCCACTTCCGTGAACCGTATCCAGCCCGTTCGACGGTGCAGGTGGCGGCCCTACCCAAAGGTGTGACGGTCGAAATCGAGGTGGTGGCTGAAGTCTAGTCTGCTGCTCGCTTTAGCATTCGCCGCGGCCGCGGGTATGGATGCGCGCGACTTTGGCTATCGGCAGCAGTACGATTCCGCGCTAGCAATCACCTCTGCGGCAATCGCCCGCGACTCGTCGGACCCGGCCGCGTACTACTGGCGCGCGGCAGTCCTGCAGCTTCTCATTAACGATTCCGGGCGGGGAGAGCTCGCCGATTCCTTCTACGCGCTGAGCGACCAGGCGGTCAGGCTCTGCCGGCAGCGACTCGCCAAGGACCCCGGAGACGTGCAGGCCAATCTCTACTACGGTCTGACTCAGCTCAACCGTTCGAGTTTCCTCAGTTGGCAGCAGCGAGGTGTTGCTGCCGCCCGGACGATGCTTGAGGTCGGGTCGCACCTGAACGCGGCGCTGGCGCGCGATTCGAGCTTGGCCGATGCCCGACTCGCGCTCGGCATGATTGAATACTCAAAGGCACTTTCCTCGCGCTACACCCTGGGCATACGTCTGGCGGGCTCCAAGCCGAGGGCGTACTCCATAGTCAAGCCGCTGGCCGACCGCGCCGGCCCGACCAGAGTGCCGGCCCAGATGATGCTCGCTCTGATGTTCAAAGAGGACGGTGACTACGACGCGTCCATACGATACTGCCGGCAAGTGCTTGAATCCTATCCCGGCAACCGGAGCACAATGCGGATGATGCGCGACGCCTTCTTCAAGGCCGGCCGCTACCCAGAAACGGTCCAGGTCGGAGCCGAGCTCGATTCCGCGATACGAAAGGCGTATCGCGACAACAAGTACTGCATCGCCGAGAACTGGATCGTGTGCGGCAAGGCCTACGCCCAGATGGGCCAGAAGGAAGAGGCGCGCTCGCGGTTCAACCGGGTAATCGCCTGGGAGCCGTACCAGGCCAACGTTCCCTGGCTGCCGCACTACGTGCGCGAAGCCAAGCAGTGGCTGAAGAGGCTCTGAGCAATTGTCGAATGTCGAATGATGAATGTCGAATTCAGCCGGAGCCGCACTCCCGGGGTTGGCGGATGTAGGACATGAACCAGCAGTCGCCAATCGTCACTTGCCTTTCGTAGATGCTGGCTGTTCTCGGGGTCGGGAACCGGCTGCGCGGGGACGATGCAGTCGGATGCATAGCCTGCGACGAACTCTCCGGTCAATCGTCAATCGTCAATCGCCGGTCGCCAATTCCTGTGTTGTTCGTCCTTGACTGCGGCGACACGCCGGAGAACTACATTCAGACCGTCGTAGTCCGGAAACCTACGCGAATTCTGGTTGTGGACTGCTGCGACTTCGGGGCAAAGCCAGGTCAGTTCCGTCTGTTCAGCCGGCCGGAAATCGAGCAGCTCTCCTACGGTCTCCTGTCCACCCACACCCTGCCGCTCACTCTGACGGCCGACATGCTCGCGCTCGAAACCAAGGCGACAATCGAACTGCTCGGCATTCAGCCCCAGCAGATTGAGTTCGGAACCGAGCTATCCGAGCCGGTCCGGCGCGCCTTGCCTGCCGTGGTCGAGTTCGTCCGTTCCTGGGCGCTGGAACCCTAGCCGCGCCGGCCTGCTCGCATCAGAACGATCCAACGGTCCGACTACAGACCGGAACCGCAGGCTCGCCGCGGGCTGCGCTGGATAGCAGGACCTGATTCCTCGACCGGAGTCCGCGGGGTACGTGCTCGGGGCAGCGTGGGAACGAGCGCGCGGCACAGCCCCATTTGGGCGGGACAGTTCCACGGAGCGCCTGCAAGGGCAAAACAGGGACAGTCCCTGGGAGTCGCACAGGGCCCTGCGAAGTGACAGTCCCCGTTTTGCCGGCCACGCGCTAGAGGATTTCGCAGCGGCCCGCAAAACAGGCCGGCTCGACGTCCACGGTCGTCGTGTCGCCGGTCATTGCCTCGAACTTGCCCAACTGCGAGAAGTCGAGTTTCGGGAACCTGGCCGCCCTATCGCGGTACGTCGCCTCGTCGATCTCCTCGAACGGCGCCAGCTCGTACTCAGCCTCCGAGTAGGGGTAGAACGTGACGCCGACGATTTCGTCCCAATGCTCGTACACGTAGTTCGCGACCTTCAGCCACTCAACCGGCCGCACGTAGACCGTGCAGGAGGCGTTGTGCGTGCACCAGTGCTGCTGCACCAAGCGATACCAGTCGAGCTGCTTGATGGCATCCATCTGGTCGCGGAAGACAGCGGTCGCCGGCGCCTGAATCGGGAAGGCGACGACCGCGGTCGTGAAGTTGTCGCGCGTCTGGCCGGTCTCCGGTTCCCACGACATCCCCTGGGCGCGGAGCATCGCAAAGACCGGGTCGTTGGCCGCAATCCGGTACCGGCGCAGGTAGTAGCGGCTCCATCGCGGGTGCAGCCCGCTTGACGAATCGACCAGTTGCGACACCGTGCCCGACGGCTTGACGCAGGTGTAGGCGGCGGCGGCTGGCACCCTGAGCAGGCGGGCGGCTTCCTCGACCGTGCGCATAACCACTGTCCGCAACTGCTCCAGCACCTTCTCGGTGAGAAGCGAGGGATTGTCCATCTGGCCGGTCAAAGACACGCCCGCCAGCCGTTCCTCGTTGCAGTTGTCCGTCCACTCCTTGCGCAGGAACGGGAAATACGTGAACGTCGCCTGAATCACGCCCAGCCAAGCCGCGGTCTTCACCTTGTCGACCAACATGCCGATGTCGTCTCCCGGCCGCAAGACGACCTCGGACAGGTTGCAGAACTGGTGCGGCCTGAGGATAATCTCGCCGCAGGGATTGGTGCGCTCGTCACCGCGATACTTGCGGGTCCTCGAACAGGCGATCGGCACGGCGCCGACGTTCAGGATGCCGCGCTCGCCCGAGCCCGATGCGGCCATCGCGGCCCACTCGTTCATGAACACGATGGGGTCCGGTTTCTTCGTGTAGGCGACGCTGTTGTTGGCGATGAACCGATAGGACGGGACCGGACCGCGCGAGAAGTCCTTGGCGTGGCGCATCTCTTCGTCATCGATGTCAGAGAACGAAATCATGGCCGAGCGGCGCTTCCCGCCCATCACGATCTTCTCGGCCACCAGGCAGCAGATGTCGTGGCACTCAAGCGACGAAAGCTTCTGGCCCGCGGCCCCGCGCACAATCGCCTCGACGTCCTCGAACAGCCGCCGAAGCGACTCGGCGCCCGATGCCCGGCCGCCCATCTGCTTGAGCCGCGCGCCGTACGGACGGACGCGCGAGAAGTCAAACCGCACCGACTCCCCGGCGAACCACGTTTCGAGGGCGAAAAGGAACGCTCTTGCCCAGCCCTCGCGCGAGTCCTCAATCACGTAGTCGTCGCGGCAGCCGACACCCGGCTGAGCCACTACCGGCAGTTGCCGCACGAACTCCCGCTCCACCGAGAACCCAACCCCCGAACCGCACATTAGGATGAACATCAACTCGGAAAAGCTGCGCAGGTCCCTTGTCGGGAAGTAGGCGCAGTTGTAGATACAGGTATTGTCCTTGAGCACGACTGGGCCCGCGGTCGCAACCAGCCGCATCGACGGCATGACGCTGAACGTCGCGAGCCCGTCGCGGATGCGCTCCCAGACCCGGACAGGAACACCCTCGCGGCCGGGCGTATGCTCGCGCAGAAACGAAACGACGCGGTCCACGACCTCGTCCCACGTCTCGCGGCGGCCGTCCTCCTCCCGCCAGCGGCAATAGTGGGTCAGGGCCACAAACTCTGAAGCCTGATTCGGAAACACGCTGTGCTGCTCTGCCAAACCTTCTCCTCTCGCTGCGCTCCCGCTGGCCTCAATGGCCGACGACGATGCGGGCGCCGCAGACCCGGTCTGCTGCGTGGAAACACTCCTGATTACTTGGGAATTCGGGTTTCGTCATTCAATCGTCATTCGTGCTTCGGGCTTCGGACCTGGAGCCAGTCTACTCCGCTCGGGCACCGGTTCAAGCGCTATCCGCAAAACGCCTCCGCCCGTGCGGTGGAATCGGAGAAGAACCCCGCGGCGAAGCCGCGGTCGTGTCTCGCGAAGTACCGGCAGACGTGTCTTCAGTCGTGCAATCTCCTGCGTCGGCAAGTGTGTCCGTAGCTGCATGGTGACCTGTATTTCAACTTGGTCCTCAACCTCGACCTCAGCCTCAACCCCGCGCTGTCCCTGAACTCGTTCCGGAAGCTGGCCCCGGCGTCGATTCACTGCATATTCCTCGCGTCGTCCGTCGCGAAGTAGCTCGACCTGAGCCTCAACCTCTGCCTTGACTTGGCCGTGGTCAGACTACGGGCGAGGCATAGGAGGAGTACGAAGCCAGACAGGGGCTAGGGACCTGGGATTAGGGGACTTAGGTTGGATTCCTCCCGCCGCCGGAATGTGTGCTATAATGCATACTTGCACCGAGTCCGGACCTCACCGCAGGCGCACAAGAGGCACGAAAAGAACGAGGCTGCCGGCATGTCCTTCAGGTGCCGCAAGCTCCCGGGTTAGGTCTACCTAAGAGTAGACTCTACGGGCCTCTCTTACCGCCCCATTTCTGTAGTAAGCCGTTGGAAATTTGCTGCTTAGACCAATATACTACTTCTTGCGACCCACCGTACCCTGCACCATTGGGGAGGCTCTTTACCCCGGAGCAGAGCCCGGTGCTGGATATTGAGCAGCCCCGGCATAGGAGCACGCAGCCGGAGCCGTTCCTCGCTCCGCTCCAGGCCCCGCTCAAGGCGCAGCCCCGGCGCCCGCTCCTGGCCCCTGAACGGCCTCTGTTCCGGCCCAAGCTCATCGCCTCGCTAGAGCACCTGCTCATGTGCCCGCTCCTTGCCGAGGTCAAGTCCAAGCTCCTTGCCGCGCTCCGGGTCCAGCTATAGACTCCGCTCCTTACCCTTGCCCTCACCGCGCAACGGCGCCCGCTCCTCATCCCTGAGCCCGCCTCGCTACGGTCCCTGCACCAGGCCCGGTAACGGCCGCCGCTCTTGCTGCCGCAGCGATGTCCGCCCCGCCGCCCGCAACAGCCGTATGAACAGCAGCCATTCCACACCTTGCTCCTGCACCCGCAACAGCCGCCGCAACAGCAGCCGTTTCAGGCCCAGGCCCCTCGCACGGATTGTCATTGACACGATTCCATGTCGCCATTTGACTTCCGCGAGCTTCGCGGCTACAGCGTCGCCGTGCTCCTCCATACCCGCGTTCGTCCGCGTTCATCGGCTGTTTCTTCCTGTCTGCACTTCTGCCCTCTGCATTCTGGTTTCTGACTTCGTCCTGGGGTGCCCCCCCTCCCCGTGGGGTAGACGGTCTCCCTGACTCTTCGTGAGAGCCTGTATCAGGGCGTCGAAGCGACGGTCCGGACGAGCGCCGGAACGTGCGTCGGCTGGACCTTCGGACTGAGCGTCGATGAGACCGCCGAATCGTGCGCGGGGTCGAACGCCGACTTGGCCGTCATATAGATCGCCCACTTGAGCGCGGACAAGACAGCGAGCCCGAGCCTCGGCCTGAGCCTGGACCAGACCGTCCCATTCTGCGTCAGCCAGACTCTCCTCCACAGCCTGGCCTCCACCCTTCGCCTCGTCCTCTTAGCAGACATTCACTCGGGAACTCACATGCCGCCTTCTTGACAAAGCGACCGTTCCCGGCTATAACTGCCACATGCTGAGGCAGCTTACTGGTGGCGCGACGTGGCTGTGAACGCAGCTACCAAGGCAGATAGGAGCCAGGAGCGGTTCGAGAACGCCCTGAGGGATTTGTTCGTCGGCGCGCGGACGTCGTTCTTCGTTAGCTCGTTCATCGTTCTTCGTTTGGGGAGAGAATGATGACGACGTCCAAGTCCTTCGCCGTGTGAAACGATGAACGAAAAACGAATCCTCCGAACCCACGACTATGAGTTCATCGTTGATTCGTACATCGTTCTTCGTTCGGGGATGGAATCGCGGCGACGTCCAAGTCCTTCCCCGTGTGAAACGATGAACGAAGAACGAATCTGCCGAACCCACGAAAGGGAATGATGGCGACGTTCAAGTCCTTCGAGGAGATCGAAGCCTGGCAGCAAGCGCGGATTCTCGCAAAGCAGGTCTATGAGGCCTCGGGGAAAGGGACATTCGGACGCGACTTCGCCCTACGCGATCAGATTCGACGTGCCGCCGTGTCGGCGCTTTCCAACATCGCCGAGGGCTTTGGTCGGGGCGGTGTCCGCGAGTTCATTCAGTTCCTGACGGTTGCGCGCGGTTCGACCAGCGAAGTCGGCGCCCAGTTGTACGTCGCACTCGACCAGGGCCACTTGAGCGAAGAGAGATTCCGGCTACTGCAGGACCAGACGACTCGGACCGGGTCGGTAATCAGCGGGCTAATTCGTTACCTTCAGTCAACGAAACTGCGAGGCGACAGGTTCAAGAACCAGTCCGTCTGAAACGATGAACGAAGAACGAATCCGACGAGCCAACGAGACCGACTTCTTCCACCGCTACTTCAGCCCCTCCGGCTCAATCTACTTCCAGCACACGCCGGCCGTCGTTGTAGGCCCGTCGGGCATCAATCCCGAGCAGTCAGGACGAAGGGAGACCATTTGATAGCTCAGTCGCTGGTGCGCAGAATCCTCGGTGAAACTCAGGAGTTCTGGAACGAGGAAGTCAAGAAGCAGTACTTCACGGAGATCGCCAGAGGCAAGGAGATCGGTCACCGAATCGGGGACCTTGTGGATGAAAAGACAACTGCTCTTCTCATCAAGTCGGCGGACTACGTTACCAGACGGCAGTGCGATGATGGCGGTAGGGAACGGCCGCGGTCGATGGGCGACATCTGGGTTGAG
>Ga0172366_10003321_pt1 | contig 12694 bp, 6 predicted proteins | sample LakKivSesite69cm_FD_114533 | JGI IMG/M metagenome (GOLD analysis project Ga0172366, IMG submission 114533) | Sediment microbial communities from Lake Kivu, Rwanda - Sediment site 69cm | ecosystem: Environmental > Aquatic > Freshwater > Lake > Sediment | place: Rwanda: Western Province, Lake Kivu... | reverse complement strand
AATCATTGTTGCACTTTTTTTCGATCTCATTTTAATGAACGTTCTGAATGAAACTGATGAGAAAATAATATAAAACACAGGTAAAATAATCAGGGTAAGCAACGTGGCAGTTATCAGTCCACCTATAACGACTGTTGCCAGAGGTTTCTGCACTTCAGCCCCAGCCGATGTTGAGATGACCATAGGAAGAAAACCAAGCATAGGCGCTGCACCGGTCATAATTACCGAGCGCAGACGATGTCTCAGTCCTGTCAGTATGCGTTCGGTAATATCTGTCACACCTTCTTTCTCCAGACGGTTGAATTCGGCAATCAGCACAATGCCGTTGAGCACAGCAACGCCGAACAAAGCAATGAAGCCTATGCCTGCCGAGATGGAAAAATTCATTCCCCTGAGCCAGAGGGCAAAGACACCGCCGATAGCAGCCATTGGAACAGCGGTGAAAATTAAGAGCGCTTGTTTTACAGAATAAAAAGTGAAATACAGCAATACGAAAATAAGTAACAATGCTACGGGTACAGCAAGGGCCAACCTTGATTTTGCAGCTTCGAGGTTCTGGAACTGTCCCCCGTAAGTGATATAATAGCCGGTCGGCAACTTCACTTCCCGGTCTACTTTATCAGAAACCACCTTAATAACTGTCTGTACATCACGGTTCCGGATGTTGAATCCTGTGGTTATCCGCCGCCTGGTGTTTTCGCGGGAAACCTGTGCAGGTCCCGATTTTATTTCGATATCGGCGATTTGTTCGAACGGTATCTGTCCTCCCACAGGAAGGGCAACAGACAGGTTTTTCACGTCTCCCAGGTTCTTACGATAGTCTTTATCAAGACGTACCACCATTCCGAACCGTTTTTCTTCATCGTACACGACCCCGGCCTGACTTCCGGCAAATGCTGTACGGAGCACGCGGTTCACTTCCGCTACCGAAAGCCCGTACTGGGCAAGACGGTCACGGTTATACTCAATCTGTACCTGTGCCAGTCCGGTGACCTTTTCTACGTTTATGTCCTCCACACCTTCAATATTCTGAATGACCTTTGCTATCTCAGCAGCCTTATCAGCTAAAGTGTTGAGGTCATCGCCAAAAAGCTTGATGGCAACATCCTGTCTTGAACCGGTCATCAGCTCATTGAACCGCATCTGTATGGGCTGCTGAAATTCGAATTTCACTCCTGCCAGCACCACCAGCTTTTCTTCCATCTTAGCGACTAGTTCTTCACGGGTTCTTGCCGAGGTCCATTCTTTTTTGGGCTTAAGGGTAATGATATAATCACCTGTTTCCATCGGAGTGGGATCGGTGGGTATCTCTCCGGCACCGATTTTACACACAGCATGTCTTATTTCAGGAAAATTATCAAGGAGGATTTTGTTTGCCTTTTCCACCTGTTCAATGGTGTTTGTTAACGATCCTCCCTGAAGGGTCATGACGCCGGCTGCAAGGTCTCCTTCTTCAAGTTGCGGAATAAATTCTCCCCCCAGGCGGGTAAACATAAAAAGGCTGAAAAGAAATAATATTATTGCCGAGACAGAGACCAGCAGCTTGCGTTTTAAGGCAAAGCCGATAACAGGATTGAAGGCACGATGAAGAAACTCAATAATCCTGTCCGAGATATTGCGCCTGTGTTGTGTATTCTTACTTAAAAAAAGGGCTGATGCCATTGGAACATAAGTGAGTGAAAGGATCACGGCTCCCAGCAAAGCCAAAGCCACGACCTCTGCCATTGGCCTGAACATCTTCCCTTCAATGCCTACCAGCGCCATGATCGGCAGGTACACTATGAGTATGATGATCTGTCCGAAGGTGGCGGAGCCCATCATTCGCCTGGCCGATTCAAAAACATTTTCATCCATGTGCTGTTGTGAAAACCTGGTGACACCCTGATGATGATGTTTACTCATGGTTATGCGGTGTACCACGCTCTCGACAATAATCACGGCACCATCGACTATCAGCCCGAAATCGATAGCTCCAAGGCTCATCAGGTTGCCCGATATGCCAAGGAGGTTCATCATGGAAATGGCAAAAAGCATGGCAAGAGGTATCACCGAGGCAACAATAAGCCCTGCACGAAGGTTACCAAGCAACAGTACCAGGATAAAAATTACTATCAGGGCACCAATGATAAGGTTCTCTGATACTGTACCGATAGCCCGCCCCACAAGATCAGACCGGTTCAGGTAGGGTTGTATGGTGATTCCTTCAGGCAAAGATTTCTGAATGGACCGGATACGGGCTTCAACATCATCAATAACCTCGTGGGCATTTGCACCTTTGAGCATCATAATCACTCCCCCCACCGCCTCGGAAGTATCTACCACAAACGCTCCGTAACGGGTAGCATTCCCGAATTTCACCTCTGCCACATGCCTGATCAGGACCGGGATACCCGACGGACCGGATCTTACCACGATGTTTCCAATATCTTCAAGGGATTTAACCAGGCCTATGCCACGGATGAAATAGGCTGTAGGTTTTTTGTCAATATAGGCACTGCCGGTATTTTCATTGTTGCGCTCAAGGGCATCAAAAATATCAGTGAGAGTAAGGTTCATCCCCCTGAGCCTTTCAGGATTTACGGCAATCTCGTATTCTTTAACAAACCCCCCATAGCTGTTTATATCTGCCACTCCAGGGGTGCCAAGCATCTGGCGACGAACTATCCAGTCCTGAACAGTACGCAGTTCCATCGGTGTGTACTTACTCTCCAAACCCTTATCAACTGCAAGCCTGTACTGGTATATCTCTCCCAGACCAGTCGATATCGGCGCCAGTTCTATCCTGACAAGACCTTCGGGAATTACCTCCTCGGCTTCCCTTAATCTTTCACTTAGCTGCTGCCTTGCCCAGTACACATTAACATCATCTTTAAATACGACCGTTATCACCGACAGACCCAGGCGGGAAATAGAACGAAGCTCAATAATATCGGGAATATTGGCAACAGCCACTTCGATGGGAGCGGTTATAAAACTCTCCACTTCCTGAACAGCAAGTGAGGGAGCGAGAGAAATGATCTGTACCTGGTTGTTCGTGATATCAGGAATGGCATCAATCGGCAAACGTGTCAGGGAATATGAACCCCATCCAATAAGCGCAACTATAAACAGACCTATAATAAATTTGTTCCTGATGGAAAACTGTATTATACTTTCGATCATATTAATGAAAATTTGAAATTATTACATGCGCAATAACCTTATTGACAAAGCATTGTCAAACAGGGGAAAGCCGAAACAGGACAGATTAGCTTAGTTCAGGCGGTTGCCAGACAGATGCATGAGGAGCGGAAACAAGACCAGGAATAATTTCTGAATATAGATGAGCTAAATAAGTCATACAGGTCAGATCATAAAAATACGGTTGGAACAGTACCGGTGTGGAACAGCAGGAACAGGTGCAGAATGGTGAGCAGAGGTCAATATCGGACTGATGATGCTCATTATCTGATACCGGGGTAATTGTTGTTTGATGAAATGTAATGTCTGCAGGCAGGTCAACACAGGGAAACACAGTGAGGCTAAGAATAATAAAGGATAATATGCAGGAGATAAATTTCATTTGTCCAATAAGCGGCAAAGGTAGCAAAAAGTTCATTTTAATAATGATCTGGTATATGATGGCTGGTCATGCTCTGAAGATTAATTTGGAAAATACTGCTATTGCCTATCCTTACGCTGATTCCATTACAGGCTAATCATCGAAATTAATTTTTTTGAAAGGAGCCAGATCATTGGCTTTGTTCCTGTATGTTCTCATTTCAGGCTTATCAGATTTTCTTTCACATATCCTGCTGAGTCCGAAATAGGCATAGGCGGCGAATTCATTTCCAAATTCACCAAAAACGGTAAGCTCACTTATCCCTTTATTATAATATTGTTGAGCAACAGTATCATTATGATACTTTTTTTCCTGTAAAATACCATTGAAAATTGTTTGTTGGGCCTGATAATATGTATTGATGACAGTAATACCTGAATGTTCTATGAGTTTTTCAGCTTTGTCATAGTCTTTTGTAAGCAACAGATATTTTATATACTCTCCCAGATAATTCAGGTTGGCAGGATATTTCTCATGCAGAGATTTACTGCAATCGAAAGCATGATCAATACTATTTTCAAAACCACCATTTATCCATAAAAGTATATACAATGATTCTGCACGTAAAAAAATTGAGATATTTGCGGCAGTCTGAAGTTGTTTTATTCCCAGAGTTTTATTACCCTTTGGGAATAGAAATGCCAGGGCTTTGAATAAAGGGTGAACCTCAGGATAAGCCTCACGATAATAATTGTAAAGCCCGGTAAAAAAATAGAAATCAGGGTAAACCTCAGTATAATCAAAAGCCCGTCTCATATTCTTATATGTTTCTTTCGCAAGTCGCATTACTTCTCTATTAAGGCCATTATCTGCATAATATATCAAAAGCAAACCTCTGGCACACAAACCGATCAATAAGTATTCAGCCTCATCGGCAGGATTCAGCACCTGGTCACTCAACAAGATACAATCACGTAAATCATTTTCAAATGAGTCATGTGCCGGCACTGATGGTGTGAGCGGATAGTTCTGCCAGTAGGTCATCATCCCCCGTATCATGTATTCGACAGGATGGTTGGAGTACTTAAGGCTTACCTGGTTGCTTAGCTCTATCGCTTTGTCAAACTCAAAATTGTAAGTATGGGCAACGCATTTCCTGATCATATTAAGTGAAGCGGTATCACTTAATACCTGTGCCTTTAATATTGAGCTGCCAAGGCCGAATATTATTATACAGAACCTGATTGATATTTTGAATCTTTCTGTCACCTGTTAAAAGATGCAATTTACTATTTTGTTAAATAGCTTTTATCACAGATAGTTAACTCCGGAAAGAAAGCAGGTGATTTTTGGCTTTTTTAAAAATTTAACCGAACAGTCAGATTTGCTGATTATTGCGTTTTGTTAATATATGGATTTCAATTACCTTAAATACTAAAAATTTTGTGCGTCAGCATTTGCTGCCAATTATGGCCCGTATGTTCTGAAGTTTTTTACATTTCCTCGTTTTACGGCATATTGCTATGTTTGTGGCCGGTTGATGTTTTTTCACTGCCAGGGTTCATCATACTAGGTTTGCCTTGCAGCTGGGCAGCAGCATCCACGCTGAAGGTTCCCCGGGTGACGATTTCCTCACCTTCCTGCAAACCATCTACCACAACATAACTGTCTCCAAGCATGGGACCGATCTCAATCTCACGCATCTTAAAGACAGGTTCATCCGTACCGGATTGTCTGACATAAACAATGGATCGCTTTCCTGTCCACAGTATGGCAGAGCTAGGAATGACCAGCTTATTACGGTACTGAGCAATATCTGTTCTGACTATTCCTGTGGCAAACATTCCGGGTTTAAGTGCTCCCTGCTGATTATTCAATTCAACCCGGACCCCGGCCACTCGTGTCACCTCATCAATTACCGGATCGATAAAAATGATACGCCCGGTAAAATCAGTACCGGGTATTGCCTGCACCGTAAAAGTCACCTCTTCTCCTTTTGAAAGAAATGGCAGGTCACTTTCATAAGCATCGAACATTACCCAGACATTTGAAAGATCCGCCACCTCGAATAAAACTGTGCCCTGCGAGACATGATCTCCATTGTTCACACGCCTGGAGGTGACAACACCGGAAGTATTAGATATGACTGCAAAATTGTTAATTACAGTATCTGAATTTACCATAGCGGTAATTTGTGAATCACTGATCTTCCATCCACGTAATCTGTCTCTGGCTGCTTCATATACTTCAGGCTGCGTCTCTTTGTTTTTAGCCGCTTCCATCAGTTCCTGCTGTGCAGTAATCAATTCCGGTGAATACAATAATGCGAGCTGCTGGCCTTTGCGAACCTCCTCACCGGTGAAGTTGACAAATAGTTTTTCTATACGTCCTGATACCTGGGCTGTCTGGCTTTGCAATAATCTTTCATCGGCCTGAACTTTTCCATACAGACGGATATCCATCACTGGTTCTTGCCTCGAAACAACCGATGTCATTACCTGGGCCAATGCAGCGGCTTCTCTGGTCAGTTGTATGGCATCAGGATCAATGGCAACTGTCCCTTGATCAAGGGAGATCAGATCCATTCCGCAGATCGGGCATTTACCCGGTCCATCCATCCGTATCTGCGGGTGCATGGCACATGTCCATACTGTTCCCTTAGCATTATCAGTCACTGCCTTCGGGATATCCGGCGATCTGCCGGGTGAATGAAACAACAGCCAGCCCAGAAAAAGACCGGCGGCTGCAAAGAGGCTGTAAGCCACAAATTTCCTATTAAGAAATCCTTTTATATTCATTTTCATAATCCGGAAAGTTTCAAATCCCATAAATTGCTGAAGCGGCCATCAATCTCTTAAACCATGCAATGGCTGTATTATAATCCACCAGGGCTTCAACCTGTTTATACCTGTAATCCAGCAGCTGGCGTCTGACCTGTAATATATCCGCCAGGCCGGAACCGGATACCGTATAGTTTTTTAATATAACCCGGTAAGACTGTTCTGCCAACCGGTACTGATCCTGATAAAGTTTCCTTCTTCGTCCGGCATCCTGAAAAAGTTGCATGGCTTCAAAGTATTCGGTCTGCAGTGCACGGGTTGTCGCCTCATAATTCTGTTCTGCAGCGATCTGCAGATAATCTGCTTCCGATCTCATGGCCTTAAATTTCTTCCGGTATACAGGTATGGTGATTGACACCATCGGCATTATCATGTCTTTCCCATTCATTGGAGATGCCGACATTTCACTTCTGTTAATGACCATATAATCCAGACCAAGACCGGTCATCGGGTAACCCATACGGTCTATCATTTTTCCCCTTGCCTCCAGTGACAGTTTTTCATATTGAAGCATTGCCAGCATGGGATTATTGGCAAGCATGCTGTCAGATACTGCCGTGATCATAACCGGCAGGCTATCGGGTACAAGCGTATCAGGAACGGAAACTGCAGATCCGGGCTCCCTGTCAAGAAAACTGTTGAACCGTGAGATAATTGTTCTTTCCTTGTTCTCCAGAAGGGCAAGATCATTAGCAAGATCACTGATTTCGATCTGTATACGGTATATGTCGGGCAAACCCGGAGCATTTGTCTGTGATTCCATCGGATTGCCTTGCACCGGAGGTTGCGAAGAAAAGGTATTGGCTGAGAGACTGTTCCCCTGATTTATTCCCATGCCCTGCATGCCTGTAGCGGCCGGATTGCTGTCCGGTGCACCGGCACCCGGCATTATGCTTCCTTCAGGGGATGATCCACCGGATCCGGTTGAAGCAGTTTTAAATTTTATTATGCTTAACCTTTCGATGGTTTGCAAAAGACCGATATTCTCATTCGTGATGCGGATATTCTGCCTGATCCTGTACAGTTCATACCAGGTGCGCTGCATATCATAAAACAGCTGCAATCTGGCATCCCGAAAGGACTCATACCTGGATCGGGCCATGAGGCTCGTTTCATCCCTGGCATTTTTCAGCGTACCGAACCATGGGAACATCTGCATCAGGCGTATATCGGCCACCTGCTTTCCGCTGACGAGTTCCATGGGTCTGATGAACACACCTGCATCCAGCTCCGGGTCAGGAAGAGCTCCGGCCTGAGGCACTTTTTGCAATGCGGCCTGATATTCGTTAAACTTTTGCATTACAACCGGATTATTCCGGGCAGCTATTTCCATGTAGGACAATAGTGAGTCGGATTGCTTCTGTCCGCCGGCTGAGATGAACCCTGTCAGACAGGCAAGTGATAATAATAGCTGCCTACCTGTTACTATTCTCATCATTATCCTGGTTATTTATTGATTCCGCGGATATTTTACGGCTCCTGTTTACGGCCCGCTCACGCCAGATCGCCTGGAACAGAGGCACTACAAAAATTGTCATCACCTGAAGGATCATGCCGCCGAATGCAGGAATTGCCATAGGCACCATAATATCTGCCCCCTTGCCGGTCGATGTCAGGACAGGTAAAAGGGCGATCACGGCTACGGCAGTTGTCATCATGGCCGGGCGGACCCGTTTTTTCCCTGCGGTGACGATGGCTTCCCTTACATCATGAATGGTGCCGGGATGCCGTTCCTCAAATACCTGATGAATGTATGTTCCCATAATTACCCCATCATTTGTGGCTATACCGAACAAGGCGATAAAACCGACCCACACCGCCACACTGAGATTGATGGGATGCATCTGGAACATGTCGCGGATATTAATTCCGCAAACCATGAAATTCATGAACCATTCCCGGCCATAAAGCCAAAGCATCAGGAAACCGCCTGCAAAGGCCACAAAGACACCTGAAAAATGAATGAACGACGCGGTGACGGTTTTGAACTGGAAAAATAATAATATGAATATCACGATCAGGCTGAGGGGTATCACGACAGCCAGCCTTTTTGTTGCCCTTACCTGCTGCTCATAATTACCGGCAAATGTATAAGTCACACCAGCCGGCAAAACTATTTCTCCGGCATCAGTCTTTTGCTTAAGGATCTTACCGGCTTCCTGCACCACATCCACCTCTGCCTTTGGTTCTGCTTTATCAAAGATGACATATCCGACCAGGAATGTGTTTTCGCTTCGGATCATTTGAGCTCCCCTAGTGTATTCGATGGATGCAATTTCTCCGAGAGGGATCTGTGCTCCATTCGCGGCGGGTATAAGGATGCGTTTCATATCCTCCGGATTATCGCGTAATTCGCGGGCATAACGTACCCGTATCGGAAACCTTTCTCTCCCCTCGACAGAAGTGCTGAGCGTCATACCTCCTACTGCAACCTGAAGGATCTCCTGTGCATCGCTGATACTGATGCCATAACGTGCCATGGCTTCACGGTCGGGATTAATTTCGATATATGGGGCACCTACTGCCCGGTCGTAAAATACCGAAGATGCTTTAATGGAAGGTACTTCTTTCAGTGCTTTTTCGAACCTCATCCCTGCCTGCTCGACAGCCTCCAGATCCGGTCCATACACCTTCAATCCCATGGGAGCCCGCATACCGGTAGATAACATCACCAGCCTGGTTTCAATAGGCTGAAGCTTCGGAGCAGAAGTGAGCCCGGGAATATCCGTGACCCTGACAATTTCATTCCAGATATCAAGCGGTTTATTAATGTGCGGCCTCCATTGCCTGAAGTATTCCCCGTTTTTCCGGGGGATCAGGCTGTCTGCAGGAATTATCCGGAATCCATCCTTTTCAGGATTGTACCTGGTACCGGCCTTAAGCAGAAAACCACCTTCCCTGTCAACCCGGAATTGCATCCGATGACCGTTCTCATCAAGGATATATTCCGGTCTGTAATTGATGGTATTCTCAAACATCTGTACCGGCGCCGGATCAAGTGCGGAATTAACCCGTCCCCATTTGCCCACGGCTATCTCCACCTCGGGAATTGCTGACAACCTTTTGTCGAGGGTTTCAATGTATTCCAGGTTCTTTTCGATACCAGAATGGGGCATACTGGTCGGCATAAGCAGGAATGAACCTTCATCGAGCGAAGGCATAAATTCCTTACCGGTACCCGGGAATGTTTTCACTGCTGCACTCCACACTGATGTTTGCCTGAAGCTTTTCCAGCCGGCCTTTTCCAGTCCTGTCGCAACAAAACCAAAAATCCTGCCGAAACCAAGCCAGATCATTATACCGAGTAACAGTGTGAGAGCGGGTAATAAAAGAAATTTCCTTTTATTCTTTAATGCCCAGCGGAGTACAGATTCGTAATAATGAACAAGCAGTACCAGTGCAGTCAGAATAACTGCCACTATCCCTGCTACAAAAAGAAAATTCTTAAGGGTGCTGTTATGTGCGCCCAGAGGCAACCATTCCCGGGCAAGGTAAAAAACGGCAAACAGCACAATTATTCCGATATTAATAAAACCGGGAAACTTTTTATGTGTTTCCGGCCACCGGCGATCCAGCAGGTTGTTTATCCCGATGGCGATCAGGGCCAGTGCAGGCCACATATCCCAAACCGCTATAAAGATAATCCCTGCAACAACAAGGCTTCCATTCCAGAATTTGCGGATCTTTCCGGTATCAAATTTTATATGGAAGAAAATATGAACCAGGGTCGGCAATACTACAATGCCCAGTATAAAAGCCGACAACAGGGCAAAAGTTTTTGTAAAAGCAAGAGGACGGAACAATTTTCCTTCGGAAGCCTGCATGGCAAACACCGGTATAAAACTGACGATGGTGGTGGCGATGGAAGTCACCACAGCTGCTCTGACCTCTGTGGTTGCCCGGTAAATTACCGACAGAAGCTTCCTGCCACGGATACCATGATTTTCGGGCATCTCCAGGTGACGGAGAATATTCTCCACATCCACGATACCGATATCCACCATCACCCCGATGGCAATGGCTATACCTGAAAGGGCAACTATATTGGCTTCAATGCCAAAGAAGTGCATGAGGATGAATGTCATCAGCACACCAACGGGCAGGAGGCCTGCAATGATCAGGGATGCCCGCAGGTTCAGCACCAATAAAATGATAACAATGATGCAAATCAGAATTTCGTGCGACAGGGCGGATTCAAGTGTGCCAATGGTCTCTTTGATCAGTCCGGTGCGATCATAAAAGGGTACGATGGTAACTTTGGACACGCTTCCGTCAGGCAATGTTTTCTGAGGCAGGCCCGGCTCTATCTCCTTTATTTTCTCTTTTACATTGTTTATAACCTCCATGGGATTTGAACCGAAGCGGGCAACGACCACTGCACCCACAGCTTCGACGCCGGATTTATCGAGTCCGCCCCGGCGTGTCGCCGGACCAAAGGCAGTCCTTGCGATATCTTTAACACGCACAGGGACATTGTTCCGCACAGCAACGACAGAACCTTCAAGATCGTTAAGGTTCTTTACATAGCCCAGGCCACGGATGATATACTCCACATTATTCAATTCCACAGTTTCTGCCCCGATATCGAGGTTACTGTTGCTTACCGCCCTCATGACATCCATCACGGAAACATTATATGCTTTCAGGGCTTTCGGATTTATATCGACCTGGTATTCTTTGATGAAGCCGCCCACAGAAGCCACTTCAGAAACACCTTCGGCAGAGGAAAGGCCATATTTTACATAAAAGTCCTGGATGGTCCTTAATTCTGCAGGGTCCCATCCGCCATTCGGTTTACCATTTTCCGGATTACGCCCTTCAAGTGTGTACCAGAATATCTGACCCAGGGCGGTTGCATCCGGTCCGAGTGACGGTGATATGCCTGCAGGTAATGTCCCCGGAGGTAAAGAGTTGAGTTTTTCCAGGATACGCGACCTGCTCCAATAAAAATCCACCCTGTCGTTGAATATTAAATAGATAAATGACATGCCGAACATTGAGGTGCTGCGGACCGTTTTGACACCCGGTATGCCCATCAGTGCAGTAGTCAATGGATAGGTTACCTGATCCTGGATATCCCTGGGTGACCTACCCATCCATTCGGTGGCCACGATCTGCTGATTGTCCCCGATATCAGGGATGGCATCAACAGGTACCGGATCGCGCGGTAAAGATCCGGTTCTCCAGTTAAATGGGGCATAGACAATACCGAATACAATAAAGGCGATCAGAAAAATGAAGGCGATCAGACGGTTTTCGAGAAAGTATTTTACGATCCGGTTGAACATGCAGAAAAGATTTGTGTGTTTTACCCCGGGAAAACGAAATCACGACTGTATGATTATCCCTGCCGTGTAGCGCCGGCCGGCTATGATCTCCGGCAGGCAGAAATTCAGTGCAGGCCGGTAATGATCTCCGGCAGGCAGAAATTCAGTGCAGGCGCAATATGTTTATTCATGAGATTGGCGGAGCTGAAAGGTGAATACCTTGTCTACCGGGTCTTCATAGTATCAGCCGGTGCGACCACTTTAGTGGTATCAGAAACCTTCACTTCCTTTTTGACCAGTTCCATTCCACATATTGGGCATTTGCCCGGTTTATCGCTTCTTACTTGGGGATGCATAGAGCAGGTATAATATACCTCAGTGTTTGCCTGCTGCATCTCCGAACTGCTTTTTGTTTTTGTGGCATCACCTGTGCAAGCTAAAGCAAATGCCATGAGTGCCATGAAAAACATTATGATATACCATTTTGTTTTCATAAGTGAATGTTTTAATAGAATATAAATTAATTAATGCTCTGACTTTCAGGAAAATGACAGTATATGCCTTATGTAAAACAATACAAGCTCTTGAGACTTAAGCCAGGGTATCTGTAACTTCTTTATTCGTTTCAGCCGGGTGAAGTGCAAAAAAAATTTGAGACGTTGTGAATTTGTAGTGTCATCTGGTAATTTCCTTTCAATGACAATATTAAGAAAATTACCCGTAAATCTCATTTTAGAACAATCCAATTATTCAGGGTAAGGTCAGTTCATTAACGTAAGGATTGGGAATTATCCGTTCCTGTGTCCCCCGGAGCCCCGGGGGACACAGGAATCGCGATCTCTCTGTCAGGGTAGGGAAATTATTCACCTTCTCCACCCGAAGCCTCGGGAGGAGGAGGATTCATGATCTCCGTCTGGTGGTGATTAAAACAAAAAATAGCCAGCCGGAGGCTATTTTTTATTTTGTCGGGGTGGGGAGATTCGAACTCACGACCCCCTGCTCCCAAAGCAGGTGCGCTAACCGGGCTGCGCTACACCCCGAAGTTT
>Ga0172366_10003317_pt1 | contig 12699 bp, 8 predicted proteins | sample LakKivSesite69cm_FD_114533 | JGI IMG/M metagenome (GOLD analysis project Ga0172366, IMG submission 114533) | Sediment microbial communities from Lake Kivu, Rwanda - Sediment site 69cm | ecosystem: Environmental > Aquatic > Freshwater > Lake > Sediment | place: Rwanda: Western Province, Lake Kivu... | reverse complement strand
TTTCTCCTCTACGAGGACAACTGGTACTACAGGGCGCTGGCCCGCGGACTGTCGACGCCATCGATGCCGGTGCTGGTCCTGGATGAGACCACGTACATAACGGGATATAGCTGTCTGGTGGATGAGGTCCTTGGATACTTCCGCGACAGGCGTCTGAACGTCCTCTACATGCCGGGGCTGTGGCTCCTCCATCATCCCCCCGAGAACATCACCGCCCAGATCTACTACCTGGCCGCAAATAGCTCGGGGTACTGGATATTCCCGCTCGGGAGCCTCTGGACCGAGAACCTGACCGGCGACTCCAGGCTTGCGGGGCCCAGGGAGGCGTACTGGGAATCCCTTGCATCGGCCAACCTTGAACTGGATAAGTACCTGAGCAGAGGTTATGTGAGTGGCCTAGCCCGTCCAGCGCCTGAGGTCACCCGATACCAATTCGGCGTCCTAGAAGATCAGGAAAGCATCCTGCTCCAGAACATGGGCTTCGCGGACAGGCGCGAGGTACGCGTCGCCGTCAACGGCGAGGTTGTAGCCAAGATGCGCCTTCTGGGTGCGAAGAGAACCTCCGATCCCATACGCTTCGAGAGAAAGTACATCAGCTCAAGCAGCATGTACTCAAGCATTGGACTTCACCAGGTGGCGGTGATGGACTCCGACGGTGGGGTCTACGACCTCCTCGGCGAAACCGATCCATCGGTCTTCTCCACATAGGCCATTTGGCTCCGCTTGCTCTTCAGGCCGTGCCCATACCCCCTTCACCCAAGCAAGCATACGGCCTTCTGCTGGCGGTGGATTCACTTGGCAACCTGCGATATTTAAGGTTCTTTGCCCCATGGACCTCGTTTGAAGGACCCGCGCCACCAAGGCCATGTGCCGGAGGGTATGTGCAAAGACGGACAATGCGCGCGACGAGGTGTTCTGGGACGAGCAGCTATGTGATCCGGCCATACGAATGCGGTGACCGAGAGGCGGTCATGCGGGTTGCTGCGGACACCGCTTTCTTCGGGCGTCCGATGGAGGCTTTCTTGGAGGACCGGGTCCTATTCTTTGATGCATATTTCGCGTACTACACGGACCAGGAGCCGGAACACTGTTGGGTGGCCTCGGTGGAAGGCAATGTTGTGGGTCTTCTGTTGGGTTGCGTGGATGGGCGAGTCATGAGGGGCAGGTGGGTGAGCGGGATCCTTCCGCGCCTTGTGGCCGGGATCCCTTCCCGTCGTTACAGGGTTGGCGGAAGGACTTGGCGTTATGTCATTCATCTGACTAGAGGCTGGTTGTCCGGGGAGTTCGCATCGGTCGATCTCGAGCTGTATCCTTCTAACCTTCACATTAACGTGGATGAGCCTTGGAGGGGCAGGGGCATTGGCCGAGGCTTGATGGAGGCCTACATACGGCAGCTTCGGGCCCTGCAGGTACCGGGTGTTCACTTGCAGACGACGAGCCTGAACGTGGCTGCCATCGCCCTCTATGCTAGGATGGGATTCCAGCTTCTGGCAACGAGGGCCACGAGAATCTGGGAGCACGTCATAGACGAACCAGTTGACAACCTGTGGTATGGCTTGAGGCTTGAGTAGATGGCGCGTGAGAGATCTGGAGCGTTCACACCGCATTGGGCAGGCGGATCAAGGCTATGAATATCGGGGGAGGTTCTGACCTGGTTTGAAGCCCTTCGGCCACGGATCAGGGGACAGGACGTACGCCGTCCTCGGCGCTCTTCTCCTATTGGGTGCGATCACGGCCAGGTTCGTCGTGCTGCCGGGGATACAGGGGCCCGAGACGCTTCCATGGCCCAACATCTCCCTGAGGGAGGGCGACAGGATCCTGATCCTGGCCCCACATCCGGACGATGAGAGCCTGAACTGCGGTGCGATCATCCAGAAAGCCCTGCGGATGGGGCTCTCCGTCCACATAGCTTGGCTCACCTACGGAGACTTCAACCAGTGGTCCTTCCTCGTTTATCGGTACCGCACGCGCCCCGTTGTCACCCCGGGGGAGATTCGCAGGATGGGCCTGATCAGACACGATGAGGCCGTTGCTGCCGCGGGCGTTCTGGGACTGTCCAGCCAGAATCTCACATTCCTCGGATATCCAGACCATGGGACGCTGGATATCTTCACATCCCACTGGGGCGATCGTCCCGCCTATCAGAGTCCTTTGACTCAGGAAGACCGCGTACCCTACAGCAACGCGCTTCGTCCAGGGGCGCCCTACAAGGGCGAGGAGGTTCTCAAGGATTTGACGACGGTTATCAGGGATTTCCGTCCAACGAAGGTATTCGTGTCCCATCCGGGCGACCACCACCCGGACCACAGAGCCCTCTATCTCTTCACAACCGTTGCCCTCTGGAATCTCAGATCAGAGCTGGCGCCCGAGGTCTACCCCTACCTTACACACTATCCAAGCTGGCCCAAGCCAACCGGCTACCATCCCTCCAAGCTTCTCGAACCCCCAAACCTTTACCGGGAACAGATAGCTTGGCAAGCACCCCGCGTAACGACTCAAGAGCTTCGGCTGAAGAAGGAAGCCCTGAAGAAGCATCGCACGCAGTGGCAGTCTTTCGATGCCAACCTTCGATCCTTCCTCCGGGGGAACGAGCTTTTCGGCGACTTTCCTCTGATCAGTCTGGACCCCTTCTCGAACCTCTCATTGGAGCCCAACACCACTGGGAAGTTCGCCAGCCCGTCTGCTCAGCTGAATAGCCAGGAGAAGGCCGCCTTTGTGGGCATCCAGTGGCGGAGCATGAGGTCCGAGGGCGGATATCTGAACCTCTCCATCACCTTGTCCCGTCCCATAGGCAAGGCCGTCGAGGCGTATACTTACTTCCTGGGATACCGGTCCGACACACCGTTCGAGAACATGCCCAAGCTTTACGTTAAGTTCGGCGATGTTGACCACGCGGTCTACGACCAGAACAGAGCCCTGCCCAAAGGATCCCTGGAGGTGAGCCGCCAGACCAAGGAGCTATCGATCCGGATTCCGCTACAGTTGCTGGGGAACCCAGAACGCCTGCTCATCGGCGCGAAGACCAACTTCGGCTTCATCCCCTTGGATTGGACATCCTGGCGCATTGTCGATCTATCGCCTACGGGGTCCTAGCTCGCGCTTCTCGGCGAAGCTCAAGCTTGGCTACGCTCCAGCGTCCTACTCTCCGGCTTGTTTGCCGCGAGGCCCTCCCTGCTGCGTTCCTTGACTAGCCTCCCGATGCGGTTCGAGAGCCTTCTTCGGTACTCCAGGTAGATTATGGCAAGCGCGCCCGCAAGGCCCAGTCCCCCGAAGGGCCCTGCAATCAGTAGACCTTCGGCCCCGGGGATGGCCAGATTGCTGAACCATGCGCCGGTGTAGATCTCCACTACGAAATCGTTTGGTTTCCCTGCGATGGTGACGGAGACTTCCCTCAGGCCACCCACGAGCGCCCTGAAAATGCTCTTTCGAGCCGCCGTCACGCTTCTGAACGGCTTGCCGTCCACCTCTCCCTTTGACCGACTGCATATGCGAAGATCCCTGGCGGTAACCAATTCCTCCACGATTGCTCCGTACAGATCGTCAAGATCGGCGTCCGCGTCCCTGTATCGTCTGACTGAGGGCATGGGCACACCAGGCAGGCTTCGGGCAGGCATTTAATATCTATCGCGGTATTCCCATCCGCTGGCGGACATCGCATCATCGGCGATGAAGGAGGGCACCCAGATCGTCTGCCAACAGATGGGAACGCAACGGTGCGGGGTTGCGCTCACACCACCTTCTCAACTCCCGGGTTGCCCGGAAGACCGCGGTCGGGTCGACAGGATACAAGCGATGGTTCATCCCAAGCACGATCAAGGGGAAATTCCGAAGTATTCCGCGGTAGTCCTCCAAACTTGCCATGTCGAAGGTGGGGGAGAAGCTGGCCGCCGGCATGAAGAGCACGGGTGCTTTCGGTGGGAATTCGGCCGCCATCTTTGCCAGGAAGGGCAGGCTGTCCGTGCAGTTCCATGGCAACCACAGGGGCAAGAGCCTGCTTCGTCGGGCGGCAACGGGGTTTGCCTGGGTGAAACATTCAACCAGGGTGCCCTGGGGCCCCACGCCCTCATCTTGGCAAAGCTTCAGATTCGCGCGGAAAGCGATCTCCGCGTACTGCTCCGGGTGGCTGCACTTCATCACAACGAATCCGTAGCCGTTGGCCTTCGCAAAGGCCTCGGCCGCGGCTCGGAATTGGGAAAGGGTCCCCCACTCGGATTCGGGGCGGGCCTCCAGGGGCGTTCCCTTCAGAGCCCAACCCCCTAGGTGAGGGGAGCCGTCCACACGCTGCATAGTCTCGATCCGTTCACTGCCAGCCGCATACTCGTCGGGGGGGAGTCCCCCCAGTCCACCGACTTGGAACGTGTATCGATCGGATATGCTGTATTGGGGCCAAGTGTAGGTGCAGTCCGCAAGGAAGATGGTGCCGCCCGGGCGCAGGCGGGTCTCCATGAACCTACGGTAGGCAGCCGGCACTTCAAGGAGTTTGAAACGGAGGACGTCGTGACATTTGAGGAGCGAACGGTCGTGCACTGGATCGTAGTGTTGGACCACATGGACTTGGGGATTGTGGTGTAGGACCCTACGCGCCAGATGCTCGCCTTGCGACAGGTGAGCACTGATGTCATCAACATGTCCGCGCGCACGGAAGACGCTCGCGAAGTGCTCCGACAGGAGCGGGGATCCCAATGCCACTGCCAGATCAGCCACTCCTCCGCTTGGCGCGCCCAACACCATTGAGTCAAATGGGCCTTCCGAATTCTCGTAGAGCCCGACTGCCCAACGAGCTAGCTGCTCTGACGAGACCAGGTCGGCGACCCCGCCTTCCTGTCCTGCGAACCGGACGGCCTGTCCGATGCTCCAGGCTATCGTTCGCTTTCCAAGGAGGGCGACCATCCGTGCGGCCATGTCCTGGACGAAGCCCCCCTCGTACGGGTGGAAGAACTGCCCGCGAAGCGCGGTGGCCACGGAGCGCATGGCCACTGCTGAGGAATCCATCTTCTCAAGGTAGGCGGGCTCCCATTTCCGCGATGTGCCGACCCGCGTGTGGCATCACCTTCCAGACGCCAATCGAGGGTTGTCGGGCATGAGGGAATCACAGCTCAACCTGCGACCCCCCCCCCCGCTTCCGCGCCAGCCTCGGGACGAACACCGCCACGGCAGCAGAAACGCCCAGCGCGATCATCGTCAACCTCAGCCCGGCACCGATCTCCGGAGTTGTCGCAACGCCGATGAATCCGGTTGCGTCGTAGGTTCCATGTATCATGGCCGGTATCAGCAGATTGCCTCCGGACAGACGGTAGGCCCAAGCCATTGCCATGCCGAAGGCTACCAAGTCCGTGAACTGCACGAGGGAGGCGATCCCGTAGACGACGGCGTAGCACAGGTGCGCAGCTGCAAATATGACGGATGAGAGGAGGGCAGCACTGAGCCATTGATTCGCTCGGAAGAAGCCAAGCAAGCCCCTGAAAACGAACCCTCTGAACAGCCCCTCCTCGGCTGGGCCTATCACCAGCAAGGAGACGGCTACCATGGCCCAGGCCAGATCGGCCGGCAGGTGGAGCACCGGGTTCGGCCTATGCAGCAGGTTGAGCGCGGATGGGTCCAACTCGAGCAACATGAAGAGGACAAGTGCGGAAGCGATGGTGCCGACGAGTGTGAGTATGCCGAACCACGCCATGCCCAGCTTGAGGGCACGGTTGGAGTAGGAGAGACTCTTGCGGGTCACCGAGCGATTCCAGAGCATCTTCACAGCAAGCAGGGGCATCCCATATACGACGAGAATCCCGACCACCAAGCCCGGCCACTTGGTGACATACTGTGAGTAGGCGCATCCAAGTATGATCAGCAAGCCAAGGAGGTAGGTCCTCTTTCCAACGTAGCCGTTCGGGAGGGGCGAGGTGTCATTGGCGGATTCTCCAATGTTCATTGCATCTCCTCAGCAATCCATGAGAAGGCCCACACGGAGTTCCATGCAGGTGCCGCAAGCGGGCAAGTCGATCGAGTATCCCACGGTGGATCCCAGGCGGCTCCTCGTGAAAAATCTATTTCTGCAAATGCTCCGCACCATATCGGAGTAGCTAGCCGGGGCGGAGGAACGTCAGGCCAACGCATGCTGACAACCGATCCCGAGAATGTGGTGCAGACCTTGGAGAGCAAGGTGACGCTCGTCAGACAACTTAACACGTTCGATGTCACAAGCCTCGTTGTCGGTTCGGTCATTGGCGCCGACATCTACGTTGCCGCTGCCCTCGGGGTGAGACTGGTTGGTCCGGCCTCCTTGCTGATCTGGGTCCTTGCCGGCCTGATGGCTATCATCATTGCGCTCTCCTTCGCCTTTTCGGCGAGTATCCTGCCGAAGGTGGGAGGTCCCTACGCGTATGTCAAGGAGGTATCGGGCCCGTTCCCCGCATTTCTTGTGGGCTGGGGGCTCTTCCTAGCCGAGTGGCTCTCGTTGGCAGTCTTCCCGATCGCGTTCGTCCGCTACCTGGGCTCGCTCATGCCGGGCCTTGGGCCTGGGCAGGAAATCGTGCTAAAGGGGGTCTTCATCGGCATAATCCTCGTGACCAACATCTTCGGCATAAAGGCCGCGGGCAGGTTCAACGATGTCTTGACCGTGGGGAAGCTTGCCCCGCTGCTGCTTCTCATGGCCTCCGGCATCCTCTTCGTCGTGCTCAAACCTCAGATGGCGATCTCCCACTTCCATCCCTTCATCACCGGGGGCTTGCGGGATGCCGGGAAGGCCTTGGTGTTGATCTTCTGGGCATATGCCGGCTTCGAACTTGCCACCCTGCCTGCCGAGGAGATCCAGGATCCCGAGAGGACCATCTCAAAGGCCATCGTGTTCGGCATGCTCATCGTCGTATCTTTCTACCTCGCAACCAACTTCGTGATCATAGCGGCAGTTGACCAAGCAACCCTAGCATCATCCGCGGCTCCCTTGATGGCGGGCGCGGCGGCTGTGTTTGCCATCGGTCGGGTGCTCTCAACCATTGGCAGGTGGGTTGTCGGGGCGGGAGCTCTGGTCTCGATCACGGGCGCAGATGAGTCTGGAACGATCGGGACGTCGAGGCTGGCCTTTGCCATGTCCGTTGACGGCCTCATGCCAAGGGTCTTCAGCGTGTTGCGGCCACCATGGGACACGCCCTACATCGGTCTCGCGCTGATATGCTTGACGGCTTTCATTGCGAGTGCCTCTGGCAACCTCAGCAGCCTCATCAATGCGTCGGTCTTCCTGCTGTGCTTTGCGTACCTTGCGACGTGCATATCCACTATACTGCTTGAAGGAAAGTACCCGGAGAAGGCCGGCAATACTTGGGCAAGGAGGATCATCTCGTTGACGGGGGTCTTCTGCTCGCTTATCCTGATGAGCCAGGTAGGCCCACATGAGGTGATCTCTGCCTCCGTTCTTCTAGGCATAGGCATACCTGTCTACGTCTTGTTCTCTCCGCGCCGGGAGTTGTATGAGCTCAAGGCGGCTTTCCTGTCCAGAGAGGCAGTGCTCGCCAGAACCTACCAACAGGGCGAAAGGTTCCTTGCGCATCCGCTTAGACACGTCAAGTGGTACATCTACCGGTTGAGGGGTAGGGATGAGGCGTGGCGCACCTCGGGCGGAGGAATGGCCTTCGGTGGATGCGGAAAGGTTGAACGGCATGGAAAATGATTGCACCAGCAAGTCGCGTGGTACATCCACGGAATGTGGTCGGCGGCGTCCTGAGAGGGTTGGTGCAGCGGGGGTGTCGCGCTGGCAGCCAGGCACTCAGTGAGCAACCGGGGAATTGACAGGCTACTAGGTGAGATCTCCACAGGCGCACTTAACCTCGTGCAGTATGTCCAAGAGCTCGCCAAATCCAGCGCCAGTCTTGGCGGAGACAAGACACGGCCTCTGCACTGGCAGGTACTCCTCCATCATCTTCGCCATCTTGATGTTCAACTCGTACCTCAGCCCCTCGCCGCCGAGCTCAAGGAATGATCGTGGGTCCCCCAGCAGCCGGCGGACGGTGCTCCTGTCCTTCGACCCAAGGAGGTCGATCTTGTTCAGTACGTTCACCGCTGCCGCCCCCAGGGAGAACTGGGCCGCAAGGGAGTAGAGCAGCAGGCTCGGGAGGGTCTGGGCCGGGGAGGTCGCATCAAGGATGTAGATGCAGTAGCAGTCGGGAAGCCGACTCACGATCCTGGGCCCCGCGTCCCTGAACACGAAGGGCTCCACCTGGCCGGGGGTGTCCAGGAGGACGAAATCGTCATCCCATATTGGGATCTTCAGGGAGCCGAGCCTGTCGATCGCCCTCAGCATTGCACCGTTGGGCCCAAGGCCCTCCTCCATCATCACCTTCTCCAGGGTATACTTCGACCTGACGTCAAAATCCGGCCTGTAAGGCAGGCTCCCAACGCCGGGGTCAAGGTTCATCCGCCTGACCCGGTACCGCCTCGCCAGGAAGGACCCAAACCTTGCGGTGATCAGGCTCTTGCCCGATGCTGCGGGGCCAAGCACCAGAACGTACATTCCCAGGATCGGTCTGCCCTCGGACCAGTTAAATCTGACATCTTTATCGCTCCCCGCTCACATTCCAGGTCACGCTGGCGCTATTCCCAGATTCGCGTCAACAAAGGCAAATTTAACCATCGCAAAACCGATGAAGCGCTGCCGCAAGACACTTGGAAGGACAAGAGGATGGGGAACGCTGGTCCCTCGGGCAACCCGAGCACGGATCTCGCCAATGGATTGAGTCCCGATGAGGCCGGACGAAGGTTGCGGGAGCATGGCTACAATGAGGTATCGGAGAAGAGGCCCAGCCCTCTGGTGAAGTTCGCGACCAAGTTCTGGGGCATCACCCCCTGGATGCTTGAGCTGACGGCCGCCATGGAGTGGGTCCTTGGCAAGCACCTTGAAGCGTTCTTCATAGCGGGACTGCTCGCCTTCAACGCGGTCGCAGGCTACCTCCAAGAGGAGAAGGCAAGGGGCGCCGTCGAACTGCTGAAGCAGAGACTCCGGGTCAACGCGCGCGCCAAGAGGGCGGGCAGCTGGGTGCTGATCCCCGCGCGGGAACTCGTGCCCGGAGATGTTGTGAGGCTGAGGGCGGGGGACATGGTACCAGCGGATGTGGAATTGGCGGAGGGCCATGTCAGCGTGGATCAGTCCTCGCTGACCGGGGAGTCGTTCACCGTCGAGAAGAAGGTCGGGGAGGGGTTGTACTCGGGTTCCATCGTGACCGCAGGGGAGGCGACTGGCCTGGTGACCGCGACTGGGGCGAGGACCTACTACGGGCGAACCGTCGAGCTGGTGCAGATCGCAAGGCCAAGGCTGCACATCGAGGAAATGATCGGGGATGTCGTGAAGTGGCTCTTGGTCATGGTCGGGGCTAGCACGGCGCTCGGTATGGGGCTGGCCATCGCAAAGGAGATGGACCCCGCCGAGATAGCGCCCTTGGCCGTGATATTGCTGCTCTCGGCGATACCTGTTGCGCTTCCAACGATGTTCACCATCAGCATGGCCCTCGGTTCCCTGGAACTCTCAAGAAAGGGGGCCATTGTGACCCGCCTCGACGCGATAGAAGACGCCGCCACAATGGACGTGATCTGTGCTGACAAGACCGGGACCATAACGATGAACAGGCTGTCCTTGGCGGATGTGGCGCCGATGAGCGGTCACACAAAGGAGGACGTCGTCCTCTACGGCGCGCTCGCCTCCCAGGAAGCAAACCAAGACCCCATCGACCTCGCGTTCATCTCCAAGGCCAAGGAAATGCAGTTGTCCGTTGGCGTCTTCCGGCAGGCGGGCTTCACGCCGTTCGACCCCTCGACGAGGATGACCGAGGCGACCATCGAGGAGGACGGCGTGCGGCTCTACGTCGCCAAAGGCGCAGTGAATGCGATGCTTGGCCTGTGCAAGCCCACCCAAGACGAGGCGGAGAAGCTTGGGAGGACGGTGGAGGAGCTGTCGGCGAAGGGGTACCGGGTTCTGGCCGTCGCACGGGGACACACCAAAGAGGAGGCGGAGCTGGTCGGCGTGGCAGCGCTCTACGACAAACCGAGGCCGGATTCCGCGCAACTGGTGAGTGAGCTCAAGAGGCTCGGGATCTCGGTGAAGATGCTAACGGGGGATGCACTTCCCATCGCCAAGGAAGTGGCGCGGCAGGCCGGGCTTGGCACAAACATCCGAAGGATGTCCGACCTCAAGAGCAGCCTACGGGAAGAAGACGCCCCAAAGGTCGTGGAGGACACTGAGGGGTTTGCCGAAATTTATCCCGAGGACAAGTACCTCATCGTCAAAAGCCTTCAGCGACGCGGACATACCGTGGGCATGACCGGGGACGGAGTGAACGACGCTCCGGCGCTCAGGCAGGCCGAGGTCGGCATTGCCGTCAGCAACGCCACCGATGTTGCCAAGAAGGCGTCCAGCACCGTCCTCACGGTTGAGGGCTTCGCTGGCATCTTCGATCTGGTGGTCATCGGCAGGATGGTCTACCAGAGGATCACCTCGTGGACGATCAACAAGATAATCCGCACCTTCAAGAGGGTGGTGTTCATCGTCCTCGCATTCATCCTGACGGGCAAGTTCGTGGTCTCCACCTTCAATATGATCCTCCTCCTGTTCCTGAGCGACTACGTGACGCTGTCGATCTCGACCGACAAGGTGACGTACTCGAGGAAGCCGGAGAGGTGGAGGACAACGGGGCTAGTGAAGCTCGGGGTCCTCTACGGTTCGCTGATCGTGGCCGAGTCGCTGCTCATACTGTACCTGGGGCTCGACTACCTGGGATTGAGCGACAACATCGAGCGGCTGCGCACCTTCATCTTCGTATGGCTGACCATGTCGGGCTACTTCACCGTGCTTTCGGTCAGGGAGAGGCGGCGCTTCTGGGAATCCAAGCCCAGCAGATTTCTGGCATCGGCGCTCGTCATCAACTCGGCCATTGTCTACGCCATCTCAACCCACGGGATGCCCGGGCTCACCCGGATAACGAGGTTCGAGTACCTGTGCGTCCTGGTCTACTCCCTCGTTGCGTGCCTGCTGCTCAATGACCTAGTCAAAGTGCCTCTAGCCAGGAGACTCAAGCTGCTGGCCAACTGACCTTGGACGATATGCTTGCCCGCCGTTTCAACGCAAGAAGGACCACGGCGGCGACGAGGGCCAGCAAACCCTGTTCCGCAATGGCCGCAACGGTCAGGCCTCTGGTGGGGCTCTGGGCTCCGTTGCGGTTCGCATCACCGGGCCAGGAAGCCTTGATCTGATAGCTGCCTGCGTTGGGTGGCACCCAGACGTGGGAGTAGCTTCCATCCGATTGTGCTTCCACCGTAGCAAGGTCCAACCAAGAAGCCCCGCCATCATTGCTGTACAACATGGTGACCATGGCAGTCTGGGCGGGCGAAATCGAACCCGAGATCGTGGCCGCCGAGCCGACGGATATCGACCCCGGGCTGACGGCACAGGATAGGCTTGAGCTGCCCCTCAAGACCGTGATCGACTGCGAATAACTGGTGGCACCAATGTGTCCTTCATCGCCCGCCCAGGTGGACCGAACGACGTAGGATCCGACCGTTGAAGGGGTCCAGTTGCTTGAGTAGGAACCCGAAGGGTTCGTCATGACGGATGTGAGGTTGTTCCACGTACTGCCTGCGTCTGTGCTTTGCTGGATGAAGACCTCCAAGGCTGAATCGGCGGGCGAGACCACACCGCTGATCACCGTGCTAAGCCCTATGGAGAAGACCGTCGCGCTTGCCCTGCATGTGATGGAGCTCGACGCCTTGTTCACGACGATTGATCTCGCCGGGCTCGTTGCCCCTTCATGGTCATGGTCCCCGGTCCAGGACGCCCACACCGTCCAAGATCCAACCCTGTCCGGCGCGTACGTGTCGGTGTAGTATGCACTGGACGTGGCCGTGACAGTCCTAGCTACGATGCTGGCATCCGGTCTCGTGTACGTTAAGGCAACAACCGCCCCACCATGGATCGGGCTGATGTAACCGGTAACCGTGATGCTCGAACCGATGCTTATGGTGTTTGTGAAAGATGAGCACGAGATGCTGCTGGAGGCCTTCGCGACCGTGCAGGTCACAGCCGAACTCTGCGCACCCTCGTGGTCCTCGTCCCCGGCCCACGATGCTGCCACGCTCCACAGCCCAGCCGCGTCAGGCTTGTAGGTGTCGCTGTACATTCCGTTGACATCGGTCATCACAGTCCTGCCGACAATGGTGCCATTCGATCGTGTATACGTCAACATGATTGCCGCTCCAGCGTGCACGGGGATAAGGGAACCCGAAACCCTGACGCCTGAACCGATCGTGATCGAGGCCGGGCTCACCGAGCATGACAGGCTGCTGGCAGACTTGGCACCCAGGATGGCTCGGATCATGTAGTCTGCACCTGTCACCGGTGCCCAGCCCGTTGCATTCCGGGACCAGCTTCGTTCATCGATGGGAGATGCCCGGTCAATTCCAAGCTCAGGATAGGACTCCCTGGTCCATCCCATCCCGATATAGAAGTCGGTGCCGGCGGTCAGCATTAGGCCGTAGCCTGAGAGGTCCACATCGTACCAGCCCTGCGTTGTGTAGCCTTTGGCGAAAAGCACCGTCTGGTCGAATGGAGGGATCAGGTCCGTGAGGGTGACGTCCATGACGTGGACCTTGATCGTATGGTTGTAGGCGTAGGCGAAGTAGAAGCGGGCGGCCAGAAGCTTGTCCGATACCAGCGGCGTGAACCTGACC
>Ga0172366_10003316_pt1 | contig 12700 bp, 10 predicted proteins | sample LakKivSesite69cm_FD_114533 | JGI IMG/M metagenome (GOLD analysis project Ga0172366, IMG submission 114533) | Sediment microbial communities from Lake Kivu, Rwanda - Sediment site 69cm | ecosystem: Environmental > Aquatic > Freshwater > Lake > Sediment | place: Rwanda: Western Province, Lake... | reverse complement strand
GCCCGGCATGGTGACGGAACGAACGTTTCTTTAGCCGATGGGAGGAGCGAATACTGGAAATGGAAGGACCCGCGCACGATAGAAATTGCCAAGATGGACTATGATTACTGGCAGAATACCGGCCGCAACGGCTCTCTATCTAATTCGCCCGGCAATCCAGATCTGCACAAAGTTCAAAGAGCGGCCTGGAGCAAATTAGGCTACACTCCAAGCAACCCGTAGGAACTTTTCGTGACGGTGGGGAGGACGGGAACATCGTACATGTGCCGAAAACTTAAAGCGTAAAGCATAAAACTATTGAATTCCGCATTTTTTACCTTTTTAGCTTTGCGTTTTGCGCTTCCGCAAGGGGATACAATCTACCTTGCTATCCCTCTTTTGCTGCCAATGCACTTGCAGCCACCTCTCGCAGGTACTGCTCGGCTGCGTCCGTTCGGGTATCTCGTAAATGGGCGTAAATCTTCATCGCATCCTTTTTTTTGCCCGCCGCCAGGAGGTTTTCTGCCAGCAGCAGACAGGCTTGCGCAGCCTTGATTCTCTCATACGGGTTTTTGATATCTGCTGTCTTAAGCAGCAAGTCCACAGAGCCGGCGTCTCCGATATTTGCCAATCCCCAGGCGGCTGCCAATCGGATGTCCATATCCTCATCGCCGAGTGCCTGCTTTAGCGTATTGACCGACTTTTTGTCCCGGACCACACCGAGATTTTGTATCACAGTCAGCCGGCATTTGCCCTTGGCCTTGGGCAGCGCATCTCGAAGCTGCTGGCCTGCCCCATCTCCAATAGCTACCAGGGCCTGGGCAGCATATTCGCACAGTTCGTCATCCAGCAGGAATTTTCCCAGCACAGCGGCGACCCCTGCTTTCGCAGGGGCAAGCTTGTCCCCGCGCAGGCGGGGACCGGCCACCTGTAACTGCCGGATTAAGTAGCCCTTTATTTCCTTCGGGCGGTCTCGTTCAAGCTGTGACGCCAATATCTCAGCGAAGGCGCGCCTATGTTTCTTGTCGTTTAGCTTGCATACGTAGACGGCTAAGCCGTGAAGCGCGTATCGCGGTTTGACGTCATCTGCCTTACCAGGCTCAACAAGCATGTCAATAAGGCCAACGATGCCGTCGCGGCCTGCTTTTTGTATCTCGGCAATGATATTCTCGACCGCTTCTTTATCTATGTTGCTGAGCAAGCCATTCTCATCAGGGTCTGGCAGCTTGCTTATCATTTCAGCAACGGATACTAACGAATTTCTCATGGACACAATCCTTTCTGCACTGAGAGTTTTTGGCCAGTCTTTTTACAGGTGCCACGGTGCCCGCATCGGCTGGTTGACCAGTCTATTGGCCTCTTCGTCGCCGATGATTTGCTCTTTGACAGGGTCGTACCTGATTTTCCGCCCGGTCCGTATAGCGATATTCGCCAGGTGCAGCAGTGTTGCACACCGGTGGGCCGCCTCGGCGTGGCCGCCAGGCTGTTTGCGAGTCTTGACTGCTTCGCCAAAGCCGACCAGCGGCTCCGGATCGGGAACTCTCGCGATCTTTCTCCGGCTTTCTTCCCCGCCAAAGCGGGGACCGAGGTCGCTCATGCTGACGCCGCGAGGCTCTTGGCGGTTGTACGCCTGCCCCCACTCGCCGCTATCCAGCACCAGAGTAAACCCATCAGCGTATTTCATTTCCACCCAGCCCCACATACCGCAGGCTTCCGGATGTGCCGGCGGGGCGTACGCCTCGATTTCGACAGGGCTTGTATCATCTTTGGCATAAATCCACTGCACAGGGTCAAAAAAGTGCTGGCCCATATCTGCGAGCCCGCCGCCTTCGTAGTCCCAATAGCAGCGGTGCGTTCCGCCCGTGCGGTGGCGGTTATACGGCTTCATCGGGGATGGGCCAACGTACATATCCCAATCGAGGTTCGCCGGCACAGGCTCAGGCCGTAAATTTACCTTGCCGCTCCACTCTTTGACCTTAAATCCGCCCCGGTTGATGTATACCGCTTTGCAGGGTTTTAACAGCCCGCTCTCCATAATCTTATGAGTCTCGATATTTTGCCGGTTCTGGCTCGCACCGAATCGCCCGTATGTGCCGATCTGGAATATGCGTTTGTAGCGTTTCTGAGCCTCAACGACCGCCCGGCCTTCCGCAATGAATCTGGTCATCGGCTTTTCGCAAAGCACGTCCTTGCCGGATTCCATAGCCGCAATCGAAATAAGGGCATGCCAGTGCGGCGGCGTAGCGATGGCGACCACCTCAATGTCTTTACGTTCCAGCACCCTGCGGAAATCTGTGTAGATGGTCTTATTGTCTGCCCGGTCGCGGAATCTCACGTCGCACTGGGCAAGCATCGTGACATTAAGCCTGTGCTCGCGATTCAAGTCGCTGAATGTTCCGGGGCCGCGACCGCCACAGCCGATCAAGGCGCCGCCGATGGTCTCACTGGGCGGCGTCTGGCCAGCCCCGCCTAAAACGTGCCTCGGCACAATGGTCAAAGCCGCAACCGTTCCCATCGAGCCTTTCAGAAACTGACGCCGCGTCACTCTGCTATTGGCTTGCCGCACGGCGGGGTCCATCTTACATTTTCGCATAGTTGCGTTCTCCTTTCAGACTGATAGTGTAACATAAAGGCAGGATAGTGCAACAAGATAGCAAAAATCTAACCTCAGAGAACGCCGACCAGGCCCGATTTATTGGGGTAGGCACTTGAATGGTCTGCTTTGGAATTTAGAATTCAGAATTAAGAATGTAGAAAGACCAATTCTCAATTCTACATCCTCAACTCTACATTCTTTCGCCGCACCAAGTCGCGCACGTCGGTTAAGCAATAGATAACCATCCCGGCTAAAAGAACGCCTTCCAGCAGACACAGGCTCTTGATCTTTACATTCCAGGCGTATGAGACGGTACTATAGATCAGAAACGCGCACACCGCGCAGAAGATAAGCGTGGTGAAGGGGTAGCCTGTAACACGATAGGGCCGTTCGACCTTCGGCTCTTTGAATCGCAGGACAATAACCGAGAGACTTGTGGCCAGATAAAACGCATAGACCGGTGCAGCAGTATAGAGAATTGTGTCCACGAACGAGCCCAGAACCACGATCAGCCCGACTGCGATAGCTGCCTGTACTAAAAGTGCCCAGACGGGCGTGCCGGTTCGGGCGTGCCATTTGCCCAAAAGCCCAAAGATTCGATGCTCGGCACCCAGAGCGTATGAGATACGTGCGCCGGTGAAAATCAATCCACTCACCGCTCCCAGCGCGGAGATGCAGACCAGTGCGCTAATAAGCCTGCCGCCGATATTGGGAAAAACGGTCGAGATACTGTCAGCGGCGACCGCCTTGGAATTGGCCAGGCCGGCATAGCCTAACGTATAAAGAAATGCTCCGTTGACCAGCAGATACAGCACCGTTACAACCGCCGCGCCGAGCACAAGTGCCCGAACGATATTACGGCGGGAGTCTTTGACCTCAGCGGCCACATAAGCCATCTCGTTCCATCCGCCGTATGTGAATAGCACAAAGACAAGCGCGAGGCTCAGAGGTAGCGGCTGGACAGATGCCGTGCTTTTTGGACCCTGTGGTGCTGCCACTGCCACGCCGACAATGGCAAGCAATCCCACCGCTTTGACGGTCGTCAGAAGATTCTGGGTCCATTTGCCCTCTTTGACGCCAACGATGTTTATCGCTGTCAGAATGACCACAGCGGCGGCGGCGAATATTCGCTGGCTATATTCGGGATGAGCGGCAAGTGGGTCGTAAATTGTTCGGGCGTATGTTGCAAACGCAAATGCCATTATCGCGATGTCGCCGGGCCGAATAATCGCAAGCTGACCCCAGCCAAACAAAAAGCCTGCCCATGGGTCATAAGCGCGACTGAGATATACATAGTCGCCGCCTTCTTTGGGGTAAGCAGTTGCCAGTTCTGCGTAGCCCAGTGCCCCGCAAAGCGACAACAGTCCTCCCACAGTCCAGATTGCCAGGACGCCCCACCACGAGCCTGCCCCTTTGGCGATGTCCGGGGCCATCTGGTAAATGCCGGCACCAATGATGATGCCGACAATGATGCACGTCGAGTCAAAGAGCGACAGCTCTTTTTTGGGAGCTATGCTCATAAAAAGCCCTTTTGTTTTGAATTTAGAATTGAGAATGCAGAATTTAGAAATTCTCAATTCTTCATTCTAAATTCTTAATTTCACTTTTCACTTCTACCGTTTCTTGAGAGTCACGCCGATACTGGTGCCAGTGATTAGTGTCTCCAGATCCGGATTCGTAGTAATGGTCTTTATATAACTGGAATCTGCCTGGTCTATATTGTGGGCCAAGATAAGACCACCCTGGCGCATCAGCGGCAGCAGCTTGTTGAGGTAATCGCTATAACCTTCCTTGTCCGCATCGATAAACAAAATATCAATCGGCTCTTTCAGATTCTTGACCGTCTCATGGGCGTTGCCCTCAACAAGTGTAACAATCTTATCGACGCCGGCCCGTTTGAAATTCTCGCGAGCCAGCGAGGCCCGGACAGCGTCGATCTCATGAGTGGTCAGCTTCCCACCCGTTTTTTGCAGCGCAAGGCAGAACCAGATGCCCGAGTACCCGTTGGAGGTGCCGATCTCAACAACATGCTTGGCACCGGTGGCCTCTGTGAATAGTCTCAGCCATCTACCGTCTACCTGTGGTACGTTCATCATCCCTCTGCTCTGGTTTGCGTTCATATCCTCAAGTATACCCAGAATCTTTTTCTCTTGCTCGTTGGCTGGTACAGGTGGCTGCACCTGAGGTGAAGAAAAGCCTCTGCCCGGCCTGCCGCCGAAACCTCTGCCCTCCGGCGGTTGAGCCGTTAAGCTCTGGACTATTGCCAGCACCGAAACAGTCGCCAGACTGGCCAACATAATCTTCTTTAACATTTGCTGCCCCTTTCCAAATTTAGACACGGATTTATCCGCCACACGGACGGCGGATTTACACGGATTCACACTGTTATCTGTGAAATCTGTGGTTTTTTCCTTATATAGACGATTTCAAGCACTGGTGTATTGCGGGTTTTGTGGTAAATTAGGGCTGAATCTCTATCAAAGATTCACACCAATCACGCAGGTGCCATCTGTCAAACTCCACATCACAGGTGACTATATATAGCTTCCCCTGCTTTCGCAGGGGCCAGCTTGTCCCCGCGCAAGCGGGGAATACCGTTTCCGGAATGGTAATTTTGAATTGGAGCTGGGATTCTTCTCGCGGCTCTATGCGAACGCTTGCACTTTTGGGTTCTGATTCAAAACCCTCAGGGACATTCAAACTGGCTGTATAGGTATGGGCCAAGCTTGAGTGATTCAGAATTTTCACAGAGACGCCCACGCGTTGTCCGGCTTTTGTTTGCTGGCCGTATGGATAAATTCTCGCCCACTGCTCATCGATGCCATAGTTTGGCTCATCCCACGGGAACAAATCAGCCAATATCTGCCTGCGTTCTTCTAATACTTTTGTCATGTGATCTATCTGGTCTTTGCTGTAGCGAAATGGTTCTACGACATGCTGATTAATAAGCAGGTGCTCGGCAGGAACCTTACGCAGCAAATCCAGACAGTAAAAGTAGCCCATCCCTCGATGAAGAATGTTACGGTTCTGCAGGCAGTAATCGTCTATTCCGGAGGGCGTAAAAGAGTCGCCTATAAAGAATATCTTCTCTCCGCCGTCTTTTTCCACCAGTAATGCGTCGTGGTACAAGGTTTGTCCGGGGAAATAGTAGAAGGTAAAGTCGAATTCCTTCCATCGCATTTTATGGCCGTCCGGCACGGCAGTAAGATTGGAAATTGCGTTTGACGTCAGGCAGGGTAGACGATAGGCCGCAGGATGCACAAGGATATCTGCTGATTGTTGTGAGGCATACACAGGGCAGCCAAACTTTTTGACCAGCTCCGAGACTTTGTCCGTATGGTCATCGTGATAGTGGGTGATGAACACACCGTCAAGCCGCTCCAATTGGCCATGTTCTTTTAGCTTCGTAACTTCGCCAATAATTGCTTCAGAGCCGCAGTCAATCAGAAAACCAGATTTATCCTGCGACAGCAGAAGCCGCGAATTATGGATGGGAATAATCCAGCCGGGCGGGGTCTTTTCTATGACCTCCGCGTATGGCATCCAGTCAACACGCTCCGCGGAGCCCAGGACTCTTTTGGCAAGGACTTCATAGCGCTCTTTGAAGTACCAGTGCCCGGCGTTAATTGACAAATAGTTTGCGTATGCTGCCTGCAATCTTTGAATCAAACGTTCGATGGCCTGCTTCGGATTGCGGATGACCGGACCATGTGCTGGAACGAGAATATCCGGATTTTGGTCGATGACTTTGCGCAGGCTCGTTATTAAGTCGCCGAGTCTGCCGGCGTATCCGTGGTAGCCGCCAATTCCTGCTTCAGCGACAGCGTCCTGCAGGCTATACAAATCCATTAGATGCCCGTCACCATAAATCAGGTCTCCGACAAAGCCGTAAGTCAGACCGTCAACATTAATAAAATATGAGACGGCGCCTCTTGTATATCCAGGAGTATCCAGCACCCGTATAGAAGTATCCCGTTCGGCACGCTCAGGGCAGGCCTGCCAGCTAATTTGATCCCCGCCAGCGACCTCCCGACTGATTGGCAAAGGCTTGGTTAGTATTTTTGTGGTCTGCTGCTCGGAGTCGTGGAACCGGCGATTAACAAATGACAACCAAAAGTCATCGACCTTTGTGAAGTTATCTACTTCAGCTCGCGGAGCGATTGATTCGGCCCCGCCTTCTACAAGTTTACGCCCGGCCCAGACAACGTCGCGTCTGCTATGCGTGAAAAGCACCATATCTGCTTTTTCAAGAGAGCTGGCAGGATCGCCATAAATGACAAGCGTCCTGCCGCTGTTTTCCGCCGGGAGGCGTCCTGCTGAAATAAAGACGCCGTTGACCGTATCCTGGCAGACCGAGACGTGCGGACTTAACCCTACAATCCCGACTGGTCGGGAATCGCATGCGCCGGGCAACGTTAATCCGCCAGACGTAAGGCGGATTAACCACAGGATACTGGCAATCAATCTTTTCACAGCGTTGTTAATTTTTGCCACAGAGATCACAGAGAACCCAGAGGAAATATTTTTTTTTATCTCTGTGAACTCTGTGTCCTCTGTGGCTCTTTTTTTATCTGCCTTACAACGACCAGGGGCTACGGTACTGAAAGTGAAGGTACTGGTTGGCTTCGGGTACATTGATGACCTTCATATTCGGTGCGTCCCAGAACAGCTTCTTGCGCTGCGCCGCGCATAAAATTGCGCCGCGAGATGCTTACGTTTTGACCTTTACTACACTTTTGGTGAGCTTTCATAATTACTCTCCAATAAGGCTGATCAATCCGTCCAAGGTATGGCGGATCAAAACGACCGAACCTCCTGCCGCATAAAGACCAGGTAAGAGATGGCAAAAAACACCGCTGTAAGAGCCGCCAGAGTCGTCAGATAGGGTGCTACGACAAGTATCGACTGCGAAAGGGAAAGGGGATTATCAAAACGACTCATCGAAATCTTTTCCATAGGCCCGACCAGGACGAAACTTTTAGTTGTTTTGCGATATGGATCCATTATGGTAGAAGTGGCATCGGAGTATAGATTTACCGGCGAGACGCGGCCAATAGCCGTTGCTATACGGACGTTTTTCAGCATCAGGTCCGGATTATTCTGGTCAGCCGGAGCGATCACATCAGCGATAAGCCCGGAACCAAAACCAACAAAAAAGGACACAAATATCCACAAGGCTATGGATGCCAGAGCTGCCGTGCCTATGGACCGCAGTATTATCGAGAACAAAATCGCCATGCCCAGCCAGAATCCAACGTATGCGACGCTGATCAACATATACACTGCGAGCCTGGCTACCTCTTGGGCGCTTGGCACTACTCCGATTGCCACCATTCCCAGGCCTGACAGAAGCAAAACTAAGCTGACAAACATAATCGCGATGGTAACGATCCCGGCTAAAAACTTTGCATTGATGATTGCATCGCGGTACACAGGCTGAGAAAGCAGCTTCGAGAGTGTGCCGGTAGTGCGCTCCCTGTTAATGGCGTCGAATCCCATAATAATGCCGATTAGCGGCCCGAAAAAAGCTATAAATTGAGTCAGCGAGAAAAACTGTCCGCTGGTAGTGAACAGCATCAGGAATAGGTATTCGATCTTGGCGCCGCCGCTTATCTCCGACCTGAGATTCATACTGACCGTATAAGTCGTCAGTAACGCCACGCCTATAACCAGGCAGAAAAGTATCAAAAAGCGCGTGGAATTAAAATGGTCGGCTATCTCTTTACGGAAGATGGTGAACATCTTATTCCTCCTTGAAATAGCGCATATAAACATTCTCCAGGCTTAACTTGGTCCCATCAGCCTGGATTCCCTCGCCTGCGAGCTCTTCAATGGTGCCTTTGGCTACGAGGCTGCCCTGGTCGAGAATTCCCACCCGGTCGCAGACTTTTTGCGTCTGATGCAGAAGATGCGAACATAATAGAACTGATATGCCTTCTTCGACACTCAGCGACTTGATTAATTCCAGCATAGAGTTGATACCCTCGGGATCCAGACCCATAGTGGGTTCATCCAGGATTATGAGTTTCGGGTTCTTGATCAGCACTTCGGCTATACCCAAACGCTGTCGCATTCCGCGCGAATAAGCTCCAACGGTTTTATTCGCCTCGTTAGCCAATTTTATTTTTTCAAGTGCGTCATCAATACGCTTTTTTGCTTCCGCATCCGGCAATGAATTCAGACGGGCAACGTATCGCAGATTCGCTCGTCCGGTCATATCGTCGTAAAAGCCGATATTTTCGGGCATGAAACCCACGCGTTCTTTAACTTTCAAAGGCTCGCGCACGGGATCAAATCCCAGTACACGCGAGCTGCCGCTGGTAGGCTCACTCAAGCCTAAAAGCATCAGAATCGTTGTGGTTTTACCGGCGCCATTAGGCCCGAGAAAGCCGAAAATCTCGCCTTGTCTGACCTCAAAGGTTAGGTGATCGACCGCTTTTTGCCTGCCGTAAATCTTAGTCAATTCGTGAGTTTCAATGACCGCAGCCATATCATCGCCTTCCCAGACGCCTAAACGTAATCGACAGTCCGACGATAACAGCAATAATGATCCCTACGCCGATCCAGCCCCAGGTGGAGGCGGCTCTGACCGTGACACGAAATTCTATGTCGTTACTGGCATCCTCGCCTCGAGCAGTAGCAGCAATGGAGTAATCGCCCACCAAGGCTTCATTGGCAGGGGTAATTGTGACTTCCACCTGTTTCATGTCGCCAGGCTCAAGCGCCTCTATCTTCTCGGGCTCAAACTTCACTTCCCAGTTTTCAGGCTTAAATGACGTAAACGAAATCTCTTTTTGTGGAGCAGAACCCTCATTAATTACATACATTGATATATTGGCACTCTTCCCCTTTTGCGCGGTAAGAGAAAGAATTCCCTTAAGGGTTCTACAGGTGATCTTGTGAGTTCCGGTCAGGATTACCTTCAGCTCTATTTCCGCATCGCCCTGCGGAGATTCGGCAAAGACCTTTATTTGGTGCTCTCCGACCTCAGATCGGGGAGCGGGCGTCACCTTCACGTCTACCGACTGGCTTAGGTTACTCTTTATCTGGAGCGAGCCGATGTACTTGTTTTCATAAGCCGGCTTAAAGGAAACCTCCCAGCCTTTTGGTTTTTCTGCCCGAAGACTGAACATTGCATCCTTTTCGGTGTCGTTACGTATATCCACCGAGAATTCAAACTCGCTGTCGGAAGAACCCCGAAGGATCGGATACGAAGTGGTTATTCTTACGGGCTTTTCCTTTTCTGCTTCTCCAGTTCCTTTTTTCTTCTTTTCCGCCACGGTGATTTTCGCCGCTGCTGTTGTTGTTAGTTTTCCGTCGGCGGTCGAGGCCTTGACTTGGAAAGAGTACTCGCCCTGCGTTAGTTTATTATCTTTTTTATCCTGCTGGTCTGCCGAAAAGGTCAGCGACATCTTTTCCCCCGAAGGTACAAACACGCCGGTGATGACATTTCCATACTTCTCTATTTTGGCATCCCAGTTGGCGGGTTTGCTTTCGACCGTCAGAAAGACTGTTTCGTCCTTTCGGCCATTATTTTTGATAATCAGCTCAAGGCTTACCCTCTCAGTTTCTTCAATGACTTTGCCCGGATACTCAAACGCTGCGACGATTTCACGGTCTGGTTTTTGTCCGGATTCCTCTGCTGCGGTTATCACTGGCCCCACGCCTACAAATAGCAGGCTAATAACACTTGCTGTCAGGAAACGCATCATCATAATTTTGCCTCCTGCAATAAGTTTATTGACCATCACTACAACATAGGTCGATTATTTTAGTGATCAGACAGCGGATGTTCAAGCAAAATTATTGCCAGCATCAACTGTATGCGGTATCATCACCAGAGTTGATGCGATGGCGACGGCCTTTACTCTGATAAAGGCAGTCACAATGCAGAGGCGGCAGCCATTTGTGATGTTGAGATCGGCAAAGATGCGTATTGCGAAATCTGCAATCGAACTAAAGGGCAAATCATATATTATATTGCTACCTTACATTGCAAGCGTAGCAATGGCAGCGACGCAATTGGGCGTCAGGGACACTCAGTTTACGTTGAACGGCAAGCCTAAATTTCTGCTCGGCATCAGCTACTACGGAGCGTTAGGAGCGCCGGAGCAATTCATAAAACAGGACCTGGATGATATGGAATCCTGCGGATTCAATTGGCTACGTGTCTGGGCAACATGGAGAGACGGCATCACGGTGGTAGACAAAAAAGGCCAGCCGCAGCAACCTTACTGGGACAAACTAAACTGGCTGGCGGCGGAATGTGATCGCCGGGGCATAGTAGTGGACGTGACTCTCTCGCGGGGTTTGTCCGGATTCCTGGAATCGTTCGAGGCGCACCTTCGGGCGGTGGAGGCGCTGGTGACGCACCTTAAACCATATCGTAACTGGTATATGGACTTGGCCAACGAGCGGAACATTCGAGATGCCCGGTTTGTCGATTTTAATGAACTCCAGGCCCTTCGAGATGCGGTCAAGCGATTGGATACGAAGCGACTGGTCACCGCCTCGCAAGGTGGCGACATCAGCCTTGACGAACTGCGCGAGTATCTGCTGACGGCGAGGGTGGACTTTGTGTGTCCGCACCGTCCGCGCCATCCGGATTCCCCCAAGGAAACGCAGGCGAAATCGCGGCAGTATCTGTCGTGGATGAAAAAAATCGGGCGTATTGTTCCAGTACATTATCAGGAACCGTTCCGACGCGGGTATCAGCCGCAGCGATGGGAACCGCCCGCCGAGGCTTTCCTGATAGACCTGAAGCAGGCGATTGCAGGCGGAGCGGCGGGTTGGTGCTTGCATAATGGCGATCAGGGAAATGACCCAGGTGGCAATCCGCATCGATCGTTCGACATGCGCCAAAAACGTCTTTTCCAGCAGTTGGATGACCAGGAGCAGAAATTCCTGAAACAGATAAGGAAGGAAATTATTGATGATTGAGAAATTCCCTGTACAATCTACATTCCTAAACCTGGTAACTTTGTGTTTTGATCCACCAGATTTACCCGCCAGACGTATGGCGGGCGATTGGTGGATTGAATTTTATTTTGGAAGGAGCGACCAATGAAAGGAAATGAAAAGCTACTGAAAACCCTCAACGCGCTTTTGGCTGATGAGCTAGCCGCAATCAACCAGTATATGGTCCATGCCGAGATGTGTGAAAGCTGGGGCTACTCGAAACTGCATGAACTCATCCAGGCTCGTGCTATCACCGAGATGAAGCATGGTGAGAAGCTGATTGGGCGAATTCTGTTCCTTGAGGGTAAACCCGTCGTCAGCAAGCTCAGCAACATCGATATTGGCGAAGATGTGTCCAAGATGATGGCGTTCGACCTGGCTGCAGAGATGAGGGCTATCAAGGCTTACAATGCTGCTATCAAGCTCGCCACAGACGTTGGTGACAACGCCACTAAAGAGATTCTCGATGGTATCCTCGGCGATGAAGATAAGCATGTCGATGAGATTGAGGAGCAGCGGGACCAAATTGAGCAAATGGGCATCGCGATTTATCTGAGCACCAAGAGATAGCAGAAAAGACACAAAGGGACAAAGTGGCAAAGGCACAAAGTAACTCTGTGCCTTTGTGCCTGTGTAACTTTGTGCCTATGCAACAGGGGGCAAAATGAAGCCCAAACTTGTAGTTATTGGGGCTGCCGGTCGAATGGGCAGGCTTATCCTTTCGTTGGCTAAAGAGTCCGACCGGTTCAATATCGTTGCGGCAATCGAAAGACCGGGGCATCCCGACATCGGTAAAGATGTCGGCCTGGTCGCTGCGACCGGGCCGATCAATGTCCAGTTAAGTGCAAGTTTTCCCACAGCCGCCGATGTGGCTGTTGATTTCTCCCAGCCCGAAGCGACGAATGGAACTCTCGATTATTGCGCTGACAACTGCGTTGCGCTTGTTTTGGGCACGACCGGCTTAAGCAGCCAGCAGCGGGAAAGACTCAAAACTGCCTCCCGGAACGTGCCCATTGTTTATGCAACCAACATGAGTGTGGGCATGAATGCTCTGTTTCATCTGGTTGGTAAGGTCGCCGCGATGCTCGGCGAAGAATACGACATAGAAATCATCGAGCAGCACCACCGGTTCAAAAAAGACGCTCCCAGCGGCAGTGCCCTAACATT
>Ga0172366_10003312_pt1 | contig 12703 bp, 9 predicted proteins | sample LakKivSesite69cm_FD_114533 | JGI IMG/M metagenome (GOLD analysis project Ga0172366, IMG submission 114533) | Sediment microbial communities from Lake Kivu, Rwanda - Sediment site 69cm | ecosystem: Environmental > Aquatic > Freshwater > Lake > Sediment | place: Rwanda: Western Province, Lake Kivu... | reverse complement strand
TTTATATCCCTGTCTATAAAGAAGGTTTTCACTATGAGCAACATAACTAGAGTCGGTTAGCTGAACACATGGTATAGTAAACTCAGAGTTTTCAGGACCAAGACAATAAAAACTAATGTAAAGCTCATGCCCCGCCATAATATCCTTTAGAATACCATTTATCTCTTTCAGTCCTTCTTCCCTATCTATAGAGTTAATCTCAGGTCCTAAACTTATTCTCTGGGGTAGAAGAAATTTAGTCTGTTTTTTATCCCTAGCCTGATCATTATATCCATCAAAATGAATTGTATGACCTTCTTTTGTGAGCTCCGCCTCCTCCTTGTTTCTAATAGCAGCATCCCTAATATACTGAATGTCTCTAGGAGAATCTGTACAAACAAAGATACTAGCAGGATTACATAGTTCAACATATTTCCATATGAACTGATTAAGTTTAGGGTTGTTTATCCTAGCAAGCTTCTGGTAGTTATCAGGCCCTAGCCTTTCACTGAATGCATTTATTGTTGTTTGATCCATATATCATCATCCTCTGAATTTGTTATTTTCTATTAAAACCAACAGGCATATTATCTCTGTTGGCCCGGCCCCCTAATCCACATTCCCGTCTTTATAGTTTTGGAGATAAGGACTATTATATGTGTTAAAAAGTGCGTTTTTTATTAAAAACTTCAGGGTTTATACAATTTGGTGGGATTTTGTCTTTTAAACCCGCCATCATGTTTTCAGCTGCCACAACTGCCATTTTAGTACGAGTTTCAATTGTTGCGGAAGCAGAATGAGGTTGAATTACAACATTATTTAGTTTTTTAAGTTCTTCAGTTATTCTTGGTTCATTTTCATATACATCAAGCCCTGCACCAAAAATCCATTTTTCCTTCAAAGCTTTTACAAGCGCTTTCTCATCGATAACTGGCCCGCGAGATGTATTAATCAAAATAGCATCTTTTTTCATCATCTTTAGCTCTTTTTCACCAATCATATGATGAGTAACATCAACCAATGGAACGTGAAGAGAAACAAAATCAGATTCCTCCAACAACTTTGATAAATCAACTTTTTTCGCATCTAGTTTTTGTTCTAACTCCACGTTTCTATTTTCATCAAAATACAGTACATTCATGTTGAATCCTTTGCTTTTAAGAGCGAAAGCAGCACCTATCCGCCCTGTACCAACAACCCCGAGTGTTTTATTTGATACATCCCGGCCTAACATAAGCATAGGAGACCAGCCATTGAATTTACCTGCCCTTGTAAATCTATCACCTTCAACTGTACGTCTAGCAATAGAAAACAATAGAGCCCATGCCATTTCAGCTGTGGTATCAGTTAAAACATCAGGAGTATTGCTTACAGGCACGCCTCTTTCAGTTGCTGTCTTAACATCAATATTATTATACCCGACTGCGTAGTTTGCAATCATCTTCAATTTTAACTCAGAATATATAACTTCCTTATCAATAGGATCAGTCAATAGGCAGAGTAAACCAGCCTTTCCTTTCAATCCTTTGATTATTTCTTTTTTTGTTGGAATTCTATCATAAGGAAAAACTTCAATAGTATGACTTTTTCTTAGAATTTTAAGACCCGGCTCAGGAATTTTTCTTGTTACAAATATTTTCATTGATATTGCCCCTTATTAATTAAAAGTTAAATCATATAAAGATAATAAAACTATTTATAAAAAGAAAAAAAGATTATTGGGCAGCAATTTTTTCTATCACCGCATCAATAATTTCCTGTTGAGAATATATTTTTATTTTACCGTCAGAATCAAGTTGCCCTTCTGCATATTCTGCCCAACCAATCATTTCTAAATCAGGCTGAACTAGAATCTTAACATCTTTCATTTGTGGGTTTTTCTCTTTATAGTCTTTGTTTATTTTGAAAACTATCCAGTTAGCAGGTATTGGATCAAGAGGTGAATAATCTTTTACTTCTTTTTTCCATTGCTCAGTTAGTTCTTCATCGTATGTGTATCCTGTTACCCCGTACTCTGTTTCACCCCAAACGATTTTTTCAAAACTTGGTGGTTTGAAATAAATCTCTTCAATTTGAGGATTTGGGTACTGGAAATCAGCAACCCATATATTTTCCCAATCATTTTGATCATAAGGCGGGCCATTTTTTCCATCAGAGTAATCTAGTAAATTCACATTATACATATTTCCATAGTTCATCACACTGAAGTAATATTTATTATAGGTTTTTTTAACATCTGGATATGAGGAATTATCGCATCCTTCGAAAGTCCAAGGATGAATTCCTATACTGTGCCCTAACTCATGTAATAAGGTTTGTGCAATCATTAAATGTTGATTTCTTTCCCATGGTGGAATTTTTGCAATAATCCAATGTCTAATACGCTTTCTTGGCATAATCTCAAATCCGACAGCTATAGAATCATAAACATTTCCCTTTGATGGGTGATTAAATGGACCACCATGAACACCTACAATATATCTGAATATCCCCCTTCTTTCCTCCGGGAAATGATGCTCATAGTACTGCAAAATCATTCCTGAATCTTGCGAGAAGAAGTTATAGTGTGGAAGAACATCACCACCCCCATTTCGCGGAGTGTCTGGCCAACCCATATCAAAGAATGTCTTAATATTGTGCCTAGAATAAACTTCAATTAAAGCCTGTTGAACCGGCCAATCTATTATGTGAGGCGGATCAAATAGACTACCTCTTCCCATGTAATCAATCTCGCAATACATATTTTTTTGATAAGGATCTGATAGCCATTTTGCTATCTGAAATTCCTCAATATTTTCAATACCATCACTTTCTGGGTCAAGACGTTCATGATCATCCCAAACAAAAGGATCATATCCCCATTTCCATTCCCAGAAGGTGTCGATACCATCACCATCAGGATCTTTTCCAACGTCACTTCTTCTTGGATCAGTACCAAGAATATTTGCCTCAACCCAATATGGTATGTAATCACAATCGTAATCGTTTTGATAAATGTTAAACCAAACTTCGAAAGTATCTCCTAAATAGTATCCATATCCATCTTCATCCATGAAATAATCATCACCATGCCATCTACCAGTACGATAGTCGTACTCGACAGTAAAACTATCTCTTTCAATATCTGTTGTTTTTCGTTTTAATAATCCTGTTTTCACTCTTTCAACAATTGTTACTTTTACTGCCGATGTTTCTTGTTCTTCTTCAGCATCTCTTACAATTTTATTTTCTTGAAACATTGAGTCCCATGTATCATAAAGTATTTCAACAACAGTCCCTAAATGTTCAACATCTTTACTTTTATATTCTAATCCATCCAATTCAACAACAAAATAAAATGATGGGATATTCCTCCAGGCACAACTTTTTGTTAGCAATAAATCATAAAATCCTCTGTGGCGTATCCTTTTTAATTCTAAGATTAATGCCTGATTCTCTAATGGACTGATGTGATTATCAATAACCATATTTTCTTCTATCTTCTCTTCAAACTTCTCTTCTTCTAAAAAATATGTATAATAAACAAAAATGCTAGATACTACCATGAGAAAGACAACAAACAGTGCAACAACCGCTAAAAACCTCCGACTTGCATTTCTATTAAATTTTTTAACGAAAGGCATAGGCATATTTTAACACTCATTACATTTAATTTTATATATAATTAATAATAAATTTGTTACCTTATATAATTTTCTCCATATTAATTATATTTTTATTCACATTATATTCATTCATCATAGGAATGGATAGATCACTTAAATCGTTCATAGAAACGTATATATTATTTAGAGAAGCATCATTGGAAATATCGACTTTGTTCAAAGAGAAATATTTTGTTGTATTGAGTATAACTTCAGCAGTTGCATATACATCTGTCCAATCAACTTTATCTATAGTATCTCCTTTTGTATGATTCTCGCCATCAAGCTCGTACCAGTGTGTCGCTAATTCCGGATTTCCCTTGTCAAAACAGATTACTGCTTTTTTAATAACGTCCTTGAAGGAATAACCATCGCACAGGTTTATTCCAGAATCATCTGTAGTTTGCACTGTTATATTATACCCTCCGCTTAGATTTTGATACTTTGAATTATCTGCTATCTCTTGAAGCAGATCTCTAATTTTGTTATAATGAGGATAAAACCAGAAGTTTAGGCTAAGATTCTCTTTTGGATAATCGCTGCGATTTATGTATCCAAGAGCATCTAGATTTATATAATACTGTATTTTTTCTTTACCATTGAGATAGTTTTTCCATATGTAGAATTTGGAACCGCGAAAAATGTTTTCTTCTCCACTGAATGCCACAAATTTCATCGTATAATTAGATCTATTATTATAGTCGTAGTTATCTGAAAAGTATTTAGCAATACCGAACATAATCCCAACGCCAACTGCGTTATCGATAGTGCATTGATTCCATTCACTGTCGTAGTGCGCACCGATAACAATGGTTTCATCATCAAGTTTTCCAGGTATTGTTCCAACGACGTTATAGCTTCTAACATTACGATTTATATATGCATGAAGTGTGAGGTCGACTGTTACGGTCTCCCCCTCAGTGATACTTTGATTTAACTTATTACCAAGTGAACCATTAATGAGTAAACCAGGAATATGCAATTTGATGCCAGCAAGAATCTCATTTTCTAATAATAATACAGCATTTGGTCCTTCTATATGGATGTCTTCTCTGTAATCTGCGCATAAAAAAGCATCGGCAACAGGATATCCTGGATTAGATTTTGTAAAATAATACAATTCCTCGGCAGCTTTTCTAATACTAGGTACACTTAATGTAATGTTATATTTTTCGAATTTTTTTGTTTCGATTAAATAAATATGTTTATTAATTCCTATTGAGGATTCCTCTCCATAGATATTACTTGATTCGCCCTTTGCGTATATGCTGGTTATTTCTTCGTTGCAGCTTAAAAGATATTCATTTTCAATTAGATTACCTTCACATTGTTGTATATTAATGCCAGCGATTTTGTATGCTTCATCAGGAGCAATATGTAATTCGGCATTGCTAAAATCGAAGTGTTTATCAAAAAGAGGGATTCCAAGGGGCATAGGTGGAATAGGATAACACTCGGTATCAGGTATTTCTTCACCGTTTATTACTAGTTTATAGTCTTCTCTACTGCGTACTCCATATTTATCATCGATGCCATCGAGAGGGAGCTTTTTATCAATTAAATCTAAAGATGCGTTATCTATATATTCATTAGTAATATTTTCATTCCAAGCTTCTTCTAATATTTTTGTTGCATACAGTTCTCCAGGAGTTCCATATTCTCTGCCAAGCCAGCTCTTATTTTCAAAAGTGATGTTGCTAAGTTTTTTTATGATATCGGTTATAAATGGGTAGTTTAGAGGTATTTCATTATCAATTGTCTTTTCAGATTCATTTACAACATATTTACAATCTATTCCAGGTGCAAGCAGAGTAATTTGTAGAAGTGATGCAGTTATGCAAATCGTAATTATTATTCGTTTTGTTTCAAATTTTTTAATAAATGGTATAGTCATTTTAAACACCATGATTTTTCTTTTAAATAATAGCCGAAAATTATATTCATTGATTAATTAATATATGCCTCACTATAAAAATATGTGTTAAAAATGTACAATTTTGTACATCCATATATTTATTTTGATAAAACAAATTCTATTTTTATATATTAATGAGTTATTCCTTACGAGTAATTCTTAACATGTTACATACTCTCTGCCATAAGATTCAACAAAATAAATCAAAAACTCATTGAACAAAGTTTCAACGTTATTCTTCTTACCAATCTCAACTAATTTTCCATTAATGGAATCAATTTCTGTTTTACCACCTTTTCTAATGCTTTGAAGCATAGAAGAATAATTTCCAGATGTATTTCTAATTATCTCTTTTGTTTTTTCAAGAGTGCTTTCATATGATATATTAACGCCTTCGGCGTTTGCTATCATTGCAGATTCTTTACATATTTTTTCAACAAGTTTTTCAAGTATCGGATTTTCTAAAAGATAACCATTTTTGCATTCAAAAATCGCAGTTAATGGATTAATACTAGAATTTATTATCGCCTTATACCATATTTCTTTCGAGATATCTCTACTAAGAATTGTTTTAATTCCAGATTGATTAAAACAGTTGACAATATTGACTATGCGCTCTGTTTGTTTACCATTCAATTCACCCAAAATAGTTTCTCCTGTGCCAGTATGTTTAATTAAACCTGATTTAGAAAAAAATACACCATGCGTTGTTACACCTGAAATAACATTTTTTTTATCTATTATTCTACAAATTTTTTCGATATTATCCAACCCGTTTTGAAGGGACAAAACAATAGTGTTATTCTCGATTATATTTTTTGCTTCGTTTATTGCTGTTTCTGTATCATATGACTTAACAGTTAAAATTAAAAGATCTAGAGAAGAATCTATTTTACTAATTGAGTCTACAGCAGATATATGAACATTTAAATTTGTTTTACCAGTTATTTTTAAGCCATTTTTCGTAATGGCCTGAATGTGTGCTTTTCTGCCAACGAGTGTTACATCATTTTTTTTAGATAATAAACCGCCAAATAGTAATCCTATCGCGCCTGCACCAAGTACAGCTATTTTCATGTTTTTAGTCCCATCTCCAATAATTTTTTGTCCATGGTTTTTTTATCCATGGCTATCAAAGGATATAAAACAGGAATCACTAGACGTTGTTTTAGTAATTTTATCTTACTTAAATAATTAGATTTATTTTTATAGAGGGCGAGATCTAATACTATAGCATCACATTTTTTTTCTGCTGCTATTTTGTTTAGTTTTTTGTATAAATTTTTTCCTGTTTCTTTGACATCTACTATTTCTGCATCTATATACCATTTCGAAATAAAAGAATCTAACAAATTATTACTATATTTTTTTGTGATTACAAAAGTTGTATTACAGCCTCGTCTCATGATATACCAGCCAGCCAGTATTGAACTAGGATTTTCAACAACACATAATGCCTTGCCTTGCGTACCAAGTGGTAGCCCGCCGGTTCCTCTTATCTTTTCTGTAAAAACAAAAGCGTTTTTATTACGTATTTCAATGAATAATTCAAAATCTGATTTAGTTAAATTTACTTTAGCTTCTGTTGCTTTGCATATATCGGCACCGATTTTTACAGCAATATCTTGGCTTGTAAAATTATGTTCGCCTGTTCTTGTAACTCGTATAGCAAAGCTTTTTTCTTTAGTCAAAAACTCTTTTGAGAGTTGGATAGCAGTTTTAGAAATTGATGGCATGCCAGCTTTTGTTTGGATTGCTGGGCTTAAAGAGGTTATACCAAAAATCTTCTGTAAAATACACATGCTTTCTTTTATTTTTTCAGTATAAACGTAGATTCTGCCCCATTCTATTTTAATTTTATAGGGGATTTGTTTTTTGGCTAGAGCATTCTTTATATTCTCTATTAAGGTTCGTTCAAATTGTTTACGTGTCTCTCTTCCTTTTAAAGCTATTTCGCTGTATCTGATAATAATTAAATCGTATTTCACACCAAAATAAAGTGTATAGGTTACATTAAAGTTTTTGGTAAAAATTTAGTGCAGGGGAAGGGATTTGAACCCACGAACCTCTACAGGAACAGATCTTGAGTCTGTCGCCGTTGACCAGGCTTGGCTACCCCTGCATGAGAAACACAAAACAATTTTATGATAATAAATATATTTGCTAATAGTTTTACTGTTTTTAGAATGTTTTCTCTGAAATAATCAAATGATGGGTGTTTTGTTGTTTTTCTAGTTTTTCTGCAAATCTCCTTAATATCATAATGATTGTAGAGCGATTTGCCTCTTTTCTTATTTTGGTCCCCATATCTGACTTTATATTCTAATTTAATCTGTTTAAGTATACAATATTGTGTTCTGTTACTATTTGTAAAAGTCCTGCCTGTTTAAGTTCTCAGGCTATCAGACTTATTGTTACCATAATAACATTTTTTAAAAATTTTGGAATAATCTATATCATATGTATTGTAGTGTGAATGACAGATACAAATTTTGTTAAAAAAATAACAAAACTTTAATATGGTATTAACAACAAATCACTATTGTAAGAAAGATGAGAAGGGGGTTGTTTAAAAATAACGCATATCTAATGTTCATCAACTCTATTGTTATTGGGGTCTAGTTCTTTTTTCTTATGCTTCACCTCCTTCACTAGATCCCAATCCAACAAAAAATAAGTTTTATATTAAAAAAATATAGTAAATCAAAAATATTTGATCGATAGGCGAATTATCTCAAGCTAATCTTCATTTTTATTGGTGTTTTCGATAAATCTCCCCAAGGTTTGATAACATGTCATGAGATCTTTTTTATTGATTATTAAGCTTAGTTCTGTTTGAGTAATAATTATATCTATAATATTGATATTTTCCCATGCTACAAATCTCAAAATATCATACAAAGTTCCAGGAGTAAATAGGAACTCCTTAGAATAAGTAAGAGAAAGAGAAACTAGATCATCTATTGTTTCCAAAACTTTTTCATCATATAATAAGTCCAATACGTCTTCCTTGTATTTGATATTTGTAATAATAGCTAGCTCGAAATTCCCCTGGATAACGTTTAAAATTCCACCTTTTTTAAAATCAATTAGAGAACAAATATTGCGTAGTTTATCAAGTAGATTGGGGGAATATTCCAAAACGACATAGAAAAGATCGGTTTTAATTGTTGAGATAGAATAACGGAATGAGGGTTTTTTATTAAGTTTTTTAATATCCTCTGATTGTCTTCTTAATGCCATTATAATAGCAGAATGTTTGACTATTTTTCCTATCTCGGCTTCAACATCTTGTTTTAGCTTTTTTGCTAACAAATTATATGAAATAATATCCTGACCTATTGCTTCTCTATAAAAAACTTTTCTATCCAAGACGTCTCTCACAGCTTTACTTATTGTTACCATAATAACATTTCACACCCTTTTAATTGTTAACTATATGATTATATAATATATTTTATCCCTTATATACTTTTATAACACAATATAAATATATTGTATTAAAAATTGTTATAATTCAGTGATTAATATTAATTTTCATTTTTGGAAATAATATCGCTCAAAAAGAGTTCTGGCGTTTCAGATTTGCTTTCATAATGGTTGCTATTAGATCAACTATTGATTTGTTATCCTTTGGAAAAAGATCCTGTGATAATTTAAAAGTATTAAAACAAAAATTAAACGGGAATGTTTTAATCTTGATTACTCTTCTGGTTTAATAGAAACATTGTAGGTTTGAAGGTGAGGTTAAATAATATGGTTGGTAAAAAAACTATAGGTGTTCTTACTAGTGGTGGCGACGCACCAGGTATGAATACTGCTCTCAGGGCTATTGTTAGAACCAGTATATTTTATGGTAACAAGATTTTTGGAATAAAGAGGGGTTTTCAGGGTTTAATAGAAGATGATTTCATAGAGCTTGATCTTTCTTCTGTTAGCGGCATAATAAAAGAAGGGGGCACTTTTATTCAGACGGCACGCTGTGATGAATTCTACAAAGAAGATGGGAGAACTAAAGCATATGATAATCTGAAGAAACATGGTATAGATACTCTTATTGTCGTTGGTGGCGATGGTTCGTTCAAAGGTTTACATGCTTTGATTACTGAACATCCTGTGAAAGGTATTGGTGTATCTGGCACTATCGATAATGATCTTTATGGTACAGATTACACAATTGGTTTTGACACAGCTGTTAACACCGCTCTTGAGGCAATTGACAAAATCAGGGATACCGCAAAGTCTCATTCAAGGCTTTTTATTGTTGAGGTTATGGGGCGTACATCAGGGCATATAGCGTTGCATGCAGGCATAGGTGGAGGTGCTGAGGAGATACTTGTACCAGAGACTTATTCTGATATAGAAAAACTATGCAAAAAACTGGAAGCTGGACAAAAAAGAGGGAAGAACAGTAGCATCATTGTTTTATCTGAGGGGGATGAGGCTGGTAATGCTTTTAAGCTTAAAGAAAAAATTGAGAAATACATAAACTGGGAGATAAGATTGAGTGTGCTTGGTCATCAGCAGCGTGGAGGAAGCCCGACTGCCTTTGATAGGATGCTTGCTAGCAGACTTGGTTATGGTGCTGTGATGGCTGCGATGGCAGATGAGAATGACAAGATGGTTGGTATTGTTAACAACGAACTTAAACTTACACCACTTGAGGAGACTTATACGATTAAGAAGAAGATTAATAACGAATTCATAAAAATGGCTGAGATACTAGCTACATAATTTTTAGAGTGCCTTAGATAGATTGTATTTAAGTTTGAAGATGTATGTTGAAAACTCAAGTGATAGAAACATAGAAACAGCTGCAACTAGAATCGTAATTATATAAAACGGTATTAGAAAAGTTGAGTAGAGGCTTATCAGGTTTTCAAAAGCCATAGCAATAGCAAGAACTACAAAAAGAATCATTGCAACACAATAGAGCAATAGTACATCTGATTTTTTGCCCATGTATTTTGCACCTAGTGGGAATGATATTGTTACACCTACCATGAACGAGAATGCCATGAACCACATCAGAGATGGTATCATATTTAGTCCTTTGAATGCTGAAAAAAAAGCTACAAATGGTATCGAACAAATAAAAGGTAGAACTAAAGATACTGCTTTTCCTTTCATTATTGTTTTTTCTCTGATCGGAAGGTTTCTGATCAGCCATTCTGTGTCTTCTTCTGCTAGGAAAAAGTTTAGCGATGTGAAAACCGATGTATAGATTGCTAGTATGTAAATTCCTAGGAAGCCGTACATTGATGGTGTGATAAATCTCGCTAGTTGTTTGATTCCCTCCGGTAGTATTGAGTCACCGCCAAATTGTGCTAGATATCCTGAGAAGCCACCTATTGTTACAGCTGAGAAAACAAAGCTGAATAGCAGGCGGTCTCGCCATAGTATTGTTGTTTCTTTATGAAAAATTGCTTTTATTGCATCCCTGGTTTTTACTTGTTTTAGTTCTTTGTTTCGTTCTATTCTTTTTACGAACTGGTAGGAGTCTAGCGCCCATCTGAAACTAATTATTAAATAGATTGTTGCTAAGAGTAGTATAATTAGTGTAGCGATTGGTTCACGGTAAAACCATAGAAAAGCGAAGAAGATTGGGATTGGGATTAATCTGAGTCTTTTTGAGCTGAAGAAATGCATTGATATTAGTGAGCCTAGTATTGTCCCTAGCATAACACCCATTGTGAACTGTATGTACTCAATTGGATACGATAATTTGATTTCTGATAGTGCTATGAATATGCTGAATAGTATTGAGAAGAAAGCCCACAACCCTAGTTGTAGCCAAAAAACTACAAGGAATATTTCTGAGATTGTTCTTTGATGGCTTATTGGTGTTGATAACGGGTATGATATCGTGTTTGATTTTATGTAGTATTTATGGAAGTCCACACCTGATTTCATTGTTATTACAAACATTATTAGCAGGAATACTTCGTATATGTTTACCTCTGCATTTTGTCTTATCAGAAACAGTGTAATGAATGCCATTCCAACTATTGAGAAAAACATCATAAAACCAAAAAACAAATACAATAATGGCGATGTTTTTGCGTTGCGGAAAAAGTTTCGCGCAATGTCAAGGAATAGATATTTGTATGTCTCAAGCATAATCTTAACTCTGGTTGCTAAAGTATGCTTCCTCTATGCTACCAAATTTTTGTATGATTTCTTTTACATCACCTGAGAGTTTTAGCTCCCCTCTCATCAAGAAATATACTTTATTTGCAACTTTTTCAACAAGTTGTGGTGAATGGGTAGCAATGATTGTCGTTCCTTTTCTTTCTAGTATGAATTTTTGCAGTGTTCTAGCGGTTAGTGGGTCGAGACCCCATACAGGTTCGTCTAATAGTAGGTTGTTTGGGTTGTGCATTATTGCTGAGATTAAAGATATTTTTTGTTTCATCCCTTTTGAATAAGCGCCTAGTTCCTGGTCCATGAAATGTGATATCCCGAGTAGTTTGGATAGCTCATCTATTTTTTCTTTAGCGCCTTCAAGTTTTCTAAGGGATGCTACATAAAATAAAAATTCTCTTCCTGTGAGACGTTCGTACATATATGGCATTTCAGGCAGGTAACCGATTTTTTCTCGTGCAGCAATGGAGTTTTTTATTATCGAAAAGCCGTCTATTGTTACGTTGCCATTGTCTGATGGTATTATTCCTGCGCAGATTTTTAATAGAGTTGTCTTTCCTGCGCCGTTTTCTCCCATAATTGCGGTAACTGTTTTTTCATTAAAGGTAAAGTTTACATTGTTTAGTGCAACTATTTTCCCATATTGTTTAGTGAGGTTTTCAACAACAATCATCTTTTAGAAGGATAAAGAAACTCTGATATAAAGATATGTAAAAATGTTTTTAGAGAAGTGATTTGTATATTTTTGTTTCTAGCTGTTTTATCTTTTTTTGATTGCTTTTATCGAATTCGAAATCATATATTACATCTTTTAGTATTAGTGGTTCTGGTTGTGCTAAACCTAAATCAACTTTTTTGTTTGGGTTGTTTAGTGCATCTATTATTTGTTGTTTTGTTGTTTTTCTTTTTTCTATTTTTTTAATAGCTGATATAATTCTTCTTATCTGATGCCATAAGAAAGTTTGTGCGTAGAAATCTATCACAAAAAAATCTTTTTTTTCTTTTATTGTTATATTGTCTA
>Ga0172366_10003311_pt1 | contig 12703 bp, 7 predicted proteins | sample LakKivSesite69cm_FD_114533 | JGI IMG/M metagenome (GOLD analysis project Ga0172366, IMG submission 114533) | Sediment microbial communities from Lake Kivu, Rwanda - Sediment site 69cm | ecosystem: Environmental > Aquatic > Freshwater > Lake > Sediment | place: Rwanda: Western Province, Lake Kivu... | reverse complement strand
ATTCGCCCATTCGTTCATTCGCTGATTCGCCCAGATACTGCTGTCGGCCCAGATAGGGCGGATGCTGCGGCGTGGGCTTTCGACCCTCCCGCAGCCCGTCCTGAGCCTGCTCGTTCCGCGCCAGGTAGTCAGGCAGGAGCTCCAGCCCCATCTCCTCGATGATCTGAGCCACGGTGAGGTCCTGGCGATGGGATTCGATGGTCATCAGCGCCTCGTCGTGGTAGATGCCCACCGCCACGTCACGGCCATACCGGGCCCGCAGGGGCTCAAGTTGCGCCCAGTTGAAGTCTCCGTGGAAGAGCCCCTTTTCCAGATCAATCTGCGCACTGACAACGGGGCTCGCACGGCCCGTCTGTTCCAGGATCTCCCCTGTCAGGTCAATGATGCGCGAGTCACCATGCGTGGAGGAGACGACGTAGTAGTTGTGCAGAAAGGCGTAGACCTGGAGCGGGAATCCCCCGTTGTAGGCCGAGGGCCAGAAGACAACCTCTGCGCCCTGTCTCTTCAGCTCCGCCCACTCCTGCGGCCAGTTGATGTCGAAGCAGATCAGGATGCCCAGACGGCCAAAGTCCGTCTCGAAGACCTTAGCCTCCTTGCCCGGCGTCACACCGTGCTCCAACACGGTGTAGTCGGAGCTGGAGGTGACGGGGTGGATCTTTTCGTAGATGCCGGCGATGTGGCCTTGCCGGTCTATGAGCACCGCGCTGTTATAGACCCGCCCGTCGCGCGCTTCCATCAGGGGGCAGATGACGCAAGTTGAGTGGTGGCGGGCGACCTCGGCGGCCATGTCGGTGATGGGCCCTGGCACCGGCTGGGCCACTTCCTCTACACCTTCGTACTCCGTACCGACGGAGGCAAAGACCTCTGGCAGGCAGACAATGTCTGGCTGTACAGCACAGGCCGCCTCCAGCAAGTGATGTGCGGCCTTGAGGTTCTCCTCCACGGTGGGCTTGCTCGTTCCGTGGAATGCAATGGTGCTCACCCATATCTTGCGGGGCATCTTTCCCTCCATAAGGCGAGGACTGAGCCTCGCTTACTATCTGGGCGAGGGCAAGCCTCGCCCCTACGCCGGCGGCTCCGTACAGGCCTCGTCGGCGATCTGATCAATCAATTCCAGGCAGTAGAGATAGTTCTCCAGCGGCACATCGGGGGGGATGCGGTGGTCTACAGTGGGAATGTAACCGCCCTGGCGGATGAGGGTCCGTACCTTGCCCATCACCTCTTCCTCGATCCGCTTCTGGTCCCCCATCAGCGCGAACTTGTCCACCGCGCCGATGATGAGCAGTTCCCGGCCGAACTGCTCTCGCAGGGCCAGGGGATCGTTGCAGCGGCCCTCCATGGGGAACATGACGTTGACCCCCGCCTCCAGCCAGCAGGGCGTGAGCTCCATCATCGTCCCATCGGAGTCCACGACGAGGATGTCAATCCCCGCCTCCCTCAGCACTGAGGTCACCTTCTGGTAGGGGCGGGTTAGGAACTCGCGCCACATGGACGGGGAGATGAGCGAGGCTTTATTGAAAGCCATGTCCTCCCAGAAGGAGGCGTAGTCCAGTTCCACATCCTTCAGGGCCCGCTCCATGCAGGCCACGTAGTGGTCGGCCAGGAAATCGAGCATCTCGTGCACCCACGCTGGGTCATCGTAGAAGGCCAGGGAGAGATTCTCAACCCCCATCCAGCGGCGCAGCTCCCCGTAGAAGCTGCCAGCAGAGATCCCCAGGGGGTAGTCCCGCTCCCGCCACAGGCGCACCTTCTCCTCCCAGTAGAGGGGGTATCGGGCTGGCGAATGGGGGTTATACCGTTCCTTCATGGCTTCGAAGTCCTCGCGCGTCTTGACCGGAAACTCGACGAACTTGGGGATGGAGGAGGTGCGCTTCATTTTCAAGAGCTTCACTCCATCGCGGTCCACCATGAGCTGCTTGTCCGCATCCTCTTCCAGCACCTCCTCCTCGAAGGGGGGACACATCCCCACATTCACCCCCACATTCTCCCACTGACGGTCACGGTGGAAGAAGGCCTCGGGGTGCACATCGCCGGGCATCCCTTGCTTGCGCCACTCGGGCAACGTCTCATCCCAGTAGCCGAAATCCCAGAAGGGGACGCGCTCCACGGGCTCGAAGTGCAGGGTAGCTAGAAAACGCTCGCGCTCATTCACGGGTCTCCTCCGGTGGTGAGTAACAAAGCAACGAGGGACTCAGTGACTCATTAGCTTGATACGACGAGCGTGCTCCACATTCCCTCTCTCCTGTTCGTGGGTCTGGGCGGCCCACTCTTCGAAGAACCGCTCCCGCTCGCGGCGGTACGCCTCGCCCCGCTGTCGCCAGGCAGCCGACTTCTCCCGCATCTCCGCATTTGTCTCCGGCGGCTCTCGCAGCGGCTCCGTCGGCGCAATGGGCACCACCCCTAGGTCGCCGTGGCGGATGGGCAACCGCTTCTCCATTGGCAGGATACCAAAGGGCTTGTGGGGAAGGGTCTGATACCAGTAGGCGGTCGAGGCCCAGTCATTCACCGAGTGGTTGCCGTGACCGTGCTCGATGGTCACCCGGATGCTCTTGGAGAAACGCACCGGGTTCACCAAATGGAAGATGTAGCTCACCTGGTAGCCGGGCACGTCATCCTCGTACAGCGCCGAGCCATTCATGGGGTAGGCGTTGGCCTGCATGCCCCAGGCCTGGTTCAGGTAGTCCTCGCTGCCGGTGCCATGCAGGGAGGGAGGCCATTCCTCCCCGTCAATGGAGATCATGTCATCCCCCTCACCCCACCAGGTCCCCTGGAAGTTGGTCACCGAGAGGTTGCAGCCGATATAGTGGCCGCGCCCCTCCGCCTCCAGGATCAGGTAGTTGCCCCGCCCATCCAGATTGGCGATGTCCGCCTCGGGGCAGTTGACCTGGATCTCGGGGTCCCAGCCGTCGCAGGGGTTCTCCCGCCGCCACTGGGCGTGGAAGTAGAGGATATCCTCCGGCAGGGGCTCGCGGTACAGTTCGTAGTCCACATAGAAATACTGGCCGTAGGGCACATCATTCTGGTTCTCGATCTGCACCAGGGCTCGCTGGTTGAAGGGCATCTGCAGGTAGCAGTTGAGCGCCGCCGAGCCGCCGAAGTGGTGGTTCTGCTCGGGGCGGGCGGAGACGGTGAAGGGGAGGGAGGCAAAGTTGGAGGCGATGGAGTGCCCCAGGCAGAAGAAGTCGCCCAGGGGCACGAGCACGCTGGGGTGCTCCTGGCTGTCCCAGGTGATCTTGAGCAGCACCTTGCGGTAGTAGTCGGGGTCGGTCACCTCCCAGTGGGGACCGACGATGCGCCGGCAGAACTGGGTCATCCAGAGGTGGGTGATGCAGCCTGGACCCTCCAGATCGGCTAGTGTAGCCGTCTCGCCGGGCAGGATGATCCAGGCATCACGGTTGCGCCCGGTCTGATCCCAACTGGAGGCCCGCCCGCTGCGGGCATGGTGATAGCGTGTGAGGTTGGCCAGAAGGCCGCCAAAGGGTCCAGCAGTCATGGGAAACTCCTTTCAATGGGTGGAATCGTGTGTTGGGGGGCTAAAACAGCAGGGGTGCAGGGGGTGTCCCCTTGTCCCTCACCTATCCCCAACCCCCTCCCTCTCCCACTGCGGGAGAGGGAGGGGGCCAAGGGGGAGGGTGTGGGGGACACCCCAACCCCCGGGTGGGGGCTTCGCCCCCACCACTCCCCTGGGAAATCGGTTCAGGGCCGGATCTTCAGATGCAAGCGGCGCAGCAAAATTCCCAGCGGCCCAGCCAGCACCCGCCCCGGCGTCACGCTTCCGTCCTTTGCTCGGTTGCCGTAGACATCGTAGTGAACGATCTCCGCCAGCGGCTTGCGAGGGGGCGGGGGTGGGTCCTCGGCGGGGAACCCCACCGTCAGCAGCCCTATGATCTCCATGTGGTCCGGCACGTTGAGAATGCTGGCGATGGCCTTTCGGTCCAGGCCTCCCACCCAGCAGCTCCCCAGCCCCAAGGCTTTGGCCTGCAGCATGATCTGTCCCCCGGCCAGGCCGATGTCCTCGTGGAGGAACTGGCGGTAGATCCGACTCCGAGCGTTTCCACACAGGACGATGAGCAGCGGGGCTTCCGCCACGTGGGCCCAGCGGAGGAAATAGACGGCCGCGTGCTGGGCGACCTGCTGGCGGACCGCCTCGTCTCGGACGACGATGAAGGCCCATGGCTGGCGGTTGCTGGCCGAGGGAGCCCACCGGCCAGCCTCCAACAGTTGTTCGACCATCTCCTCCGGCACCGTGTCTGGCCGGTAGCGGCGGATGCTGCGCCGTCCCCTGAATAGGGCCAGCAGCGACTCGGGGGACAGATGCTCTTCAGCTCGGATCATATGAACGCTCCTTCAGCCGGCTCTCGCTCCAGGATTCCGGTCAGGCAGCCGATGCCGCCGGCCGCCTTGACCAGCTCATCCACCTCGACCGTCTGGCAGGTGATGCCGGCCGCTTCGTAGAACGCCTGACTGATGGGGTTACCGGCGGCCATCAGAATCCACCGTGGGCCCAATGTCACGAAGTTGAGCGCCATCCCATGTTCCGCTTCCACCTCATCTGGCAGGAAGAGGATGGTATACCCCCGTGCCCGAAGCGCCTCAACAGCGGCGTAGGGCACGCGCCCTGGCCAGGCGATGGCCAGGTCTCGGTCGGCCAAGCGCAATTGTCCCATCAGGTGCATCACCCCATAGGGCAGGCCGACGGGGACGATCTCAACCCCCATCTCCTGCAGCAGACCCGCCACCTGCGCTGCCCCCTCGGCGTTGGTCCGCAGCCCCGTGGCCAGCAGGACCGTCTGCGGGTCAATCCAGGCCGCATCCGCCCCCTCGAAGGTCCCTCGCCCGCGCACGCTGCGCAGAATGGGGATCCCTAGTTCAGCCAGCCGCCGGGCGACGAACCGCTCCTCGCCAGCGCGCACGGTGGACGCCGGCCGTCCCAGGATCGCCCCCTCCGGCGTCATGAACATCAGGTCGGCGACGAACATCAGATTTGGGGGTGGCATTTCAGCCGGCTCGACGCAGTGCACGACGACGCCAGCGTCTCGATAGGCCTGGGCCAGTCCGTCGTGCTGTTGTCGCGCCCGGCCGGCGTCCAGCGGGGCCAGCATTTGCGCCCCATTCGGGTCTGTCACCTCCTCCAGCTCTGCGCCCGGCCGGTGGAGCAGGACAGCTTTGAGCGGTGACCATTCCGTTGTCACGCCGCACATGGCCCACATTCGTCCGATCTCCTGGCGCAAGGAGGTCGTGCGGGGTGACCAGCCCGCGCCGCCGTAGGCAGCAGTTATGAAAGTGCCTATCATTGATGAACCTCGATCAGTGATCCGCGTAGATGGCCGCCCGTTCTTCCTCCAAACCGGTCAGCAAGTCGGCTAACGAGTCGACGAGGCACCGAGTCAACGAGGGCTCATCCCCCCGTTGCCTCATCCACTCGTTACTTGTTACTTTCCCTCTTCCTGCTCCAAGATCAACACCCCTAAGGGATCGAGGGTAACCTCCCCAGAGGCCATCTCTCCACTAACCAAGTCACGTCCGCCGTCACCGACGTGGATCCTCCGCCTCTCGGCCGTGCCATTGAGCAGGAAGAGGAATCGAGCATCGTCCGATTCCCGCACGGTGACTTCAACACCCTGAGGCACGGTCAGCGGTGCGGCTAGCCCCCGCTCCTCACACAGCCAGCCGAGCAACCGCTCCAAGAAGGGATCGTCGGTGATGGTGCCCACGTAGATGGCCTGGCCCTGGCCAAAGCGGTGGAGGGTGACCGCCGCTCGACCGGCGTAGTAGTCGGCCCCGTAGTGGGCCAGCACCGTCGCCCCCCTGGGCTCCAGCACGTCAGCCCAGGTGCGAGCGGTGAAGGATCCTCCGCCCAGGAGGGCCGCAGCTACGATGGGCACCGTGTCCCCTCGGCCGCGGGAGTCATATTCCTCCACCTCCACCCCGCACACCTCGGCCAGGAGCCCCGGCAGCGCCCGGTTGACTACCACGTTGTGCTCATCCATCACCCCTGAGCGACAGGTGGTCACCAGCGTCCCGCCACTGGCGACGTATTCGCGCAACTGGGCCGCTGTCCCTTCATCCAGGATGTAGAGCGCCGGGGCGATGACCAACTGATACCCAGAGAGGTCCGCCTCCGGAGGGACAATATCCAGGCCGATGTTGTGTTTCCACAGGGCACGATAGCAACTGGTGAAGGGGGCCTCATAGCTGAAGTCTGGGTTTTGAGGCTGGTTCTGGAAGGCAAAGCGGGAGTCGTAGGAGAGGAGCATCGCTGCGGGGGCCTGGACCTGGCTGCCTTCGATCTCAGCGCCGATCCGTTGCAGCGTGGCGCCCATCTGAGCTACCTCGCGGTAGCGCCGCCGGGGCACGCCGTCGTGATCCAGGATGCCGTGCCAGTACTCCTCGGCCCCGAAGCGGCAGGTGCGCCAGCGGAAGTAGACGATGCCGTCCGCACCGTGAGCGATAGCCTGCCAGGCCCAGTAGGGGATCTCGCCGGGGCGGGGTGTGGAATGCACCTCCACATTGCCGGTGGGACCGCTCTGCTCCTCCATCACCCAGAAGTTGGCCCCCTTCAGGCCGCGCATGGTGTCGTGGGATAGGGCCCGCTCTCCCAGGTCGGGCTGCCCCCGGTAGCGGGGGTAGTTGTCCCAGGCAACAACATCCAGGTCCTCAGCCAGGTGGAAGTAGTTCAGCTTGGGGTAGCCGAAGCCCATGAAGTTGTGGATGATGAATTTCCCCGGACTCAAGCAGCGCAGGATGTCTACTTGCAGCCTTTGATACTCCACATAAGTATCGGACATGAAGCGCCGGTAGTCCAGGGCCAGGGAGGGGTTGTGGGTGTAGGAGGTGGCCCAGGGCAGGGGGATCTGCTGCCAGGCGGTGTAAATGTGGCTCCAGAAGTCGGTGCCCCAGGCTGCGTTCAGCGCCTCCAGCGAGCCGTACTTCCCCTTCAGCCACTCCTGGAATCCGTGCTGGCAGGTCTGGCAGTAGCAGCGGTCGCCGAACTCGTTGTCAATCTGCCAGCCGATGACGTGGGGGTTGTCGGCGTAGTGTTGGGCCATGGCGGTCACGATGCGCGCACTATACTGGCGGTAGATAGGGCTGGTGGGGCAGGTGTTGCGCCGGTGGCCGTAGGTCAGCCGCAGGCCGTGCTCTTCCACGAGGAAGCACTCCGGGTAGGCGCGCATCAGCCAGGCGGGAGGAGCGGCCGTGGGCGTGCCCAGCACCGTTTGGATGCCCTGCTCCCCCAGCAGCGCGATGGCCCGGTCCAGCCACTCGAAGTCGAATGTGCCCTCGCGGGGCTCCAGCCTCGTCCAGGCGAACTCCGCCATGCGCACCACGTTAAAGCCCGCCTCTTTCATCAGGCGGGCATCCTCCGGCCAGCGCTCCTCGGGCCAGTGTTCGGGGTAGTAGTCCGCGCCGTAGTACATTTGTCACCTCCAAATTATGGGTTCTAACCACAAAGACACAAAGAGCGCCAAGCTTTCCCCTTGCTGGTCCGCCTGTCTTGCGACTATGATACACCCTATTGGTTTAGTTGGCAAGTGGTACTCGTCCACCGGCCAGAGAATTCGCTTGCCCTGTCGAGTTGTGGTACAATCTCATGGCCGCCGACAGGGTGTAGAGGAGACCAACCATGACACAAGGAATTGTGATCCTGGGCCTAGGGCCCGGTGCCCCGGAGCAGATCACACGGGAAGCGTGGCACATTCTGGAGGCCAGCGAGGAGATATACGTCCGCACGATGCAACACCCCGTTATCCCTCATCTGCCGACCACGCTCAGGGTGCACTCCTTCGACTGCCTGTACGAGGAGTTGCCCACTTTCGAGGCGGTCTACACCGCCATCGCCCAGGAGGTGGTGAGGTTGGGGCAGCGGCCCCAGGGGGTGGTGTATGGGGTGCCGGGACACCCTTGGATAGGGGAGGCGACGGTGCCGCGCATCCAACGATGGGCCGAGGAGGCGCACCTGCCCCTGCGCATCGTGGCCGGCCTCAGTTTCATAGAGCCCACGCTGGCAGCCCTATGCGTTGATGGCCTGGAGGAGCTGCAACTGCTGGATGGCGTGGATCTGGCCCACCGGCTCACCCCTCCCGTCAATCCCGATCATCCGGTGCTGATCGGCCAATTGTACAGCCAGGCCGTGGCCAGCCAGGTCAAGCTGACGCTGATGGCCCTCTATCCCGATGAGCACCCGGTGACACTGGTGCGCGCTGCGGGGACCGGCGAGGAGCGCGCCTGGCAGGTGCCACTGTACGAACTGGACCGGCAGACGGAGCTGGATCACCTCACCTCCTGTTACCTGCCCCCTCTCCCCCAGCCGGGCTCCCCCCAGGCGCTTCGGGAGCTCGTGGCGCAGTTGCGAGCGCCCGATGGCTGTCCCTGGGACCAAGCCCAGACCCACGCCAGCCTGCGCTCCCAACTGCTGGAGGAGACCTACGAGGTTCTGGAGGCGCTGGATTCCAGTGACCCTCAGCGGCTCAAGGAGGAGTTGGGAGACCTCCTGCTGCAGATCGTCTTTCACCAGCAGATTGCGATGGAGGAGGGGGAGTTCCGCCCGCCGGAGGTGATTGGCCATCTGGTGGATAAACTCATACGCCGCCATCCCCATGTGTTCGGTGAGGCGAAGGTGGAAGGAGCCGAGGAGGTCCTGCGTAATTGGGAGGCCATCAAGCGGCGGGAGAGAGAAAGCAGCAGCGAGGGGGAGGGGTCAATTCTCGATGGAGTGGCCCCTTCCCTGCCGGCGCTGGCCCGTGCTCAGGCCCTGCAGGAACGGGCCGCTCGGGTGGGTTTTGATTGGCAGGATGTGGCGGGTGTGGTGAGGAAAGTGGAGGAGGAGCTGGCCGAGTTTCGAGCCGCGGAGACGGCCCGTGACCAGGAGGGTGAGATCGGCGACCTCCTTTTCAGCCTGGTCAACCTGGCCCGCTGGCTGGGTGTGGATGCTGAGAGTGCGCTGCGGGAGGCCAATGCGCAGTTCGTGGCCCGATTCAAAGCCATCGAGGCCCGGGCGGCTGAGCAGGGCCGGGCCCTCACCGATTACTCTCTGGAGGAGTTGGACGCTTTCTGGGAGGCGGCGAAGAGGTGCTGAAGCATCCACAGCAAACGCATCCGAACCGTGTGCTCTCGCCTAGCTGAGCTACGGTCCGCAGCTCATAGTATCATTACAGTGTCATTTTGCTGACTACGGAAACTGAGATCATGTCCCATCCCGTCCACCAGCCCCAGGATCAGCGCCCACAGACAGGCCAGGTCCGGCAGAAAGTAGCCGTTATCCACCAGGCCGTGGGCCAGAGAGCCCACCGCAGCGGCCATGAGGCCCACCAGCAGCACCCTCTCCTCGCTTGATGGCAAGGCGCGCAGCAGCCGCCAACTGGTGCGAAAGAAGGCCGCCAGCAGGCTGATGAAGAGCACCAGCCCGCCCAGGCCCAGGAAGACGGCGAAATCGAGAAACACGTTGTGGGAGTGATAGAGCAGGGGTTCGGCCCAGGCGGTGGGCCGCATGGTGCGGGGATAGGCGAAGTGAAAGTTGCCCGGCCCGATGCCCAGCAGTGGGTGGGCGGCGATCATCTCCAACGTACCTCTCCAGACCTGAAGCCGCAGCGCTCCGGTCCCACTACCCAGATCCAGGAGCGAGGACAGCCGTTCGGTGCCCCGCCAGGGGATCACAACCCCTAGGGCCAACAGCACCCCTGCCCAGGCCCATCGCCGCCAAGGGCCTCGGCTGGCCAGGCCCAGGAATAGCAGCGAGGCCGGCAAGGCCAACAGCCACGCGGCGCGGGAATAGGTCAGGTACAGCGCGGCCAGGATGGGCAGCAGAGCCAGGCCATAACCCCAGTGGTGCCCAGGGTGCCGGCTGCTCAGCGCGAGGGCCACCAGCAGTGGCACCACGCGCTCCAGAAAGAGGGCCAGGTGGTTGGGCGAGGAGTAAGGGCCTGCCACCCGCTGCACTCCTTCGGCAGGGACGGTCTGCCCGGCGGCAAACTGGTAGAGGCCCATCCCCGCCGCAACGACGCTGCTCATCACCCAGACGTTGATCACTTCCCACATCTCCTGCCTTCCTCGGGGAAGCCTCCACACCAGCAGATAGACCAGCCCCGGCAGCACCATCACCCGCCAGAAAGCCGCCCACGCCGGAGCACTCTCCTCAGCAGCCAGGACGGAGACCACTCCCAGTCCCACCAATGCCGCGAACACCCTACCGCACCCGTGGAGCGTGGAGCGGTTCAGTCTCCTTGTAACTTGTAACTTGTAACTCGTAACTCGTATCCCTATCCCCACCGCTGCTGCCGCTCCCAGCAAATCCAGCGAGGCCACCGGAAGGCCGGGCAGGGGGTGACTGGACATGTAGAAGGGGAGGGCAAACAGCAGGGCTCTCAGCGCCCACAGTGGCTGCCAGGCGGCTAACCCCACGAAGGCCGCCGTGGAAGCGAGGATCACTTCCTTCCCCAGGGGGAGGGAAAGCCAGGCCACGCTCAACACCGCAAAGGGCAGGGCAAGCTGCCGGGAATGGCGCATCACCCACCAGGCGGGGATGATTCCCTTCACACGCCAGGCCACCCAGCCCAGAAGGGTGAGTCCGGCCGCACATAAGGCCCTGCCCACATGCCTCGGCCAGTGAGGTCCTTCCCGGCTCACCACCCAGCCTCGGATAGCCCACTGCCCCCATCCGCCGTGGGCCACGATGCGCGCTTGGTGGAGGCCATCTTCCAGGCCCCTGGCCAGGGGTATCGTCGCCTCACGCCCTAGCGGATCGTATAGAATCGCATAGGAATGTCCCTCCTCATCCTGGGGGAGTGCATTGATCGGTGCCTCATCCACAGTGACCTCCAACCAGGCCCAGGTGTTCCCTCGCTGCACCACCAGCTCCAGTTCTGTTCCGTGGAAGGGGATGGTTAGGCTGTCGCCGGAACGGCCAATGTCAGCTCTCCCCGCCGCCAGCCGCCAGTCCCCTACGTAGTGGCCTGTCGGATGATCGGCCGGATAGCGCCCCGGATAGGCGACCGCAGGGGGGGTGGCGAGCTCCTGCAAGGCGTAGTAGAAAGGCCGGGGGTGCCCCTCCCAATCTAGAAGGGCAAACCCCCAGCGGGGATTATCTAGCGGCAGGGCGGGCTGGTATTCCGCCCAGCACATCACACCCAGCCAGGGCCACTCCAAGCGTGCCCGTTCCACCGCCGCCCGGATCCGCTGGACCTGCTTCTCCTCTCCATCGGTGCCCCAGGGCGAAGGCGCGAGGCAAGCCTCGCTATTCCTGCAGGCCGGAGTAGCGCAGCTTGCTGCGCCGTACCACTCGGAGGGCAGCGTATTCCACCCCCACTCCACGGCCCATATGGGCTTGTCCCCATCGCCGTGGGCCTCCATCACCTCCCGCAGGCGGATGAGGCGGGAGAAGTTGAGCACATCAGGGGAAACACGTCGGTCTTCCGGCCCGCTCCAGAAGCCATAGGGCTTGGCGGCTACCACGTCGAAAAACTCCCCAGCGCCGGCCTGGTACAGCCCCTCTAGGAAAGCTGCCTCGTCCAAATTGAGTGGCCCCTGCTCCCAGGTGGGGGCCAGGCCCGCAGCGAGGATGAGGGCCTGGGGGTCAACCGCCCGGATCTGGGATGCGCCAGCCCGCAGCAGCCGGGCGTAGGTCGCCGGATCTACATGGCGGTCACCCCAATGGGAGCTCAGGTTGGGCTCATCCCAGATCTGATAGCAATGGATCCGATCTCTGTATCGGGCTGCGAAGATGCGGGCAAATTGTCCAAAATCGGCTTCCCTTAGAGGTGGCGTATGAGGATCTCGGCCCTCGCAGGCCCAGGGGGGCGTGGTGTCGAGCACGGCGATCAGCTCCAGGCCCTGGGCCTCGGCAGCGATCACGATGCGATCCCACTGCTCCCAGCGGAACTGCGCCGGAGCGGGCTCGATCTGGGCCCAGGGAAAGGCCTGCCTCACCCAGTGGAAGCCACCAGCGGCGAGCTCCTCCAAGGCCTGGTGTAAGTGTGCTTCATCGTATTGTTCCAGGGCGACGTTCACCCCCCAGGGTGAGCTGGGGTGCTCAATAAGGGGAGGGGGGCCATAGGTGATGCCTCGTTCTTGGCTCGCCTGGTGGGATTCCCAACGCCATCCTCCCCAGAGGAGCAGGAACGCACTCGCCAGCACCAGCAGCGTAGGAGCGCATTGCGATGCGCCCCTACTCCAATCCCTATGCTGTGCGGAAAGAGAGGTCTTCATGATGGCTCAACCTGTCCCCTGGGCCAAGGCCGACCCTTTAGCAAGTCTCAGGACGGGCAACAAAAAGCCCTGTGCTGTTCCTTGTGGAACCGCGCAGGGCTGGCGTACAATCCAAGCACAGATGTGCATCTAGGACAGCACTATGACATCAACCGCTTGTGCCCCTTTCTGCGTCTGCTCTATCCGGAACTCCACCCGTTGACCCTCTTGCAGGGTCTTGAACCCTGACCCCGCAATGCCGGTATAGTGGACGAAAATCTCCTCCCCATCCGCCTTGCGGATGAACCCATATCCCTTGCTATCGCTGAACCACTTCACCTCGCCGATGAGTTTGACCTGGCCTTCATCCTCTTGGCGGCACTGGGGGCAGTATCGCGGTTCGTACACCTCCACACCGCTCTGGGCCAACTTTCGCTGTTCGGTGACGGTGAAGACAAAGGACCGTCCACACCGCTCACAGGTGAGCATCTTATCCGTGAACACCAGCATAACAGCCCCCCTT
>Ga0172366_10003310_pt1 | contig 12704 bp, 10 predicted proteins | sample LakKivSesite69cm_FD_114533 | JGI IMG/M metagenome (GOLD analysis project Ga0172366, IMG submission 114533) | Sediment microbial communities from Lake Kivu, Rwanda - Sediment site 69cm | ecosystem: Environmental > Aquatic > Freshwater > Lake > Sediment | place: Rwanda: Western Province, Lake... | reverse complement strand
GCCTCCCCCAGAGTTCCTTCGATTTTCAAAGGCATCGGGAATCGGCGTATTTCGCACTCCTTTTTCAACGACCAAAGCTGTCCATCTCTTGTGGGATTATCTGGATGAGAAGTTTGCGCTCCGTGTTCACATTCACGGTTCCTTAGTGGACGTGTATGGTGTCGGTATTTTGATTACAGGACGGAGCGGGATCGGAAAGAGCGAAGTGGCCCTGGATTTGGTGGCTCATGGTCACCGCCTGGTGGCAGACGATGTGGTAACGATTGCTCGTCGTGTCGGAGGAATATTAATCGGATATGGAAACGAGACCCTTCAGCATCATATGGAAATTCGTGGAGTGGGTGTGATTGATGTTCAAGCGGTATTTGGGATCCGGGGTATCCGACAGCAGAAAAGGGTAGAAGTAGAGGTGGAACTGGTGGATTGGGACAGTTCAGAAAAGTATGAACGGTTGGGTTTAAAAGAAATCACCAGTGAAATTTTGGGTGAGAAAATTCCCAAGATACAGCTTCCCATCTATCCGGGGAAAAATATTTCGGTGATTGTCGAAGTGATCGCATTGAATGAACTCTTGAAGATTTACGGTCATCATTCGGCAAAGGATTTTGAGGCAAGACTCACCAAAAAAATGCAATCCAAATTGCGGTCGTTAAAAGAGTATCTCGGACGCGATTTCGAATAGTGGAAGGATCTTTGTTTGCCCTCTAAACCGTAACGGATAAAGGGGAATGATGGAAAAACGTAAAACAGAAGTGGTTGTAGGAATTGCCGTGACGCTGGCTCTTCTGATTCTCATATTGGGGATTATTTGGGGTAAGGGAGTGGATTTGTTTTCTCATCGGGTCTGGCTTGTTGTCCGTTTTGAAAATGTTGGAGGTTTGGAAAGGGGAGATCCGGTTGTTATTCGGGGATTAAAACAGGGAGAGGTCGAAACAATCGTATTAAAACCTGAGTGTGCGGAGGTACGCTTGTGGATAAAAGAAAATGTACCTCTGTTTTCAGATGTACGAGTCACAGTGGAAAGCAAGGAACTTATGGCAGGAAAACAGGTCGCTATTGATCCTGGCAGGAGCGGTCGTCCGGTGGATTTGCATAACATTCTGTATGGTGAATCGAAAGGCGATATCACCGAGCTGTTTTCTGGTGTAGGAAAAATTGTTGCCCGGGCAGATTCTGTTTTTCGCAGACTTGAAATCGTATTGGATAAGGAACTTTTCACCCATTCTCTGGAAAACGTGAAAGAGACGACCCAACAGGCAGGGGAGATGGTGAAGGAAAACCGCCAAGGAATACGACTGGCCATCCAGCGATTGGAAGCACTGACGCAAAGGTTGCAAGAAGATTCCACAGCAGTCCGCCTGGGAGAGGTTGTGACCCAATTGGATAGCACGGTACTTCTTATTCACCGGATTGCTTTGCGACTGGAAAAAGAAGAGGGTACGTTGGGGAAAATGATTCGGGACAGGGATCTATACGATCAGCTTCTCAAGACGTCGGCCGATTTGGATTCGTTGGTATCTGATATCCGATCAAATCCGAAAAAGTATATTCGCATTTCCATATTTTAATCTCACCTTTGGTTTGGAAACAAATACTATCCGTCAGTTTAAAATATTTGCATGTTGACTTTCATGATATATTTTGTAGATTGCAAGTAATAGTTGGCGGAGGAAAAACAGGATGATTGATGGTGTTCAACTACAATCTCTCCGGGTTATTCCCGATGAAAGAGGGCGATTGATGGAGATTCTGCGCTGTGATGATCCCGTGTTTGAGAAGTTCGGTCAGGTGTACATGACAGCCACTTACCCCGGTGTGATCAAGGCGTGGCATTATCACAAGAAGCAGAACGACAACGTGACCGTCGTGAAGGGAATGTTGAAGATTGTACTTTATGATGGGCGGGAGAAATCTTCTACGAAGGGTGAGATTAATGAATTTTTTATTGGTGAACAGAATCCTGTACGGGTGCATATTCCAAAAGGCGTGTACCACGGTTGGAAGTGCATCGGTCAGCAGGAAGCTCTGGCAATCAACTGTGTGACCGAACCGTACGATTATAAAGATCCAGACGAGCACCGGCTTCCCTACAATTCAAAGCAAGTCCCCTACCTTTGGGACATCAAAATGGGATAGAGCGTGCTATGATAAAAATGTTGGTCACAGGCGGTGCAGGATTTATTGGAAGCAATTTTATCCGGTACATGCTTCAAAAACATGACGACATCCGCATTGTTAATCTGGACAAATTGACTTATGCAGGAAATTTGGATAATCTGAAAGATATCGAACAGGATCCGCGGTATCGCTTTGTTCGCGGAGACATCTGTGATGAACAGGTGGTTGACGGGCTGATGCAAGAAGTGGAGATTGTCGTCAATTTTGCTGCCGAAAGCCATGTAGACCGTTCGATTGGCAAACCGGATGATTTCATCAGGACGGATATTTTTGGCGTTTTTGTTCTGTTGGAAGCTTCGAGAAAATATGGCATCCAGAGGTTCATTCAAATCAGCACGGACGAAGTGTACGGCAGTACAGAAAAAGGATTTTTCAAAGAAACAGATACCCTTATGCCATCCAGTCCTTATGCTGCTTCAAAGGCAGGCGCCGACCGATTGGTGTATTCCTACTATGTGACCTACAAGCTTCCCGTGGTGATTCCCCGAAGTTCCAACAATTTTGGACCCTACCAGTATCCTGAAAAATTGATTTCTCTTTTCGTCACCAACGCTTTGGAGGACAAAGCACTTCCCATCTACGGCGACGGGAAAAATGTTCGGGACTGGCTTTACGTTTTGGATAACTGCAGGGCTATCGAAAGGGTCATGGAGAGCGGAAAAGACGGGGAGGTGTACAATATCGGCGCAGGCAATGAGAAAAACAACCTTGCCATTACAGAGATGATTCTGGATGAGCTCAAGAAGCCCAGAAGTTTAATGGCTTTTGTGGAAGATCGGAAAGGGCACGACCGGAGGTATGCCCTGAACACAGATAAAATCCGCAAATTGGGATGGAAGCCGGACTATAGTTTTGAGAGTGCAATGCAGGAGACCATTCGCTGGTATCGAGACAACCGTTGGTGGTGGGAGAAATTGAAAAGTGGCGAGTACTTCGATTACTACACGAAACACTACCATCGGGAATTGTAGCACACGTTTAGTGACTCCGGCGTTGTCCGAATGCCATGACGAAATGGGTCCTATGTTCTATCCATTCTGATACGATGATCACAATGACTAAAATTTGGTTGTAGTGCAAAACGTCGTCGGAAAATATTTAATAGAGTGACCTCAAAAATACAAATCGAGAGTATATGTAACTCACAATAGAATGTATGCTTAAACTAATCAAGAATCGTGAAAAAAACTGCTCGAAATGATTCCCTCTCCCTCGAGGGAGAGGGTTAGCCTGCTTGCCGCCCGTCTGCCGCAGGCATGGCAGGCAAGGGAGAGGGTGTGAATGATACATAGTCTAAACACAATACGCCGATACATTTTCATAAAATACCCCCTCCTCTTCATCTCCTCCCCCGAAGGGGAGGAGAAATAAAGGCCCCTTCAAAAAAATGGGGGTCATCCTGGAAAATATTTAATTCTTGACATTCAAATGATTATTTAATACATTTTTCGAGAATTTGGGATGGAGAATGCCTATCGAAGTTCGTTAAAGGGCTGATGGATTTTAGGGGGATTTTTCACGGGGGGATTGGTCTGTCCATCGAACGTTTGACGAACCATTTTGCCCGACCGAATATTTAAGGGTGAATTGCTTGTTAAAGCGGATAGACCCTTAAGATTCGGTTTTTTTCTTATCCATTTTGGAGCGGCCTGTAAAAACTGTGAGGATACTTATGGAGCTGAAACAAGCAATTGAAACCAAGAATGCAAAAGTAGGAGTCATCGGATTGGGGTATGTCGGGCTTCCGCTTCTCATTGAATTTGTTAAGACAGGATTTGTCTGTCTTGGTTTTGATATTGACAGCGAAAAAATTTCCTCCCTGAAGAAGAAAAAATCTTATATCAAACATATTCCTTCGGATGCCATCCGGTCCATTGTGGAGAGCGGAAAATTCGATGCCACGACCGATTTTTCCAGACTGGTCGAAGTGGAGTGTATCATTGTGGCTGTTCCCACTCCTCTGGATAAACATCAGCAACCGGATCTAAGTTTTATAATCAACACGAGCGAAACCATATCCAAATATATACGCAAAGGACAACTGGTTGTTTTGGAAAGTTCCACGTGGCCAGGCACAACGGAAGAGGTAATGAAACCTATTTTGGAGAAGTCCGGATTGAAATGTCCCCGGGATTTCTATCTTGCTTTTTCGCCGGAAAGAGAAGATCCCAACAATCCGAGGTTTTCTACAAAGACAATCCCGAAAGTCGTGGGAGCAAACGATCCCAAAAGCCTTGAATGCACAACGGCGCTTTACGACAAGGTCGTTGTTCGGACCGTACCGGTCTCCTCAAGCCAGGCTGCCGAGGCAACCAAACTGCTTGAAAATATCTTCCGGAGTGTGAACATCGCTTTGGTGAATGAAATGAAAATGATTCTGGATCGGATGGGAATGGACATCTGGGAGGTCATTGAGGCTGCTTCTACCAAGCCTTTCGGATACATGCCCTTTTATCCCGGACCCGGTTTGGGAGGGCACTGCATTCCCATTGATCCTTTTTATCTCACGTGGAAGGCGCGGGAATACGACATGCCCACTCGATTTATTGAACTGGCCGGCGAGATCAATACCTCGATGCCGTACTGGGTGGTTCATAAAATTATCGAAGCCTTCAACAACAGAGGGAAGAGTTTGAAGGGATCGCGTATTCTAATCTTAGGTGCGGCCTACAAGAAAGATATAGACGACATGCGGGAAAGTCCTACATTGAAACTTATCGAAATTTTGGGAGAAAAAGAGGCACACGTGGATTACAACGATCCCTACATACCCGTGATGCCTCGGGTTCGCAAGTACAAGTTCGACATGAAAAGTGTGGATATTGCACCCCAAAATCTAGGGACGTATGATGCGATTGTTATCTCAACAGACCACAGTTGTTATGATTATGACGAGATTGTCGCTTCTGCTCAGATGGTAATTGATACGCGCAATGCGACCAAAAACGTGAACAAAGGACGGGAGAAGATCATCAAGGCGTAGTCAAACTCTACGCCAAAGATCCTCTTTTTTCTTTCAAAGAAAACCCATTGCAGGAGGTTTTTGACAAAGTGAAAGCACAATTCGTTTGCAGAGTTTTTATCTTTTCTTTTGTTCTTTTTGGAAGGGTGTACGCACAATTGCCAGAGGAAGAGGAGCGATTGAAGAAGGAAATCATTGCTCCCAAAGTGATCGATTTTTCCAAAATTCTTGAAAAGAAAACGTTCACGCGGGAGGATTTCGAACTCTGGAAGAGACAGAAGGAGATGAAGCTTCAGGAACGTCTTACCGCAGTGGAAGCTTTGGAACATGCCGTGGATCCAGATCAATACATCGTTGGGGCCGGCGATGTATTTTCTTTCAATATCTGGGGTGCCATGGAAATGAAATATCCCATTATCGTGAATCCAGAAGGGAAATTGGTCGTCCCTTCGGTTGGAGAAATTGATGTGGACGGGAAAACCTTGGCCGAGGTTCAGAATCTTGTCGTGGAAAGAGCAGAGCCCTTTTATAAAAACAGCAAGGTGACACTTACCCTTGAAGCACTGCGTTTTTTTCGTGTGCATGTGGTGGGTGAAGTGCTTTTTCCGGGAACGTATGTGGCTCAGGCCACAGACCGTATATCCGAGTTGATCGCTGAAGCCGGAGGGACAACAGAGTGGGCCTGGAAACAGCAGATTGCGCTTCGGCATACCAACGGGAATGTGGAATACTTTGACCTGGCTGCCTTTGAACAGGAAGGTGTCTTGGAGAGACAGTTTTTGGTCAATGGAGGCGATATAATTTTTGTGCCGCCCATTGCCCTGGGAAATGAGCTTGTCAAAGTGGAGGGGGATCGGGAAAATTCCGGGACGTATCAGATTCTTTCTGGCGAGAACGTGTTGGATTTTCTGCAGAGAATTCGGGCTTTGAACAAGAATACAGAGCTTTCGAAAATTACAGTCATTCGAATGGAAAAAGATGAGAAAAGCGGTAACGAGATGGAGAAGTTGGTCAAGCCATTTTTAGATTCAGATTCCAATTTTGTTTCGTTTTCTTTGAGAAAAGGAGATCGCATTATTCTGCCTTCGAATTATGTCTATGTAAAGGGGGCAGTTCGTGTTCCTGGGGCATATCCTTATATCGTGAATTTGAGAGCAAGGGATTATGCAGGAATGGCGGGAGGCGATTACAGGTCCGGGGATATCCAGGGCGTGAAGGTCTACCATATGTGGTCAAAGAAAGTAGAAAAAGGTCCGGATGTTTTGGTGGAGCCCGGGGATGTGGTCCACTTGAACCCCACGTTTAACGAACGTCTTGGAAACTACATTCAGATACTCCCTGTCATCACGTCGTTGATTTTGGCTGCAAAGGCGGCCGGATTTTTAGGGGATTGATATCTATGGAAAGAACCGAGGCAACCAGCGAACTTACATTTTTGGACTATTTTTTCTTTTTGGTGAAACGGAAAAAGAGGATCATTATCAATGCACTGATTGTGGGTGCAGTATCTCTTGGGATAAGTTTTTTACTTCCCAAATGGTATCGAGCAGAAGGAATACTCGCGCCTCCTCAAAAAGACATGAGCCTGTTTGGAGGCGTATCTCAGATATTATCCAACGTTCCGATGAGCCGTTTGTTGGGGATGAGCGGGATAACGGAGGAAGTCGGTCTTTATTTGGCAATACTGGACAGCCGTACGGTGATGGAATCTGTAGTTAAAAGGCATCATTTGACGACAATTTACAAGAAACGCAATTTAGAAGAGTCGGTGAACGTTTTGAGGAAAAACGTGGATTTTGGTGTGGAGGATGAGGGGTCAGTAAAAATTCGCGTATTGGACAAGGATCCTCGTCGCGCAGCCGATATGGTGAACAGCTTTATCTATTGCCTCGACAGCCTCAATATTCAGCTCAACATCCAAAGAGCGAGAAACAACAGGGTTTTCATCGAGAAACGTCTGAGAGAAAATGAAAAGGATGTAGAGAAAGCAGAAAAAGCCTTAATGGTTTTTCAGCAAAAACATAACATGATCGCCCTTGAAGAGCAGACAGAGGCAGCCATCATGGTTGCGGCTGAATTACAGGCTCAGATGCTGGCTTCGAGATTCGAGCTGGGAATTCTATCGAGTGCTTTCGGGAAGAATCATTCTGGGGTTTTAAGACTGGAGGAACAGATTGCTTCCATCGAAAGGGAATTGAAGAAGGTGCGATTTGGAGAGGATCTGTCCCGAGAAGGAAAAGTGATTCGGAAAGCGGAAGGCGGCGAAGTCTTAATACCTCTCTTTGAAATTCCTGAGATTGGGCAGCAATATTTAAATCTGTTTAAAGAAGTGCAGGTTCAGAACAAACTGTACCTCTTTCTTATTCAGGAATACGAACAGGCAAAAATTCAGGAGATCAAAGATACACCCACGGTTCAGGTCATCGACAAAGCCGTTCCGCCGATCAAAAAGGCAAAGCCAAAACGGGCACTCATTGTTCTCAGCAGCATGCTCGCCGCAACCATCTTTTACATTAGCTTCATTTTTATTTTCGAATGTCTGAGGATGTTAAAAAAGGCCGACCCAGATACATATAGGAAACTGCAGCGCATTTCCGGTCAATTTCGGATCAGTCCCTCAGGAAGAGAGCGATAGAAAAATCCTTTGCAATTTTTATTTCGGAATTCCAGGGTCTATGAACATCAGGACGGGGAAAATTTCTTCCGAGCTTTCTAATGTAAAGATTGCCATACTTTTTGGCCTTTCTCAAGCGCTGCTTATTGGTCTTTGTCTACAGTATTCCTTTTACATTCCTTTTTTTATTATCGGAACCGGCCTTATTTTTTTTACCTTAAGGAATACGTTGTTTTCCGTCCTTGTCCTCGTTTTTCTCCATTTTTTTATTATCCAAGGGACGGAAGGTGTTTCGCTTACAGAGGTCCTGGTAGGATTGTATCTGTTGTCTGTCTTTTGCATCTGGTTTTTTCGGAGACGGTTTATCCAATCGAAACCTATTTTGGAGGATGGAACGGATTGGATGTTTGTTCTCTTTCTGTTTTTTTGTATCTTTTCTTTTGTTCCAGCTGTTCTGTTCGCCGTGTCTTTGACGAAGTGGTTTCGTGAACTGGTCCCTTTCCTTACGCTTCTGGTTTTTTTCCCTCTGCGTGATTCGTTAAAAAGCAAGCAAGATGTCCGCTTTGTACTTCTCGCAGTTCTTGGACTCTCCCTCATTGTGGCTTTTCGGAACCTTATTCACTATGGAAGCGCAGTGAGGGTCGCCGAGATGTACTGGCAAATCACGGCTCTAAGGGCCACAAGCAATGAGCCCCTCTTTTTTGTTCCTATGGTTGTTGCCATCAGTATTTTTCTATTTTCTCATTCTGTTCGGGTTAAGATGGCCATGGCACTCTTGTTTTTAATTTTTGGAGTGGTGCTGGTCGTTACTTTTTCTCGCGGCTACTGGATTGCCACAGGTTTTGCACTTATCGTTTTTTTTGTTTTGGTGCCCCCTGGGATCAAGATGCGGAGTTTAATTTATCTGTCCATTCTCCTCGGATTAAGCGGAACCGTTATTGCTCTATTCTTTGGGGATTTTGGTAAGTTGATTGTAAAATCTGTATTCGAAAGATTTCTCACCATCCAGAGTTTCTTTCAAGATCCATCTGTGCGCAATCGAATTCTTGAAGCCAGGGCTTTGATCCGTTTTGTAGGTGAAAATCCGGTTCTGGGTTATGGTTTGGGGAAGAACTACGAATTCATCTCTATTCTACCCAGAGAAATGCCCACTGCCTACATTCACAATGCGTTTTTATTTTTACTCTTCAAAGTGGGTTTGGCAGGATTTATTTTCTTTGTCTTATTTTACGGAGCAATGATACTCAAGGGACTTCGTACTTTTTGGATGCAGCAGGATGTGTTTCTGAAGGCCGTCCTTGTTGGGATAACAAGCTGCCTGATTGCCATGCTTCCCCTTTCTTTTTCATCTCCGCAGTTTTATCAGAAAGATTCGGTGCTACTCATTACCGTAGGAATATCGATACTACACGCGTTGGGAAAAATTCCTGAATGCACCAAACATGTAAAGATACACTAATCCACTTTTAAAAGGGAATTGGTTTATGAAAGAAAAAAGATCAAATCTGCTTGATTATGCGATTCTTTTTATCAAGTGGCGGAGAGTAATCATTATCAATGCTCTGATTATAGGTCTACTCTCCGTAGGGTTAAGCCTCATCGTGCCGTTGTGGTACAAGGGAAGTGCCACCATTCTGCCACCGCAGGAAGGGGAGGAATCCACGGGATTTTCTGCTCTCCTTTCGCAGATTCCTTTGCCATCGAGTTTGTTTAGTATGGGAGGCGCTTCACAGAGTGCCTCTTTGGTTCTTGCTTTGTTGCAGAGCCGCACAGTCATGGAGTCCGTGGTTACACAATTTGATTTGATCAAACGTTATAAAGAAAAAAATATGGAAGAAGCGGTTCGAACGTTGCGGGATCGGTGTTCATTTAAAATAGAGGAGGATGGAACAGTCACGATTTCCACCTCGGTACGTACAGGATTTTTTCATCCAAAGAGTCAAGTGAGAGAGGCCAAGCTGTTGGCCCGGGACATGACCAATTTTTTCATTCAACAATTGGATTTTATGAATAAAAGGTTGAGAACTGAGAAGGCGAAGAATGTAAGGCTTTTTCTTGAGAAAAGGTACAACGAAAACATGAGGGATTTGGCCAATACGGAAGAAGCATTGCGAGATTTTCAAGAAAAGTATGGGACCATTGCGCTGCCTGAACAAACGTTGGCCGCAATTGAAGCCGCAGCTGGATTGAAAGCAGAGATTATATCCAAAAAAATTGAATTGGGAGTTCTTAAACAGACTGTTGGAGCGAGCCATCCAAACTTTTCCAAAGCGAAAACAGAACTTTATGAATTGGAAAGGGGCTATGACACTTTTCATACGGGCGATACTTTGAAGGGCAGAGGTCTTTTCCCTCCCTTCAGCAAAGTCCCGGAGTATGGATTGGAATACGCCCGTCTCATTCGCGATATCAAGCTTCAGGAAATTTTACTTGAATTTTTATTGCCCCAGTATGAACAGGCGCGGATTCAAGAAGCCAAAGACACACCAACCATTCAAATTATTGACGAGGCGGTTCTTCCCATTCGAAAAGACAAACCCAAAAGGATATTCATTGTCCTTTTTTCAGTCATGCTCAGTGGGATTCTCAGTTTTTTTTATGCACTGGCTGTAGAAAAGTTGAGAGCAATGAAAAGTGAAGGGGGAGAGGATTTTAAAAAAATTAACTGGGTAAAGACTCAGTTAAAAGGAGATGTTAAGAACATTTTTCGAAGAAACAGAAGATAATCAGTCAAAAATTTTATTCAAGAACTGTGTGGGAGGGTGGTATTGCCCGAATTCTTCAATTCGTTTAAAACCAAGGAATCCATTCAAACGAAACAAAGTGTGTGGCTTTTGCTCCTTCAAGCAATTTTGCTCATTCCCGTGGTGCTGGGTTATACACTCGAACTCATTATCGGAATGGCAGTGATTGGTATGGTTTTTTATTTTTTCAATTCAATTGAAAATGCTATCATTTTAACACCTCTTTTTATTTATATGCCTGTTACAGTTTCCTCTTCCATGAATATTCAGGTATCGGAAATTGGCATAGTGTTGCTTATATTGGTTTATGCCAGCACGACTCTTACTTCGAAGCAGAAGAGGCCTTTTGAAACCCCGGCCCTTTTCCCAATTCTGCTTTTCATTTGTGCCGCTTTACTTTCCTTGGTCAATGCCAAGTTTATTACAGCGGGTGTTAAACAGGTCCTACGTATGGTGGAAGCTTTTATTGTTGTGTTTTATCTTACAGTCAATTACATCGAAAAAAAGGAGACAATGATAAAAGCCTTAAAGGTAATTATCATCAGTGGTGTGCTGGCGGCCCTTTACGGATTTTATCAGTTCAAAGTTGGGGGCGAGATGACCATGGGCGCAGAACGAAGGATTTTTGGTCTTCTCGGAGGTGGGTACGGCGCTTTTATCGGTTCGTCGATCGTTTGTGCCGTGAGTCTGTTTGTGTTTCAGGAAAATAGGTGGGAGAAGGGTTTTCTTGTACTTTCTCTTCCCTTTCTTGTGGTTGCATTGCTTTTGCATCAGGGGAGGGCTTGGTTTGTTGGTGTTTTTGCTGCCCTCCTTTTAACGCTGTTTCTTATTCCAAACAGAAAGAGCCTGTTCAGATTCATTGCTCTTTTTTTAGGAGTTGGTACTTCCGTCTTATTTTTGCTGAATACAAATTTGATAGGTTTTGCTCCAAAGCGCGCTGTGGAATTCGCTACGGTAACTTCTTTTCAGTTCGGATTAACCCCAGAAGAGAACAAAGGAAAATTTCTTTCGATCCTCACGCGCTTTTTTTTATGGTCAAGAGGATTTGGAATTTTTATGAAACATCCCATCTTGGGATTTGGCATTGGGAATTTACGATTTCGCAACATGATCACCGGTGAATTGGGAGACCCTTCTGAAGAAGGCATGGGACAGATTGATAATCAGTATCTCAATGTGTTGGTTGAGACAGGCATACTTGGGTTTGTTTCCTGGATGGGGATACTGTTTGTTCTCTATAAAGCGAGCAGAAAACTCCTCGATAATGCCGTGGATTGGGATGGGAAAACAATAGCATCGGCTGTCATTGGCTCATTGGTCGTCTTTTTCCTCGGGGGTCTGTTCTGGTGTATCACCGTGACGCACGAGATGATGGTTATGTTCGCTTTTCTGATGGGCTTGCTTTATGCCGGCATTAGACTCCAAAGGCAACAGTGATATTTACATGAAATCGGTTTCAAAAAAAGTGGTCCAAAACACCTTTTTCATTTTGACGGGTCGAATCGCAAGTTTGTTGTTCAATATGATCACCGTTGTTGTTCTTGCACGCACCCTGGGCGAGGAAACGTTTGGTGTTTTTTCGTACAGCCTGGTTTTTGTGGGGTTTTTTTCTCTCCTTCCAAATTTCGGGATGAAGCCCATCATCGTGCGAGAGGTATCGCGGAACCGCTCCAATGCGGACGTCCTGTTGGGCCATGCCCTCTTTGCAAAGTTATCTTTCTCGATAATCGCTATTATTTTGATCAATCTTTCAGCGGTCCTTTTTTTTTCAGACGGAACCCTCCGACATTCCCTTTTCGTCCTTTCTTTTATTCTGTTGCTCTCTTCCAAATTGGATACGGTGCGAATTGTTTTTGAATCCCCATTCTATGCAGACATGGATATGAAATATCCTGTTCTGTTCGAATTGCTCGACAGTTTCCTCCAGTTGCTATGGATCCTTGTCTTTGTGTTCCTGAAGGCGCCCTACAACCATCTGTTGCTCGCCTACGTTTTTGCCCACATTCCGGGACTTGGCATCACGCTTTTTTTGTCCTGGCGCCGGATCCGTCCCCGGATCGTTTTCATGAAGAAAAAAATGTTCTGGCTTTTTAAGGAGGCGTCTCCTCTCTTTTTCTATCTCGTCTTTTCCATGATTTTTAATCGTCTTGATGTTCTCTTTTTAAAATCCATGTATGGAGAGAGGATGGTGGGAATTTACTCCGCT
>Ga0172366_10003308_pt1 | contig 12705 bp, 10 predicted proteins | sample LakKivSesite69cm_FD_114533 | JGI IMG/M metagenome (GOLD analysis project Ga0172366, IMG submission 114533) | Sediment microbial communities from Lake Kivu, Rwanda - Sediment site 69cm | ecosystem: Environmental > Aquatic > Freshwater > Lake > Sediment | place: Rwanda: Western Province, Lake... | reverse complement strand
TGGGGCTCAGATATTTCTGTTTGTCGTAAGATACTTCCTGATGCTTTTTTAAATCTGCGCTATGATCCAGTAAAAATGAGAGTAGCTAAACCTGTTGAAGTTAGTAAAGATATTAGGGAGATGATTAATCAATCTGCTTATCCTGAGAAGACCGGTATTTGCTGTATTAATATGGGTTGGGACGTGCCGGATGAAAATATTCTGGCTATAGTAAAAACTGTAGAAGAATATTGCCAGAGTATAAAATTAACCTATTTATGATTATTATGAAATAGGTTATTATATTTTATTATTAAGATTGTAAATAGTGATATTTAGGCATAATGAAGAAAATGAATCAGAAAGAAAATTTGAAGATTGTTGATACTATAAACTGGCTTCTGGATTCTTATTATCAGGCATTGGAAATTGGTGTAATTTTTATGTCCAGAAATGGTAATATTCTTTCCCCTACTGGTAGGGATAGATATTTTTGTGAATTTTGTAATTTGATTCAGAAGAGTACAGGAGGGAAAAAGTGTTGTCTCGATAATTTTCGTAATAGTGCCAAAAAAAGTATTGAATTTGGTTTTCCATATATCTACCAATGTCATGCTGGCCTTATTGAATGGTCAGCGCCTTTCTGGTATGAGGGGGAATTATTAGGTAATTTTGTCTCAGGTGGAATATTGATAAGAGAGCCAGATACTTCTTATTTAAGAGAGATAGGAAAGATAAGTAAATCTTTGGGGGTGGAAGAATTACCTGTAAGAAGAGCGCTAAGCAAGATAAAACTGGTCTCAGCAGAAAAGGTTAGAGCAGCTGCCGATATTCTTTATATTATGGCCAGTTATCTGGTGAAGTTGGAGTTAGTAGATATTAAATTATGCCAGGAGAAATATCTGCAGCAAGCAAAAATTTCTGAAGAGATTCAGCGTATGAAAAGAACTGAATTTGAGTTATTGGAGCAGAAAGAAGAAAATGAAAATTCTTTTTTTCCTATTTCCCCACTTTATCCTTTAGAAATAGAGAGAGAATTACTACGTAGAGTTAAGTTGGGAGATAAGGAAGGGGCCAAAGAAGTATTAAATGAGATTTTAGGTCAGATATTATTTAAGAATGCTGGACAGGTTGAGTTGGTTAGGGCTCGCATTTTAGAGCTGGCAGTGGTCTTATCCCGGGCAGCAGTAGAAGCCAAAGCGGAATTAGAAATGATTTTAGGATTAAATTTTGAGTATATTCAGGAAATTGGTAAGTTAAAATCTATCGAAGAATTGTGTATCTGGATTGTAAAAGTTCTGGATAGATTTACAGAATCAGTATATGAAAACAGGAATATTAAAAATGTAGATATTATCAGAAAAGCCCGAGAGTTTATTCGAGCAAACTATAAGAAGAAGATAACCTTACCGGATATCAGTAAAGCAGTTTATATCAGCCCCTATTATTTGAGCCATATTTTTAAAAAGGAAACTGGTTCTACCGTCCTCGAATATCTTACCAGAGTACGAATAGAAGAAGCAAAAAGATTATTAGAAAATAGCACTTATAACACTACTCAAATTGCTTTTGAGGTAGGCTACCCCGATCAGAGCTATTTTTGTAAAGTTTTTAAAAAATTAGAAGGAATTTCTACTTCTGATTATAAAAAAAGAATGAGAAGGTAACCAACTGATCTGGAAATTTTAATGCAGATTCCCCGTTATTTATGGGCTCTCGTTTAAGTAAATTTACCCTAATCTCTGTTAGTAATTAATTATCATTATTGATTTTATTCATTTACCCGAAATGCAATTTTCTTGAAAAAAAGCAAGTAATTACCTAATAAGACAATTATAATATGGTGTAATGATTTTTTGTTTTCTAAAATTAGTTAAAAATAATTTATAAAAAATTAATTATCGGGGAGGTAAGATTATGGTTAATTTAATTGATATATCGGAAGCCTTGCAAAAAGGAGATGCATCAACAGTGGAAAAATTAGTTAGATTATCTTTAGCAGAAGGATTAACCCCCAAGGAAATATTAGAGAAGGGGTTAATTCAAGGTATGGATATTATTGGAGAGAAATTTAAGAAGAATGAAGTTTATGTTCCAGAGGTGTTAATTGCTGCTCGAGCGATGCACGCGGGAATGGATGTTTTGAAACCGAAGTTAACTGAAACTGGAGTGAAAAACATTGGGAAAGTGATAATAGGAACCGTAAAGGGTGATTTACACGATATCGGGAAAAATCTAGTAAAAATGATGCTAGAGGGAGCAGGTTTTGAGGTTATAGATTTAGGGGTAGATGTTGGTGAAGAAAAATTTATAGAAGCGATTAAAGAGCAGAAACCGAATATTGTCGGGATGTCTGCCCTTTTAACTACTACTATGATTAATATGCCAAAGGTTATTAATGCCATTAAGAATGCAGGATTAAGAGAGAAAGTAAAAATAATGATTGGGGGAGCTCCAATTACCAAAAACTATGCTGAACAGATTGGTGCTGATGGCTACTCTCCAGATGCAGCTTCCGCGGTAACAGATGCTAAGAAGTTAATATTTTAAATCTTTTATATTATCTTAAGAAGATTTTTTATGTATAGAAAGATGGTCTTTAGTTTATTTTAATTATTTATGTATTTATGGAAACAAAAATCTAAAACAAAGAGAAAAAAAGTGGGCAAAAATTATTGACTTCGTATAGATTGGAGGGTGTTATGATTTATCACTTTATAAACAAGAAATATCTGATTGAAGTTTTACCCCCCAAACAGGATACAGAAAATCTAGAAGAAGATCTGGAAAAATTTACCACCAGATATTTGAAGGTTATTAATAGTGGATATTGTGCCTGTATCACTGATAATGCAATGGGATATCTATCCTTCCAGGGAACAGAAATAATTGAAGAGTTTAACCTTCCTGTCTTGCCAGAACAGGTGATAATTCATTTAAATACGTTTCACCGGAAAGATGATCTGGATAACATTCTTCATACCTGCAAATTAAAAGGCGTTAAGTATTTACTGGTAGTAACTGGTGATGGCTCGATACGTCTTCCCAAGCTTAGACCTCAAGATTTATATTTTACCGGAGTAGATTCGGTTACCTCTGTAGAATTAATAGAGTACATAAATCGTGAGTATCCTTATACTTTTATACTTGGAGTTGCTTTCAATCCTTATGAGCCCGAGGAACATGAGTTTGAAAAGTTGGACAAAAAAATAAAAGCAGGAGCTGAGTTTATTATTACCCAACCTTTATTGGGAGAAAACTTAGTAGTAAAGAAGCTTATAAAAAATTATCCAGGGATTCCCATATTTGTAGAAGCCTGGATGAGCAAAAAGTTGCATCTTCTTTCGGAAGTAGTAGGCTATGAATTACCAGAGAATAGAGAATTTGATCCTATTGCTACCTTAAGGATACTTCATAGATTATATCCAGAATGTGGATTTTATTTATCTCTACTTGGATTTAAGACTCAATATGATTTGATTCAAGATACCTGGATATAAGGAAAGTTATTCATTAGGAGTTATTATGAGGATAGTAGTTTGTATTAAACAGGTACCAGCCAGTAATGATACCAAAATTGATCCAGAGACAAAAAGAATAATTAGAGAAGGGGTAAAGGCAATTTTAAATCCTTTCGATACTTATGCTATAGAAGAAGGGATTCAATTAAGAGAAAGATTTGGTGGAGAGGTTATCACCATTTCTATGGGCCCTCCCAAAGCTGAAGATATCTTAAGAGAGGCACTTTCACTTGGCGTAGATAAAGCCATCTTGCTTAGTGATAAAGATTTTGCTGGCTCGGATACCTGGGCAACTAGCTATATTCTATCCCGGGCGATTAAAAGAATAGGTGATGTTGGCTTGGTCATTTGTGGCAAACAAGCTATAGATGGAGATACAGCCCAGGTAGGTCCTGGCATTGCGGCTCATTTGAGTTGGGGTCAGGCAACCTATGTTATGGCAGTTGAAGACCTATCTTCTTCTTTTATCAGAGTGAAGAGAATGCACGAAGATGGTTATGATATTTGTGAAATTTCCCTACCCGCAGTGATTACTGTAGTTAAGGATATAAATATTCCCCGGGTACCTACGCTCAAAGGAAGATTAGCTTCTCTTAAGCGGGATATTCCGGTATGGAAGCCCGAAAATATAAATGCCGAAAAAGCAAAGATCGGTCTTGATGGTTCACCAACTAGAGTGGTAAAAATAGAACCGCCTCCCTCAAGACATACTAGTAGCAAAAGGATTGAAGGTTCAGCGAAAGAATGTGCTATAAGCCTGCTGCGAGAGTTAAGAAGTCGTAGTTTATTGTAATATAATATAATCAGAATAAAGGATATCAGAATGAAAGCTTTTACCGAATCAGTGAGAAAAAAGTATCGTAATATTTGGGTAATAGCAGAGGTCTTATCGGGAAAAATTCAAACAGTAACTTATGAATTAATGGGAGTGGCTAGAGATTTAGCTGACTTGAGAAATAGCGAGGTGTGGGTTGTTGTTCTAGGCTCTAAGCTAGAAGAGAATTGGGAAATGTTTTTTGCCTATGGGGCAGATGTATTAATAATAGTAGATAATCCAGTATTATCTGGTTTTATTGACGAACTAGAAGCTAAAATATTAAAGAAACTTATGGTCAAATATAAACCAGAAGTAGTTATCTGTGGTGCTACCTCTAGAGGAAGAGCCTTGATTCCCAGAGTTGCCGTAATGATTCATTCCGGTCTTACTGCTGATTGTACTGGGCTTACTATTGACCCTGAAAATGGAGATTTGCTCCAGATCAGACCAGCTTTTGGTGGCAATATTATGGCTACTATTCGCAGTTCCCATTATCGACCTCAGATGGCTACTGTTCGACCGAGGGTTATGAAGATCCCAGAACCAGATTTTAATCGTAGTGGTAGGATAATAAAAGAAAAGATTTTTTCTGGTGATTGCAAAAAAATCAAAAAGATAATTAGCATTTATCATGATACTGAAACTGCTGCTAATCTAGCTGATGCTCGCATCATAATTTCAGGCGGAAGAGGAATACAGGGGAAGAAGGGATTTGACCTCCTAAAAAGATGGGCTGAAAAGATAGGAGGGGCAGCCATAGGAGCAAGTAGAGCAGCTGTTGATGCAGGTTGGATTTCCTATGCCCATCAGGTGGGACAAACAGGACAAACGGTTCAAGCAAAGGTTTATATAGCTTGTGGTATCTCCGGACAAATTCAACATTTAGTGGGAATGCAGTCCTGTGATTTTATAATTGCTATTGATAAAAAACCTAATACACCCATGATGCAGATTGCGGATCTAGCAGTAGTAGGTGATTTATTTGAAATTATTCCTGAAGTTATTAGAGAGATAGATGGCCTTTAAGGTGGGATTTGGTAAAATTTGTTTAAATTTTCGATTCTTCCAGGGAAAAGATTAGAGAGAACTTGAATGGTTAAAGAAAAGGAGAAGGTTATGTTAATAATTGGGGAAAAATTAAACTCTACTAGAGAAAAGGTACGGGAGATGATTGAAAGAAGAGATTCAGAATTAATTAAAGATTTAGCAATCAGACAGGTAGAGGGAGGAGCCGATATTCTGGATGTGAATTCCTCTGCAGCCAGTGGTAATCCGGAAGAAAATATAGAGTGGCTGGTTAGTACTGTACAGGAGGCAGTAGCTGTTCCTTTATGTATTGATAGTCCCAATGTCGAAGAAATTGAAAAAGGCCTGGCCACGCATAACTGGGATATGGGAAGAGCTTTAATTAATTCTATTACTGGAGAAAAAGAAAAATTAGATAGACTATTGCCTATTATAAAAAGATATAAATGTGCTGTAGTAGCCCTGGTTATGGACGAACACGGTATTCCGGATAATGCGAAAACACGCATTGAAATTGCCCATAAATTAATAAAAATATTAACTGATTCTGGCGTACCTTTATCAGATATTTATATTGATCCTTTAGTAATACCCATTGGAACTAATGATAAAAATGGATTGATTACTATGGAAACTATTAAAGGAGTAAAAGAAATTTATCCGGAAGTGAAAACCATAATAGGTTTAAGCAATATTTCTTATGGCCTTCCGGAAAGAAAATTAATTAATCAAATTTTTATGGTTCTAGCTATGTCTTGTGGTTTAGATGCTGCCATTATCGATCCTATTGATAAAAGAATGATGGCTGTGATTAAGACCTCTTGTGCTTTGTTGGGAAAAGATAGTTTTTGTAGGGAGTATATTCAAGCTTACCGGGAAGGGAAATTGACTTTTGAAAAATAAATTCTCTTCAAGAGGGAATTAATGATAAAGATTATTTTTTTACCCGATAAAAAAAATATTGAAGTAGAAAAGGGTACCTTCTTACTGGAAGCCCTAGCCAAGGCAGATCTAAAAATTAATACTGTCTGTGGTGGAAGAGGGATTTGTGGAAAATGTAAAATTTTATTTAAAAGAGGAATAGCCAGTGCTACTGATCTAGAAAAAAAGCTTTTAACCCCAGAAGAAATAAAAAATGGCTTTAGATTAGCCTGCCAGAGTAAACTTTTTAAAAATAGTTTAATTGAAATACCTTCCGAAATTAGATTAAACCTTCAACAGGTATTCTCTTCTCATTATAAAGGAGAGATTAGAGGACTTAAGAAAAGTTTGGGATTAGGAACTAATGTAGAGAAAATTTTCTTAATTTTAGGGGAGCCTACCCTAGATGACCAGAGATCGGATTGGGACAGAATTAAAGATGTATTATCTAAAAAGAAAGGTGAAAACATTCCCCCTTTAAAGATACCCTTGCCACTATTAAAAAAGATTCCGTTTTTAGTTAGAGAAGCAGACTTTAAAATAACAATCACCATCTGTAATAACGAAGTTATTGCCATAGAAAAGAAAGATACTACCCAAGAGATGTATGGTATAGCCTTTGATTTGGGAACGACCACAGTAGCTGGTTATTTGATTGATTTGAAAAGGGGTAAAGAGGTTTCTGTAGTAGCCAAAACTAATTCTCAGATTATTTATGGAGATAATATTATTTCCCGAATTGAATTTGCCCAGAGGGAGAAAAATGGCTTGGCCAAGTTACAAAAAGAAATAGTAAATACTTTAAATGAGATAATTAAAGAGAACACTAAGAATGCTCAGATAGATAAAGAAGATATATTTGAAGTAGTGGTAGTGGGTAATACATGTATGCAACATCTCTTTTTAGGTCTAAACCCTGTTAATATAGCAAAATCTCCTTATATTTCAGTGATGAGAGAGAGCCTTAACTTGAAAGCAAAAGAAATTCCTGGCTTATTACTTAATCCTGAGATTAATATTTATATTCCTCCAAGTATATCAGCTTTTATAGGTTCAGATATCTTAGCTGGAATTCTTTTTACTTCTATGTGGCTTAAAGATAAAAACTCACTATTATTAGATTTAGGTACTAATGGAGAGGTAGTTTTAAGTTTAAAAGGGGAATTATGGGCTTGTTCGACAGCAGCAGGACCAGCATTGGAAGGACTTCGGATCAGTTCTGGGATGAGAGCGGTGGAGGGGGCTATAGATAGAGTAAAATTTGGTAAGAAAACGATTAATTGGCATACTATTGGAGGTATCAAGGCTAAAGGCCTATGCGGTTCGGGCATAATTGATCTGGTCTCAGAGATGCTCAAGGTTGGGTTAATAGATAAAAGTGGTAAGATGGTAAATAGAAAAGATTGTCCACCAGGGATAAGTGAGGAAATTAAAAATAGAATACTTAATGAAGCAGGAGAGAATAAATTTCTTCTAGTTAAAGATGATGAGATAGAGGGGGGTAAAGAGATTTATCTTACCCAGAGGGATATCAGAGAAGTACAATTAGCCAAAGCTGCTATATTTGCAGGGATAAAAATACTTTTAGAAGAAGCGGATATACAAGCAGAAGGAATTCAAGAGACATTTTTAGCTGGTGCCTTTGGCAACTTTATTAATAGAAGAAGTGCGTTAAGAATTCGATTATTACCAGATTTACCATTAAAGAGAATAAAAACAGTGGGGAATGCAGCCGGCAAGGGAGCAGAATTAACCTTATGTTCTAGAAAGATAAGAGAAATTGGTGAAGAAATATTTAAAAAAGTAAAATATGTGGAATTATCCTCCAATTCCAATTTTTTCCGGGAATTTATAGATGCAATGCCCTTCTAAGTTATAATGCAAAATTAGGTGAATAGAGCGAAGTTGGTTAACTTTTAGAGTTAGAAAGGGAGATATATTTTCTTCGAAGTAAAGCCCAGAATCAAAATCATTATGGAGAAAATAGCTCAGAGCATTAAAAATTATCTCTGCTCTTTAAATCAGTTCAAAAGGAGAATTTAACTTTTTACTTTTAATCAAAATTTGTCTAGGAATTTTGAATTCCACCAGCTTATCATACAGGGCATCTACAAAAAATTTTTCAGTATCAAAATGTTCTACCTCTAAAATATTCAAATTTATTTCTTTAGCTCGTAGAGCATCATGATATTTTATATCGCCCGTTATATATAGATCCACATCTAACTTACTTACTTGTTCCAACAGAAAACTACCTCCTCCAGCACAGAGGGCGATCTTCTTAATTGGTCGAGAGTGGGATTTGATTAAGCGGACATATTTGGTCTGGAGTCTTGCTTTAATATATTGAGAGAATTGATTTAATAATAATGGTTTTTGTAGTTCTCCCAACCAACCAATCCCACTGGGTGAGGTAGAGAGAATTTCGAATATATCATAGGCTGGTTCTTCATAAGGATGAGCTTTTTTCATAGCCTGAATTACTGGTTTTAAAAATCTTTCTGTAACTACGGTTTCAATTTTTATTTCTTCAACTTCTTCTCTTTTTCCTATTTCTCCCAGGAAGGGTCGACTACCTTCCATTGGTCTAAAGGTTCCTTTTCCAGTAATATGAAAAGAGGTTTCTATATAATTACCGATTTTACCTGCTCCAGCTTTAAAAATTGCTTCGCTTATTTTTGGCGTGTATGGTATTGGAGCATAGACTGCAAGTTTATAGATTTTTTCCAAACTTCTCTGAATAGGCGTAATTTTCTTAATTTCTAGTAATTTGGCCAGATAATCATTTAATCCGTTTTCAGCAATGTCGAAGTTAGTATGCACAGAAATAAGATTTATATTATTAGTAATCACTCTAAAAAGGATAGGATTGTTCTGTTTGGAGATTCTTTTTACAGGAGAAAAGATTAGTGGATGATGGGTAATTATCAGGTTTATTTCATTTTTAATGGCTTCTTCTAAAACTTCCTGAGTTACATCTAAAGATATTAAGACTTTATTTATCTCCTTATCTAAGTCAGCAAATTGAATACCACTATTATCAAAGCTTTCCTGTAAGAAGAAAGGAGTGATTTGATCCAGTATATTGAAGATTTCATAAACTCTCATAATATTTTTTTAATGGCTCGTAGAGCATTAACCTCCGTTTTGATTTTTATTTTCTGCTAACTGAGAGAATTAAAATTAAAGCTCACTTTTTATTTGATTAATCGTAACATTTTTAAAGGAATTTTAATAATTTTTTATTTCTTTGCCTTATTTTTAAAGTAAATTATTTTTTCTGGTAATATTCTTGTTTGGTTAGTTTTAATTCCAGAACTATTCCAATATATTCAATAAATAATAAGAGAGAATATTTGGTTTAATTATAACTACTAAATTATGGATAGAATAACCATCTATCCATATTAAATATTTTGAAAACCTTAAAAATCACCAAGAATGTTGATTGCGCTGATTTACTTAGAAACTAAAGAAAAGAATTTTAAAGCTGAATTAAGACCTCTTTGAGTTTTTTAATATCTTTCCAGGTTAGTTCCTTAGGACTGCCGGGGAAGACTTCTTCATTTCTCAATAAATAACTGGGATGGAACAGGGGGAATATCTTTATTTGACCCAGCCAATCATGCCATTGCCCTCTTAATTTGGTTATACCTTGAGTGGTTTCTAAGAGGAATTGAGTGGGGATATTCCCCAGCGTAACCATAATTTTAGGATTGATAATGGCTATTTGAGCTTCTAAATAAGGGAAGCAGGTTTCTACTTCGCTAATAGAGGGGTTACGATTGCCTGGTGGTCTGCACTTTACCATATTGGTAATGAATACCTCCTCTCTTTTTATCTCAACGGATTGTAAAATTTTAGTTAGAAGTTGACCTGCTTTGCCGACAAATGGTCGACCCTCTAAATCTTCTTCTTCACCTGGTGCTTCTCCTATAAACATTACTTTGGCTTTCTCATTTCCTTCTCCGGGGACAACTTTAGTACGAGTGAGGTATAAGGGGCATCTTTTACAGTTAATACATTCTTTGGTCAATTCTTCCAGAGTAAGTAAATTATTTTGTTCTGGATTAGTTTTATTTTCCAATTATTGCTTCTCCAAAAAATTTTTTTCCTTGTTATATAGTTAAAAGATTGGCTATCCATAATTTTAACATTTTACTCTCTTTTTTAGCAAGAGAAAGGGGAGGTTTGAGATAATACAATACTATTTGAGGATCATTAATTGTTAATAGCTTTTATAAATAAAAAGGAATTTGGATTTTTTTGTAGAATAAATATATCAAAGTTTGAAGAAATTTTATAAAATTAAGTTATAAGATTTTTTAAGGCTATCATCATAATGGAAACGGGAGAGGCAGGTAGAATCATTATATTAATTGCTGGATAATAAGTGAGGTGGGGGAAGTGAAGAATTTAGAATTGTCCCGAATATTTGAACAGATTGCTAGAATATTAAAGGTTAAAGATGAAAATCCTTTTAAGATAAGAGCCTATGAAAAAGTAGCTTTAATCTTAGAGAATTTACCCATTGACCTAGATACTATTTACCAGCAAAGAGGTTTGAATAATATTCCCGGGGTAGGTGAGGGGATTGCTAAAAAGATCGAGGAATTTATCACTACGGGTAGATTGGAGTATTATGAAAAATTAAAAGAGAGTATACCTGCTGGAGTGATAGAATTTCTGGATATTCCAGAAATTGGACCTAAAACCGCAAGGCTCTTGTATGAGCAATTAAAAGTGGATAGCATAGAAAAACTGGAAGAAGCAGTCAAAAAACATAAGATTAAGGATTTACCGGGAATGGGTGAAAAATCAGAGATTAATATTTTAAGAGGAATAGAATTGTATAAAAGGAGTAAGGAGAGAGTCCCTTTAGGATTAGCTCTTCCTTTAGCAGAAGAAATAATAAAAATATTAAGTAAGTTAAAGGAGATCGAAAGGATAAATTTTGCAGGGAGCCTAAGACGAAAAAAAGAGACTATTGGAGATATTGATATCTTGATGACCTCACAAAATCCCGAAAAGATAATGAAGACCTTTGTTTCTTTGCCTCAGGTTAGGGAAGTACTAGCCAAGGGTCCAACTAAGTCCAGCATTATTACTAAAGATGATATTCATGTGGATGTCCGAGTGGTAGAATCTAAAAGTTTTGGTGCTGCTCTACAATATTTCACTGGTTCTAAAGCCCACAATATCAAGTTAAGAGAGCTAGCAGTAAAAAAAGATTTGAAGATCAATGAGTATGGGATTTTTGACTCTAATACAGGACAGAGAAGGGGGGGAAAGGAAGAGGAGGAAATTTATCAGGCCCTGGATTTACCCTTTATTCCTCCAGAATTGAGAGAAGATAGGGGAGAGATTGAAGCAGCCCAAAAGAATAAATTACCCAGGTTGATAGAACATTCGCAGATAAGAGGTGATTTACATCTACACACCATCTGGAGTGATGGAATGCACAGTATCAGAGAGATGGCGGAGGCAGCTAAAAGGGAAGGGTATCAATATATTGCTATTACTGAACATTCTCAATCGTTAAAATTTGCGGGTGGATTAACTGAACGAAGATTAAGCGAGCAGGTAGACGAAATTCATAATCTGAATCAGGAGTTAAAAGACTTCACCATTCTAACCGGTATCGAAGTAGATATTAAATCAGATGGTAGTTTAGATTTTTCTGATGAGATATTAAGTAAGCTGGATGTGGTAATAGCTGCCATTCATTCCGGCTTCAAACAAGAAAGCCAGATTAATACAGAAAGAATCATCAAGGCTATGCAAAATAAATATGTTCATATTATTGCCCATCCCACTGGACGTTTAATTGGCTTTAGAGAAGCATACCAGCTAGATATGGAGAGAATAATGCAAGTAGCTGCTGATACTGGAACTATATTGGAATTAAATGCTCATCCTGAAAGACTCGATCTGAACGAGGTCTATTGTCGGATGGCTAAGGAAAAAGGAGTGCAAATTACCATTCAAACTGATGCCCATAGTACTGAAGGATTAGCCATGATGGATTTTGGTATAGCTATTGCTCGTCGTGGCTGGTTGGAAGAAGGAGATGTATTAAATACTTTACCTTTAGATAAGTTAATAAACAGGTTGAAAAATAAGAGGGAACAGAAATGATTATAAATAGATAGTTTTATCGTTGACCGAATTGATACTTATTCACACCATCCTCTAACTCATTAGGGGGATATAGATATTCTTAAATATATTATCTAATCAGATGACCCATTTTAATTCAACTACAACTATGATTACTATCTCGATTTAAGAGGAACATTTTATAGAGAGGTTTCTCTTTGGTGCAGGAAAAATGAAAGAAGTAGTGAACAAAATAGAAAGAAGCGGTCTAAAGGCTTTTTTCTTCTTTTTCCCTTTCTGAGATTTTCTTGGTGATTATTATAAGCGATAATTTATCTATTA
>Ga0172366_10003306_pt1 | contig 12707 bp, 17 predicted proteins | sample LakKivSesite69cm_FD_114533 | JGI IMG/M metagenome (GOLD analysis project Ga0172366, IMG submission 114533) | Sediment microbial communities from Lake Kivu, Rwanda - Sediment site 69cm | ecosystem: Environmental > Aquatic > Freshwater > Lake > Sediment | place: Rwanda: Western Province, Lake... | reverse complement strand
GCAGTGGTTTGAGCAGCATCGTGAAGGCTTAAAACCCGTTAAAGAGCATGTTCAGGCTATTTTGCCCTTCAAGGTTTTGGAGAAGATTGTCGACAAGCCTTTACGGATTAAAGGCGTAGCCATGACTGCTGGCATGAGCCGAAACTTCAACATTTACACGCCTGAGGAGCTGCAAGCCTTTGCCCAGAAGCTTGTTTCCGCGCCCGTTTACATTGAGCATATTGCTGTTCCAAACGCCGTTGGAAAAGTCACAAAAACAGAATGGGATGGCACTAATCTTTGGTATGAAGCTGAAATTTACGATGAAGAAACAGCCCAAAAAATCCGTAAAGGCTTAATCCAGCATGTCAGCGTAGGCGCAGACTATGAAACATTAGACGTTTTGAATGGTAAAGTGCCACATGGCTTACATAACGCCGAATTAAGCCTTGTAGCCGTGCCAGGTATCCCAGATACCACGGTTCAAATTTTAGAGAAACTCCAGAAAGCTCCAGACGATAAAGATAAGCCCAGAAAGTTTGTGGCTGAACGGGTTTGGACCCGCAAATACATTAATGATCTTCCAGACTCTGCCTTCGCCATAATCTTGCCGGGCGGAGAAAAAGATAGCGAAGGCAAAACTGTTCCACGCACTTTGCGAAAGTTTCCTCATCACAATGCTCAGGGCGGAATAGACCTTCCGCATCTGCGTAATGCTAACGCCCGCCTTCCCCAAAGCGACTTGTCGGCTGAACAGAAGGAACAAGCCATGCGCCATTTGGCAGCCCACAAGAAAAAGTTGGGTATTGGAATGGCTGCTGAAGAGGCTAAACTTTTGGAGCAAGAGCCTGAAGGCGAAATTGAGTTTGAAGTTTCGCCTGAGCCGACCATGGATGAGCTTATCGCAAGCATCGAAGATGTTGTAGAGCAAATTAACAGCACCATTGAAGGTTTGGAAACTCGCATCCAAAAACTTGAACAGCCAACCGCCACTGAAAAGACTGATGTCGCAGAAAGCCTTTTGCAGAAGCCTAAGGAACCCCTTATTCCAGTTTCTGAAGCCGTTAAGATTCTTGAAGGGCTTTTGCCAAGTCCAATGGTTGAACGTAGCACGCTTGGAATGCAACGCATGTGTCAAGACATTCGAAGGGCTATTTGGCAGTTGAAGGAGAGGATGAAAAATGAATGAACATTCCAAATTTTACAAGCTGAGCAAACAGAAAGTTTTGACTAATGCTGAGCTTGCTGAATGGATAAGGGAATTGGAAGACAAAATCCTTTCACAGTCACATTCTGTGACAGCAAGTAGCCGAGGACGACCTCGGTGAAAGCCGAAAACAAAACGGTGGAGTGAGGGAATATGGCTGACAAGACTGGAAAGCCTTGGATGGATGCAGGTGAAACAGACGACCCGAACGCTATTAAAGAATCCTTTGAGGCTGCAGCAAACATAACAAAGGGTTCTCCAGTTTATCTAAGCGAAGACGATAAGGTTTCGCCAAGCCCAGGCGGAGACGACGCCATAGGCATAGCCCTAAAAACCGTAAGCTCTGGAGAACAGTGCCCCGTTCTAATTCGCGGCAGAGTTAAAGTTGTGGCTGCTGGAGCCATAACCCGTGGAAAGGCAGTTTGCAGCGCTGGCAATGGAAAAGTAACAGAGTTGGTTGACCAACCAGTAAACGAAGGTGGTTCAGCAACATACACAATTTTCTACGCCAGAAAACTCGGCATAGCCCTTGAAGCCACAACCGCTGATGGAGACCTACTCTTCATTTACGTAGACAAGTAGGTGAGCACATTATGAAACCCAAACTTTTTGAAAGTCTAATGCAGAAAGACAGCGAACACAAACAATTTTACGAAAAACTCAAGGAAAAAGCTCAGGAGCACCCGTTCTTTAAACGGTATTTCGAGGTTGGCATCAAAGAAGGTTTGTTCAGTGATATGGTGGGCGCCCTTGGCAAAATGCACGACACTTTGGTCGAGGCTGCGTATCCTGAGTTAATCGGACGGAACATAATCAATGTTCGCCCGACAACTGAGCCTTTAGAACGTTTCCCGCTTGACGAGAAGGCTGTGGCTTACTTGTATGCTGAAGGTGCAACCACAAGACTAAGCGGTAAAAAACACAGCACAGTTGATATTCAAACAAACATTTTGGCTGAATCAAGCGAGGAGGCCACGCGTGAGTTCATAGAAGATGCGACCTGGAATGCAGTTAATAATATGGTTGAAAAGGTTGGAAGGGCTTTAGGCGAGGCTGAAACAAACAAAATACTTTCGCTTTACGGAGGTATCGCAGATGGAGACCTTGCTGGCGGAGCCCCTATAACCCAAGGCAACGCCGCTATGGATTGGAATGCTGTGCTTAAACTTCACAATGCTGTGAGAAACGAAAACTGGAGACCTAACGTGTTGGTCTTACACGAAACACAGCTTCATCAACTACTTGCAGACGATAAGTTCATCCACGCTCAATACTTGCCTTCTCGAGAAACAAACATACAACAAGGCATTGTAACCAGCGTTTTAGGAATGGAAGTCTTAGCCAGCACCCTTGTGCCAAACGGAACAGCCTACGCCATAGACACACGTGTAGCAGCGGTTATGCTGTTACGCAGAGACGTAACCGTGGAAGACTGGGAAGACCCTAAAACAGGCAAATACGGTGTTAGGGCTACAACCCGCTTTGGCTTAGGCGTTCTCAGAAGCAAAGCCGTAGCGAAAATGACCAACATAAAGACAGAGTTGTAAGCCATCCAAGGATAGCCTATGAAAGTGTTTGAAGGAAAATGCAGCAAATGCGGAAAAATCTATTATTCACATCGTAAGGGCGACATTATTGTCTGCGATTGCTGGCGTTATTGTCCGCTGTGTGGTGCGGAGATGACGCCTTACACGCCTGAATCTAACATGGCTTTGTATGGCTTTGATGGCAAGCGAGACCTTAAGATTCTGATGGTTTGTCTTCGCCATACACCCCCCTTTTATAGTTCTCAAAAACCTGTTGAGGTTGAGTTAACTTGAAAAAGCCTAAAAAAGTTGACGTTCATCTTGCCAGGGTTGTGTTAGCGGAGCTTGTTAAGGCAGAGGCGGGTTTAAGGCGGACGAGGCTTGAGAAACTGACGCTTATGAAATGCGGAACCCGCGCCACTTTTGACTCTATCTTCAACTTTTTGAAGACTAATGGATATGCGGTTAAGGCTTCCTCTAAACGCACAGCTCCCTACATTATTACAGAGAAGGGTAAACTTTTTTTGGAGGCTCTTGAGTGTGAGTGAGCAGCCCGCAACAAAAAAGGGATTTATTCAAAGATTACGTGAAGCCTTTTTTCCAGTTTTTTGGGGAAGTGCCTCGCCGAAAAGCCAAATCTTCAGTGAAACTCCTGAAATTCCATTAAAGGATGTTATGACCCTTTATGAAAGGGACCCTGTATGTAAGGCAAGCGTTGACTTGTTGGCTTCCAGTGTCGGTGTAGGCTTCTACACAACCGTTAATGAGGAGTATGAGAAGGCTAAAGAAGCCAAGCAAGTGGTTGACGATTTTAATGCGGAGGTTAACCTTGACGGTTTGCTTAATGATATGGCTAAAACGCTTATTGCCTGCGGAAACGATTTCTGGCTTAAAATCTCGCCTGACAGACTGGAGAATTTACATCGCATTCCAATAGACAGCGTGGTTGACATTAAACGTAAAGCATTAGATTCCAGCCTTAACATTCCCTATGCTGTTGAAAGTTATGTTTAGACAAAAAATATGCGTCTAACCCTTTGAAACCTGAAGCGGTTATCCACTGGCACATTAATCGTCCAGCAGGCCACAAATTTGGAATAGGCCTTCTTCAGGTTTTACTGCATACACTGACGGTTCAAAGCGACCGCCGTCAATCATACATTTCGATGAAGGCTAAAATTGAAAAGGCGATGCCTAAAATCTTCGAAAAATATGCGGGACCAGATGTTTTGGTAAACTTGCCAAACGCTAAAGAGGAAACCATTCGCAAGTTTGAAACTGCCATTCGAAACCGTCCAGAAGAAGGCGCATGGCTTTTCTACACGGGAAAAGACGCTAAACTCGAACCGGTGACAATCGACCCAAGGGCTCGCTTCGAGTATTATGTGGACCACATTATCAACCAGTTTTATTTAGGCTGCGAGACGCCTCTTCCACGCTTATACTCGACACCGGGATTTACGGAAGCTTCGGCTAAAACTTCTTTGGAATTACAGGACATGATACTTAACCCATTAAAGCGTTATATTAAAAGGCAGGTTGAAAGGGAAATTTTTGCGCCTGTTCTCCGCCAGGCAGGTTTTGACCCATTAAAGGCGCAGGTTCGCTTGAATTGGGGAATGCCTAAAGCTCCAGAAGTTAAAATTGAACATATTATCGAGTTGGCTAATATTTCAGCTCAAACAGGTGTGGCTTATATTCGCCCTGAAGAGGTTCGTAAAAACCTTGTTAAGTTTGGTGTTGAATTGTGGGAGCCTGAAAAGGCTGAGGAAACACCTGTTATTGAAAAGCGTAAGGTGAAAAGTCAATGGCTGCTTCAGAAGCTCGAGTAATATGTGAAGTTTTAGAGGCTGTTTTGGAAAAGAAGGTTTTCACTTTTGTTGCTGTCGGAGATGAACGCACATGTCCTGAATGTGCAGGTTTTAATGGGCAAATTTTCACGGAAGATGAAGCTGAAAGCATGTTTGATTACCTCGAGAAAAATCACACTGTTTGGAAGCCTAATGTGCATCCTAACTGTCGCTGCAGGCTGGTTCTCATGTTTGAAGATTGAAAGGAGGTGAGAAGAGAATGCCGAAAACAGCAGGTAGAGCCTTAACCAAAGGCGTAATCTACGGCGTAATGTTCCTTGTGCTCTTCGCTTTCATCGGAATCCCACTGGAAGCCCTAATAATAATACTTGTGCCTTCATGGACTTTACCGACGGGAACAGTTCCATTGCTACTCGGCGCCTTTGGTATGGCGGGCAGCATAGCCCTCGCATTTGCGGATTACGTGGCGGAAGAGGAGAAAACATAAAACAAATTTCTCCTTCCTAAAATCTCCCTATTTTTTAATACATCTTTAAAAATGCGTAATTTTTTATGCTTATTTTCCATGAAAATTGTATAAATAAACCTTCTTTCTCGATTAAAGCATAGAAAAACAAGCTGTTGGAGTCTTTCCTTTGGCAAGCGTAACCGTTGATGATGTTCGAGATGTAATTAATGTTAGCCAAGCGGATATTCCAGACGCCAAAGTTTTAAAGATGATTAAGCGGGCTGAAGTTACGCTTGAACTTGAGCTTGGAAAAGATATAGCCTCTGACGACTGCACAGAAGCCGAAAAAGAGTTCATAACGGTTCTCGCAGCGATCTACGCCATTTGTTATATGACTGGCGGTTCTGCTGTGGGCTTAAACTTTAGAGTTGGCGACCAAAACGTTTCCGTGTTAGATAAGGCTCCGCCTTTGAATGTGCTTCAGCATGAGCTTGAACGAATTTTGAGCAATTTGAAAGGCTGCTATGTTGGGAGAGTGTAGCTTTTTGGGTTTTGTGCCAGAAGCCTATTACCAGTTCATCATGCACTACGCCCCATACTTTTACGTTATACCCACAGCTTTAGCGCAAGACCCGCCTGCTGGACAAAAGAATGTTACGGTTGTGGACGGCTCAAAATTCCGTGTAGGATATCCTGTTGAGATTAAGGATGATGCCCACGCAGAATGGAATGAAGTTGAAAGCATTAACGGAAACGTTTTAACAATGAAAAATAACCTTCAATACACATATTATGTGGCTAAAAATGGGCGAGTTGAAGGGCCAGACCCAGATTTTGGCAGAGGAGCGTTTCCAGCAGCCTTCGCAATAGACTTCTTATATGAGGCTTACTCGAGCAAACAGTTTGAAAACCGCAAAACAGAAATCCTAAACAAAATCACGGAGCTTGCAGACTTTATCTTAACCCAGCAATGCACAGATTCGCAGAAAAAGGCTTATGGCGGATTCAAAAACGCTGAAGCCGGAACGGAGTATTGGAGTGCTGATGCTGGGAGATGTATTCCGGCTTTGCTTAAGGCTTACAATTTAACAAGCGATTCAGATTATCTGATTGCTGCGGTGCTGGCTGGAGCCACTTTCCTATTTAACATGCAGCATAAACTCAGCGAGGAAAACATTCACGATAAGTATTATGGCGGTTTCGCTCGCTATGTGGACATTAACGACAACTGGAGTCAGCCCATGAATGTTGAAGACCTTTACGATTTTATTGGTTTGAAAATGCTCTGCAGTTATGACCCTGACAACAAGAACATGTATGAGCAGATGATGATTGATGCTGCTGCTTTTCTTAGGGATGGGTTCGAATCCCTTTACCTATATTTTGACCCCAAGCCTTTTGGAGATGGAAAATGGCATAGAGTTGGCATGAATGAAACTGAAGTTTATGATGACCCGATAAGCTTTGCATTGCTGGGCTTATACACTTATGAAGGCTGGAGCCTCACATGTCAAAGAGTTTACAATTTTATCCAAACAATAAGGGCGAGCGCACAATATCCAGCTTATCATCCAGCCATCTGCTGGCCAGGCTATATTGATGTTGTTACGAGGTTTCCTGCATGCCCATACTATGATGCGGTAACAAGTGGAATCCTATGGCGGATAAGAGCTGCCCATGATAAGCCGAGCCTTGCCTTTTCCATGCAAGTTATTGAGAAATATCAAGAAGAGTTCATGTTTTGGGGACCCTTATTCACGGATTATTCGCCTGTAACGCCTCAAAAAGCCATGGCAAACGTGAGTTGGCTTGCACAACTGTTCCTAAACTACCAAGAGCCTCTTACGCCTTTTACACGCATTTTGCGGAGTAAAGGCGAAAATATCCTGCTTTATCCGATAAGGCAAGCTGCAGATAAAGTGGAATATAGTGAACCGTTAAACGTCAAAGCTATTGTTAGCCCAACAAGAGTTGAGGAAATCTTCATTGAACCCGGCTATTTGGTTAATGATTACATCACGGTTTACACTTTTGCTCCGTTAAGACAGCATGATAAGATTAGGCGGAAAGGCGAAGATTATGAGGTTTTAGGTGTTCAGGCTTTCGACTTCCAAGGTGAAACAGCTTATTTCAAAGCTAATTGTAGGAGGCTAATTGGCTCATGAGTGAAATCGAAGACCCTGCAACAACTACAATAAGACTTCTCAACAAAAACATGCGGGTTGTCAAGGAAGACGGAGCCATAGCCTCTATTTATGTAAGCAAAGAATGGTATGACCGAGAGCTTTTCAAAAACTATGATGCACAAATAACCGTGGGGCTTGCGGAAAGCAGAGACACAAAAATCGAGATGTCTGGGCGTGTTCGCAGACGCTTAGGCACTTTACGGGTTAACGTCTGGGCAACTGACAGACAAGCAACAAGCGACCCTGGAAGGCTCTTACGCCAAAAAATGGTTGAAGAGGTAAACCGTGTTATACATCAAAACCGTAACAAACCAAATGTCACAGAGTATAATTTTGCTGGGTTAGGTTATCCTGAAGGCGACCCGCACAAGGCTTTCCAAGCGGGGGCCTCAACCGAACTGATTCCTGGAAACGAGGCATGGACCGAGCTAACGAATGAGCAATATCAGAAAATTTGGTATAGTGATGATAACCGCTATTCTAAAAACCATAATGTTAATGGCGAATATGCGCTTATGCTTTTCCGCTTCAAAATTGAAAGCCGAGAGAAAACTGTTAAAAAAATTGTTTTAGCGTTTGAAGGTTATGGCACTGCTCCCGGTGGCAACGGCATAACAATTAAGGTTTGGAATCATGTAGCCTCAGCTTGGCAAAATGCTCAACAAGGCACGGGTGGAGCTGACGAAACAGTTACTATTACGCTCACGGAAAACATTCCAAACTTTATTGATAATGATGGGTTTGTTTGGCTTTTGGCGAGAACAACAAACCCAAGCAACGGCGAAACAGCAGCCATTCTTTATTGTGATTATGTAAGTTGCACGGTTACGGTTAATGGCATCACGTATCTTGACGTTATAAGTTTTCGGGATGTTGACCGTGTGGATGTTAAACCCTTCATTTACCGCACCGAGTTTACGCTTAGGAGTTGGATGTTTGAGGATGTTGGAGGTGCCTTCTAAATCACAGTCATGAAAAACATGACGTAAAGGCGTGTGAGAAAAGAAGATGGTTGACACGTATGGAGCACATGAATGCCGTGTCTATTTCGTAGTTGAAAGCGTATACGGACAAACGCCAGCAAACCCATCAATGGTTGGCATAAACACTGAAGGCGTAGAACCTTCACTCGACCCAGGACTGATAAAAATTCGAGGTGTTGGCTCAAGGGATTTGCAGAGCATAACAAAGGGCTTGCGAAGGGTGCAGTTGAAGATTCCAAGCGTTTTGACAAGCGAATCGCCCATAGCGTTTATCCAGCATGCACAGACGCTTAACTCACTAAGCATTGAAGTATTGTATTACAAGGGCTTGTTTTCATCTCCGACAGACGTGATTAGCTTCCTTTACAAGGGCTGCAGAATCAACAAGTTGGAAGTTGAATGCAGCGTTGAAGACATTATGCGGGCTTCTGTGGAAACTATTGGACAAGACGTTGCTGTTGGCACAAGCAAAATCTCAGGAGCTACTTATGGAGATTATGCAGGCGCAATACCTTACAGTGAAAGCTATGTTTCAAGAGGACAACCCAACGGAGACAATCAAGTAGCCATAGAACGGGTTACAGATTGGAAATTCACCATAGAAAACAATCTTAAGCCTGTAACCGTCATCAAAACTGCAAACGCCCACTTAATCAAGTATCTGCCAGCAAGCCACCGCAATTTAAGCGGAGAATTAACCTTCGAGTTTGAGGATAAAACAGAGTTTGAAGACGTCATCAATGATGCGGAGTTCAGCCTAAAATTTGGGCTTGGCAGCACATACAGTGCCCTATTCAAATATTGCAAGTGGGAAGACGTGGCTACGCCAACACGCATAGAAGACCTTGTCAGCTTAAAGGCGAAGTTTACTGCCAGAGACGTTTGGATAAGCTAAGAGGCGATTAACATGGCTGTCAAAGTCAGTGTTCTCGAAAACTTCGGGCGAGAGGCTGAACTGCGTAAAAAGTGGATGCACATGTGGGAAAACCTTGGAAAGCGCATTCTAAAAATGCCGAAGTGGATGCAAGAAATAGTCTTAGAAGACATCAACACAGCCGTTAGAAACCGCATAGCCATTATGGAGATGATTCAGAATGCGAAAAGAAGTCATTGAAATTGATGAAAAATATGGAAAGGAATATGCTGGACGCTACGTTTTCCAAGAGATTAGCTGGGCTAAACGCAGCCGAATAATCCAGAAGCACACGAAATACAGCCAGTTGACGGGTCAAGTGGTTAGCAGCGATTATGTGGCTATCCAAGCTGAAACCATTTGGGCTTCGCTTAAGGAACAGCCTGAACACAAGCCTATAACACTTGACAAGCTTCTAAGCGAAGAAGATGGTATTCCAATCGAGCTTGGCGAACTCTTCAGCAAAATCGTAAACAGGCTTAATGGCTTAACACGTGAAGAATCAACTTTTTTATCAGAGCCATCAGACGCCAAAAACCCCATCCTGCAATCACAGAATATCGCCTATGCAAAGAGTTCGGATGGACCATCACAGAGCTGCGACGTCAACCAGCCAAAACCGTCCAGCAATTCCTCATAATCCTAAACGAGGTGGACAAGCAAACGCAAGAGGAAATGGAAAAAGCAAAGCGGGAGGCAAAACTGCGGTGAGTTTAGAAATAAAATGCGATGTCAAAGGCGTAAAACAGTTTCAACAAGCTATGGCGCAGTTTGACAGTGGAATCCAGAGGCAAGTGCACAGGCTTTTGACAAGCTGGGCTGCTGATGTTAAAGCTTTAGCTAAACAGCTTGTTCCAGTTAGAACAGGATATTTACGTCAAAGCATTTATGCAGAAGTTAGGGAGTGGGTTGTTCGTATAGGCGCTGAAGCTTCTTACGCCATGTTTGTTGAATTTGGCACGTCACGGATGATGGCGCAGCCCTACCTTTACCCAGCAATTCAGGCTTACTTGCCACAGCTTGAGCGTATAATCCGAGAAGCTATTGAATTGGCGAAAACGGAGGCTGGTTTCCGATGAGCTTCAACGAGTTAGCCATAACCATAACCGTTGAAAACTGGGCGAGCGCCGAGTTTAATCGTGTAGCCTCTGACGCTGCAGCCATGGGTTCGGCTGTTGGAGCTTCTGCAGGCGGTTTTGAAACTCTTAAGACAAGCGCTGAAGCCACAACCGTAAGCCTTCGCACCGTAGCCACAGCCATTGGAAGCGTAGCTCACATGGGAACAGCCATAATCAGCCTTGCAGGAGACATGGGCATTGTGGATAAGGAGACTACGAAGTGGGCAAGAACCTTAATGGCAGTCTTTACACTTGTAAGCGCATACATTCGCCTAAAACATTACATGACAGTTATCACAATGGGGCATACTGCAGCAGTAGCCATAAACACAACAGCCCAGACGGCAAACGCCAGCAGCAGCCTCGCCGTTGCAGCAGCCCACAAAATTAAGGCTGCAGCCACATGGATTGCAGTTTCGGCTCAGAATGCCCTTAACATAAGTCATGCAACCTTTCTCGCCCTAACTGGTGTTGGAATCGGGGTAATCATAGCTGCCGCTGCTGCTATGGCTTATTTCGCCAGCCAGATGAATGCAGCCACGGATAGCGTAAAAGAGTATAATGCAGCGGTTTCTGAGATGCCAACAGCCACAAGGGTTCCAAGTATTAGGCGTGGGGGAGAAGAGGAGCTTTACCGTAGAGGTGTTGAGCCGTGAGCATTGAAATTCCAAAGATGGCTGTAGCCTTTGGGCAATATGGGATTCCTCAAGGCGATGTTATTGAGTGCCGTGTGCATTTAGGCTGCACAAGAGAGGTTAGCAGCTTTGAGCTTTTACTTCAGAATTGGAATGGCAAGTATAGCCCAAACGGCGATATTCCTCTTGCTGTTGGCATGGACGGTTACATCTGCATTGGCAGAGGCTCAAACGTTCCGCAGATAATCACTTGTCGCATTGAAGCGATAAAACGTGAATCATCGGCAACTGAACATTACGTGCGTGTTAGTGGGCGATGCTGGGGTGAAAGGCTTTTCCGCCGTGTTTATTCTGGCGTTTTTGAAAATCAGAAAGGAGAGCAAATTGTTAGATACTTATGCGATTATATTGGCTTACCCCATAAGAGAGATGGCGTAGAGCTTGTTGAAGATACGGACACAACCTACACGAAGCTGGAATATGATAACACTCCAGTTTTTGATATTATTAAATACATTGCGGAATCCGCAGACAAAAACGGCGTAATAGGCTATGATTTTCGAGTGGCGCCAGACGGCAGGTTTGAGTTTTTCCCTCGGTTAAGTAAAGCTTCCTCGGTAACCTTAAGCGAAAGGCTTGAGGAAGGCGAATATGGAAGGGATATTCACCGCATACGAAACAGAATCATGGTTTTTGGTGTGGCTGATAAGCCTTTTCCAGTTGACAAGGATGGACAGCCTTACAGCGACACGTTAACAGAGGATTTAATCATAAGCGAAGGCACTGGGTGGCGGGGGTCAAACGAGTTAATACATCCAGTTTATGGGAAATGGACGGTTTTAACTGGCAGCACAAACTTGGACTTAGACACGCAGATTAAATATGCTGGAAACAAAAGCGTTAAGGTTATCGAGTCAGCATACATGTATTATTCTGCTGTTCGTTTCCAGTTTAACAGTGGAAAGGAAATAAGTGCAGACGAGTTTCCGCAGGTTATTTTTGCAATTCGTATTAGTAATGCGCATCATCAAGTTGGACTTTTCCGAGCATGGGACATAAACGGAAAATTCGCCAACTACCGTTTAAGCTTTACAAAGCAGAATGAATGGGAGAAAATCATTATTCCATGGGGTAGCCAAAACGCTGAACGTTGGGAATGGATAGAATCGGGTTTTGACTGGACAAAAATAAAACAGATTGACATAGCTGTTGACCAAAAATATCTTAGCTATGGCGATTGGCGTGTTGACTTCTTTCATTTCGGTTATGGAAGATGGAAAAGCATTCAGGAAGACTCGGGCAGCCAAAACGCTTACGGCCTTAGAGAGCTTGTTGAAGTTGACGAGGAATTAACAAGCGATAATGCTTGTGAACGCAGAGCCAAAGCATTACTAAACCATTTAAAAGACCCAGCAGAATATTTGAGAATAAAAAGCACAGTAATAGACTATGGAAACACTCCGCTTTTGCCAGGAGACAAAATCCACGTTACATTACCAAATGAAAACGTGGACAGCGATTTCAGAATCGAAACCGTAGAATACCGTGTTAACGCAAAAACACAAACGCTGGAAGTAAGCCTTGAATTAGGCAAGGCTCCGCCTTTACTGGCTGATTATCTTTATGGTTTGCGCAGCACAACAGTAACAGTTGAAAAACTTGCCAGGACAAAGCTTGGAAGATTTAAGATTCCAACAATGATTGGCGCAGGCGTAGGCATACACCATGTGGGACATGAAGCTGGAGACGAGGATGGCAACCAATGGCCTGACTTGAGTGTTGGCGGATGGGACCGTATAACTGGTTGGATTTCTCCAAAACACATTGGACCATACAGCGACACATTGGATATTATTCGTTTCCGCACCCGAAATAAGGCTGGCACACAAGTTTTAGACCAT
>Ga0172366_10003302_pt1 | contig 12711 bp, 13 predicted proteins | sample LakKivSesite69cm_FD_114533 | JGI IMG/M metagenome (GOLD analysis project Ga0172366, IMG submission 114533) | Sediment microbial communities from Lake Kivu, Rwanda - Sediment site 69cm | ecosystem: Environmental > Aquatic > Freshwater > Lake > Sediment | place: Rwanda: Western Province, Lake... | reverse complement strand
TCTTTTTGTCAATTCTTTTTCAGACCCAAATGACACCACAGACTGAACACCAATAATTTTTGAAATAAAATACAGTCTATCTTCACAAGTATTCACGGGTCTACTTTCACCTTTGAGTTCTTTAACTCTTTGGTCAGTATCAATACCAACCCTCAAGTGCCCCAACGACGATGCAAATTCTAATAGTTCCAAATGACCTCTATGTAATACATCAAAGGTACCGTTAACCCAAACTCTTAATTCTTCTGACTGTCCCCTCTCCATACTCGATACGAGTCACTATCAAAATGAGTTGTTGACACCTCATAAATTCTACCTTCTGTGAGTGCAAAAAGTTGATGAGGTTGACCAGGTAGTTGTCTTACACTGTCGCCAGGAACCAAAGTTTCCTGATGTAGTTCGGCAGTTTCAGTATCAATCCACTTATAAATAAATTCACCACTTTCCACATACCAAGTTTCGTCCTTAATCATATGATAATGCATAGAAAATTGTGCTCCCTGTTTGAAGACCAAAACTTTACCACAATATTTATCATTGTTTTCGAATATAATTTCGTGACCCCATCCTTTGGGTACTTTACATTCCGAACATTCTTCCACATTTATTACTATGGGTTTTTCCATTTTAAAAAAGTATTTTTGTATAATTTAATTCTGAAATCAAATAATTCAAATCTTTGTCTGAATCGATTAGGTCTTTCATTTCATCTGTAAGTTTAAGTTCTTTATGTCTTTCTGTTAAGTTGTTTAACTTACCAAAAGAACTTCGAGAACCTACTATACCATCCAATCCATATCGGTCACGTACACCAAAATTTTCATAGATAAATTTATCTCTTATTTCTTTTGATGTAATCCAATCTTCAAACTTCAAGTATGATATTTTATTTTCAAGGCAAGCAGTTGCGTGACTTTTCCATCGTTCAATAAATTCTGAATCAATTTTGAATAGGTGTGGTTCATTGTTATTCCATTTTGTGAAGATTGTTTCTTGATTTGACTTTATCCTCGATGATAACAAATCATAAAAATCTCTTATAAAACAAATTCTACCTTTATGTTCAATATTATATTCCTCTTTTTTTTCCAAATTCAAAGGTCCTTTGAAGACCCTATCCTCATTAAAAATTGTGTAGTCCCAAGGAGCGTCTTCATAATTAACAATAATTGTGTCAATATCATTTTTAAATTGTGTAAGGTATTCAAATCCCAAAGGAATGTCGTGATTCGCTTCACCTAAGTGAAAAAATCTTGTACCCTGAGCACAAACTATTTTATAAACCCAGTCAATCTGAAAACCTACTAAATTTCTAATAATCCAATTTTTCATTGAGTGGTGACCTGACCTACTCAAAGCCATAGTTTCATATACTTTCATATTTCGATACTAAATAATTTTTATAATCTTTGATACCCGTTTCCAAATCCCATTTTGATTCCCAACCTGTCATCCATTTTTGTTTGTCACTACAAGTATAAAATTGATAACCATTAGGAATAGATTCCTCTGAAGTATATTGATAGGTAATACCCATATTATTTAATACATCTTCGAACCCTCTCGCAACACCACTTCCAACTTCATAGTAATTTCCTTTGAGCTCTTCATAGTTTTCAAGTGCAAAAATATTTGCATCAACAACATCTTTTACGTAGACAAAATCTCTGAGTGGTTTTTTTGGGAACAGAAAAACATCATCATTATTTCTTTTTTTGAGAAACATTTGATAAGCAACAGACGCCATCCGACCTTTCTCTTCTTCACCTGGTCCATAAACGTTGAAGTATCTAAGACATATACCACCGTTCAACTTCACATAATCCTCCGCAACATATTTGCTCCAACCATATAAATTTGAAGGGTATCTACCGTTAGTACCGTAGTTCGCCGCTGATGAAGAATATATAAATTGTTTACCATTTCTAACACACCAATCAACCATTACTTTAGTAGACTCATAATTTCTTACCATCATAAAGTTTGTGTCAGTTTCCAAAGTATCAGAACACGCACCAACGTGAAAAACCACATCGTATTTCAAACTGTTCAGAATCTCTAATAATTTTTCTTCCCAATTTTCGTAGTTAAGATAGGAGTCATCAAAACCAAAAGTAATATATCCCTTCAAATTTAAATCATTCATCAAATTTTTTCCAATAAATCCACGAGTACCTGTTACAAAAACTTTTTTCATATTATATTTTTACAATAAAAAAATAACAAATACAATACAAAAAGTAAGAGTATGACCAATAAGATATTTTCACCAAAAAAAATTTATGTAAATAAATCTAAAATTCACGGTTTGGGTGTTTTTGCGTCCGAAAAAATCGTTACAGGAGAACTGATTGAGGAATGCCCGATTCTCACTTTACCTATGAAGTTTGGGGATAAAAGTGGTCTTATGTTGGATTATAGATTTAATTGGCCCTCAGGTACTTTGGATTGGGATGAACAAGTGATTTCTTTGGGTTTCGGAAGTTTATACAATCACAGTGAAACTCCAAACGCAACTTGGAGGTCTAACAATGATAAACGTACTTTTGAATTTATTTGTATAAAAGACATCATCCCTGATGAAGAAATTCTTGTTTGGTATGGTGGAGAATCTTATTGGAACGATGGAAGAAATTCGATTGGACTAGTCAATTAATTTTTTGGCTATCGTGTTACCATTACATTCTATAGTTGTATAGTTTTTTTCTTTGAACCAACTACTCAACTTACTTTCAATATCTTTGTCCAAATTCATACTTTCGTAAACAATTATATTCGGTAGTTTTTGTAAAGATAAAATTAAATCACCATCAATTCCTTCCACATCTAAGTGAATCCAATCAAAGTCATTATTGTTTGTTAACTCAACAAATGAAATACTCTCTTTCTGAACTTTGGTTATTTGACTTTCGTCCAGCCAATGCAATATCAAGCTGTTGACAACCGTATCTGTATATCCCTCACCTCCTTGGTACCAATCAATAGTACCTCCGTCAACAGTAACAATACTATTTTCAAAATTAATATTAGAATAACTTTCATAATTTTTCACTAACTCTTGAAATTGTTTTTCACTTCCATCAATTAAGGTTGCACTAGACAGGTTATCTTTAATTGAATAAATCCAATGTCCGTTTCTACCATCGTGTGTTCCTATAACTAAACCGTTCGATACTATCCCATTGTTTTTTCTATTTTTCAAATACAACCACAATTGTTTTTCTATTTCATCCCCATCTTTTATAATATCCCATTTGTGTTCGTAAATTAAATTATTGGATTCATCATAAAAAAGAACATCTGTTATGAACTCCGCGCCACACCAAGTACACCAAGTATTTTCACCAAGGGTAGCCTCATAGTGAATTTCTCCTGTAATAATATTTCTGAACTTGGCGGTAATTTTGCCATTTTCAAAATTAGTAGTGTTTCCAACTAAAACTTTAGTGGTATTACTTTGTCTTTCGTATTTAATATCAATCATTTTTCAATTTTTTTTTGTTTTTTCTCTATAACTCACGACTTTGAATTCTTCTCGAGTTTTTTCGAAATCATAAACATTTCTAACTTTATTATTCAACAATACAGTCAGTTTTTTTGCATTGATATAATCATCGATGTCGTTTATAATCCAATGTTTAGGTTCGATATTATCAATATTAATCACCTGATTATCATTGTAAATTAGTTTTACAGAAATATTTCTTTGCGGTTCTTCACAGTTCCAAATTATGAACCCCAATTTCTCAGTTAGTTGGTCAAAATATGGTAAACACCACGCAGTATTTTTATTTGACAAATCAGTATGACTTAAACCAAATCGATTACCATCTAAATCTAAGAGATTTTTATTTTTCACAAAAACATTATTATTGTGGTTCAATAAATCAAAAAACATTTGTTCAGCGGACTTGTGATTTGATTCGTAAATTTGTTGTTTAATTTTGTTTTCGTCCAAAATTAATAAGTCAGTATGTAAATTATCGACATTGTATGATTGATAAGTTCCAAAGAGTATAGGGTCTACCGTATCTTCTTCTTTTGAGTATGTTACCGCATCAAAACTATTTAACAAAATACTATTTTCCTTCAATTCATTGAAATTATTTATCTCACAATCATATTCTAAATGATGAATTTTTTTGTAACCACAATTTTTTGCAATAGAGTTTCCTAATATTAACATTCTCCATATCGCCAAGTGTACATTAAAAAATCCTGTAAAACACGAAAGGATTGGTCTATCATTATTTGGATTGAACCAAGGGGTTGACCTCATATTCCAAGCAGTTAATATTTCATTTTTTTCATCGTAAAGAGAGATGTTGGTTTGTTGTGCTATATCCTCAGGGATTGGTAAATGTGAGACAATCATCAAATCAAAAAAGTCCTTTTCCTTTTTAATACTACGCACTAATCCTCGGAGAGTGTTTTCTTTTTCAGGAGTATCACAATATGAGGTTATAATTATCAAATCTTTCATTTCCTGATAAAAAAATTATTATTTTTAAATTTATCCCTATTTTCACTATTAAATGTAATATTATGTTTGAGTTCACCATTAACTAATAGTTTAAAACTATTTACTTCCTCGAAGATACCAAGAGGTATCAATTTCCAAGAACCTTTTACATCTATTTGGACAGATATGTGTTTTCCATTAATGATAACATCCATATCATACTCTCCACCCTTTTCGTTGAAAACTAAGAAATAAAGTAGTTCATCATTTTTGTCAACTATAGGTATACACCAATTTAACTCGTTATTACCGTGGGAGTCTCTAATTTGCAGTATACCCTCAGAATTAATTTTATTTGTAGACTCGAAAAATGTTTTACGTCCACCAACACTCAAAAATTTCGGTGTGTAGTGTTCTGTCATTCGAGTTTCAACATTTTTTATTTCATCCTTAATAAAATTCTCATCGTAAGAAAAATAATTTTCAGGGAATCCTTCTATTTTGAATGCAAAATAGATTCCGTGACACCAACCATCATCTGATTTAAAAATTAGGTTATCGTGTTCATCCAATTTTTGATTAACAAGTCCTACAATTTCTGTGTTGTCAAAATTTATGTCATATTCAATACAATGTACTTTTGAATAATTTTTGAATTTAGCAAAATTTAGAACATAATGTAAAAGACTGTATATTGATAAATGGGTACTGAATGGATATATTAAACTAGAATGAGCATTGAATCTGTCTGTTTCAAACCAAAATTTGTTTCTAATATCAAAGTCAAAAAGTAATTTGTTGTCGTTTTCTATAAAAGTATAGTCAACCATTTTTGATATGGTGTTTGGTAATTCTGAATGAGATACTACCAAAATATCAAAATTAGGTCTCACACTTTGTAATTTGTTGAGTAATTCAACAAGAATAACTTTTCTTTCATCATCAGGACAATAAGTAAAAACTGTAACCAAGTCTTTCATATTTATATTTTTTGTGCTGGTGTACCAACATACGTACCAGGTTCAGTAATGTTTTTTACAACACCGGCATTCATACCAATAATTACATTATCACAAACACTTAACTTTTGTTTAATACAGGAACGAGTTCCAAAATAGACCCTACTACCAATAGTTTCGTTACCTGAAATTTGTACACCAGGTGCGGTTGTAAAGTAATCACCAATAACACAATCGTGTCCAATAGTCGTTATCAAATTTATATGTGCGTGTTTACCTATTTTCACATTTGTTGTTATTATAGAACCAGCACACACTATACTTCCTTCACCAATTAAAACGTCCTCTCCGTGTATTTGGGCTGAGGGATGAATATGTGTAAAAAACTTTGTGTTTTTTGGTAAACTATTAACAATACGTTCCCTGTGATTTGAATCTGCAATTGCAACAAGAACCTCAAATTTATCACTATCAAAAAGAGATAAAGGTAATATTTTTTCGTCAGAACCGTCCCAATATACGTCGTCAACAAAAAAAACTGTATTTATTCTTTCAACAGGATTCAAACTCCAATATACTTCTTTACCAAATCCACCCGCACCGATTATACCTTTTTTCATTTCTTTTTAATATAAATTTTTGTGTTTTTAAAAGGTCTATGGAACTCATCAAGTAATTCAAAATTTGTACGATTTTGAAGTACTTCGTTGTAGATATTAGCTCCTTTACCTATCACAGGATATTTAATTTCTTCCAAACTTTCATTCCCGTTTTGAAACCATTGTAAGAAAGTTCCTTTCATCCAGTTATCGTAAATAAAAATTATACCACCTGTTGGCATTAGTTTTTCGATAGCCTCAAATTCTTTCCAACAATGCAACGCCGACGGGAACGGATTGTATAGATTAAAATCATAACTATCCAAATGTACTATATTTGGTATTATTGGTGGATATTTTAGAAATTCAACTGAGTCTTTACAATAAGTTTTGTATTTTAAATTTTTAATATTTTTGGAAAAAATTTCTTCGCTACTTTTACAACTCTCACAATCCAAATCTACAGAATGCATTTGTCCGCCATAATTACTCACAAGTGACCCCAAAAAAAAACCGAATAATCCGTAAGACAATTTTCCACTAACACCAGTCTCAATTAAATTGATTTCATCAAATTCAAAATGTGATAACATTACCTCTGTAAAAACATCCATTTGTATTAGTCTGTCTTTATATCCATTTTTTCCCCAAAAATTATCTACATTTGAAGACATAAAAGAACAGTAGTCATTTTTAGCAGTTTCCAAGCAAGACCCTAATTTTGTTTTCATTTTTTCATTTTATTCGTCTAATTATTCTTCTATCATTACAGTACAATTCTTCAATATAATCCGAAAATATTTCTATAAAATAATCAATAGATTCCTTAGGACGTAATGTTTTTGGTCTATGTAATTGCCAAGCGTAATCATCAAAAATCATAAGACCACCTTTTTTTAACAATTCCCAAGACATAACTGAGTCCATCATAACATAAGGTGCCGTGTGGTTACCATCGATGAAAATAACGTCGTATTCTTTCTTTTCCAAAATTAATGAAGGTAAAACTTTGTTTGAAAAACCTTGTTCTATCAAAACCTTCTTACTATTACCACTTTCAATAATATTTTGTAAAAAAAATTCTTTTGTTTTTCTATTATCCAAATCCCATTCGTTGTGTTTTTCTGAATAAGAATTCAAACTATTATGTCCTTGGCTGTAGTTTAACCAAGGGTCGACACAAGTTATTGTGGACTTAACATTTTTCAATACATTTTCCAAAAACCATATTGTCGATTTACCTTCAAAAGAACCTATTTCAAGAATATGTAATTCTTTATCATAATCGACTTGTTCAACGATATGTAGACCATCTAAAGTAAACCAATCTTCTGTAAAGTTATATTGTTTCATTTTTTATAAACCTCAAATTGTGATAAATCAGGATAAGGTAATTCCAAATCTTCATTATGTTTTTTACTTCCATCCAAATTATAAAATTGTGTCATAAGTAAAAGTCCTCTTGCAGCCAATTCAGGCATCATATAAAAGTTCCATCCAATCATATCAAAAAAATCGTCGTGATAAGAACACTCACGTCTTCCGCTGTAACGAGCCCTTTTAAACCAATGATAGGCCTCAAGACTATCTGTTAGAATTGCACCACCTTTACTCAGTTTAAAATGTTTATAGGGTCCTGTAAAAGAAACGCAAATGTGTTGTTCAGGTTTGTACATATCTGCAGTAAAACTCAAAGCTGAGTCCCAAACATTACTACCTATCAATTGATACATTCCTTTTATTGTTTTTCCTTCAACAGGGTTAAAACCTACTTTCAATCCAGCATTGATAATTTCACAAGGAACTGATGGATAAGTTCTACTAGGGATTGTAATTGTATCACCACTTAAACTTTTTTTAACATTTTTTTCGTAGTATAACGCCAAAAATAAGGCATTACTCATATTATCAAGTGTAACGACGTAGGGAGCACCTGTGTAATCACCTAAAGCCTTTTCAAAATCTTCTGTAATTTTATATATACCATTTGCCATATGTTGAAAAAATAATATAAATCAGTATGTTTTCAACAACTAAGATATCAAATTATGAGTAAACCTAAAGTTTATTTACACGGTTCGTATATTGGAACCACAGGTTATAACAACCACACAAGAGATTTCCTAAGGGAGCTAAAGAACCACACAGATGTAAAGGTTAGAAATTTTACTGTTGGTCAATCTTGGAAAGGACTAAATGATACTCCTCACGATGACGAACCATACATCAATGAGGTAGATAAATCTCTTCTATATAAACAAATGTTATACAATTCTGAGGGTAAATTAGAAGATTTTACAATATACCCTGACAGGTCAAAAGACTTTTTTCCTGATGTGAATATTGTCTTGAGTGAAACCAATCACCACATATTCTATGACCAATACATCGGTCCGAAAATCGCTTATAATGTTTGGGAATCCACACTACAACCTGAACCGTTTTTTAGTGAACTTTTGAAATACGACGAGATTTGGGTACCAAGTAAATGGCAAAGAGAATGCACAATTAATCAAGGTGCCGACCCAAACAAAGTTAAGGTTGTACCCGAAGGGGTTGACATTCATACGTTTTTTCCTGAAGAAGTTGGAAAATTAGAGCAGTACAATGATGGTCGTTTCAAATTTTTATTATTTGGTCGATGGGATTATAGAAAATCAACCAAAGAAATTATTCAAACATTTTTAAAAACATTCTCACCCGATGAACCCGTAGACTTAGTCGTGTCTGTTGACAATATGTGGGGCGAAGAAATGGATGGTCATAAAACAACAGAAGAGCGTTTGAATGCTTACGGTCTTACTGACCCGAGGATAAAAATGATTCATTTTCCAACTCGTGAAGATTACATCAAATATCTTAAAACAGGTCACGTTTTTGTTTCTTGTGCAAGGTCTGAAGGGTGGAACCTTCCACTTATAGAAGCAATGGCTTGTGGTACCCCCTCTATTTACTCTGAGTGTTGTGCACAGATGGAGTTTGCTCAAGGTAAAGGTATCCCTGTAAAGATTTTAGGTGAGAAACCTGCAAACGCAAATGATTATGGTAGGTACACTATGAGTGAACTTCCCGGTAATTACTATGAACCTGACTTTAATGACTTGTCAAATAAAATGAGATTTGCATTTGAAAACTACAAACAATGCAAGTTAAAAGCCATTACTGACTCAATAGAAATACACAAAAATTTTTCTTGGGAAAGAATCGGTGAGATTGGTCATCAAACAATTTTAAATTTTATGAAAACTCAGAATCAAAAGAGTGTCGATAATAACAAAATATCAGTTTACTATGTTGATGGGCCAAAAGTAGAAATATCAGGTGATGAAGATAGAACTTACTTAGTCGAGTTTTTGGATGAGAATGAAAATATTATTCACTCTCATATTATGAAAAATAACCATTGGACTCAATGTGGTAGAAAGTACTACACTAAATGGAAGATTAGAGTAAACGGTAAGATTGTTGAGCAATTGGATTTGACAGATAAAAGAGTTTTAATCTCTCTGGAGTCTAAATCCATCGGTGACACGATTGCTTGGGCACCTTATGCAATTGAGTTTCAAAAGAAACATAAGTGTAAAGTTATTCTTAGTACTTTTCACAATAATTGGTTTAGAAATAATCCGAATTACGATGGTATAGACTTATTAGAGCCGGGTGGTGTTACAAACTGTCACGCATTATATAGAATCGGTTGGTTCAAATCTGATGAAGGTAGATGGAATAAATATGATTCCTACCCCCAACCAATTCAAACTCTACCACTTCAACAAACTGCAACAGATATTTTAGGTTTGGACTATGAAGAAAAGAATTACGGAATATTCTTTAATATGAAAGAAAGAATAATTAAAAACAAATACGTAGTTTTAGCCCCTGAGTCTACAGCGGGTTGTAAAGAATGGACCTATGAGGGTTGGTGTTATTTGTCCGACCAATTAATTAAAAAAGGTTATGAAGTTGTTGTGTTAACAACTAAACCATACTCGATAAGAAATACAAAATGTATCCACGGTAAATCACTTAACGATGCTTTGAATATTTTATTTTACTCAGAGTTCTTAGTTTCCCCAAGTTCAGGTATGGCTTGGATGAATTGGGGTGTTGGTAAACATACCGTAATGATTAGTGGTTTCACTCCAAAACATCACGAGTTTCAAACCAACATTACAAGAATTCTTAATGAACACTCTTGTAACTCTTGTTGGGCAAACATAAATTTCAAATTTGATGCGGGAGATTGGGACTGGTGTCCTGTGTGGAAAGGCACGGAAAAACAACATATCTGTGAGAAATCAATTTCACCATTAACAGTGTTTAATAGTTTACCAATATGATAGATATTTCAAATTTTGATTGGGGTTGGATGAATGAACCCGTTACGTACAATGTTGATGATGAGATACAATATCTTTACCACATAAATCAGGACGGTACTATGATTCATATGGGCGAATTTCATAAGAACTCTTTGATATCAGAAATTTTTGAGTGGAGGATTTATGAAAGATTTTTTGAGGTGGAGTCAAATGATATCGTTTTAGATATTGGTGCAAGTCTTGGTCCTTTTACATATTCTATTTTACATAAAAAACCGAAACACGTTTTCTGTTTTGAGCCAAGTAAGAAAGAATTTAAGACATTAGTTAAAAATACTATTGGTAATCCTGTAACTCAAATTTTCAAAGGTATTGGACCTGAAAATAATATCATAGAAAACTCACAACTTTTTGGAGGAGAAAATTAAATGGAATCAATTAAATTTTCCAGCTTTATAGATTTATACTCTCTCGATAAAATTGATTTTCTTAAAACAGATTGTGAAGGTGGTGAGTATGATATATTCAATAATGAAAATATTGAGTATATTCAATCAAACGTAAAAAAAATAACGGGTGAGTGGCACCTTAATACTTCTGAGAACAAAAACAAATTTAGAAACTTCAGAGATAACTACCTTACTAAGTTTAAAAAATACGAAATATATTCCATCGACGGTATTGATATAAAATGGGACCTATGGAATGAACATTTTATAGAATATTATAATGAAGTAATAATTTACATCGACAATCGTTAAATAAAAAAAGGGGGTTTTTCAACCCCCTTTTCTTTTTATAATCTTATTCCGTTATCGGTTTGTATTCCAACAGAACCTTTGGAACATCCTTACGTTCAGCGAAGACTGTGAAGTAACAATTTGGTCTTCCATCTTGACAGTTGATGTAAACCTTATTGTTTTCAATCTTCTCAACCCAGTGAACACAAGGTCCTGAGATTGGTGTAAGTTGAACTGTCCAATCTGTGTCGTGAACAAGTCCTATCCAATAGTCAGGGAGTTCAATAATATTACTTGTTGCGTGTCCTCTGAAATAAACTCCGTGTTCAGGACCTTCCAAGTTACCGTATCTCAATCTCCATCCTTCTTTTGTTGGGTGAGGAATATCGAATGACTTACTATTTGCAGTTACGTTATCAAAGTTAAGAAGGTTTGCCACACCACCACCTTGAATGTTACCAACCGCAGTACTCATATCAATGTCACCACCAACAAGGGTTATGGTACCAGCTCCCGTGTTAATTCCACCACCAACAGTGTCAATTGCTCCACCACCTGTCTCAATTCCACCTCCTGTTGTTTTAAGAGTTGAACCATCATAAGTCAAGTTAGTCTCAGCATTTAACGTACCTGCGGTGTTACTACCTGTGATAAGTCTGTTGTCAGCATTATTGTTGATAGTTGCAGCCCCTGATGTTCCTGATGAACCACTTGTACCTGAAGAACCGCTTGAACCAGACGTTCCTGAAGAACCTGAAGTACCACTTGAACCGCTTGTTCCTGAAGAGCCAGATGTTCCGCTTGAACCTGAGCTTCCTGAAGTTCCACTTGAACCTGAAGTTCCTGATGAACCACTTGTTCCGCTTGAGCCAGATGTTCCTGAAGAACCTGAACTTCCGCTAGTTCCTGAAGAACCACTTGAGCCAGATGTTCCTGAACTTCCTGAAGTTCCACTTGAACCTGAAGTTCCTGATGAACCACTTGTTCCTGATGAACCACTTGAGCCAGATGTTCCTGAACTTCCGCTAGTTCCGCTCGAACCACTTGTTCCGCTTGAACCTGAAGTACCTGATGACCCACTTGAGCCAGATGTTCCTGAACTTCCGCTAGTTCCGCTTGAACCAGACGTTCCTGAAGAACCTGAAGTACCACTTGAACCGCTTGTTCCTGAAGAGCCAGATGTTCCGCTTGAACCTGAACTTCCGCTAGTTCCTGAAGAACCACTTGAGCCAGATGTTCCTGAACTTCCTGAAGTACCACTTGAACCGCTTGTTCCTGAAGAGCCAGATGTTCCGCTTGAACCTGAACTTCCACTTGTTCCACTTGAACCTGAAGTTCCTGATGAACCACTTGTTCCTGAAGAGCCAGATGTTCCGCTTGAACCTGAACTTCCGCTAGTTCCGCTCGAACCACTTGTTCCGCTTGAACCTGAAGTACCTGATGACCCACTTGAGCCAGATGTTCCACTTGAACCTGAAGTTCCTGATGAACCTGAAGTTCCTGATGAACCTGAACTTCCGCTAGTTCCTGATGAACCACTTGAACCTGATGTTCCTGATGAACCGCTAGTTCCGCTCGAACCACTTGTTCCGCTTGAACCTGAGCTTCCTGAAGTTCCTGATGAACCGC
>Ga0172366_10003300_pt1 | contig 12712 bp, 12 predicted proteins | sample LakKivSesite69cm_FD_114533 | JGI IMG/M metagenome (GOLD analysis project Ga0172366, IMG submission 114533) | Sediment microbial communities from Lake Kivu, Rwanda - Sediment site 69cm | ecosystem: Environmental > Aquatic > Freshwater > Lake > Sediment | place: Rwanda: Western Province, Lake... | reverse complement strand
GAAAAGCGCCGTACAGACCAAACTGGCGTTGCAAAATTGAACGCATACTAGGGGCACTGCGAAACCGCTTATGTGAATTGCTTTTCTAAGGATCTCGCCGTTTGATAGCCTCGAGTATGCTGGCAGCTGAAACTTGGCCAATGTCTGATCGTGGGTTTTCTCTCTCCTCTTATTCTTAATTGGGTTGTTTCAGACGGAACAATGTTTCAGAAGTCGACTGATCTACGCTGGTAACGTGGTCGAGGAGCGCGCGGCTTTTCTAGTTGCTTTTTTGTGGCTTGACAACTTCGGCCTTTTCAGTGTTGATTCCGTGCCACACTATTTTATATCCAAGTGCTTCAATAGCAGAGGTTACGTCCACTCCTTCTCTCTCAGTAATTCCAGCAGCTTCGAGCAGCGGGAGCCCACCCGATCTACCTATCTGTTCGTCGATTCTCTTCTTGATTTGTTCAAGTCTGTCTTTCCTAATTAGGCCTTTGGGCAACACGATGTAGTTGTCGGGGGGTTTTTCAGTCAACGTTGCCCTAACAGCTTGGGCTGATACGCCGATTCTGGCGGCGAATTCCTCAAATTCGACGTAGGGTTCAGTGAATACTACTGGAAGATTTTTCAGGAACCCTGTTTGTTTCAAGTTGGCTTCTCTGGAAGCGTCCCGCAGATAACGGAGGACTGGAGCTAGAGGAATTCTGTTCCGATAATAGATTATGTTCAGTCGTGTATGCTTTCCAAGATTTGAGAGTCTCTCGCAGGCTAATGTTTCGTCGACGGCGACAAGAATGGTCGCTTCAGCGTTTTTCAACTTCTCTATTTTCCGCAACAGATAATCTACAGTCCAGAACCCGACAATTTCCATGTACAGCTTAGCGCCTTCTCTTTCAAAAGCAAAGTCAGGTATGATCACTTTTTTGCCCGCCAGAACTGGTTCAGGCTCTCGTTTTAAACGCCACTCAGAGTTTAATGCTTGAAAACGTGCGGCAAAGTCCTGTTCAACAACGCTGTCATAGGATATTGGCGATTTATAAGAGCCTAACAACGCGCGGTGTTTCCAGCTTTCAATTTTAAAGTCGCATATCTCGTTTGTGTACTTCCAGAGGATCTTGGCTTCAACGGTCCATTCAGAGTTGGCAATTATGGCTGGCAGAAGCTTAGCCATAGCCGTTCCGTATCGTCTGCTCAGTTTGAACAGACTGGCGGGGCCGTCAATTTTGACCCATAACCTGCCATCCTTAAAAGCGTCGTAAATTAGCCCCAAGCTTTTGACCGCGAAAAAAATTTTTTGCCAGTTGGCTGAAGCAGTGAATTTCAGTTCTGTCGAGTCAAATAGAAGTGTCTGAGTTAGGCTGAGATTATACTTTTCAAGAAGCTCCTGTGGAGGTAGCGGATCAAATTTCTCCATCATTAACTCGCTATCCAAGTCCGCATACAATAATTCCTCAATCATGCCAGTGGGTATTTTCAGTTCCGAAGCGACTCTTTCGATTATTCGTTTTCTCATCTCAGGCGTGGTTGCCGGTCCAAGCTCTCCGGTTGCTTGGAATAACTTCCTTCTCAGATCTGATGGATTAGCTTTGACATTGCATTTGAAAACGCTTCTTCTGTCAAGCAGAAATGATAAACCTCTTACAAAATGGTAGTCATAACCGCTATCCTCAAGTTCCCCAACAAATTCTTTCAGTACGCTTTTCTTTTCACCTAGGCCACGTTTGTAGGCTTCAATGAGGACTTTCGCCACTTCCAAGTCATCGTTAGAAAATTTAGCGTATCGAGGCCAAATTATGCCTTTTCTCTTCCATACTGTTAAAAGGCTACTGGGGAGCACGACTTGGCTTCTCCTCGCCTTTTTTTTGGCTTCGCCTGCGGCTTATCTTCACTTCGACAGTTTCTTTGGAGACGATTTCGACAAGTCGTGCCTGCTTTCCTTCAAATTTTCTAAGTAGTCTTCCAAGCCTTTGGATGTACTCTCTTGTGCTTCCAGTTCCGCTTAGTATGTAGCCCACCGAAGCGTCCGGCACGTCGATGCCTTCGTCAAGAACCTGAGAAGTCACTATGGTTCTGTACTCGCCCTTGCGGAAGTTTTCTAGGATGTGGCGACGTTCTTCTTTTGGCGTCTGATAGGTGATGGCGGGTATTAGAAACCTGCGACTAATCGCGTAGACGAGGTCGTTATGCAGCGTGAATATTAGCGTCTTTTCTTTTTTGTGTTCTTCAAGTTGGTGGGCCAGAAGATTAACTTTTTCCTCAGAGTTTAACGCTATTTTCAGCGCTCGGTTTCTGGCCAAGAGCGCTTCTCGCGCGCGGCGGTCTCTACCAGTGATCATAATGAATCTTTGAAAGTCTTTAGCACTTTTCAGAACGATGCGCTTCTCTCCAAGGTAGTTTCTGAAAACCGCCATCTCATTTTCGTATGCTCGCTGCTCCTTGGGAGCCAACTCAACGTACAACTTCTCATAAGTGTATGAAGAAAGATGCTTACCCGTTAGTTCCCCAACGTCTACGCTGTAGACGGGGTCCCCCACCAGTTGCGGAAGAAGAGTGTGTCTTTCATCGAGTCTCTCATAGGTGGCGGTGAGGCCCATACGGTATGGTGCTATGTACATCTCAGCGATTTGCATGTAGCTCGGTGAGGCAAGATGGTGAACCTCGTCGAAGATAATGAAAATGAACTTGCTGCCCAGCAGCTCTGCCTGCAGATACGCGGAGTCGTATGTTGCCACAGTGACCATCCGCACGCTGCTTTCGCCTCCTCCCACAGCTCCGGCGTCCACGCCGAGGCACTCCTTAACTCGGCTTCTCCACTGATCTATCAGATCCAATGTTGGAACTACAATCAGAGTTTGCGTTCTTAAGAAGCTGATCGCTTCCAATGCTATGTATGTCTTCCCTGCAGCAGTGGGCAGAACTAGGATGCCTCTCATTTGGGCGCCGCGCCACTTGTTCAGAGCCTCTTTCTGATAAGGACGCAGTTGAACGGTGCTTTTTAAAGTCTCAAGCGGAGGAAGCTGCTTAACCTCATCTTGAATGGGAATCTGGCTTTCCTCCAAGTACGCCAAAATATCTCCGTAATGCATAGCCTTTGCTCTGTAACAACCGACCCGAGGATCCCATTTACCATACGGAGTCCCGACCTCCCCCTTCAACAGAATAGTGCCCCTGTCAAACCACAAACGAACCATAAAGAAAAACAGTTACGTACTTAAATAAACTTTAGAGGGGAACGACGAATAATCAGAAAAAGGAAGAACACAAGATCACATTGCAGAATTACGTAGCGCCCATTTTATGGTGGTTTTCCTTTCGACAATGCCCAAGAATATGCAATGATTATTATCGGAGTCACGAATATCGAGGCTGCGATAAGTGCCGAATAAAGATATAATGAGATCAGCCCTGATCTCAACAAGATAAACTGGACAACTAGGCCTGTGCTAAATCTAATACCGAGACCTATCCCCATAAGCGAGGAATATTTGAACCCTAGTAGTTTGCGGAAAAGCGCTACTGATGACACATATTTAGATCCGTTTGCAACCAATATGATTAAAGCTACCATCAGAGGCGAAACAATGAGGGAAGTCACCGAAACTGAGGCTCCCACACTGAGAAAGAAAAACGGAGACAACACTATGTAGCCCAAAAATTCAATTGCCTGCTCATTCTGCAGTAGTTTTTCCTTTGGCAACAGTTGTCTAAGTGCTATTCCGCCAAAAATTGCACCAACCGATGATAAGCTTTCAGCCACATAGTTTCCCAACGCCACAAAAGAGAAGAACACAAGCAGAGTAAGCATCGAAAATAGGAACGATGGCAAGTGATTCCTTTCCAAAACATCTGCAACCTTGCTGCCGAATTTAGCAATGACAAGAACAAGTATCAGCAAGAGGCCCAGGTCTGCGAGAACCATCATTGGATCTGGAAAAGATTGTGCCTGCAAAGTCGGCAGCAGCCCGGGTAAAACCGCAACAGAGGCCAGCATCAGCACTTCTACGATATCATCCAAAGTTCCTATGCCGAGCGTGAGTTGACCAAAATTGGTTTTAATGATTTTGAACTCGTTGAGTATGGGCAGCAAGACAGCTTCGCCCACCGTTGCGAAGGCAAAGGCTGTGATTAGGGCGACCAAATAGGAATTGCTTACTGCTGCAGGAAACACGAAATAGAGCAGCATGCTTCCGAAAAATCCTTCACAACTGATGATAATCGCGGTTCCTAGAAATACTTGGTTCTTCAGCTTCGCCATTTTTCTGAAGTCTATACTATACCCGATTATGAAAAGAAGAAGATACATTCCCAAGGTTTCCAGTAATCTGAAAGAGTCACTGTCAAGCGTAGATCTGAATGAGCCTACTGCTGAAAGCAAAATACCGAAGAACAGGGAGGAGAACATCCAAGGCATTCTGAGGAATTTCTGCAGTAAATACCCAAGACCTAACGAAACAGCGTAGGTGATTATTATTAACTGTAAAACGTCCTCCAAAATCAACACCTAAAACGAATTAATCCTGCTATCATGAATCTTTTCGACCTTTTGTCCGGTTCGATTTCTTTCAATCGCTTTCTATAATGCTAAGTTTTCGGTAAGAACGAAAACAGACCTATAAATCTTGTTCATAAAAACCGCATCAACGTGATTGCGCGCTCCTCATTTCTAGGCTGGTGAGTTTATTTTACTTCAACTTCTCCAAGAATTTGCTTGCAAGACTTTCGTATCCTCTGCTCTCCACCGTAACTTCGGAGACATCGTCCTCTTTGGAAACGGAAACCTTAACATAGTCCCAGTACATCTCCCCGAAGATTACACAGCAAGGGCCGGAACTCGCCAACTTCAAAGAAGTCTCCCTCTGAAAATATTGTACCGCCTCCTCTATAACCTGCTGCTGACTCTCCTTCGTTTTTTTCGCCAGTGTTATCAAAGTCGATACCACCACCAAAAACACAGCTCAACCTAATAAAAGGTTTCTGAAATTCCACTGAAAACCTGAGAGTCGCATCTCTTGCACAGCTAAGACTCTTTTGCTGCAGAAATGCCAGTCGTAGAGAACGGGATTTGAACCTGAAATCTATAAAGATAGCGTCACTTGTATCGAGTCTCATCAATCGTTTTCTGAAGATTCTTCAGATTAGCGAAAGTCTTAAGAAAAAAGTGCGCTACAATAATTCAGCTGGAGGAGTGGAGAAGCCAAGATATTTTCTCAGATTCCCACATTCTCTTCGTTTAGATCTGCGTTCCCACTGCTCCTTCCGTGACCTAGACATTTTTTCGTTGCAAGGCCTATCTTAAGAAAGAGTGATGCAGTTGCGGTTAACGCTGAAAAGTTTTTTTAGGAAGATCTGTGTAACTGTTATTGTTCTGTAGTTTTTGAAGAGTGAATGTTGAGATGTCTGAGAAAAAAACCAGTGAGAAACCCTCAAAGAAAGCCGCAAAGAGAGCGGTTAAGGAGAGAAAGCCGGTTTTGGCGCCTTCGGTGTGCGTGGATCATGATCTTGACAACTACTACATCCAGGTTGAGCTGCCAGGCGTCAAAAAGGAAGACGTTGAACTATCCGTTTCTGACACGAGCTTCTGCGTGAAGGGCCCAAGGAAAGACATAGTTCTCCTCGGATGCTATGTGCTGGCGCACTACGTGAAGGAGGACGGGGCCAAGGCCAAGTTCGACAACGGCCTACTGGAAATCACGGTTCCACTGAAGAAACCCCTCAAAGGAAAGAAAATCCCAATAGAATGACAACCAATGCTAAACTCTTCCATCATTTTTTCTTTTTGTCTACGCTAGCTCGCTTGCGACTTTTCCGCACATCAAATTACAAGGCCAGATCAAGAGACAGCCCGCCGGCGCACTGTCATATTGTATGCTCACCGTGACACTGGAAACTGGGGCATTCTATTGTGCCTTGCAAGGCATTGCGCAAAACCCTTAGCCTGTTCTTCAAAATGAGCCATAGCCCTAGAAATTTTTCAGAAGTTTGTTGCAGTTAAACAAAAGTAATATACGCTTGCTGGTGGAAGGTACCGTCCTTCTGTTGTGGGGGTTGCCGTTACACAAACCTCTACGGAGATTTTGGAAAAAGGACTTTGTACCCAACCCATGTAACACATTGAAGTATCACTTGTTCACTATATCAGAAGATTGCTGGTTATTTGTCTATAAAAAATCTGTTAGAAAGAGTTATATATATCTACGGTTATTTGCATTCACTAGACATACGAGAAATTGAGGGAAACAAACGGGTAAAAGATGCCTAGACGCGGAATGCCCTTACCTTGCCCAAGATGGAACATGCTTGCTCTTAGAAAACGAACTAAAGGATAAGTGCCCATCGAGAGAACGCATAGGGCATGAAACAAAAGATGAGTGGATTTTCGAAGACTTCATAAAAGAACGTCTGAAATCTTTACATATTGTGCAGTGAATTCAGTTTCAAAACTGCTTAAGGGACGCAACGTTCTTCAGCAATATATCGTTTTAACGAAGGCTTAGTTAAGGCTTCAGCGTTGAAGTAAATCGCAGAAGCGTGTTACCGCTTATCAAAATAACTAAAAGAAGGTAGTCTTCATAATTGATTGGAGAGGTGATGTCTTGGTCGAAGTTGTTAAAGCTTACGTTGTAGCTACGGTGAGGAAGGGCACGGAGCACAAGGTTGCTGAAAAGATTCGCTGTATAGAAGAGGTAACGGAAGTTCTTGTTACTTATGGGCTTTACGATTTAGTCGTTCGCATAGAAGCAAAGAGTCTTGGGCACTTGGACAAAATTGTCACGGACATAAGGCAGATTGGAGAAATTGAGCAAACCAGTACATTAGTCGGCGCTTAGCTTCACTTTGTCTGCGAAAGCACGCCTCTAGTTTTTGCCTTTTTTTATGCGCGGCGGAAATTGAAGTTATGTTAACTGAAGAATTAGACTTTGGTCTATAGCAATGCGATTTCCAGTTTATTCAGCGTGCTAGATTTTTTCGAGGATTTTCTTCTTCTTCTCTTCATATTCTTCTTGTGTTATTGCTCCCATATCCAAAAGTTCTTTGAGTTTCTTAAGTTCCTCTAGAGGTGTAGGTGCTGCCGCGACGTGGGGCATAGCTCTAGCAGCGTTAAGTCGTTCCATGCCTTTCCCCACTATTTCTACAAATTTCTTGGCTTTTTCTGTCGGTATGGCAGGTATTCCAGCAACACCCTGTCTCGTAAGCTTGAAAAATCTACTAAGTTCAGTGGTCAAACCGGGTGCCGTTATCATGACTTCACTTGAAAAAACCCCTTTTTTTAAGTTCACAGCTGTAATCTCCCCGTAAGGAACGACCTCAACGCTTTCCCTCAGCCCAAGCATCGTAGGATTTCTGATCACCAGCTTTCTATCTGTTGCAAAAATGATGTTAGGTGTGGCTAAGCTTCCACCTGGCATAATTCGGCTTTGCCTCGCGACAAGCAAAACTTTTTCGTCAGCGTCTAAGAAGTTTTGAATCTTCCTGATCTCATCCTTCTCCTCGCCAGTGAAATCTTCTGCCACCAACAATATTCACCCCAATATTCTTCCGCAAACAGTATCATAACTGCTAACTCTTAACTTTTGGGCAGAAAACTACCGGCGCATCTCCCAAATCTAAGAATGCTTATTACACTTGGAACGTTTCACATGTTCACCTTATCATGCGTGCGCTACTTTTTTTTAAAAAAACTTGGCAAACCTACGTGTAAGCAGTATTAGCCGAATACTCAACTCTCAACGTTGAAATCGCTCATGAGGGTGCGTGGAAGTGTGCGGCAATTCACAAATAAGCATCAATGAGAGCGTTAACCTCTTTGACTATGTGGATTATTTTGATTTGTTATATCCTTTCTCTCTAGACAATAATATTTGCTTTGTTGTGTCATATATTGGAGCAGAATAAGGAATGATCATTAGCACCGAAGGCTTCCAAAAAGGGGCCTTAGAACTCGCAGAAAACAGTAACATTGAGCTTCTTTCCCTTTTTTGAATCCGCGCGGTTTCCCATTTCAAACCATCTGGATAGAACTGCGATTGGAATGCCAATTATCAAAGACCAGAATGCAATGTCCAGTAGTAAAGATTCCAAAGATAAAGAATAACTTGTGGGATTGCCTGGATAAACTATGGTTGATTTCATTAACCAACTCAAAGGAAAACCATAGCCTGCGACATGTGCACCAACCCCATGCGTCAAATCCCATGTATAAAATCCCGAAATTAATGTTGCAATGCAGCCGGATACTAAAACTGCAAGAATAATCAAAACAAGTTTTCTGCTCATTTACATCATTTTATTCGTGTTTCATTCTTTTATAGCTTACTGAAGAGGTGAGAAAGTATAAAATGATGGGATTAAGATGCAAAATATCGGTTTAGACTATGTGTTATTCTGTTTGCTTTTTTTGTGACGGTGTTTTTCTTCTTTTTCAAATATTATCTATCTCTTCTCTTCCAGCATTACGTATGTATTTTTTGTAGCGGGTGCTTGCCGTGGGCTTTTGCGTTGTGAAGAATCCGTAGGCGAAAATGATAAAAAAAAGCGAGAGGGGACAACTCCTTCTAGGAAAATAGCTTGGCGCAATGTTCTGTCGGTCAAAAAATTGAGGTAACCCTGCTGTGATGTCCTTCTACCCTATTCTTTTCGATGAGACTCCATCAATCACTAAGGCTTTTTCTTCGTTGGTTCTCGTATTCTTGAATGCTACCCTAAATCTGGGAGCGTAAATTACTGCGCGTTCGGTGACTTCAAAGATTTCTTCAACAATTCGGTTTATGTCTTCGGGGCGTCGCGCTATTCTCGCCCTTACGAAATCTACGTCACTGTTTTCAGGTAGTTCCTCTATGCCATATTGTTCAATTGCCTTTTCGGGTTTCTTCTCAGAGGGCGCTGATGGAACATCTTCTACTTGTGCATCTCGACCATTCTTTTCCATGATTAAAAACGATTTTAACTCATGAACCAGACGTTCTTCGCCGTGGAGTTTGACTATTCTAGCGTTTCTGATAACTTCAGGTACGAATTTATTGTTCAGTAGCACAACTTCCCTGACTGCTTCATCGACCTTGAAAAGGTAGGTGCTTCTACGGAAGTAATCAATGAAGTATCTTCCATTTATCACTATATATGGCTCGTAGTACTTGTCTAAAGAGACAAACTGGATCTCTTCTGACTTGGGCTTGAACAACCCATATCTGGTGAAGAGTTGTTTCTTGAGTTTTTCGCCAGTAACCCTTACCACGGCGGGGTCCAAATGAGTTTCATAAATAACGGTTTTTCTTTCAACGATGTTCTCTTTTTTCCAAGTGGGTTCCGTTGAGATGACGACTGGTTCAGTCTGCGTTGTTTCAGTCAAGATTCGGCGCCTCATGTATTTTCTCAAGAATATTTCTAATAACTTTTATGAATTCAGAAAATTAATCGGAGTGCAATGCTGTTTAAGGAACTCTTTTTCCAGAGCGCATGCTCTACGCCACGATTTCCTTCTATTTCTTGAAACTAAACTCAAATCAGGCGTTTTCAAAAAGCGCGCGGCTTCATAATTCTCTCTAAGACTGATGGTGCACCAAATTAAACCACGCGTCTTAATCATGACCATTTACTTGAATTCTCCCGCAGACTTCTTCGCTTCATAGCCGTATTGTCTGCTTTCTACGTCTACCCAATTTTTTCCACTTATTTTTGGCACATGCGTGTTGGATGGAAAAATCTTAAGAAAAGAACACGTATCCATAGAGAGTGCAGGGAGATGGTGTTATGAGATGGGCAAAGAACGTCGTAAGGACTTGTATGAACATTAAAGTCGGGGAGAAGGTTCAGGTTTGGGTAGATGAGCCTCTGATTAGACAAGGGTTGGTTCTTGTTAGAGAGATGAAGGGTGTGGGAGCAGAAACACTTTTTGTAGTCTTTCCAGACTCGATTCGACCGATAGAAAAGTTTTCGGAGACGTTATCTGCAACCTCCAAAAAAACCGATGCTTTGATTTGGTGGTTTAACAAGCTGGTGAGCGATGCTGAGTTAGGAGCCTTTCTTCCTGTCTTCACAGAATTCACTGTAGATGGCGCTCGGATTGGATTTGGCGTCTACATAGATGACGATATGCTGGAAAATGAGATGTCTGCCGATTACACTGAGATCAACCAGAGAACAGAAAAACTAGCCAAATTCATCAATGGAGGTAAAAACGTGCACCTCACAGCCTCCGGAGGGACAGACATCAAGTTTAGCATTGAGGGAAGAAGATGCTTAGCAGATTCAGGCTTCATTCATGAAAAAGGGATTTTCCGCAATCTTCCAGCTGGTGAAGTGTTTATAGCACCCGTAGAGGAAAGCGCCAACGGTGTGGTTGTCTTCGATAAGAGCATCGTCCTAGCGGAGATCGAGCGTGGCCTCCTGAAGACTCCTATAACACTCAGTTTTAAAAGCGGAAGAGTGGTAAAAGTGGAAGGCGGTGAAGAAGCAGCCAAGTTAAGAAAAACGGTGGAAGAAGCTGGGAAAGGCGCCGATGTTATTGCAGAGCTCGGCATAGGAACGAACGACCGTGCAAGGCTTATGGGAAATCCTATGACAGATGAGAAGGTTCTCGGCACCGCTCACGTAGCCATTGGCGACAACGTTCACGTTCCGATAGGTGGAAAAAATGAAGCTAAAATCCATATTGACGGAATTATTGGAGAACCAACTGTCGCAGTTGATGGAAAAACAATTATGACTAAAGGAAAATTTGTCTACTCTTGACTAGAGCCTTGGCAAACTCGTACAAATTACACTCTGGAGTTTGGTAGCCCGGGATACGTGACGTATCTATTTTAAATTTCTCACCTTGGATCAACACAAGATGACGGTCTTCAATAATTGGTGTCTCATAGGCTGGAATCAAACTGAGAAAACCAAGGCGCGCTAGCTTCCTGAGGCCCCGAGTTCTACTGGTAGAGACTAGAGAAAGGCTTGACGAGGCAACTGAAAAGTTAGAGAGGCTCTTCATCGTTGCCTGCGCAATCACCAGGAAACCTCCAAGGGGAAGACCCGAGGCACAGTCGCGCCATGATGTAGAGTGTAGTACGACGTAATATTTAAATCGTAAAACTAACATACATCAACATGTATCCTATGAGATCGACCTATTTCAAACAAGCTTTAGGCGTGTGGTAGAAAATGAAGTGTAAACTGGCTCTTGCGATTCTGCTGATGCTAAGCTTAACACTGGTGACAAGCTTTTGCGGACTCACCCAAGCGCAGGAACAGTATTCTTTGGATCTTGAGGGTATCACATGGAACCATTCAACAATCAGCGTCCTTGTGATTCCACAGGATGGTGCGTCTTGGTGGAACCCCTCTTATCTCAATGCGACGCTTCGGTCGATAGGCGAATGGAACAACGCAATTCAGGCTTTCGCCCTCAACTATTCAGATTTTCCATATTTGTCGACACTCAGAATGGTTCCGACAGTATCCCACACGCTGAATTACAGTTTTGACGTTTACGTTTCTTGGACACGGGCGCTGAGCGCCAGCACAGGTGAAATAGGGTTCACTACGACGACGTATAGCTCGTCTGGCATGATAATTAACAGCACGATCACTCTTGCTGCCGAAGACTCGCGTGGCGACGTTTTGAACGAGGTTGACATGCAAAACGTTGCCCTCCATGAACTGGGGCACAGCCTCGGCTTGGGCCACAGCAACTATTCAGGCGACGTAATGTACCCAAGATGCACTCTCAACCACCCTGTTGAAGGGCTTTCCACTCTTGACCTCTACGGAGTCTCCACAGTTTTTCAGTGGATGTCAAATTCTCCCAATCATCCATACAGTCCACAACAGTCCTCAGTCACTTTACCATCAAGCATCCAGTATCGATACTTGCCAATATCCTATGAAAACCTTCCAACTCCAACTTTGTCCCCCACTCCGTCTCCATCTCCAACCTTGTCTCCCACTCCGTCTCCCACCTTGCCTTCAGGCTTGTTTCAAACTCTGTTCACCTATGGTCGAATCCTGTTAACTTGCATCTTACGATTTTTTCTGGATCCAGCAATCTTAATCCCCCTCTTAATAGCAATATCAGCGGTACTTGTTACGGAGTTGCTGGTTGCACGGATTATCCGCAAGAGCAATCGGAAAGAGCGCTTAGACTAATGCGAGATGCAAATGGAGAGATCTCCCGAAAACACGACAAATAAGCGACAAATACGTTGAAATTACCATAAAAGGAAGCTAAACGTTCATTTATCGTTCACTTTTTCTGCGGGATCCGCACGATGAATTTGGTGCCTTTTCCCTCTTCGCTTTCAAAAGTTATCGTTCCGCTCAAGGCTTCAGTCATGCGCTTAACTACTGCCAAGCCGAAGCCTTGCCCTTTCGACTTCGTGGTGAACAGCGGTTGGAACAGTTTAGGTTTAACGGCTTCAGGAATTCCCACACCAGTGTCTGACACCGTTATCACTGTGTTGCCCGCGTCCTTGTATGCTTCGATTGCTAGTTTTCCTCCGCTGGGCATGGCTTGAACCGCGTTCGAAACCAGATTACCCATTATACGCCTGATATAGGCTGAATCAGCAATTACCTTTGCCGCTTCACGTTCAACCCTCATGATTGCATCAATGTTTTCAGGTGAGCCGTATTTCTTCAGCGAGTCATCAATTATAGCTTCCAAGTCAATCTCTTCGGCACGCGGATTAAGCGGCTTGGCGAAGTCCTGAAGGTCAACTAGGATCTTGTTAATGTACTCTGAATTCTT
>Ga0172366_10003298_pt1 | contig 12713 bp, 8 predicted proteins | sample LakKivSesite69cm_FD_114533 | JGI IMG/M metagenome (GOLD analysis project Ga0172366, IMG submission 114533) | Sediment microbial communities from Lake Kivu, Rwanda - Sediment site 69cm | ecosystem: Environmental > Aquatic > Freshwater > Lake > Sediment | place: Rwanda: Western Province, Lake Kivu... | reverse complement strand
TAAGAAATCTTCTGGTTAGTATCTATAGCAGAGGAGGATATTTCCGTTACCGCCCTTTTTAGCATATCCTCTCGCCTTGCTAAGATAGTTATATTTGCCCCTTTAGTGGCAAATATCCTGGCTACAGATTTGCCTATTCCACTGGACCCCCCGGTGATAACCACATTTTTACCGTTAAATTCCATTAGCTTCCCTCCCGACTATAGAAACTCACCTCTTTAATTTTTACATTTTAAGGTATAGAGCGCTTAGAGGCAACTTAATGTGCTCGTCCACATGATGAGGAATACACCTCCTTCCTTCTTTACGAGACCGGGTTGAAGGCTCAAAGTGAGCGTAAACACCGACAGCAAGCAGGGCTTTCCATGGCTAAACAAAAGTCAGTTTTGTGCAATGACAATCGAGCACATCACATTGAACCTCCAAAAAGGTTATTACATCTTGTTGGCAAGCCAGGAGGGGATGTATGATTAGCTATGCCAAAAGGACTTCTTCTTAAGCCTTCGGCCTTCTAGGTGACAACAGACGTAGCGTGTTAGGCTATTCACATGAGTGAGCCGAAGCGAGTAGAATGTGAAGAAATGGGCTTAGAAGAGGAGAAGATATATTATCAGTCTCAAAACCTAACCCTATGCGCTATTGTTAATAGAGTTACACAAAGCCAAGCAGTCGGAAATGTGTTATTGGTTCACGGAATCATAACAGACAAGGATGAACACGGAAACTTCGTTAAACTCGCTAATAAACTTCACGCCAAGTTTTACAATGTTATGAGGTTTGATTTTAGAGGACATGGTGAATCTCAAGGGAGATCGGAAGATGTTACAATAGCCGGTGAGTGTAACGATCTAATTGCCTCGGTCGAGCATTTTGACGAACTCACTGGTGCGAATTCAAAATATATTATTGTTGCTTCCAGTTTCGGGGCTATTGCCTCAATCCTCTACGTGTCGACTCACAGGGATAAAATAACCAAGCTAGTTCTCTGGAATCCCGTTCTCGACCTCGAAAAGACATTCTTAAAAGCAGAGACCCCGTGGGGTAAGACCTTCTTCAATGAGGGTGGTTATAGGGAGTTACATGCTAAAGGTTACATTAGCGTTCCAGAAACTCCCTTCCGATTCGGACGGGAGTTGATAGAAGAATTTGGCCATATCAAACCGTTTGAATTACTGGGGACCTTTGATATGCCTGTCTTGACAATTCACGGCAGTCAGGATACGGAGGTACCGTATTCAGTCTCCAAACAATATGGAACACCAAATAATCGCAGCCAATTCATTTCTCTTGGATGTGGGCACTCCTTCGTCGGGGTTGAGGACATCGTAATTGACGAGACGGTCTCCTGGGTATTTATTGAGGCTGTCCAAAAACCAGCTAGCTTCGAAAAGGTCCCATTTTTGAAGTTCTTGGACAGCCTCTTTATTAATGATAAAGCCGGTAATCTTCCCTTTTTAATAGGTATCTGCGGAAGAAGTTGTTGCGGTAAAGGAATGGTTGCCAATGCAATAGCGAGCGTTAATCGTAATGTTTTACATATAAATATGGATAGTTTCTTCAAAGTAAAATCGCCCGCACAATATAAAGGCTACGACAATTGGGATTGTGTCGAGGCCCTCAGATTTGATAGTTTGATTGAAGTCGTGAAGAAATTAAGAAAGGGCAAGAGTGCGAGAGTACCATCGAGAGGCTGGACTGAAAAATTTGACGTAGAAATCTATTCCGAAGAACTTGAGAAAAGGAATTTGATTCTCGTTGAAGGATTCCTTTTATTTGCTGTGGAGGAGCTAGCAGATCTGTTTGACAGCAAAATTTTTATTGATGTATCCGATGTAAATCTTTTGTACAGAAGACTGCACCAAGACAATAGCATGCAGCGTATCAATTTCATCTATGACGTAGTCATTCCCATGTCGAAGAACTACGAAGACAAGCAGAAGGCAAATGCTGATATTATTTTTGATGGCAATGCGGGAAAAGACAAAATCATAACTGACGTAAGTGAATATATAAATGACACATTGTCGAGAAGAGGGATAGAGGATCCGCCAGATTTTTCCCCCAAGCAGCCTCCATGGAAGGTTTATTTTGGGGATTTGTTAACAGATCACGCTTGGCATCCCATTGATTTCGACAATTTAAAAGATTGGGTTCAAGAAAGAAGGAACGACCTTGAGTCTGGGCAAGAACTTATTGGAAATACTTTTAGATACAGAAAACACATTGATTCTGGCATCTATGAAGTAAGACTCGATACACGTAATATATATCGCTATGATCGGAAGCCATCGCCACGCGATTAAGTTTCCAGTAAGATGATCGATAATACCGCCTTACTTGACGAGCTTCTGGCCCAGGGCAAAATCCGAATTTGCGATAGTCAACTATTTCATAAAACTCCTCCTCAACTTCCCCCAGACTTTGATTTCGCGAAAGTCGAAGGCATGTTGCTTGGGGCAGCTATAGGTGATGCGCTCGGGGCTACATCTGAAGGTATGTCACCTTTAGATAGACAAGAACAGTATGGCGAGATAAGAGACTATATCCCAGGGCGACGTTCGAAGTATGAAGCGGTTGGCGTGCCAACAGACGATACACAACTTACCTTCTGGACCTTAGAACAGCTCATATCAGACGGGGGGTTGATTCCGGACAACCTTGCTAAACATTTTTGTAAGCATCACATTCGAGGCATTGGCGGCACAACACGAGGGTTCGTTAGTAATTATAAAGATAAGCACATTCCTTGGTATGAAGCAGGGTTGGATTCATTAGGAAATGGAGCCTTAATGCGAATATCTCCTATAGTTATCCCCTATCTAAAGAACCGACATCCTTCTATGTATGCTGATCCAGCACTGGATGCCATGATAACGCACAACGCTTTTGCAAACACAGCTACCTGTGTAGCGTTTGTTGATATTCTGTGGTCGCTACTATCTATGAAGTCTCTACCAGAAGCATACTGGTGGGTCGAGACATACTGCTCCATAGCAGAGAATCTAGAAGGAAATGCACAGTATAGGCCACGCGCATTTCAGCATACCAGTTACAAAGGGTCGCTGTGGCAATTCACAGAACGGGTGGTAACTGATGCTTTACGGAGGAGACTTTCAGTCCTAGAGGCATGTAACAAATGGGGTTCAGGAGCCAACCTATTTGAGACAGTACCTTCAGTTCTCTACATTCTAGCTAAGCATGCCCAAAATCCAGAAGAAGCTATTGTTCGGGCGGTTAATGATACCAAAGACAATGACACTGTTGCGGCACTAGTTGGCGCTGTAGTTGGAGCTTTGCACGGTTTAGGAAGCATACCCGAGCGATGGATTAAAGGACTAACAGGGAGAACAAAGGAAGACGATGATGGGCAGGTGTTCAAATTAATACTAATGACTAAGAGGAAGTTCTGGAGCTAGTGGTATTCCCAGTTTCATCTTGGCGAAGGATAGATTAGTAGATGTCAGTGTCATTTTTCGTTGAGTTTCGTTTGCAGGGTTATGCTAAGAAGTATGCAAAGTGGGCTTCAGCGCGTACTCTTCGAGAGGCTAAGAAGCGCAGAGTAAAAAAGCTAAAACAGCGAAGGTTCGTATTGCATATAGCCTTGTTCGGTCCTGCGAGGACAAATAACCTGCGGCAGGTAATTCGCGAGGTGGAGAGGATCGGTCGGAAGCGGAAGTACACTTTGGTTCCCTTCAAGCTCGGCGGGGTCGATGAATTCCAGAATCCGGATGCAAATTGGCTTTATCTTGATGTACACCCTTCACCTGACCTTGAACAATTCCGATATGAGTTGGCGCAGAGCTTATGTAGGTCAGAAAGGATGATATATGATACCTGCCAAACTTTTGATCATAACTTAAAGTATAAATTTCATTCTGCGATAGGAAAGTATGCTCCGAGAGACAAGGGTAAATTTGAAAAACTACTTGACTATGCTGAAACCAAATGTAGCTTAGAAACTTTTAAACAGCACAGGGCCTCCGTCTTTGGAAGATTATTTAATATCATTAAGAAATATATCTTCAGAGCAGAGGAAGATGACCCTCGCATAAGTTTACACCTCATCAGAGTCACAGTTTTGGGAAGAGGAAACCGCATACAAGGTGAATACGATTTGGTTCTGAAGAGATTATTGTCTCGTAGAGAAGCGCTGAGTCAATATTGGAGGAGAAAGACCATTGAGAAGCTAAGGGAATTACTTAGTCCTCCACAAGAAGAGCGTTTGCCAATCTCAGGCAAATCTGTATATTTCATTGGAGATACTCATTTCGACCACAAAAATATAATTAAATATTGCCACAGGCCTTTTTCTAACGTTGCTGAAATGAACGAAACGATCAAAAAGAATTGGAATAATACAGTCGGAGACAATGACATAGTCTATTTCTTAGGTGACTGGTCTTTTGGAAGAGGATCGAGACCTGCTGAGTCTTGGATGAGACAACTTAGGGGGCATATTATCTCCATCCGTGGAGATCATGACCCTGGAGTCAGTAGTATCAGATTCAAGGAAACCAAGGTGTTACATGTTGATGGGTACAGTTTTTTGCTAATACACAATCCAGCGCACAGGAAGACTAAATGGCACGGATGGATAATTCATGGGCACAAGCACAATAATAGTATGGACAGATACCCTTTCATTAATGGTGAAAGGAAAACAATAAACGTGAGCGCAGAGTTAATAAATTATAAACCTATAAGCATCGACTACTTACTTTCTTTAGACCTCGATTCAATAAAAAGGATGCGAACAATCAATGACCAACCTGAACGAAAGTAGAGCCTCTGTTAACTCTATATATATATTTTACCTATTCCATTACTTTAACAGCTAAATCTCCACGAGTCGCCTGGACCAGCTGCATTGCAGGTGTTTGCTGACTGCTAGCGGTAGCACAGGCGGCAGGGATGGTAAATCGAATATTTTCTATCGGTTATAAGCATTGACCATCCACCTATACGATAACTGCATATCTGCCATCCGCCAGAGAAATTAACGGGTGAAAATCTTTACCTCTACTGAACCCCCAGGAATGAGGCGGAGACTGTCAGTCTTTTCCAGAGTTATCTTCACAGGCACTAGCTGGGCAACTTTGCTGAAACTGCCGGAACTACTCTGCTGGGGCAAGAGAAAAAAATTAGCAGTGGCAGGGGATATGCCTTGCACCTTGCCTTTTATAACTGCTCCACCAAGGCTGTCGACAATAACCTCTACGTCTTGACCCGGCCGTACGCTTTGTATTTTGTTTTCGTCGATATTAGCCATCACCCAGATATCGGAGTCATCAAACAGGGTTACAATTTGCGAGCCAGGTTCCACAATTGCGCCGGGGTATGTCCAGACAGCCACAACATAACCCGAAACAGGAGCTGCCACTCCCTGGATCGAAGAAGAACTAGAGAAAGGGGGAGTACCAATCCTAGCTACAGCCTGTTGTCGCTCGACACGGTCTCCAATATCTACATTTACACTGATTACCTGGCCAACGGTCAGGGAAGATACAGAAATAAGCGGGGCATCGATATAGGCATTGTCAGTGGTAACATACTGGGAGCCCTGATGCCAGGAAATAACACCATAAGCAGCCCAGCCTAGTATCACAATTATTATTACCACCACTATTACTTTGTGCCTCATTGCCCTCACCTTCCTTATCATTTCTTTTTGCCTTAAATTGCTTATTCCGCGAGTCACAGTGAAGTCGATTCGTGTGACATTTCCGTCCTCCTATTCTGCCCTGGTGTCAAACATCAGAGTGCCGAAGGCAACCCCCAGGACAGCCATGGTAAGCAGTACGGCAAAGGCCAGCCACAGGTCGGACCAAACGTATCCTTGCTGGACCAAATCGCGGACACCGACTACAGCATAGTCCACCGGATTGAAATGCCTTGCTGTGTTGAGCCAGCCCGGAAGCAGGCTACCCGGCATCATCATCGACGAGAGAAACATCATCGGCATGGTGATAAGGTTGCTAACTGTCAGGACTGTTTCTTGTCGCCTAAGAAGAAGAACCAGGCCGTTAGAGAAGGCAGCGAACCCAACCCCGAGCAGCGCCACAAGGACAAGGGCGAACAGCACTCCGAACAGACCCGTGGCGAAGTGTACCCCCATAATTGCCGCGATGGTAAAGACTACTACCGCTTGAACAATAGACACCACTACGCTGGCAGCGACACGGCCCGTTATGATGGAGACCCGAGTCACCGGCGTGGCCAGCATTTTAGCCAATCTGCCCGTATCTATGTCCATCAGCATGCCAAAGCCGGCGAAGGCTGAGCCGAACAGCACCGTCATTACCACCACGCCGGGAGCGAAGAATTCGAGGTAGCTGTTGCCGCCCATTCCTGGCATATTACCAAACGACTTGAATATCTGGGTGAAGAGGACCAGCCACAGTATTGGCTGGAATAGGTTCATAATGATAAACACGGGCATACGAATCCGTGCCCTGAGATCGCGTAGAACTATATACCAGGTATCAGCTAAAGCGTTCATCTTTGCCTCCTGTTGGCCCTTCGTCGCAGCTGAACGAGGGTAGTAGGTGTGCCCTGTTGGGCACGTATGGTGCGGCCAGTGTACTTCAGAAACACATCATCTAGCGACGGCCGCGCCATGGATATGGTCTTGACCTCGATGCCCTGGCTGGCAAGGAGCTGCATTATGCTGGGTATGGCTGACCCGCCGTCGTTCACATAAACCGCAAGCTCGCTGTCCGTCGCCTGAGTTCTGCTGACAAACGGCTTGCTCGACAACACCGACTCGCTACGCCTGATGAATTCCTGGTATTCCTCATCTTTATCTACACGGAGGGAGAGCGTAACCACATCGCCACCTATAGACCTCTTCAGTTCATCAGGGGTACCCGTGGCGATTATCTTGCCCAGGTCAATGATAGCGATGCGATCGGTCAGTCGGTCGGCTTCCTCCATATACTGTGTTGTCAGAAATATCGTCACACCCATGGTCTTCGCCAGATTGCGGATATAGTCCCAGATGTGACTCCTGGTCTGTGGGTCGAGCCCTGTCGTCGGCTCATCCAGAAAGAGTACCTGGGGCTGGTGGATTATCCCCATAGCGAGATCGAGCCGCTTGCGCATACCTCCGGAGTAGGCGGAGACCATCCTGTTCTCGAAGCCGGTCAGGCCAACCCGTTCAAATAGATCCTTCACCCGTTGCTCGATGGTTTTGCTGTCCAGTCTGTAGAGGTGCCCGTAAAACGTCAGGTTCTCTTGGCCGGTGGCGTGCTCATCTACCCCTACGTCCTGGGCTACGTAGCCGATAAGCTTACGAACTTCTTCTGGGCTCTTTACGATGTCAAAGCCAGCCACCGTAGCGGTTCCTGAGGTGGGGAGAATAAGCGTATTTAGCATCTTGATGGTGGTGGTCTTGCCAGCGCCATTTGGCCCCAGGAAACCGAAGATCTCACCGGTGTTGACCTCGAAGTCGATGCCGTCAACCGCCGTGACATCGCCGGGGAAGATCTTAGTGAGACTCTGAGTACGAATAACGCTCATTTTTACTCCTTTATTACTCTAGTGGTGCCAGAACATGTATCAGGCATCCTCATGACACGGTCTACTCTTTTTCAAAGACCTTTCCTTTCTCGCTTTCCAGAATTCTGTTGATAATTTTTTTATTCAGTTCACAGTATTTCAAAAGCTCCTCATCATCAAAAACATCAAACTGCTTTTCCAGGTTTTTCATCTGTGGTACATCAACTTGCTTTTTGCCCTGGTCAGAAAGCCTGACTTTCAGGGCACGGCGGTCTTCACGGCTCCTTTCTCTACTCAGGTAACCCCTTTTGACCAGTGTATCTGCCAGTTGTGTTGCCGCGCTGCTAGTAATTCCGAGCAAGTCGGCAATCTCTTTTAGTCTGATACCATCATGTTCCTTCACAACATGTAAAACCCACGATTGAGAATAGGTGAGGTTTCTCTGCTTAAGATAAGAGTCCCTATATCTCATTACCATGCGCCTTAACACGTTAAGGTCCGCGAGAAGCTCTCCAATTTGTTCTTTCCTGTCCAGCATAGGTACCTCTAAATATAATTAAGTTCTAATTAATAAAGCACTTAGCTATTATAAAATCTTCATATTCATCTGTCAACTTCATAACACCTAGACATTGTGTGTTTAAGTGCAAAGCTAGAAGACGTGCTTGGAAGAGGCGAATGTCAAGATGGGAGCTTCAAAGTACTGACATTAGAGAGAAATTACATACAGCTCATGGAGCATATAGAATGAGCATTCGTGTATATATGTTAATGTGCTCCACCGTACTGGATTCGAACCATGACTAGGCAATTACTAATCTAGCAAAAAGCCATAATGTTCAATCCCAGAAGGCTTGACATTCCTGCTTGGCGGTCGTACACTGGGCCTCTGTGCGAGGGTGTGCCTGATGAAGTGCCCGCATTGCCAGATTGAACTTCCCGATAACGCTAAGTTTTGCAACCGATGCGGCAAATTGGTGCAGGCGGAATTGATTTGCAGCCGCTGTCAACATCCTAACCCCCAAGGGAGTGGTTTCTGCCTTCAATGCGGTCAGCCTCTAGTCTCGCCACAAGAACCATCCACACTACCGCCCATGCCCACCTCCTTTGCCGGTGGGCGCTACCAGGTCAAGAAATTTCTCGGGGATGGCGGCAAGAAGAAAGTCTACCTCGTGCATGATAAGGTGCTGGACCGGGATGTGGCTTTTGCCCTGATAAAGACCGAGAAGCTGGATGACGCCAGCCGAACCCGCGTCAGCCGCGAAGCTCAGGTCATGGGCCGGCTTGGCGACCACCCCAATATCATGACCATCCACGATATGGGGGACCATGAAGGACAGCCCTATATTGTTATCCCTGTCATGCCTGGTGGTGATGTCGAAAGCTTGATTGAGAAAGCCCCGGAGCACCGCCTGCCTATCGAGCAGGCAGTCGGTATTGCCAAGGCCGTGTGCCGGGGTTTGGAATTCGCCCACTCCAAAGGAATTATCCACCGCGATATAAAACCCAGCAATGTCTGGCTGAGTACCGACGGCACAACGAAGATAGGCGACTTTGGTCTGGCGGTCGCGGTTGACTTCTCGCGGTTGACACAGCCCGGCATGATGGTGGGTACGGTGACCTACATGCCTCCAGAGCAGGCTATGGGTGGTAAGGTAACCAATAAAGCCGACCTTTATTCATTGGGAGCAATGCTTTATGAGATGGTGACGGGCTGTCCGCCCTTTGTGGGGGACGATTCGATAGCCATCATTGGGCAGCATATCAATACGCCGCCAGTATCGCCAACCTGGCACCGGGCCGACCTGCCCCCGGCGCTGGAGACGCTCATTCTGCAGTTACTGGAGAAAGACCCTGAGAAACGGCCGGAATCAGCGGCGGTTGTCCTCCAGGCCCTGGAAGCAATCGAGGCAGGCAAGGTAAAGAAGGAACCGTCTAAGGAAGCATCGGTTGAGAATCCGCTGTACCGAAGGGTATTTGTCGGCCGCGAGCCAGAGTTAAAACAGCTTCAATCGGCTTTTGATGGCGCTATGTCGGGGCAGGGAGCCCTGAGGGTGGTGACGGGCGAGCCAGGCATCGGCAAGACCGCCCTGTGTGAGCAGCTAGCCACCTATGTCACCCTGCGCGGCGGCCGGACGTTGGTCGGCCACTGCTATGAAGCAGGCTCGCTGTCGCTGCCCTACCTGGCCTTTGTCGAGGCGTTGCGCTCCTATGTGCTCAGCCGCGAGGCCAAAGACCTGCGGGAAGAGCTGGGCAGCGGTGCCGCCGATGTGGCGCGCATCATCTCGGAGATAAGGGAGCGGCTCAAGATTAAACTCCGACCCCAGAAAGACCCCGAAGAGGAAAGATACCGGCTATTGCAGGCGGTCACCGGCTTCCTATCCAATGCCGCCAATGTCCAGCCGATGATGGTTGTCCTGGAAGACTTGCACGACGCTGATAAGGGCACCCTGGAGATGCTGACCCATGTCTCTCGTAATCTGACTGGTGCTAGACTACTGATGGTAGGTACGTACCGCGACGTGGAGGTGGACCGCAGCCATCCGTTATCGGCGGCACTGGCTGAATTAAGGCGTGTCTCTACATACGGCCGCGTACTCCTGCGCGGCTTGAATGCCGATGAGGTCCGGCGCATGCTGGAGAGCATTACCCGGGAAAGTGTCCCCTGGGGACTGGCCGAGGCGGTGCACCGCCAGACCGAAGGGAATCCCCTCTTCGTGCAGGAGGTGGTGCGCTACCTCGTCGAGGAGGGACTGATTGCCCGGAAAGAGGGACGCTGGCGTCTGACCAAGGATACCCCGCTAGAGATGAGCATCCCTGAAGGACTGCGGGATGTCATCGGCAAGCGCCTGTCCCTGCTCAGTTTAGAGTGTAATCAGCTCCTTGCCGTGGCTTCCGTTATCGGACGGGAGTTTGCCCTGGAGACTCTGAATGCCGTGGCTGGTATAAATGAAGATGTCTTTGTCAACGCCCTCAAGGAGGCTGTGCGACTGTCGGTACTGGAAGAGCATTCCCAGAGGGGCGTGGTACGCTATCGCTTCACGCACGCCTTCTTCCGGCAGACGCTCTATGAGGAGATGATTGCCCCGCAGCGTCTGAAGCTGCACCAGCAGGTAGCACGCTCCCTGGAAACTTTGTATGCCAAGCGCCTGGAGGAACACGCCACCGAATTGGCTGAGCATTTCTCCCATTCTACCGACCCGGCTGACCTGGCTAAAGCCGTGTCCTACAGCGAGATGGCGGCCAAAAGGGCTATGGACGTTTACGCCTATAGCGAGGCGGTAAGGCTGCTGGAGCAGGCGCTCAAGGTCCAGGAGGTGCTGGACCCGGAGGACAAGGCCCAGCGGTGTGACCTGCTCCTGGCTCTGGGCGATGCCTTACTCCTGGCCGGGGAGCACCGCCGGGTTCTTGACGCAGAGGCGCCGGCAGCGCTGTCGCTGGCTGAGGCTATCGCCGACGACAGGCGGGCGTCCCAGGCTTGCATGCTGGCTATGGCGGGTCTAGTAGCCTATGGAATGGCATTGATGGCTTCTCCCGAGGCGGCACAGTGGGCCGCTCGAGCCGACCGCTACGCCGAACCCAATACGGTGGACCGTGCCTGGGCGGATGCCATGCTGGGCTTTGTGAAGCGGTCCAGAGAAAATTCCTCATCAGAAGGGGTTGTTCTCATCAGCCGAGCCTTGGACCTGGCCCGTCGTCTGGGAGACCCCGACACGTACTGGTGGCTAGCCGCGTTATGGCTCCTCAGCGTAGAAGCGCCACAGCACGATGAGAAGCGGCTGCGCCTGGCGGAGGAGCTGGCGGAGCAGTCCCGGCATGGGGTGAGCTTATATATGATTCCTTGGTCACTATGGGGTATGGTGCAGACGTTTCTGGAATTTGGCCAGCGCCGCCGCGCTGAAGACATCATGGCTGAGATGCGGACGCTCGCTGAACGCAGCGGACAGCCGAACCTGCTTATCATGTCGATGTTGAATGATGCCATTATAGCCATCTGGGACGGGCGTCTGGAAGAGGCGGTGGCAATCCGCCGCCGCATGTTGGCTCGTGCTGAAGAGCTGGGCATGTTTGAATTTGCGGCTTATTGGGCAGGTTGGATATTACCTGCCCGGGTGTATCTCGGGGACGCTGGTCGAGTCCTGGAATCCGCGCTTCGGGGTGGGAGAGGCCTCCCCGAAAACGCGGGCGCTGTGTCGATGATTCTATTCTGCCTGGCGCACCTGGGCCGCTACACCGAGGTGGCGGAGATGTTGGAACGGATGGTCATGGCACGCCCCGGCATTGGCTCGGCCGAGGATGAGACGACGGTATGGTTAGATAGCGGATTGCTGGAAGCCGCAGTGCTGGCGGGACATCGCCAGGCAGCTGAGCTGCTCGTTCGACGACTGGCTGGCAGCAGCTGCGTCACGAGTGGACTGTGGCACACCACATGTACAGGTCGCCATCTGGGAACTGCAGCGGCATTTCTAGGCAGACCCGATGAAGCCCGCAAATACTATCAGGAAGCGATCAAGGTCTGTACCGAGATGAGGTTCCGGCCGGAGCTGGCGCTCACTCGCCTCCAGCTTGCCGAGCTACTTCTGGAGCACTACCCGAAAGAGCGCACTGAGGCACTGGAGCACCTTGACTTTGCCATCGCCGAATTCCGTGACATGAAGATGCAGCCATCCCTGGAGCGCGCGCTGAGGCATAAGGATATACTGAAGGCATAGCCTTTGTCTTAGGGTTGTCGGGTAACAAAAAGCCAAATTGTGCGACCTAACCCAGCCCCTCATGTAAACCAAGAAGCAACCAAAAGAGGGTGACTTTCAAACCCCGTTCGGAGGGACGCCCTTCGTGTAATCTTGCCAACTTTCCCTTTAAAATCTCGCAAAAACAAGGCGTTTCAACCCAGCTTGGTATTCCCTTTAATGTTTCCCTTTGCAACCAGCGAATGGCAAAACAAAGGAAAATTTGGTGCTAATACATTTCAGTCCTCTCTCGAGGACTAGTTCTCTATCAACATTTCGCCAGATTGTGTCAGGTAACCCAGCCTCTCCGGTAAATTAAGAGGCGGGAGCTGCTGAGATTGCCGCGCTTCCCCTTCATTGCATTCAGGGCTTTGGCCCACCGCAATGACAGGTGGGAAATGTGGAGTTAGCCCACCATTCTCTACATAAGAAGAGGAGCTTTAGTCATTAAAGCTCCTCTCCAATCTTCCTATTCAATTCTAACAT
>Ga0172366_10003296_pt1 | contig 12714 bp, 10 predicted proteins | sample LakKivSesite69cm_FD_114533 | JGI IMG/M metagenome (GOLD analysis project Ga0172366, IMG submission 114533) | Sediment microbial communities from Lake Kivu, Rwanda - Sediment site 69cm | ecosystem: Environmental > Aquatic > Freshwater > Lake > Sediment | place: Rwanda: Western Province, Lake... | reverse complement strand
TGGCGTGGTACCGCTCCGGTTGCTTCACGTCACCAGCACGGCTTCCGACCGCAAGGGCACCCTCACGCTGCTCCGCGCCATGGACGAGGAGGGCCTCTGCGACATGGTGGAACTCCGCATCAAGTGCGACCCCATGGTGGCCCCCAGGCTCCAGGACATCGTGTCCGACATGCCGGAGCGGTGCCGGCGGCGCATCTTCATCGACGCGGAGAGCTACCCCAACGACGGCAGGTACTACGCCTTCCTGAAGGGCTGGGACGCGGTCATCCAGCCGAGCCGGGCGGAGGGCTTCGGGCTGGTGCCCCTGGAGGCGGCCAGCATCGGGATCCCGTCGGTGCTCACCTGCAACACGGGACACGATGACTTCATCCTCGACATCTGGAGCCACATCATCCAGGAAGACCCTGACGACCAGGGGCACCCCGGTGGGGACGGATGCACGAGCATCGCCGGGGAGACTTTTATGGTGCGCCCCCTGTCGGCCAGGAGTATTGCCATCGCCGTCCGGGAACTTCGCGCAAACTTTGTGCGCGACATCCAGAAGGCCATTGACATCGCCCCGCAGGTCCGGGAAAGGTGGTCCTGGAACAAGGTGGTGAACACATGGTTGACAAGCAAAGTGGGTTTCGCGTCGAGGACATGATCGGCAAGGAGGTCCTCGTGGTGTCGGCGGCGCCCGTGCCCTGGTGCGGCACGGACGACAAGGGCGCCACGGTGGGGCTCCAGGCGAAGGGCCAGCCGATCATGCAGCAGATGTTCAACGCGAAGTTGATCGAGGTGGACCCGACGGGCTTCTATATCGTGGAGCACCTCGTGGACCTCGGTGACAAGGGCGCGTTCCTCAACCGGGTGATGATCCCGGTGTCGTCGGCCACCATCGCCTACGCGGAGAAGGTCGAGCAGGCGGCGCCGAGGCTGGTCCTGCTCGGTACGCCGGGCGGGATCGTCAAGCCATCGTAACTCGTAGGCGGTGTTCCCTTCGGGCGCCATGTCGTCTGCGCTCTCGGCGGACTCCACCTTGGCCAGGGGGAAGTAGAAGAACTCGCACTCCCCGTCGGCGTGGACCACGAACGCCGTGGACTGGTTGGCGGGGCTGCACATCATCCCCTCCTTGAGTTCGCCCAGGATCTGCGCCCGCAGGAACGGCGCCACACGCAGCACCTCCAGGACCAGCAGCGGGTCGCCGCTCAGGTAGCCGTCCTTGGCGTAGAGCCGGTCGCCGGAGCCCGGCTGGATGCCGAGGTGGGGGAGCCACTCGGCGGCCTCGACGTGGACGAAGGGGAGGCAGATGTCCATGGGGCCCATCAGCCGACCGGACGCCTCGGACGCCACCCGGGCCGCCCGCTTGGCGAGGCTGGCCACCTCCATGGAGTCCATGAGGAACGCCGCGATGGCGTCCCCGGACCGGTCCTTGGGGGAACCGCCCGACTTCTTTTCTTTCGACCGCTTCAACTTGCGAGCAAAGGACATCCGGCGAGCCTGCCACGCCGTTCTTGCCAAGGGAAGCGCGTCGTGGCAGTCAAGGTTCATGGCGGTACGGAAGCAACAGAAGAAGAAGGCGATCTCCCAGGAGTCCTGGAGCCCGGGGGAAGACGCGGACGTGCTGATGGACATCATGTCCAGGGTCACCAGTGGCCTGATGTGCCACGGGGACGTGGACCTGGACCCGAAGCCCCTGGCGGAACTCGCGTCCAAGATCAGCGCGCTGCTCCTCGAAGGGTACGACGGCCTCATGGAGGATGCCGACATGGAGGACGAGGCCAAGGACGCGGTCTTTGACCTCTACCTGTCCACCATCTCGGCCACGGTCCAGCACACCCCGGCGGAGGAGTTGGCCACCAGGGGTGGGCTGGCCGAACTGGTCAAGGTGTGCGTGAGGCACACGGGGCCGCTGTGGGAAGCCTACGCGGCCATCTCGGACGGCGACGAGGACGAGGAAGAAGAGGAGGACGACGATGGCTGAAAAGCGACACGTACACCTGACCCTGAAGACTGACGCTCAGGGTGAGTCGAGGATCAGCAAGCTCGCCGCCGTGCTCGACGATGGCAAGGGCAAGGCCAAGGGCGAGGGGATCCGTGAGTTCGTGCTCAGGGCGATCCTCGAAGAGTGCGAATCCCGAGGCATCCTCGCCGAGGAGACGAGGGACCAGAAGATCCAGCGCCTCCTCGAAGATGGCAACGAGGAGGAACTCGGAAGGTTCCTCGTCGAGGACCTCAAGGCCAAGGCCAAGAAGAAGTTAGCTGAAGATCACGGCGAGGAGCGTGGGGATGCTCAGCCGGATCTGCTGCACCAACATGACCTGGGGGGTCGCCAGGAGGTCGGCGGACATGATGTCCAGGGAGGTGTCGCGGTTGGGGGTGAGGCCGTTCTTCTGCATCTGGGCCTGGACCCGATAGAACGCCGTCAGGTCCTGGTATCGCCGCAGGATCCCGATGGCGAGGGAGTTGAACTCCGGCGTCTTCCTGGTGGTGGCGGCGAGCTTGGCCCTGGCTGGAGACAGGAGTCGGTCGAACACCCTCATCTCCTTGATCCTGTCTTTCTTGGGCAGAGCCTCGCTCAAGGCGAGCCGCTCGTCCTCGATCATGCCCAGGATGACCTTGGGCTCGTTGGTGTAGTCCATCCACCTCGGATCGTCTGGCTCGATGGGATCGACCACTTCGCTGAAGATGTCCTGCTCGGCGGCAGGGGCCTTCTTGATGGCAGGCTGAGGCGAGGGTGGTTGCACAGGCGACGGAGCGGACGGCTCCGTCCATGTCTTCGTGGGAGGCAGGGCACCGGAGACGACTCGTATCTTGAAGCCAGACGGCTTCTCAGCAGGCAGGGCCGCGACAGGCTCGGCCGGGGGCGCCTCTGAGGCCATGGTCTTGGCGAGTTCGCTCATCTTTCGGGCGATGGGGACCATCTTGGACAGTGCGAAGTCGTCCAGCCTGCTCATCAGCAACGGATCGTATGTTTTCGACTCATCCATCCCGGACAGTTGCATGTACTTGTCGATGGACAGAATCATCTTGTTCTCAAGGTCAAGAACGCGAGGGTCTGCTGCTTGCCATGGAGATATGGACCGGACAAGTTCCGCGTAGGCGGCCTGCAACTTTTCGTCGTAGTCTTTTATGTCCTGTGTAGTTTTGCCCTTGTCTGCCATGGGGACATCAGCGTCAACCAGGGGCTTGCTAGAGTCTTTTTGCGCGGACTCAAACTCTTCTTCAACCTGCCCTGCCAGTGACTTTGGCTTGAACTGGTCAAACTTGAGCGCGCCGGCCATCGTGAGGATGATGGCAGAAGAAGTGATAGTAGCGGCCAACTTCGACGTACCGGATGTGTAAATGTCCTTCAGGTCCACGTAGGACACTTTGCCAGGCTCAAAGGCCACCTTGCCAGCAATGTCACTCGAAGACTTCCTCGCGGAAGCCACGGACTTTTCAGTTGCTCCCTCGAAACCGGTGACGACAAGGAGCTTGTCGTACTTCTCCAGGGCCCTCTTCACGGTCTCCGCAGCCGAGTCCGTGAGCACGTCCCCCTTGAACAGGATGTCCGCGATGTCCTTCGCCATCTTCGCGGCCTCCGCCTCGATCATGGCGGCGGCCTTGCGCTTGTCGAGGGCGGTGTTGTTGATGTGCTTTCTCGCCAACTCCGTGAACTTGTCGAAGGCTTCCTGGAACCGTTGCAGGATCACCTTGCTGGAGGTCTCCATCATCATGACCTCGATGGCGTCCCGGACGGCGTCCTTGGACAGCGCGGTACCGGCCTCGCGCAGGCGCTCCTTGGCCTCGGCTGGGGAAGGCAGGATCCACGACCAGTAGAGGCCCCAGATCAGGTTGATCTTGTCCACCTTGGTCACGCCCCGGAACTCGAACAGGGACTTGTTGACCTTGTAGATTTCCCACATGTGACGCAGGCATCGACGCACCCCGAGGAGCAGGTCCACCTGATTCAGCCGGTTGAACGCCTTGGCCTTGGCGGTGAGGTCGCCGGGGATCTCGATGGTCTTGGCGCTCGACCCGGCGAATGGCTCGATGAGCGCCCAGAACTGCTCCATGTCGGCGGCCTGCTCCGTGAAGGCGATGGTGGAGGTGATCTTTGCCCCGACCGTCCGGAGCCACTGCTTGAGCCTGGCCAACTCCTGGGGGTCCAGCCCCTTGTCGCCCCCGATGGGGTCCTCGGAGTCGATCCAGTCCGGCAGCTTGTAGACCGACAGGAACGAGGCCACGTCCCCCTGCTGGTAGTCGGAGGCGTCGTTGAGCACGTTGGCCAGGCGCGTCTCGACGAGGAGGCGCCGGTTCTGGGCATCGGCGATGCGGAAGTTGTTGCCCATCAGGCCGTAGAGGCGGACTCCCTCGCGCACGAGGAAGGACACCAGCATGTCCGGCTCCGGCTCACGGAACACCTTGGCCCGGGTGCGGTTGAACGCCTGGCTGGTGGTCTCCCCGATCTTAGGCAGGATGTCGTGGCTGCCGATCCAGGACACCGTGTCCCCCATCTCCTTCTGCACGCGACGGGACATGGAGAACAGGATGCAGAGCCAGCGCACCATCGCCTTGGCCTGGTCCGGCTCGTTGACGCGGAGCCCGCCGCCCTTGCCGTCGTCGTTGATGTACGCGAGTGTCTCCGTGAACCGGTCGACCAGCGCCTGGTTGCTCAGGTTCAGGATGGGGAGGTAGATCATGCGCTCGGGGAAGACCTTGATCTCGGGCTTCTTGCGAGCCTTCTTGGGCGCCTCTGGCTCGGCGTTGGGCGTGAGTTGCCTGGGGATCGGCCTGATGCCTGCCATCTCGTTGTCGAAGTTCACGATGACGGGAGCGTTGGTGCCTTCCCCTGGGCTCTCCGTCGCCCTGTTCGCGTAGTAGACGTAGGGCAGGTACGTCCGCATCGACATGACGATGCTGAGCTTCTCGTGCTTCGGACTCGTGGTGAGGCCGTAGAGGCTCACCACCTGGGGGCCAAACATGTACCCCGAGGACAGGGTGGCCTCGATCTGCTCCTTGCTCATGAACACCACGGGCGTCCACTCGGCGTTGCGCTGCCACGCGCTCGCGCTCAGGAACCACTGCCCAGGGGGCACCGAGTCGAGGGCGGCGTCCACCATCCCCTTGACGGTCGACTCCCGCCCCTTGGCCTTCTTGACGCCCTTGGGCAGAGCCAGGGGCCTGGGACCGCGTCCCTTCGGCGCGGCGGATTCTTGTGGCGCCACGACCGATATGCCGGTGCCAATATCTTGGGGCACGACCTCCGGTCCCTGCTGGATGACGTGCTCCTCCTTGGCCTCGTGGGCAAGGTTCCTGGCCTCGGCGGCGCTCTCGGAGGCGAGTACGAGGGCGGCCGGCTTGTAGCTCTCCCGGATGACCTCGGCGAGGTCGCGCTGGATCTGGCGGGTCCTGATGTCGATGGGCTCGATGGCCTCGCGGCGGCGCTTCTCCCACGCTTCCTGCTGCTCCCGGATCGCCTTCTGCGCCTCCGTCTCCACCGGCTCCGGCTGGACCACAGGCTCCGGGGAGGGGGCCACTTCCGCCGGGGCTTCCGGCACGACCGGATGCTCCACGACCGGCGGCATCTCGGCGGCGCCAGCGGGCGCCTTGGCGAGCTGGAGCCCCTGCTCCACCTTGGTGAAGATGTCCGTCAGGCGCCGGCTCACCTTCAGGACGGCGGCGGCCTGGAGGGACACCATGTCCCGGTAGATGTCGGTCGTGGTCGCCGACCGGTGGCCTGCAATGGCCTGGCCGAGCGCGCTCCCCTCCCCGATGCCTTCCGCCATGGTGACCGACAGGTGGCGGAGGGAGTGAGGGTGGTACTTGAGCTTCCGCTCCTCCTTTCCACCGACGAGGAGCTGCATCCGGTGGAGCAGGTTGCGCCCGTCCATCGGCACCTGGGACAGGTCCCCCCAGGGCAGGTTGATCCCATCCTCCCTGGACTTGTGCATGGCCTTGTTGACGGCGTTGCCCCACCGTCCCAGCGCCGGCACCAGCGGCCCCTGGTTGGCGTTCATGAGCACGGCCTGGAACGACTTGCGGAACGTCTCCCTCCGGGCGATGGCCATGGCAGCCGACTTCTCAGCGTCGTCGCCCTGCTGCTTGGCAGCAGCCTGGATGCTGGCGACCACCTCGGCGTGCTCGTCGACGTACTGCCGCATCATCCCGAACATGTGGGCCCGCAGGTCCAGGATCTTCCGGGGCACGAACACCTCCTCGTCCTGCCGCTTGCCCTTGCGACGGATGCCGCCGAGGATCATCAACTCGCGCCCTGGGTCCAGCGCGAGCAGGCCGGCGGGCTCTCGGAGGTTCTGGACGCGCGCCATCAGCCCCTCGGATCGGCGCAGGCCGGTGGACACGAAGAAGAACACCGCAAGCTCGTCACGGACCGCCAGGATGCTGCTGACCGTCATGAACTTCCCGGCGCTGTCCATGCGCTCGGAGCCGAGCTTGCGGATCACGTTGGTCAGGTCCTCGACGGACATCTTCCGCTGGGCCTTGCGGATCGCATCCTCGCCCGTGCCAGCCTTCACCGTGGAGCCCGCCTCGACCCAGGGGTTGATGGGCTCAAGCGCCGCCGGCCGGCGGCTCATGCCGAGTTTCTTGTCGGTCAGCAGGTGGCTCCAGAAGCTCGACAGCGCCCGAACGCGCTGGATCTGGGTGGCGGCGCGATTGGCCGACTCAACCCGGGCGGGGAGCAGGCCGTAGAGCGGGTGCATCTCCTGCTCCTTCAGCGGGGTGGCGGCGACGATCTGGGCCGGGTCCACCGGCACGCGGCGGACGAGGCGCTTCCGGGCCAGCGCCGAGATGGCCATGTCGAAGGCGTCGTAGCCCTTGCTCGGCGCCGCGCGGAACCCCACGGGCACCCGGTACTCGGACACGATGTCCATCAGCCCCTCGGCCTTGAGGCCGTCGCGCACCTTGTTGGAGTCGGTCTTGGCGCCGCCATTCCGGGCGAAGAAGTCCTGGAGCCACTCGAAGACGACCCGCTCGGCCCTGTCCCGGACGACGGTCTCGGGGTGGATGGCCGGCCGGGTGAGGTGCTCCACGAAGCCGTCGATGTCCGACTGGCGGAGCTGGTGGGGGGCCACGAGCTTCAGCGTGTCGCCGCCGCTGGAGCGGGACCGGCTCACGAAGTCGAAGAACTGCACCAGCGTGCCGGCGTAGGACCGGCGCGTGTTGCGCGACTTGTTGGGGAGCCAGGTGAGAAGCGCGTTGGCATAGAACTCGTAGGCCACGCCCTGCTCCTGCGGCAGCAGCGTGTCAGCCCAGATCCTCGCCACGGCGCGGGCGGCCTTCTCGACGGAGGACGGGTCCTTGGCCGGGTCCTCCAGGGACCTCCGCAGGTCGGCCAGCGGAAGGACCTGCTTGTCAGTGGCGCGGACCGAAGGATAGAGCGGGTTTTTCCTCACGCAGGCAGGTTATCACGCCGCCTTCATCTTCTCCAAAAGAGCATCCAGGGCGGCGTGCTCCTTCTTGGTGAGGTGAGCGTCTTGAACCAGGGACATCGTGTTCTCGAACGCCTCCGAGAGGGTAGCCCCCTGACCGCAGATGTCGTGGCCGATGTACATCTCGTACTCGATCTTCCCATCTTTCTGCCTGACATAAACGCAGACGTGTTTGCAGAAAACTGCACGGGCAAGGTCTTCGAGGGCTTCAACGTTGTACTTCATGGCATGGTTCACATGCCAGGGACACGACATGATGTCCAGAGAATCAGCCAGTGGCGCGCATCCACAGGCGCAGGAACCTGCGGGCCTCGGACATGCACCGGGGCCGGCGGATCCTGTGAGCCATCCGGACATGATGGCTCCCTCGGCTACAGGTTGAAGATTTCCTTGTTCATCTCGTCGATCCGGCTCACGATCTTCCTGCCGTATTCGGTGGCCATGTAGAACTTCCTACGGGGCCCGTTGGGGTTCGCTGTCTCCTCGAACTCAGAGGTGACCAGACCCTTTTCTTCTATGCCCCGAAGTTGGCCTCCGACCCCGCCGGGCTTCAACTTGACCTTCGAGACTGACACGATCTCACCCGCGTAGAGACGACCTCGACCGATGAGTACCCTGAGAATGAACTCTTCCTTGGACGTTGGCATCTTGATCTTCATGACTTATCCTTGCAGTGGTAGCAGCCCCGGGTCTTCGGCTGCACGTCGTAGTACATCGAGCGAACGCTGACGTTCACGTAAACGGTGTGTCCGCAACTAAGTTTGAGGATCCACGTCATCACGAGTCGATCCTTGCCGAAGTGTCGGACGACGACGGTCTTGCGCTCGGCGGAGACCACCTCCTTGTCGTCCTTGTAAGGCCGAGCCTCACCGGACCCATATTCCGGCCTCCGGGACCGAGCGAGCCACGCCGCCTTCTCCAGGTTGATGGGCTTGGACATAACTTATCCTCCACCTTCACGGCGTACCGCCCATTCCCGTAGGCGAACGCCCGCACGATGGTGCCGTCGTGGAGCATGATCCTCGCAACATTGGTTGCCCAGCGCAGATCGGCCCCGGCGGTGCTGCGGTCGTAGCCGATGGTCTGGCCCATGAGCTTGGGCGTGACAGACGGGTAGGTCAAGGCAGCCAGCAGCATCCTGGACTTCTTCGAGTACCGGAGCGTAGCCGGCGTCGTCGATGCGATGCGTGCCTTCTCCACGCACGATGGGCACAGCTTGCTCTTGACGAGGAGCCGGCCGCAGCCACCGCATGACTTGAGCTTCAAGCCGACCTGGCGGTCGTCGAGGTAGTCCTCGTCGATCACGCTGCCTCCTGCATCTTCAGGATCTCCTGGTACGCCCCGAAGGCCGAGACCAGCGCGGTAGCGAAGTCGGGCAACTTCATCTTGATCCGCTTGGGGTCGTGGCTCGGACGCTGGGTCGGGTCCACGAGGTGGAACGTCATCGTCTTGTCCTTCTCCACGGTCATGTGCCCGAGGTACGTCCCGGTCTTGGCCGTGATCTTCTCCTTGCCCTTGCCGAAGAAGAAGTGGCCCGGCTTGATCTGCCAGATGGTGGCCACGATTTCGTTCTCCATGTTGAGCACGACCAGTTCCGGCTTGCGCTTGTAGAACTCAGCGGCGCAGCGGTACTGGAACCCGTTGAGGTTGGGGAACTCCATGCGCTCGATGTCGGTGTTCCCGGAACTCTTCTTGCCCATGTTGTCTTCTCCTTCAGCGGACATGATGTCCGCGGCGCCACGGGGACGGCTCGAACGTCCCTGCCTGCCTGTGTGGCTGTCAGCCCTCTTCGGGGGTGATCCCGAAGCCGATGCCCTCCATGAACTCCTCGAAGCTCTTGCGGGCCTTGTCGCCGCCGCCGCCCAGGAAGTTCATGGCGAGCTTCACCGCCTCGGCCATGTCGGCGTCGGTGTGCCGGACCTTGCCGTCGTCGAAGTGGTGCCTGGTGATGCCGCGGTAGATCGACTCCACCTTGGCCCAGGGGAGCGACCGGCGCTTCTTCTTGGGGCGACCGGCGGCGGGGGCAGGCTCCTCCTTGCCGCCCTTGCTGGGCTTGGTCGCCTCCTCGCGGTCCTTGTCCATCTGGTCAAGGGCCTGGAGGTACTCGGCGATCTCCTTGCCCTGGTCGTCGGTGGGGAACTTGGCGAAGTCGAGGGCCTGCACCAGGGTGATCTTGTTCTCCTTGAGCGCCTCCTTCAGTTCGTCGCTGGCGCCGAGGAGCTTCTTGGCGCGCTGAACCGTCTTGGTGCTCACCTTGAACATGGTGGCCACGTCGGTGACGCTGTAGCCGTAGCCGAGGAGTTCCACCATGCCCTCGGCCTTGCCGAGCGGGTCGCGCTCCAGGCGCTCCTCGTTGTACATGTGCTTCAACTCCGCCGCCATGGCATCGCTGGTGCAGATGTCGACCTCGACCAGGATCTTCTTCTTGGGGAGCCCGGCCTTCTCCAGCCGGCTGTTGATCTCCCGGGCGGACCGCACGCGGGTGCGACCGTCGATGACCTGGAGCACGTCGTCCTCGCCCGGCTTGCGCCTGACCTTGGGCTTGACGCGCATCCCCTTGGTCTCGATGGAGTTCATCACCTGGATGTTGAGAGGCTCGATCTGCCTCCGGTCGAACAGGGGCCCGTCGGAGGCAAGCTCCAGGTCCTCGGGCCACACCGCGAGGACCTCGGGCTCCTCGGACAGGTGGGTCATCAGGTTCAGGCTGCTGACCGGCTTGGACTTGCCGTTGCTGGCGCGGGCCTTCTTGGGGGTGGGGGCTGCGTCCTCGGCGATGGTCTCTTGGTTTTCGCTCATGATCTTCTCCTTGTGTCGCATGTACTCGGTGACGCCGGATTCCACAACAACGAAGATGCCCTCGTCCTTGTGGACCCCCGGCCTCACCATGCCAAGGCCGCGCTTCGCCAGGGCGTAGGCGGTCTTGTGGCTGATGGTCTTGCTGGCGGCGTGGCCTCCACGAAAGAACGTCCGGGAGAAGGGCACGGCCCTCTCCGGCTCATTCATGGCGGCCTTGATCGCCGATGCTTGCTGGTAGGTGAGCACGTCGCCTCCTCGTCGGACATGATGTCCCGTCGGGAGACGTTCGCTCGTGTCGATGGTAAAGTCAAGCGACTTCGACGCGCCACCTCGACAAGCCAGTCGGCGAAGTCGGGCGGCGTCAGGTGTCGCTGCGACTTGGGCAACTCGGGGTAAACCCTCTTCTCCCTCTTCACGCCCATGGAGTGGGTCGGAGTCCCCGGGTGCGGCATGGGCGGCAGGTCAGATGGGTGAACTCCAACTATGTAGACCCATGTGGGCTTCCTGCACTTGTGGCCCCAGTCGCACTGATTCACGGAGATGGTGTACCCGCCCCACTTGTCGACGCCATTTCCCGGGGGAGGCATTTCCATGAACTTCCAGAGGCTTGACCCCTGGGGATGTTCAAGCACGCCTCCAAACGCCCGGACTTGCTGGACGGCGATGGGGCCGCAACTCTTGTCACCGTCCCGGACACTGGTCTCCTTGTGACCGTGCATGGCGGCGAGCCTGCCCCATGGCGCGCAGGAAGGATGGGCCACGATGGGGTAGGGTCCATCGTATCCCCTCGCGTCGTAGGGCAGCCCCACGGGAGCGACGCCCTCCATCTTCGCGTAGGGGCCTCGCTTCATGTCGACGTAGAGAGCTGCTACTTTTCTCATCGGAGCCTCCAGGTTAGCAGCAGATACCCTCGTACACCAGCGCCCACAGCCGCTCGATCTCGGCGACGTGGGCCTTGTCTCCGTCGGGGCCCTTGCGGTGGGCCACCTCGTGGAGCAGCGTGCCGAGCGCCCTGGACCGGCTGGCCAACTGGGACCGGGCCAAGATCGCCTTGCCGTTCTGGTGCAGGCCCAGGAGCCTGGCGTCCCGGAAGGTCACCACCTCCACGTCCTTGAGCGAGAGGTCGAGCTTCGGGTCGGCCATCGCCAGGGTCTCGACGGCGCTCTCCAGGTAGTCGCGCTCGTCCTTGGTCAGGTCGGCGAGCTGGATGTGCTCCAGCACCTCGTTGCCCAGGGCCTCGCGCACCTTGTTGATGTCGCCGTACTTGCGCTTCAGCACGTTGAGCAGGCTGTCGCCCACCATGATGCCGCGCTTGCCGAGGTGCTCCAGGTCGGCGGCCTGCTCCATGTTGGCCACCGGGAACGCTTCGGGGCCGTGCAGCTCCTCGAACTCGGCGGACATGCTGTCCACCAGGGACGGGTCGGGCGTGTCCCACTCCGAGAACTTCGCCTCGGCCTGACCGGTGCGGACCATCTCGTACATGGTCTTGCGGTCGATGCCCTCCTTGTGGGCCAGGGCTTCCTCCAGGATGGGCCTCGCCTGGTCACGGATCTGCCAGGACGAGAGCACCCGCCGGTCCCGGTCCAGGTCGGCGTGGTTGAAGTCGTAGCCGTAGGCCAGGTCGGGGACGTAGCAGACGTGGATGCCCTTGACGAACACCTGGCCCTTGTACCGCTCGCCCAGGAGCAGCTTGCCCCTGGCCGTGTTCACCACCTCCTTGCGGGGCGGAGGCTCGACGAACAGGTACTTCCACTTGTGCTCCTCCCACACCTCGGAGGGGAACCCGATCTCGACCTGGAAGCGGTTGAGATCCTTGTTGCCGTCCCGGATGTGGATGACCAGCACGTCACGCTGGAACTGGTCGTCGAACTCGATCCTGGGCTCCCACACCTCGGGGCCGTTGCGGATCGTCATGGGGATGCGGCCCCTGGCGCAGACCAGCATGGCCAACTTCAGGCCCTCGCCGAACTTGCCGGCGGTGTCGGTGCGCCCCTCCTTGCCGGTCTCCCCGAGCAGGAAGACCGAGTGCTTGAGGGTGACACCCTGGCTGGTCACGACGAGCTTGTCCTTCTTGTGCTCGAAGGACATGGTGTGGCCGTCGAGGTGCGCGTCCCTGGCGTTCTGCACGATCTCACGGATGGCCTCCGGGAGCCTCCACTCGGGAAGGTACCGCACAGACAACGTCATCTTCACCTTCATGTTGCTTTCTCCTTCAGCGGACATGATGTCCGCAGACCCCACGGCGCCATGCCAAGGCGCCCCTGCTCAGGCAGAGGTGAGGTGACCGGTCTCGGTCCTGCGCCATCCCGCAGGAACATCACCAGTCGGGTAGTAGGCGCCGTAGAGGTCGGCGCCGTAGAGGTTGGCGCCGCGGAGGTTGGCGTCCTGGAGGTTGGCGCCGCTGAGGTCGGCGTCGCGGAGGTTGGCGTCGCTGAGGTTGGCGCCGTAGAGGTTGGCGCCGCGGAGGCAGGCGCCGTAGAGGTCGGCGCCGTAGAGGTTGGCGCCG
>Ga0172366_10003292_pt1 | contig 12728 bp, 12 predicted proteins | sample LakKivSesite69cm_FD_114533 | JGI IMG/M metagenome (GOLD analysis project Ga0172366, IMG submission 114533) | Sediment microbial communities from Lake Kivu, Rwanda - Sediment site 69cm | ecosystem: Environmental > Aquatic > Freshwater > Lake > Sediment | place: Rwanda: Western Province, Lake... | reverse complement strand
TCGTCCCTATCCTTCACCCCAAATTTCCAGAAAAATTAAATCATCTTCTTAAACCATATTGTGTCCCTCAACATCGTCTCGTAAAAACAGGTTGGGGACACATCTCTCTCGTCCGTGCGACTCTCGTCCTATTTGAAGAAGCATTGAAACTTCAACCACCCGTCGATTATCTAATTCTTATGTCCGAAACACACATCCCTCTCTGGTCTTGGAGCGAATTATGGGTAAAAATTAAAAAAGAATACGAACAAAATAAAGGACGTATGAACGTTCATCGGGGATCCCAAGATCGTTGGCATAGTCTTCGAAGACCCCACTTTATCCCTATGAACTTCTTCTGGAAACACTCACAATGGATATCTATGACTCGACAAATGGCTTCCTTTTTTACTGACCCAACACATAATTACCTCAATCAATACGACCGTGTTATCGCTCCTGACGAACACTATTTCGCCAATGTTCTCGTTCGGGAAAGATTTCCCATCGCTCATCACTTTTTTGAAACGCAAACTTGTTATGTAAAGTTTATTCCCGGAAATAATCACCCGCTTACGTTCAGTTCTATCAGTCCTCAAAGCATTCAAATGATTAAATCACATAACTTCTGGTTTATTCGCAAAGTTATCCCCAAAACACAACTCCCCCAATCTTTTATAAATTATATCCTTCAATCTACCTCTACCATTCCATCTCCTCTCAAATCATCAATTACTCAAATCACCCCAGATGAACCTCAATCAATCATCCTAGATGAACCCGAATCAATCAACCCAGATGAACCCGCACTAATCACCCCAGATGAACCCGCACTAATCACCCCAGATGAACCCGCACTAATCACCCCAGATGAACCCGCACTAATCACCCCAGATGAAACGGAATCAATTACCCCAGATGAATCCGCACTAATCACCCCAGATGAAACGGAATCAATTACCACAGATGAAACGAAATCAATTACCCCAAACGAACCCGCATTAATTACCCCAGATGAAATGGAATCAATTACTTTTGAAAATGATAAACAAGAAAACGATTTATCTACTTTCCAAGAAGATGAATCGCCAAAATTACGAGAACAATTATCCCTCCAAGAACTTCAACAAGAGAATATGTTATTGATTAAAAAAACGGTTAAGACTAACCTACTTGATAAAGATATGAAACCTCCTACTTCAATTCAAAATAATTCAATGAAATTACCCCGAACGATGAGACAACATTTCATTATCTACCATTAGAGTTTTCCCACCAATTTCTAACTTCATTTGTATATGTTGAAGAATTTGTATTTGTGCTACTGCCAAAATTTAAAATAATGTTTCCGGAATAAGTTCCATTTGAAACATTGCGAATTGTTTGCCACCAGTTATCATTATTTGATGACATTTTATTTATTTATAAATCATAACCATCTAAAATACTAAACTCTTCAATTTTTTTCAAACTGACAAAAAGATGCTTCCGTATATCCCAGTTTAAAGACATTCAAATCATAATAGAGTAGAGTTTCTCTCAAAAACCGATGACTACAAATATTGACATTAATATCGACAACCTACGTCAAACGGCGCAAATTCAGCGCACCCAATCACAGGGACGTCGTTTGGTGGATTACATTTGGGCGAGAGATGAGTTATTTACGAAAATTATTCAAAATGCGAAGGAAAAGATGAATGCTGCGGCAGAGGCGGGACATTTTCGTGCGATTTTGATGTCTGGACGTCGTCAGGAAGATGGTCTTTATCCGTCGGATATGTTTTATGGAGTGAATGAGGATGAGGGACGTAAGGGTATTCCTTTTCCAAGTGTGTGGAATCCGACGGGTATTCCAGAGGAGCAGACATTATTGGCGAAGTTGCGTCGTAGTTTCCACGTAGATAAGAATCAAAATCTGCGTTTTTATGTGAAACGAGATTTACGTAATGCTCTTCATTTTCATGTATTTGTGGATTGGAGCCCACGTTTTCGAGTCCCGGTGCGAGTGAATGATGTATCACAACCAGTTGAGAAGACAGTGCCAGTGGAACGTGAGGGAGGATATATTCAGCCACGAAGCCGAGCCATTCGTAATCCCGTGCAGATTGATGATGATGGTTTTATGATGGCAGTAAATCGTCGAGCCCGTAAGGGTGCTGAGTAATTTCTGGGAAGATAGTAGATATGGGTAAGAAAAAACGAAATACGGGTTTATGGTTAATCGAGCAACAGCGTGGAGGTGATATTCGTCCAACTTATGATGCGGGTGGTTCAAGTTGGGGGAGTTTTGGATCTAATATTCGTGGTTTAATTACTTATATACCGGCGGCGATAGAGACAGGTATTTTAACAATTTATTCGACAATTAAACTTCCGGGTGAGATTGCTGGCACTTTAACCAGTGATAATCCACCAAATCCTAATGAAGTCTCGTTAAGAGGTATTTAATTTTGTTCGTTTTGATAACGAACAAAAGGTTTATTTGGTTTCAATAAGAGCAAGAGCGCAGATAAGATAGTAAAGTTCGGTTTCGATATAAAGTTCGTCAAGAATATTTCGTGCTATGAATGAAATTTGACCTAATTCTTGCGAGGACATTGGTTTCAAATCGACTAAGGTTTGTCGAATAGATTTCAGTTCTTGAATATTTGATTGATAAGATTGTGCGATTCGATTAGCAAAGTTCCAATAACGGTTATCTTTCTTGATTTCTTGGAGAATGGAGATGGGAGTGGGTATTCCATTTAAGGATTTACATTCTTGGGAAGAGCGGGCTTGTAAAAGAGAGGCTATATTTTGAAGACGAGGATTTGTTTGAGGGGAGAGACATAATGAACCATTTAAGAGTTGATTGAGCCTTTCTTGAACGAGACCATTTCCTGATTCATCTATGATTTTATTAATCGAACCAATAATATTTCCTCGAACAATAATTTGACGAATGATATCTGATAATACTTCTTGGTCGGTAAAACTGACTTCTTCACGACTTTGATTTAATTCATTCATTTTATCTTGAATCCTTTCTTTCAAAAAACGAAGATTGGAATTATTTCGACTACGCTTTGGAACTTCAAAGATACCGGCTTCTTTTGCATCCAACGTGAAATCAGGAGATAAATGTGAATAATCACGATTACCAGAACCATGTAAAACACGATGAACGCCTAAAAGAGTCGATTCATCCAAAGAAGAAATATCTTTTGAAAGCGTATTCGCTAACTTATGTGAAAAAGATGGTTCAAGAAAATCAGAGGAGAACCGATGATATAATTCATGAGAAAAACCTTTGAGGTCTGATACCGCTTTTTTAATATTTTGTGATGTAATGTTATCTTGATGATGTAATCCAGGGGAATATTTTGAACCAACCGACACCATTTTGATTCGGTTTCTTTTAATCAGGGAGTGTTCCCTACTTCTTATTTAGATTAAAAAAATGCTGACGACCCCATTCCAAAATTAAACTCTCAAAATGACACTCCCTCTGAAATGAACCTCCCCGAAAGTTTCTCATCATCTCTACCGTCTCTAACGGCTCCCAACCAAACCGTTTCGTCCATAAACAACATAATACCGCTGGGCTTCTCTGCCACCCCTGAACGCAATGGATTAGTGTCGGTATGTTCTTGCGTAAAGAATCCTCCAATTTACCAACCGCATCCTCTAAATAAAACCACATCACATTCTGTATTCGCCCCCATTCCTCCCTATCTCGATGATCTTCCATTGGATAATGTATCCATTCAATATCTCCCAATAATGATAAATCTTCTCTACCTATCTCCTTCGCACACGTAATAATTCGACGAATTCCCTTCTCTCGCAACCACTCTACATTTCGAGCATCCTCCGCATTCCCTAACCATTGACCCGGATACCAACAAACCGGATTCTCCTGCATACCTTTTTCCAAGTTTTTTTTATTGGGCGAACCACCACCAAGTTCCCAATAATAACGGAACTACTAACATAAATTGTAATCCCCATTTCAACTGATCCAATTCCTCTTTCACATTTACATCTGCGCTTTGCGGTCTATTTGGATTACGATTACTAAATGCCAATTGTGTTCGTATTAAACGGATTAATTGCTCCTGATTAAATGAAACTTGATTAAGTGTTCCTTGCGGTAAGCCAATGAACTCATACCATTGAGTGCCTCCCCAAAATGTAATCCCCTGTGCTGCCAATAAACCAATTAATGTCCCCCATATCGCCCAATTGATAAATAATACTGTTCCTTCCTCTGAACGTTGCGCTACACTAATTAATAAAAGTGTCCCTAATAACATCCACCACCAAGGGAAAATATACGGCATACCACTCTGACGGGTCATCACCCAACCCACATAAATTAAAACAAACATTCCAATACTTAACCAATAGGGCGTCTTTTCATCAACACTTCGCAATAATAATATAAAGTAAAACATACCAATTAATAAAATTAAACCTATCACAATATTCGATGAACCAAATAATATACCACCAACATCCTCCTTCCCTAATAACTCAAAGATAGCACCGGCACGTTGCCCGTAGCCAGTGATACCACCCGCAAAAATACCAATGAAAAACGCAACCCAAGAACTCATAGACGGTTGCGTCATCATTAATGTAGCACAAAAGAATACTGCTAAACCACCAACCGTCCATAACTCAACAACTTCATCACTGGAAGTTCGATATTGCTCGATAGGTATCTCTTCATTATTTTTCTGTGCGACTCGAAATAGTAGCCTTATGATATAATATGATAAGATAGAACCTAAAACAACTAATAAACATTCATTTGAAATTGGTGTATTATTTACGTCAATCATTCCTATTTGTTAGACAGAAAAATTGATTTATGATTTCAAAATGAAATGCCTAATAATCAACCATGAGTCGCAATTACCTTGAAAACGGACCGTGGTGGCAAGCCGAAACTCCCTCCTCTCACAACTCTATTCCTGATTTCTCTCATTATTTAGAACAATTACAAGATAGAATTTCAAATACAAGAGAAGAATCAAAAGAACATCAATGCCCGAAATGTAAAGAAATGGAATTTAGTGCGGATCCGGAAACAGGATTTATTAGTTGCTACAATTGCGGTTGGATGGGCGAACAATGGATTGATTCCGGACAAGAGTGGCGTGTTTATTCATCCGACGACCACCATCGGGCAGGATATGACCCTGGACGTGTTGGAAGTTTTATTCACGAAGATTTTCGAAAATCCTCTCTTTCTACTTGTATTAAAGGCACAAATGGTAATGCCAGTATTCGACGTATTCAACAATATCAATCAATGGACCAAAAAGAAAGACGTCTCTATCAATCTTATCGGCTTTTGAAAGATGCTACTCCATCAGGAGGTCAAGTCAATCAACAAACTTGCGAAAAAGCAAAAAATATTTTTAAATCTGTGAATGAATCCAAACAAAGACCCAGTAATCGACGAACCAGTATGGCGGCAGCAGTCTATCTCGCCAGTCGTGAAGATTCTCAGGATAGAGTCGCATTAGAAGATATTTCTAATATGTTTGCAGTCCAACGGAAAAAGATTCATAAAGTATATAAAAATTCTCGGGAAGTATTATTCCAGAAAAATGCAGAAACAGCAAAGAAATGGGCGCCATCTGACGCCAAAGATGAAATTGATAGAATCATTAAATGGGTTGGACCCTGTGATTCTTCCTGGATTGAAAGTGCCAAAGAATTAGCATCTATTGCCAAAGATAACGGATTCGGTCTTTGTACCATTCCAGCAAGTCTGGCATTAGGGTGTTTGTGGTGGGTTTATCAAGAAATGAAAGAAGAAATTACAATGGAGGAATTAGCAAAATCAGTCAATTGTTCTCCCGGAACTGTGTCTCGATCTTATCAAGCCCTTGCCGTGAATAAAGTCTTCATTGACTCATTACGTAAAATTTTTCCCATTCAAGTCGAAAAAAATCCACAAAAATCTCACATCAAATATACCGATGACGTTATTTTAAGTGGATTCAATTCCCATTGACGGTGCTAATAATCTACATAACGCTGTTGAAGCCCAAAACCAAGTTGTCACTGCTAATGCGAGTGAGAACACCTGTGTTGTCGTCCATCCATCACGCATACCCAAAAATATAAATCCTACTATAATTGTCATAATGCTGATACCAGCAATAATATCAAATGTTTGCGGTGCTAATAACATATCTACCCTCCTCATCGATAAAAATATTATGGGTCAATAGGACTATAATCTAACCCACCACGACGTGTCGCCTGTGTAAATGGCATAATACACGATAATCTCCATAAAGTCAGCCAAACAGCATATCCTAATGTCATCACTCCAACAAAAGCAGCCCATTTATCAACATCTTCCTGTTCGATAAATGTTCTCGCCCATAAACCAATAAAAATCGCCCATAAAGGAACACTCATCGACCAAAATAAAGCATCACTTCCCGTTATCCACGGACACGCCTCCAAACTTCCATAAGATTCACTTTGCGTTTTCGATGCCTCCAATAACCAAATAAGCCAAGTTAAAGTTCCGGCAAACCAAATTGTAGTGTATCCCGAATCATTTGAATATCCAAAGAAACTAAAAATAAACCAAACAATCGTGACAATTATTGTTAGATATTGATTGATACTATGAATTACTTTCCCCAAAATAAATAATACAACTACAAATACCAGAAAAACCAAATTAACCGGTTGCTTCACAACTTCTAAAATATTCATTACCTAACTTCTAACTATATTTTTTCTTGTTGATCTTTTAATACGTGGGAAGACACTGCCGAATATTGACCGACTCGACGCTGGAATTGAACCCAACCCATCACAATCATAAATCCAATCGCTATAATCATACCCATTACAAATGCTTTTTGTTTCGATATAACATCAAAAACAGGCAATGTAATTTCTGTTGAACTAAAATAAACTAACCATAAAAATACAATCGCAACAATCCAAGCCCCTCCAAAGAACCACTCCACTGTATCACTATTCATATCTATGTCTCTATTAGATTAAAATGTATTCTAATTCAAGTGGCGCAGTTATACCCTTGCCCGATAGTCCATCACCTCTCTCTTGGAATCCTACCTGGTTTCCTATAAGTAAAAAACCTCCTCAAACTGTTGAACCCAGTAGTTTTCTTGTTCGAGATAAACCAGATTGTCTATCTATCGCCCAGCAAATCCCCAAAGAAAATCTTGTAGGAATATTCACATTTTTTGAAAAACCAAATAAATATTATTGCCGTATTTATCGAACAAACGCACAAAATCAACATGCGTGGAATCAATGGAAAAATCAACCTGCCACAAATGATAATATGAATGGCATCTTCTATATTTATCGTCCTTGGCTTCATCAATCCACACAAGCCGTTCCCAGACAAGAAGATAAAATTGCTCTCGCTTGGATGATACCAAATGATCCACTTCCAACTGAATCTTCTACTGTCGAATGGAAATGTCCCACACAACAAAGAAAACGTTGCGCCATCCAAAAAGAAACAACAGAAGGTCCTCGATGGAACGATCACAGAATTACCAATCTATTAACAGACCCCTGCTTCTTCCACGAAAAAGGATGTCAAAATGAACTCAATATCCCAAACAGACGTTCTTGCCCGAATCGACCCAATATTTATCTTCCATTTTCTTATAAAGATATCACCAGAACTGGTGAATATCTTTATCCATATCGATTTGAATATTTATATCAAACACCAACCTAAGAATACATTCCTAATGCCGGAATATCATCCATTTCTCGACGATTCTTAATATCATCATTCTTCAAAAATAAATCAAAACCCTTTTCCCAATCATCCCAACTTAATATCTTGTATAAAATCGGGTTCTTCCCAAAAACTCTCTTGCCATGCGATAACTTTAACATCTGGAAAAATGTCTCCAAATCTCCGCCATTATACTTATAATAATGACGGTTCTTTGTCAAAAATTCTAATACCTTTTTCTCCTCTAATTCCCACTTCCAATCTGCCTCTTCTACCATCTTTCGCAAAATACGCCATAACTGTTCCGGACTATACTCGTCCATATTATATCGATATGGAAAACGACGCTCTAATCCAGGATTGTAAGCAAAGAAACATTTCTCTAAACTCTCCTTATAACCAATAATGATACAAATAAATTCACCCTTCCCTTCACTCAAATTTTGACAAAGTGTATCAATACATTCCTTACTATACATATCTCGACCCTCCGGATTTCCTAATGAATATGCCTCGTCAATTAATAAAACACCACCTTTCGCCTCATCAATTGCCTTCTGCGTTTTAATGGCTGTCTGTCCTAAATATTGACCGATTAAATCACTACGACGCACACTATGAACCTTGTCGTGCTTTAAAAATCCCATCTTCGCATAAATCTTGGCTAAAATATTAGCGACACAAGTCTTCCCAGAACCAGGAGGACCTGAAATAACCGTATGCATCATATGTGCCGAACGCTTCTCCAAATCTTGACAAAAAAATAAAATGTGATTCAATAATGTTTCCTTTAATTTATCCATACCAATCATCTTGTTTAACTCTGTCTAAGGTTCAACCAACTGATGAAGACGATCCTGCGGGAAATAAAATTTTTGAAGAGAATTTGCATCATAAGATTTTCCTAACTCAATCAAATCATCCAAAGTTGAAATCTTACCATCAAATTCCATCCATTCAATTGGTTTGGGTATCACGACTTCTGGCTCTTTGACTGCTTCTTCCATAAATTTTTCAAACCAATCATCAAAATCTAAATTCTCCAAAAAACGTTCATGTCGAGGTCGCACCCATCGTTCAGATTCCATTAACCCTTCATTCTCACGTGGTCTCTTTATCATACGACGCTTTGGATTAGGATTTTTACGATTATTTCTTTGTTTATCTCCTTCATCCTCCGATGAAGAGGAAGAAGAACTATCTTGTCTCTTTGACGCCATCTTATTCTAAGAAAAATTGATTTGTTTTAAATCCTACTTTAACTTAGGGTTATACATGACAACCGTGGTGAAAGCAGAACAAAAAGGATTCCGTTGGGAACGTGAAACCTGGGACGTTATTGACGCTTTTTTCAAAGAGCCCAATATTTTAGTGAAGCATCATCTTGACAGTTTCGATTACTTTATTACTCGCCAATTGGAAGATATTCTTCGTGAATATAATGAAAACCCAAAAAGTGTGATTGCCAGTGATTGGGATAAAGAACGTCATGTTTATCGTTATAATTATCATATTAAATTTGACAAAATTTCCATTTCTCGTCCCAGCATTCGTGAAGTAAATGGTGCTTTCAAACCCTTACTCCCAAATGAAGCCCGTCTTCGTGATTTAGTCTATTCAGCCACCATTAAAGTAAATGTTAGTCATTTTATGATTGAAAACACACCAGATGGTCGTCAAGAACGTCTTGATTTTGCGCCTATTATCGGTCACGAACTTACCAAATTACCAATGTTGGTTCAAAGCCGATTCTGTAATTTATCAAATCTTCCTCCTAATGTTCGCAGTGAATTAGGTGAGTGTCTGTATGATGATGGAGGCTATTTTGTTGTCAATGGCAATGAACGTGTCCTCATTTTACAAGAACGAAAGAGCGAAAATATGGTTCATGTCTTTAAATTAGGCAAAGGAAATCACAAGTATTCTCATAAGGCGGAGATTCGTAGTTATCACGAGGATAAGCCATTTGTGGAAACTTCGACGGAAGTGAAATATACTGCTCGTGATACCAGTCAAGGACGATTATTATATGTGAAGATTCAAGAGATTAAACAAGATTTACCATTGGGAATTGTTTTCCGTGCATTAGGTTTTGTGTCAGACCGTGAGATTATGGAGGCAATTCTGTTTGACTTAGAGGGTTCGCAGACAGAGCAATATTTGGAATTGTTAAAACCAACTTTGGATGAATCTTCGGTAGTAAATACCATTCAAATGGCATATGAATTTATGGGTCGTTTTATTCCATCTTCTGCGAAGTTTGGAAGCGATACAGCATTAAGATGGACGGCAATTCAGGATTTACTCCGTGATGATTTCCTCCCACATATGGGAAAGAACTTACGAAATAAAGGATTATTTTTGGGATATATGGTGAAACGTTTATTAGACGCAGTATTGACGGAACAGTATGATGACCGTGATAGTTTCGTCAATAAACGTGTAAGTTCAACCGGTGCGTTGATTGCATCTTTATTCCGTGGAAATTTCCGTAAGATGATGCGTGATGTAGAGAATGAGTCAAAGACACAATTACAGAAACATCAATTGGAAGATTTAGGAAGTTCAACAGGATTAGCACGGAAATTCAAATCAACAACAATTTTCAGCGGATTACGAGGAGCATTGAAGACAGGTAATTGGAATGTGAAGAATATGAGTTCAATGGGTGGGAATGCCCCTGTCGGAATTTCTCAAATTCTAAGTCGTTTGAGTTTTTCAGGATACCTTTCTTATTTACGACGCCTTCAAGCACCGATTGACCGAACAATGAAGAGTGTGCCACCACGTCGTTTAAATGGTTCAACGTGGGGTATTATTTGTCCGGTCGAAACACCAGAAGGCGCAAATGTTGGTCTCGTCAAACATTTCGCACTTCTCGCAACAATGACTTTACCCAGTCGTAGTGAAGTTATTACTGCTGGATTACCTGGTTTAGGTGTCATTTTATTGGAAGATGTATTGCCTCGTGAATTAGGATTATATACGAAGGTATTTGTGAATGGTGCGTGGTTGGGAGTTCATCCAATCCCGAAGAAATTACGTGATGAGTTATTACAAATGCGCCGTAATGGGGCTCTTCATTATCATACGACAATTCATTGGAATATTGAGAAGAAGACGATTTTTATTTTTACCGATGCGGGTCGAGTTGTTCGACCTCTTTATATTGTTGAGAATAACAAATACAAGATTACAGAAGAATGTATTGCCGGATTACGTGAAGGAAAAATGCGTTGGGAAGATTTATTGAATGCCAATAATCCGGTTGGAAGCGCTGTGATTGAATATCTTGACCCAATGGAAAGTGATGGCGCTATGATTGCTATGAATAATGAGGATTTAGAGAATAACAAGCGTGAAAATCAAACATTTAAGAATTATACTCATGCAGAAATTCAACCAACCAGTATTGTAGGAGTCGTTGCGGCAAGTATTCCATATGCTGATTGTAATCAAGGACCACGTCTATCATTAGAAACCGCACAAGCAAAACAAGCCGTTGGTATTTATGCGACTTCATTTCAACGTCGTTTAGACTCGATGGCATTTGTTTTATATTATCCTCAACGTCCATTAATTATGCCGAGAACTGCGTGGTATTTGAATTATGGAAACTTACCATCAGGAATGAATGCTACCGTTGCAATTCTTTCTTATACTGGTTTTAACCAAGAAGACGCAATTATTATTAATAAAGGAAGTATTGACCGAGGTATGTATGTATCGAGTTTTTATCGAACCTATATAGCGAAAGAACAGAAGAATCAACAGGCATTGGAAGATGAGAAGTTCTGTAAGCCATATCGCTTGCATCCAAATGGAAGCCTTCGAACGATTAATATGAACGGGCATAGTTATGACAAATTGGAAGAAGATGGATTTATTAAGGTTGGAACGAAAGTAGAAGAAGGAGATGCGATTATTGGTAAAGTAGTTCCATTAAAAACAACGGGTGATGATGATATTAAATACCGTGATGCTTCAACATTTGTGCGAAATTATGAGAATGGAACGGTAGATATGGTATTTGTATCATCTAACGATGAGGGACATAAATTTGGAAAAGTGCGTGTGCGAACAGAACGTATTCCACAAATTGGCAATAAATTTACGTCGAGACACGCACAAAAAGGCACGTGTGGTATGATTTATCATCAAGAAGAAATGCCATTTAATCGAGATGGAATTAGCCCAGATTTAATTGTAAATCCACACGCTTACCCAAGCCGTATGACAATCGGTCAGTTAATTGAGTGTTTGATGGGAAAAGCGGCGGCGTGTTTGGGAGCACGTATGGATGGAACTCCTTTCCAGAATTATAGTGTTGATGAAATTGGAAATATTCTACAATCTGTTTGCGGTTGGGAAAAGATGGGTAATGAAGTGCTCTATCACGGTAAAACTGGTGAAATGATTGATGCGATGGTATTTATGGGACCAACTTATTACTTATCACTGAAACATATGGTCCAAGATAAACTGCATTGCCTAACACCAGACCACGACGTATTAACTGAAAATGGATGGAAGCCAATTACTGAAATTACAAAAGAGGATAAAGTAGCAACATTACATAATAAAGATATAGAATACGAAAATCCAACTGAAATTTATTCTTATACAGATTCTCAAATTAAAGAACTGATAACAATTGAAACAAATGATATTTCATTAACAATAACGAATAAACATCGTATGTGGTGTTCCAAAGATGGTTCTCATTTTGAATTTATTACTGCTGATATTTGTAATCAAAACGATATTTATTATTTACTAAAAGATGGTTCAACTTCATTCGTGAAAGCAAATACGGGTGTAATAAATTACTCAACTGAATCAGTCCATTGTTTAACAGTATCAACTGGAATATTTTTAGTTCGTAGGAATGGGAAAGCCGTTTGGACTGGAAATTCCAGGGCGAACGGTCCATCTGTTTTACTGACACGTCAGCCAACAGAAGGTCGTTCTCGTGATGGTGGTCTTCGTGTTGGTGAAATGGAAC
>Ga0172366_10003291_pt1 | contig 12729 bp, 9 predicted proteins | sample LakKivSesite69cm_FD_114533 | JGI IMG/M metagenome (GOLD analysis project Ga0172366, IMG submission 114533) | Sediment microbial communities from Lake Kivu, Rwanda - Sediment site 69cm | ecosystem: Environmental > Aquatic > Freshwater > Lake > Sediment | place: Rwanda: Western Province, Lake Kivu... | reverse complement strand
TGACATTCTGATACAATTGTCGTACTATCTGACACAGATGTCGTACTTCGGCCCTTGGGCCGCTCATCATCGGGGAAGGCATGACGAGACTCACCGAGGCAGAATGGAAAGTGATGACCGCGATGTGGGAGAGGCATCCCGCGAGCGTCCGCGACGTGCTCGAGCGCGTGGAAGCGGATACCGGCTGGGCATACGGCACGGTCAAGACGATCATGAACCGGCTCGTGGAGAAGCGGGTGCTCACAATGCGCCTGCGGGCGAACACGAACCTCTACGAGCCGCTCATATCCCGACAGGAAGCGCGCCGCGCGGAGATCCGCTCGGTGGCGGAGCGTGCGTTCGATGGGGCGTTCGGCCCGCTCATGCTCTTCCTTCTGAGCGAGGAGACGCTCTCGGAAGATGAGCGCCGCCAATTGCGACGCTTCCTCGACGAGAGAGGGAGCGAAGGAGACGAGCAATGATCCCCCAACTGAACGGCCTCGCCCAGGTGTGGTGGGATTGGATGTGGCCGATGACCTGGCAGGTCAGCTTGCTCATCGCGGTGTTCGGCGCGGTTGATTGGGCGATCAGGAAGTGGGCGTGGCCGCAGGTGCTCTACGCGCTCTGGCTGCTCGTGCTGGTCAAGCTCGTGCTGCCGCCCACGTTGGCCTCGCCAACAAGCCTTGTCGGCACGATCTCGGACGCGCTGACCGTCCGGGAGGCCCTGACGGGGGGCTCCTCTCTTGCCCTCCCGCCGGAAGCCTATGCACCCACCGACATCGTGCCCCCTTTGGCGAACGGCGTGGAGGAGGTAGCGGCAAGCCATGGCGTCTCGTGGAAAGTCTGGTCCATGCTCGTATGGCTTGGCGGGTTCGTGCTCATCGTGCTCTGGACCGTCGTCCGGTTGGCGCGTCTCCGACAGGTCCTTGACCTGCATGGGGAGGACTCATTGCCGCCGGAGTGGATGCGCGACCTGATCGCCTCGGCGGCATCGCGGCTTGGCCTGCGCACCGTGCCTGTGGTTCGCGTCTCGCCTTACGTGCGCAGCCCTGGCCTTTTCGGCGCGTTCAGGCCCGTCGTAGTCATGCCAGCGGGAAGCACAGAGGCCGTCTCGCGGCAGGAGGCCGAGCACATCCTGCTCCACGAGTTCGCTCACCTTAAGCGTGGCGACCCGTTCGCCCATGCGCTCTCCCTCGCGCTGTCGCTCCTGTACTGGTTCAACCCCCTGCTGTGGATCGTGCAGCGACGCACCAAGCACCTGCGCGAGGTCTGCTGCGACGCGACCGTCGCCGCGTGCCTGCGCGACCAGACGCCTGCCTACCGCCGGACGTTGCTCGGCGTGGCACGGCACGTCCTCGACATGCCAGCACAGCGCGGCCTCGGTTTTCTCGGCGTGGCGGAGGATGCGAGCGGGATGGTTGCGCGGCTCAGGTGGCTTGAGAAGAGTACCTGGCGCAATCGGCGCGTGCGGTTCGTGGTCATCGCGGTCCTGGTGCTCGGCGCGATGGGATGCGTCCTGCCGATGGCGAGAACGCCTGCCGATCAGAGCGCCCCGGTCCGCCACGCGCCGCCGCCTGTGCTGCCGGAGCCGAAGGTTGCTGAAAAGCCCTCACAGGCCGTCCGGCCCCTGCTTCAACCGCCTCAACGGCCATCGCACGAGGCCAGGCCGCGACTCTCGGAAGGAGGGCGCGCAGAAGGAGGAGGACAGGACATGACCACCGAAAATTCTACGGAGGACTGGGCCGCGGACTTGGATTCACTGATGCGCGAGATGCAGGAGAGGTTCCGGCGAGAGGCGGAGGCGCACGGAGTGAGCATGGATTCGTTGAGGCGGCAAATGCAGGAGAAGGCTCGGCAAATGGCCATAGATTCGCTGAGGCGCGAGATGCACGAGAGACTCCAGCGCGAGGCTGAAGCACGCAGGCCAAACATAGATTCGCTGAGGCGCGAGATGCACGAGAGACTCCAGCGCGAGGTAAGCGTACGCCGTGCAGATATGGACTCGCTGATGCGCGAGATGCGGGAACGGTTTCGCGAGGCACAGGAGGAAGCCCGGCGTGAGGCGGAGAAGTTCATGCAGCCTCTCAGGTCGTTCCGTGAGGCGGTGAGGGTGCTCCTGGCGACGACTCCCCTCCATCCTGAGATCGCCCAACAACTTGCGGAGACGGGCAAGGTCGTCGTGAGCCTCACCATGGACATCGCCGCCGATGGGATGGTCAAAAGCGCGGTGCTCCTTCAGGGGCCGCCAGCGTTCCGCGAGGCGATCCTGGAAGCGGCGATGAAGACGAGTTTCCCCGCCGCGTGGTGGGATGCCATCCCAAACATAAGGATTGAGTTCTCGGCATCCGACCTAGGCCACGAATAAGGGCGGCGAATCGCTCGTCGGGGAACGCTATGCCAAGCTGTTTCTGCTATCCCGTGAGAATGGGATGCGTTTTCGCTGCCCTGACTATGGCGGCGGTCCTCCTCACTGGATGCGAAGGCCAAGGAGAAGAACAGGCCGCGAGAGATGAACTGCTCACCGTGACGGTCAACCGGCAGGACATCGTGGTTCAGGTCACAGCCACCGGCCAGATCGAACCGATCCGAACGATTGAGATCAAGTCAAAAGCCTCTGGCAAGATCCTGCGCCTGCCCGTCGAGACGGGCGATGTTGTCCAAGCCGGTGCACTGCTCGCGCAGGTGGATACCACCGAGGCTGCCACGCAGGCGAGGCAGCGCCATGCGGACCTGGAATACGTCCGGGCGCAATTCACCATTGCCGACACCAGGAAAGAGCGCGCCGCCGATCTCTTCCGTCAGGGGATGATCAGCAAGGACGAGTACGATCAGGCGCACCTCAACTACGCACAGGTACGTTCGAGTCTCGTGAGCGCCGAGGCCGCGCTCGAGGCGGCGGAAGAGCGGCTGGGGGAAACAATCGTTCGCGCACCGATCCGGGGGACGATCCTCGCGAAGAGCGTGGAAGAGGGGCAGATCATCTCCTCAGCCATGACGGCCGTTACTGGCGGCACAACGCTTATGAGGATGGCGGACCTCGCGCGCGTGCAGGTGCGCGTCCTCATTGACGAGAGCGACCTCGGCAAGGTCCAGCCCGGACAGGAAGCCACTGTGCGCGTGGAAGCGTACCCCGACCGGCAGTTCACCGGTTCCGTCCTCAAGGTCGAGCCGGAAGGGAGGGAAGAGCGGGACATCATCTTCTTCCCGGTGCTCATCCAGATCAACAATGAGGAGGGTCTGCTGCGCCCGGTGATGAACGCGAATGTCGAGATTCATATCGCCCGCCGCGAGAGCGTGCTCGCCTTGTCGAACGATGCGGTCAAGAACCCGCAAGACGCCAAGAAAATCGCGCCGATGCTTGGAATTGAGCCGGATTCAGTCGAAGCGTTGATCGCTGCGCCACGTGCGACTACAGGTGAAGGCACGACCCAGCGGACCGCTTCACCGGACCTAGCGGTGGTGTTCGTAGCAGACACCATGGGGTTTCGGGCCGTCGTCGTGCGCACGGGGACCAAGAACTGGGAGTACACGGAGATCGTCGAGGGGCTTGGGGAGGGTGCAGAGGCGATCATCCCGCCGTCGCCGGTCATCGCCGAGCAGTTCGCGGAGTTCTACAAAACCTTGCGCCGTTGGAGAGGATTGCCGGGGCGAAAATAGCGTCGGCAGGGAGTGAACGATGCTGTTTGGGCAGATCATCCGGGAGGCTTTCGGCGCGCTCTGGGCGAATAAGGCTCGTGCGCTGTTGACGATGCTCGGCGTCATCATCGGCGTCGGAGCGGTGATCGCCATGATGGCGATTGGCCAAGGCGCGAAGAGGGCGGTGCAGGAGCGCATCGCCTCGATGGGGGTGGGCCGACTAATGGTCTTCGGAGGAACTCGCGCGACACGTGGGATGGGCAGGCGAGTAAATATCACGACAGACGATGCACAGGCTCTTGCCAGACACATGCGTGAGGATGCAGCGGTCGTTCCGGAAGTGGTACAGCAGTATCAGGTCAAGTACCGCAATCGTAACGCGGAAGTCCAAATTGACGGCACCGTACCCCACTCTTTCTCCATGTGGCAGATGAAGCTTGCCGCCGGTCGGTTCTTCAACGACGCAGAGCTTCAAGGCCGGCGGCTTGTAGCTGTGCTCAGCGACGGGGCTATGGAGATGCTTGGCGGTAAGCCGAGCATGGTCGGCGAGTACATACGCATCCGCGGGATCCCCCTGCAAGTGATCGGTCTACTGAAGCGAAAGGGCATAGAGGACTGGCACCCTAGTCCCGACGAGATGATCTTCATTCCCATCACAACGATGCAGTTCCGCCTTGTAGGTACAGGTTTCGTAATGCTTTCAGTGCAGGCGGCATCACCTGACCGGATGATCCCCACTGCCGAAGAGATAGAACGGATTCTGCGTCGCAGTCACAGGCTGCGTCCCGACCAGCCAAACGATTTTCGTATTCACGACATGCGGGCGATCACGGAAGCGTACGCTGAGACGGCCAAAACCTTCTCGCTTTTGCTCGCCAGCATCGCGGCTATCAGCCTCATCGTCGGCGGGATCGGCATCATGAACATCATGCTTGTGAGCGTCACCGAGCGCACGCGGGAGATTGGCATACGGAAGGCCGTTGGCGCACGCCGGGCTATCATATTGCTTCAGTTCGTGTTGGAGGCCATTGTCCTGTGCATCCTGGGCGGCGCTCTCGGCATCGGGGCGGGCGTCGGCGCGGCCACCATCATGGCCAACAAGTTCGGCTGGGTGACGGTGGTCATGCCTCAGTCAGTGCTCATGGCCCTCGGCGTCTCCATCGCTGTCGGCCTGTTCTTCGGCATCTACCCCGCGATCCGCGCCTCACGCCTCGACCCGGTCGAGGCATTGCGCTACGAGTGATGCGCGACCGGTCCGAGAATCTGTGCCACCGTAGGATTAGACATCAGCCACTCTCCCGAATGGCGGTTCGAAGGACCGGCTGAAGAAGTTCTCGGAATGTGCGCCGGATCGTCGCGCTGATTTCCCTAGTTTCAGCACTTGCACTAGCAACTCATATTTCCTATCTTTCGCCCTGTCTCGGTTCCCTGTGCGCAGACTACAGCGCTCAGGCGTATACGGCTGAGATCATCCGAATGACCGATCATTGGCGGGTTCACGGCAATCTCTCTTCTCGGGACGTACGTATGATACCCAAACGGCTGACAGACGACGCTGAACTGGTTCGCCATTCCCAAAGAGGCAACCGGGCGGCCTTCTCCGAGCTTGTGCGCAGGTATGAACACGCGGCATTCGCCACCGCGCTCACCCACGTGCGCAACCGGGAAGACGCGCAGGACATCGTGCAGGAGGCGTTCATCGCCGCCTACTGCAAGATCGTCCAACTCAGGGAGCCGGGATGTTTCGGAAGGTGGCTCCGCAGCATCGTCGCGGAGTGCTCGTTGAACTGGCATCGCCGCACGTACCGACGGCAGGCGGTCGTCACCCCGGCCGGAGACACTTCTGCGGAACAGGCTCAGGTCTGGGAGCGGCACAACGAGGTCGAACGGCGGCATTCGGACCTCTGGGATGCCGTCTGCGCCCTTCCGGACAAATTCCGCGAGGTGATCTTGCTGCATTACCTCAATGACTTCTCCTACAGGGACATCGCGCTCTCTATGGGAGTGCCGGAGACAACGATCAAAGCGCGGCTCTACCAGTCCCGCATCAGGCTCAAGGAACAGCTCTTGCCGGGTTGACATCCTGCTGCGATGATCTTACAGATTACTATAAGTCATCTAAAATTGAGAACCCGTCATGCTGAATGAAGTGAGGCATCTCTAACATCCTGAGAATGCGAGAGATTCCTCGCTACGCTCGGAATGACGTTTCTGTTCTTCGGTATTCTGAGATGGCTTCTACAGGCGTAGTAAGTAACGCCGCGTCGAGTTGGCGCGTCTATTGAAGAGAGGCGAGGCGGATCGTCGGAATGCCCGCGACCCGGACGTGACCACGCACGCGCCGCGTTGCGATGTGCGACGGCCCTCTCACATTCGACGAACGCTGCACGCTGAGCAGCGCACGGCGGATGCCGCACGGCGAACGCCGCACGGCGAACGCCGCACTACTGCGCAGAGGAGACAGCACCATGCGGAGTGCTCACAATCGGCTTCTCGGGACGGGATGCACCGCGCTTGTCGCCCTTGTGACGGGCGCAATCCTTTCCGGCTGCGGCAAGAAGGACGCCACTCAGGCGGAGAACAGGCGGAACACGCTCGTCACCGTCCCGGTCAAGCGGCAGACCATGGTCACCGATGTCACCAGCACCGGGAGGATCGAACCCATCCGGCAGGTCCAGATCAGGTCGAAGGCGTCGGGGAAAATCCTCCGGCTCCCCGTCGAGACGGGCGATGTGGTCCAGGCCGGGGCGCTCCTCGCGCAGGTGGACACCACCGAGGCGGCGACGCAGGTCCGTCAGAAGCGCGCCGATCTCGACTTTCAGCGCGCTCAACTCACCATCGCTGAAGCAAAGGCGCGGCGCGATGCGGAGCTCTTGCAGCAGGGGATGATCAGCAAGGACCAATACGATCAATCGCAACTGGAGTATGCGAGGATACGCTCGGTGCTCATCAGCACCGAAGCCGCGCTAGAAAGTGCGGAAGAGCGGCTTCGAGAGACCATCGTGCGCGCTCCGATGCGCGGGACGATCCTTGAGAAGAAGGTGGAAGAGGGGCAGGTCATCACCTCGGCGACGAGCGGCGTGAGCGAGGGCACGATGCTCCTCAGGATGGCCGACCTGACGAGCATGCAGGTGCGCGTGCTCATGGACCAGACCGACTTCGGCAAGATCAGGCCGGGGCAGGACGCGACCATCGTCGCCGACGCCTACCGCAACCGGAAGTTCGACGGTCGCGTGGTCAAGATCGAGCCGCAATCAACAAGAGAACGCGACGTAACCTACTTCCCCGTCCTCATCGAGATAGATAACCGCGAAGGGCTGCTCCTTCCGGGGATGGACTGCACGGTGAACATCCACGTGAGCAGGCTCGAAAACGTCCTCACTGTCTCGACCGACGCGGTGGTCGCGCTCGACGACGCGGAGAAGATCGCGCCGCTCCTCGACATCCCGCAGGATACCGTCGCCGCCGCCATCACCGCCGCCGGGGGCAAGCCGACTGGAGTCACAGAGGTCGCCTCATCGCGGGAACAGATACCGTCCTGGCTCCGACAGGGACTGCCGAGACCGTCTCAGGCGGGCCCGTCCGACGCGGCAATCATCTTCGTCGTGGACTCCGCAAATGCCCGGATCAGGCCCGTCCCGATCAAGTTCGGGATGCAGGACTGGGACGTGACGCAGGTCACCCAGGGCCTTGCGGACGGCATGACGGCGATCATCCCACCTTCGGCCATGGTCGCGCAGCAGTTCAAGGAGTACCGCGAGGCGATGGACCGGTACGGGGCGGGCCTGCCGGGGAAGAAGTGATACAGGTTCCATTTAGTAACACCACACAATGACGCACAGGAGCGTGATTATGGTCATTAACGAATTATGTATGCACGCGACGCAGCCGCAGACCCAGCCAGCTTCAGATGGCTTGGCTGTGGGTAGCCCCCGGCTTCAGAGGGCGTCACGCACGGTCCTGCCGCCCTCCGGATAAATCCGGGGGCTACGGAAGAGCGAAGCTCGCTCACGCGAGCTGTCTCACGCGGTGACTGCCAAGGTATTTTGTTGATGACCATAATTGCGCCCCTACACGCGAATGATATACAATCATTACGTTGGAAGGTGTATGAGAGGAGTCGCCAATGTGGTTCTTTGAACTCATCCGCATCGCCTTCGGCGCGCTCGTTGCGAACAAGTTCCGCGCGATACTCACGATGCTCGGCATCATCATCGGCGTCGGCGCGGTGATCGCCATGATGGCGATGGGCGAAGGCGCGAAGAAGGCGGTTCAAGAGCAGATCGCCGCGATGATTGATAGCCACCTCACCGTGCGCTCGGGGACAGGCAGCAGCATCAGCGGAAATGAGATGCTGACGACCGACGACTGCTTCGCCCTGAAGCGGGACTCTCGTTTCGTGCGTACAGCGGTTCCGAACATGCCAGGCTGGAGCCCCATGCCGGTGAAGTACCGCAACAAGGTCGTCCCGGCCCCGGTCACGTCGAGCGTGCCGGACTACTTCGAGATGTTCCGGTTGCAGCCCGCCCAAGGCAGGCTCTTCACGGCTGCGGACGGTGAGCACCGACGGCGCGTGTGCGTCCTCGGCGCAAACGTGGCAAAGAAGCTCGGCGCCGGACCCAGGATCGTCGGTGAGGGAATTCGCATCGAGGGGTGGGTCGGGCAAACGTACCGGGTCGTCGGCATCCTCGAACCGCGAGGCAAAGCCGGGTGGGCGAACCCTGACGACGAGATCGTCGTTCCGCTTGAGACGTACGCGTGGCGCGTCGAGGGGAAGCCAAGGTTTTTCTACATGTACGTTCAACTCACCGACGAGAGCCGCATCGCCGAGGCTGCCGAGGAGATCTCGCGGATCCTCCGGCATTCACGCAAGCTCAGGCCCGGCCAGCAGAACGACTTCACGATCACCCCGACCATTGACTTCGGCGCGCTCAAGAAGCAGACCTCCGAGACGTTCGGCTCGCTCCTCTTGGGCATCGCGGCGGTGAGCCTCATTGTGGGCGGGATCGGCGTCATGAACATCATGCTCGTGAGCGTCACCGAACGGACGCGAGAGATCGGCATCCGGAAGGCCGTCGGCGCGACGCGGACGGCGATCCTCTCGCAGTTCGTCTTCGAAGCGGTCGCGCTCTGTCTGCTCGGCGGCGCGTTCGGTCTCGCGGCGGGCTACGGCGCGGCGCGGTTCATGTCCGCGAAGGCAGGCTGGGCGACGGTTGTCACCCCGGAGTCTCTCGTGTTGGGGCTGGCCGTCTCGGCTGTCATCGGCCTGTTCTTCGGCATCTACCCCGCGATCCGCGCTTCCCGGCTCGACCCGGTCGAGGCGCTGCGCTACGAGTGACGCGGGACCGAGCAGATCGCCAAGCCTTACCTTTCTCCTCCAGGACCGTGCACGATGGCGCGGTCCGATTTTGCTCCTCCATGCATCCATACCTGTGAGCGCTCACTCGTACGCGTCTCCTCGTCGGCACGGGACCGCGTACGAAGCTTCCGCACCGGTGCCGCAACGAGAACTGCCACATGACCGCGCACAAGCGCAGGGACGGCGACCTGGTCCGCCGCTCCCGGAGAGGAGACAGGGCCGCCTTCGCCGAATTGGTCCGCACGTACGAGAACGCGGCATACGCGACCGCGCTCACGTACGTGCGCAGCCGGGAAGACGCGCAGGACATCGTGCAGGAGGCGTTCGTCACGGCCTACTGCAAGCTCGTCCAACTCAGGGAGCCGGAGAACTTCGGAAGCTGGCTCTGGACCATCGTGCGGCGGCACGCGCTGGAATGGCTCCGCAGAGCGCGGACGCTCCAGTTCGCCGCCGACGCCACTGAAATGATGTCGGAAGTCTCGGCGGCAGAATTCGCAACCACGCGACGGAATGCGGACCTCTGGGATGCGGTGTGCGCGCTGCCGGAGGAGCTCCGCGAGGTGGTGCTCACGTACTACCTCAACGATTTCTCCTACGAACAGGTCGCGGATTACCTGGGGCTTACTGCGCCCACCGTCAAAGGGCGGCTTCACCGCTCGCGTGCCAGGCTCAAAGAAGAGCTTTCGTCGGAGGAAACGGAGGAGTTGACCATGAACCGGGTGCACGTCGGGAAGAAAGTTGAAGAGGCGATCTGCAAGATCGCCAGCGAAGAGCTACACGAAACCGTCTCCCTCGGCGACACGCGGCACGTCGTCCTGTTCTGCGGCCTGCCGGGGGACATCGAGGTCTGCCATACAGAGGGCGATGAGGTCGTCGTCACCGGCACGAAGACCTCTCTCGGCTTCACCGAAGAAGAGGCGAAACAGAGCGTCGCCGGGATCAAAGTCTACTGGGACCGCGTGGAGGACTTCCTCGAAGCAGGGCCGCACGAAGGGGAACTCTTCTTCACCACGTTCACTGAAGAGGGGAAGCCGACTGGCAAAGGGTTCAGCGTCAGGGAGCGGTGGTCGCGTCTCACCGAGCGCCAGTTCCGCACCGCCTTCGAGCATGGGGACCTCTACCCGGAGCTTGCAACGCGTGACGAGGACATCGTGCGGACAGTGAAGGACTCGCTGAGAAAGGTAACGAGCATCACCGTCATCCGTGAGCGGATGCAGGACATCCACGTCCCGCGAGAAGCGTATACGGAAGCGATCCAGAGGGTATTCGCGGCGAACCTCGTGAGCGACGAAGAGGCGCACGGCCCACGAGGGAGCGTCCAGCTTGTCGTCGCAGTGCCAACGGGCACGCACGTCACCGTGCTGCAAGGGACGTGGCTCGGATGGCACGTGCGCGCCTGGGGCCTCAGGTCGAACGTGAACATCGTCAACTGCCGGAACGTAGAGCTTGAGGACATCGAAGGCGATGTCTGCCTGCTGAACACCTCGGTGAGGAAGGCATCGGGAATCCGGGGACGCATTCTCCAGAGCCACTACGACTTCAGCGGCACCGACTGGAGCAACTATGAGACCAAACGTGCAATCCCCGACAGCACGTTCGAGGACATCACCGGCGAACTGCGGAGCGATCTGCTCAAGACCAATCTGGAGGTGAGCGGCATCACCGGCAGGCTCGATGTCCGCAACCGCTTCGGGACGACCCGATTCCACGCGAACGCCCACGAAACGGGGAGCAAATACCGCATCGAATCGGACTCCGGCGACGTGCTCCTCTTCCTCAAAGAATCCCTGCTGGGCGAGATGACTCTGACGGTGAACACGCTGTGCGGCGTGATCAAGCATGAGGCGCTCAAGGGCAGCCTCTATTCGGGGGGTCCTTTTCTCGGGAGGAATGATCTCCAGTTGATCACCGTCTCCACCATCCCGAATCTCAGCGCTGACCAGCTTGAGGCCGACCTCCTCGTCAGGACGCGGGACGGGAATGTCACCATCGAGAAGACGAAGTAGACGCGCACTCCTCGGCTACGCGCTTTTGAACTCATGATGGGCATGGGCGCTCGGCCCTGGGATGTCGTGGTACTCTGGCAACTTCCCATTGATGGATGGCAGGGGCGGCGCAGCGCGGTTTCTTCGTCGGCGACGGGCGCGGAGGAGGGTGTCGTGGCGGAAGTGTTCGTCGTCGCGCTCCGGGTGGTCAGTGGTGTAGTGCAGGCCCCGGCTCTCCTTGCGCTCTCTCGCGCATCGCACGACGAGCGCGGCGACGCACGCCATGTTCCGCAGTTCGATGAGGTCGGCGGTCACCCGCGCCCGGCGGTAGAATTCCTCCACCTCGCTCCAGATCAGCTCCAGTCGGTGGTACGCCCGGCGGAGGCGCACGTCCGACCGGACGATGCCGACGTAGTCCCACATGAGGTCGCGGACCTCGTCGCGGTCGTGCTTCATGAGGATCCATTCGTCCACGTCGAACGTGTCGGAATCGTCCCACGGAGGCACGTCGGGCAAGGGTGCAAAGCCGCGCCTGGTCTGGCGCACGTCGTTGATCGCTTCGTCCGCGAAGACGACCGCTTCGAGGAGGCTGTTGGAGGCGAGCCGATTCGCGCCGTGAAGGCCCGTGAGCGCGACTTCACCACATGCGTAGAGGTTCGTGATGTCGGTGCGTGCGCGCACATCGGTGAGCACGCCGCCGCACATGTAGTGCGCCGCAGGGACGACCGGGATCGGCTCCTTGGTCATGTCAATGCCAAGCGAGAGACACTTCTGATAGATGTTGGGGAAGCGCGCCCGCGTTTCGTCGGCGTCCTTGCGGGTGATGTCGAGGTAGACGCATGGCTTGCCGCTCGTCTTCATCTCGCGGTCAATGGCCCGCGCCACGATGTCACGCGGCGCAAGGCTTTTCAGAGGATGCACCGAGTCCATGAAGTGCACGCCCGCGTGGTTCACGAGCACCGCGCCGTGCCCGCGCACTGCCTCGCTGATGAGGAACGAACGCTCATCGCGGTGGTAGAGCGTCGTCGGGTGAAACTGCATGAATTCGAGATTGCCGACCCGTGCGCCCGCACGGTACGCCATCGCGATGCCGTCGCCGGTGGCGATGTCGGGGTTCGTCGTGTGTCGCCAGATTTGCCCCGCTCCGCCCGTCGCCAGCACCGTGGTCCGCGCAAGGAAGCGGAAGACCCGTTCGGCGTGCACGTCCAGGACGTACGCGCCCCAGCACGTGGTGCGTCTGCCGGGACGCACGTCGGGGAGGTGATGTTCGGTGATGAGGTCCACCGCGACGTGATTCTCGAAGATGCGCACATTCGGGTGCGCGAGCGCCGCGTCAAGAAGCGCCCGCTCGATCTCGGCTCCCGTCAGGTCGTGCGCGTGGACGATCCGGTTCAGCGAATGCCCTCCTTCCCTCCCCAGAGCCAGGCCGCCCTCTTCGTCCCGCGTGAACTGCACGCCCCATTCGACAAGCTGTCGGACAATCTGCGGCCCCTTGCGCACCACAAACTCGACCACGTCCTCGTGGCAGAGGCCCGCGCCTGCGGTCAGGGTGTCTTTCGTGTGGAGAGAGAAATCGTCGAGGGAATCGAGCGCAGCTGCAATCCCGCCCTGAGCGCGGTTGGTGTTCGTGTCGTCCTTCTGTCGCTTCGTGATGATGGTGACGGAACCGATGTCAGCGGCCTGGAGGGCGAACGACAGCCCGGCGATACCGGTCCCGATGACCAGAAAATCGCTTTCTGTATCCATTGAAACCACCCAATAGCCTCAGGA
>Ga0172366_10003287_pt1 | contig 12739 bp, 10 predicted proteins | sample LakKivSesite69cm_FD_114533 | JGI IMG/M metagenome (GOLD analysis project Ga0172366, IMG submission 114533) | Sediment microbial communities from Lake Kivu, Rwanda - Sediment site 69cm | ecosystem: Environmental > Aquatic > Freshwater > Lake > Sediment | place: Rwanda: Western Province, Lake... | reverse complement strand
CATAGGCATAGTTAAGCTTATTTTGAAGCCACTTATCAAAACCACGCCAATCTACGCCTTCTTTTGACAAATCCTTGGAGACTCGGGCTCTCTAGACCCCGGTTCAAATCCGGGCAGCCCCAAACAATACCCCACATTACAGATTTGACACCATGAACGAAACGCTCAGTGAGGCATGCCCTTAAAAGCCCTCTAAAGATAGCTCTCAACAATCGTAGGGCTTGACTCTCAACCCTTTTGATTAATCATGACTTTTTTCAATTGACTAATAAAATCAGCGCTGAGTCCCGCCCAAGCCAATTCTGAACAGCATTACGCGCATTCACCTTGTTCTAATAAAGACTTTTCCAGTTGTCCAGACAATTAGCACCTTTCGCGCTAAAATGACCCACAAGATTAATTTCAAGGATCATTATCATCCTTTAGTAGACACACATTAGGTGCGTTGAAAGATATGCCTGTTCACCAATACATACCTAACAGCGTCCCAAAGATAAAGAAGGAGATGCTTAAGTACCTATCTGTAGAAGACGTAGAGGAACTCTTCGTAGACATTCCAGAAAAGATCAGACTGAAGAAGAGACTGCAACTGCCACATCCTACGCCGGAACTTGAGGTGAAGAGAATCATTGAAGCCCTTCTCTCAAAGAACAAGAACTGTAACGAGTTGCTCACTTTCTTAGGCGCGGGTTGCTGGCCACACTATGTTCCAACAGTCTGCGACGAGATCAACTCACGGTCAGAATTCCTGACAGCATACACAGGCGACGTATACACTGACCTCGGAAGGTACCAAGCCCTCTTCGAATTCCAAAGCATGATAGGCGACCTTGTAGCCCTGGACGTAGTGAGTTTTCCCACTTACGACTGGGCCACGGCCTCCGGCGATGCTGCTCATATGGCCGTAAGGACAACTGGGCGGCACGAGATTCTGATCCCAAAGACAATCAGCCCAGAAAGATTGTCAGTAATCAGAGCATACAGCGAACGCATAGCAAAGATCAAACCAGTCGAATATGATCCTACAACAGGGCAACTCAGCCTAAGAGACCTGAGGAGGAAAATATCATCGAAGACAGCAGCAGTATACATGGAGAACCCCACATACCTCGGATTCATCGAGACTGAAGGCAAAGAAGTAGGCAAGATAGCCCACGACAATGGAGCACTGTTCATAGTAGGAGTTGAACCCCTATCATTGGGATTACTTACTCCGCCGGGCGAATACGGTGCAGACATAGTATGCGGCGAAGGCCAGCCCCTCGGGATACACATGAATTTCGGAGGGGGCCTCTTGGGCTTCCTTGCATCTCGGGACGACGAGCGACTTGTATCAGCAATGCCTCACAGGCTGATAACAATAACCTCGACTGAGCACAAGGGCGAATGGGGTTTCGCATATACTCTACCTAAAAGAACAATGTTCGTTGCAAGAGAGAAAGCCACAACATTCACCGGTACAGCCGCTGTTCTATGGGCAATAACCGCCGCAGTTTACATGTCACTACTCGGCCCCCAGGGCATAAAAGAACTCGCAGAGGTCATAATGCAGAAATCGCATTATGCGATGAAGCGCATATCTGAAATCGAGGGCATCAAGTGCCCAATATTCAAATCACCCCACTTCAAAGAGTTCACCGTAAACGTCAACAGAACTGGCAAAACTGTTCGCCAAGTGAATAGAAGCCTTCTCAAAAATAGAATCCAAGGAGGAAAGGACATTACGAAAGAGTTTCCCCAGCTTGGCAACAGTGCACTGTACTGCATCACGGAGATGCACACGAAAGAGGACATTGATAGGCTTGCTGTCGCATTGGAGGAGGTCGTAAAATGAAAGATAAAGACGTAACGAATTACCACGCAGTTCGTTGGAGAGAGCCAATCATATATGAACTGGAAAGAAAGGGACGAAGAGGATTTATGGTTCCAACGGTTGAGGCGGAGGTTAAAGCCAGAGCTGGAGATGTTGTTTCAAGCATACCCAAGAAAATGAGGAGAAAGGCACCTCCAGAGTTGCCGCAGCTCTCTGAACCGGAAGTTGTTAGGCATTTCATACACTTGTCCCAACAGACATTCGGAGTTGATTCAGGCATTAATGTAGGTGTTGGAACCTGCACAATGAAATACAACCCGAAAATAAATGAGGCACTCGCTAGATCGCCACGAATAACCGAGCTTCATCCCTTACAAGATGAAGAGACCGTTCAGGGTATCCTTGAGATAATGTACAAGCTTCAAGGATGGCTATGTGAGATTTCTGGTATGGATAAATTCTCGTTCCAGCCTCGCGGCGGCGCCCACGCCGTCTTTGCCAACGCCTGCATAATTAGGGCTTATCACAACCTAAACGGAGAACTCGACGATAGAGATGAAATAATCACAACTGTTGTGTCACATCCGTGCAATGCTGCTGCACCCGCTGCGGCCGGCTTTAAGATTGTCACATTGTATCCGAATGGAGAGACTGGGTGTCCAGACATAGAGGCTGTGAAAGCAGCTGTTTCAAAACACACCGCTGGCATGATGATCACAGATCCATATGACACAGGCATCTTCGACAGCAACATTACAGAGTACATCAAAATCGTTCACGAAGCAGGGGGACTTGTTGCAATCGATCAGGCCAACGCCAACTGCATACTAGGCAGAGTGAAGATTGGCGATTTGGGCGCTGATCTATGCCATTTCAATCTCCATAAATCATTTTCAACTCCTCATGGATCTTGTGGACCTGGCGGCGCCCCGATCGGAGTCAAGGAGGAGCTTGCCAAGTTCTTGCCCGTGCCCACAGTAGAGTTCGATGGAACCAAGTATTACTTGGACTACGACAAGACTCACAGTATCGGCAAAGTCGCCGAGTTCCATGGAGTTGTCCCGAATGTCGTGCGGGCCTACGCATGGATCATGACTATGGGAGCACAGGGTCTAAAGGAGACATCTGAAGTTGCAGTGATGAACAATAACTATCTCTTGAAGAAGCTCTTGGAGATCCGAGGAGTGAGCCTGCCTTGGGGTAAGCACCACCCATTTAGGATGCAGGATGTCAGATTAAGCTTAGAAAAGCAGAAAGAAGAGACTGGAATAGGAATCGATGAAGTGAACCGACGAATAGTCGACTTTGGTGTTCAGAGATGCTTCACAAGTCACGAGCCCTGGATAATTCCAGAACCTTTCACACCTGAACCGTCCGAGACTGCTTCTAAGCAGGATCTTGACAGATTCGCAGGAATATTCCGCCAAATATCCACCGAGGCATACACTGACCCAGAAACACTCAAAAAAGCACCTCACAACTGCGCAATATCAAAAGTCGACCTAACCCCATCCTCTGACCCCAAAAAGTGGGCTATGACATGGAGAGCATACCTTAAGAAACACAGATGAATCAGCCTTGGCGCCAAAGAAGAAACTCGGTCTTATAATAAATCCCATTGCGGGACTGGGAGGAAGAGTAGGCCTTAAAGGAACCGACGGCGAAGCAATCATCAAAAGAGCGGTTGAATTAGGAGCAACTGCAATCTCGTCACTCAGAGCCTTGGAAACCCTTCAGACATTGGCCAACGCTAAGGATGAGTTTGAGTTAGTAACCTACCCTCATGAGATGGGCAAAAATGTGGCCAAGAAATGTGATCTGGATCCTGTGGTCATCGGGTCAATAGCGAGGGGAAAGACGACGGCTACGGATACGAAAAATGCGGCAAGAGACATGGCGAACTTGCGGGTTGACCTCATACTCTTTGCAGGGGGTGATGGAACAGCTAGGGACATCTGTGAGGCAATCGGTGTAAAGGTGCCTGCCCTAGGCATACCAGCAGGCGTCAAGATGCATTCGGCTGTGTTTGCAGTAAGTCCTAGGAAGGCTGGAGAGTTGGCGAGGAGTTTTCTCCATGGAGAGGCCCCGCTTCGGGAGGCGGAGGTCATGGATATTGATGAGGATGCATTTCGGAGAAATAGGGTCTCTGCACGGTTGTATGGCTATCTTCGGGTTCCTTATGAGGCAAGCCTTGTTCAGCCCATGAAAAGCGGCAGCCTCAGCACAATGGACGAAAAGAGCAGTCAAGAGATTATTGCGGAGTACATTGCAGAGAGGATGGATGACGAATACTACTACATACTGGGTCCAGGGACAACAATCAAGGCTATTGCAGATAAACTTGGGATAAAGAAGACGCTTTTGGGTGTTGACGTCGTGAAGAGGAGGAGAATTGTGGCCATGGACTTGAACGAGGAACAACTTTTGAGACTGATTGAGAACAAGAAAGCGAAGATAGTGGTCTCTCCAATCGGAGGTCAAGGTTTCATATTCGGTAGAGGAAACCAGCAGATAAGCCCTCAAGTGATCAGAAGAATCGGGATAGACAACGTAGTGATTGTAGCTACAGAGAACAAGCTCCATTCTATAGGTACGGGCCGACCTTTGCTGGTTGACACAGGCGACGATGAGGTTGATAGATTGCTTTCAGGATACAGAAGAGTCATTACGGGCTACAATGAAGAGGTAGTAGTAAAGGTCACTGCTTAGTGAGATGGGTGTTTGTGAGATTCTTCATTTTCTGAATGCTGTTTGAACTGCCCTCAATTCGTTCGTAGTTGGTCTTAGCTTCTAGTCTGATTTGATTAGTCAATTGGGAAAAGCGTTTGACTGGCCAAAACTAGGAAGGATAAAAGTGTCGAGCTAAGCTTGATTGTAAAGCACTTTTTTGCGGCTAGTGTGTTATCGGGTCGACAGCTCATTGATGTAGTCTTGTACACCCTCTTCGAGAGGGAACCGAGGTTTATATCCAAGCTCTTCTGTCGCCCGCACAATATTTAGTGGTCCCTTAACTGGTTCGGCCACATCGAAGCCGGGACCGATTTCGAAGACCGCGTTGGGAATAATCTTCTTAACGATTTTCGCAAGTTCTTGAAGAGTATGCATCTCACCCGTTCCTATGTTGAAGATTCTATGTTTCGTTTTTCTTGCAAAGCAGGCGGAGGCTATAGCGCGAGCCACATCCTTCACGTAGACTCCTTCATATTTCTGATCGCCGCCGACTGTTACCCTCGCGGCCTCTCCACGAAAGGGTTTTTCGATCACCTCTTTAAATGAACTGAATCCCCTAAAGCTCTGTCCTGGACCGTAAACTATCGGAAATCTCAGCGCCATGAAGCCAACACCGTACTCTTTATTGTAATTCAAACCATAGTGTTCACATACGAGTTTTGTTGCCCCGTAAATTGTGACAGGTACTTGCGGGTGATCTTCATCTATGACTTTTCCTTCTTCGGTGTATCCGTAAACAGCGGTGGAGCTCATGTACACAACTTGAACTAAGTCCATCAACCTAGCTACCTCTAGGACATTGACAGTTCCCTCAACATTGATCTTCAACGCCGCCCAAGGTCGTTTTTGTGCATCGGCTGTGAGAAGGGAGGCTGTATGAACAATATATTTAACGTTGAACTTTTTAATCGCGTCGATAATGCTTGTGAGGTCTTGGACATCCCCCCTCACAATTGCTATCTGATGGACTATATCCGATATTGATGCTGTATCCGGGAAAAGATCGAACGCAACAGCATTATGACCGTGCATTAGTAGTTCTCGGAGAACATGTCCCCCTATGAAACCCGTTCCACCTGTCACCATCACACTCATTTGCGAAATCACCTGACTGTTCGCCACAGTTTTTGAACATAAATTGGATGTTGGTATAAAGATATTAAGCTTTAGACCAAAGTGCGTTCCTTTGACAGCATAAATCAATCAAGGCCGACTGATGGAGAAAAGCTTTAAGAAAGTCAGATGGTATAATAATAAAGAATTTGTTCAAGGGATTACAATGCCCATGCTTGAAGGAACTAAGGTTACTAAGTATTTTGGAGGCTTGCCGGCTCTAAAAAATGTGGACTTCTCATTGGAGAAGGGGGAGATTCTGGGCTTGATAGGACCTAATGGAGCTGGGAAGACAACTCTGTTCAACGTTATCAGCGGGTTCTACAGTCCCACGTCTGGAACAGTAAGGTTTGAAGACAGAGCAATTATTAAGCTAAAGCCACATCAAATCTGTAGGCTTGGGATAGGCCGAACGTTCCAGATAGTTAACCCTTTCTTAAATCTCACAGTTCTGGAAAACGTTGCGATGGGAGTGCTTTTTGGAAGGAACGAGAAAGCAAGCGTGGAAGAAGCAAGAGATATAGCGCTTAAATATCTGGAATTTGTGAATCTTCAGTCCAGAAAGAACGATCAGGCTAAGAACCTGAACATAATCGAAAGAAAACAGCTTGAGATAGCTCGGGCATTGGGGACAGAACCGAAGTTGATTCTTCTCGATGAGCCGCTTTGTGGGTTGAACCCTACAGAGATAAAAGGTGCTTGCAGTCTTGTGACAAAGATAAGAGACGAGTTGAACATAACGGTGTTCTGGATAGAACATGTGATGAAAGCCATAATGGGGACGGCTGAACGAATAGTAGTTTTGGATTCTGGAGAGAAGATTGCTGAAGGACCACCTCTTGAGATCTCGAGAAATAAGAGGGTGATACAGGCCTATCTAGGTGAGGAGAAGGCATAGCATTGTTAGAGGTTAATGACCTTAATGTAAGCTATCAAGAACTGAGAATCCTGCAGGAAGTGAATGTTACAGTCAAGGATGGAGAACTTGTTTCGATTATAGGCTCAAACGGTGCTGGAAAGACAACCCTCCTCAAAGCTATTGCAGGACTGCTCAAAGTGACGACGGGAAAGATACTGTACAATGGCATGGAAATAACCCGACTTCCACCGCATGAAAGAGCAAGACTAGGCATAGTATCTGTTCCAGAGGGCAGACGCCTCTTTCCCTACTTGACCGTTACAGAAAATCTTGAGCTGGGAGCCTACAGTCCCAGAGCCAGAGCTAAGTCTAAAGAGAATATGGAGTTTGTTTTCAGTCTATTTCAAAGACTTCAAGAAAGAAAGGAACAGCAAGCAATTACGCTGAGTGGAGGAGAACAACAAATGCTTGCCATGGGAAGAGGCCTCATGGCCTCTCCTGAACTCATGTTACTTGACGAGCCTTCTCTCGGCCTATCACCAATACTTACTGGCGAAATCTTTGATGTAATCAGAAAACTGCACAAGAACGGCTTTACAATACTGTTGGTGGAGCAAAATGCCAAACGAGCAATGGAGTTGTCTGACAGAACCTATGTTCTGGAGAATGGCTCTATCAGTATACAAGGCGCCAGCAGAGAGCTGCTTAGTGACGACAGAGTAAGGAAAGCCTATCTAGGTCTTTAGGGAGCGGAACAGCTTTTTTATGCGTGGATATATGCCTTCAGGCAAGAACATGACCACCACTATTGTTAAAGCGCCGTATAAGATAAGGTAAGACCCCATTATCCCTGCTCCGAAAAATGCTCTGAACGATTCTCTCAGCAAGATGAAGATCAGAGCACCTACAAAAGAACCTAACAATGTACCTACTCCGCCCAAGATGGACACTATAAGTATTTCGTCGGATAACGTTGACACCAGAACAATGTCAGGTCTAATGTAGCCTATGTATTGGCCAAAGAAAACACCGCCAATTCCTGTGAAGAACGCACTCATCATAAGAGCCATTATCTTATACTTAAATGGATAAATCCCTATAGAGGCAGCAGCAGTCTCATTTTCCTTTAATGCCCGAAAAGCCATACCTAACCTTGATTTTTCCAACTTGTAGGATATTATCCAAAGAGCGGCGAGCATCGCGAGGACCACAAGAAACCAATGAAAAATGTCTTTAAAAAAAAAGTTCAATGGAGACAGGTTTGGGGGTAGCAAAAGGCCTAGAGCTCCATTTGTGATGAAGTCCAGCTTCAACACAAGCAACCTTACCATTTCAGCTATGGCTATTGTAGCAAGAGCAAAGTAGGCACCTCTTAGCCTGATCGTCGGTATTCCAATGACAAAACCCAACAAAGACGCGAAGCATCCACCGATGATCATTCCAATCCACGGGCTCAACCCATAATTCAGAAGTAGAAGAGTTGAACAATATGCGCCTATGCCGAAAAAGGCAGCGTGTCCGAAGGACAACAGCCCAGCGTGGCCGTAGCATATGTTCCAGCACTGGCCAAGGTATGCCCATAACACTACCAATATCAATATATAGACTAAATAGTTTATACCCAAGAGCCTAAACACAACTGAAGCCCCGAGGCATAAGAAAATCGCAATAAACATTTCCAGGATCTTCGAATCCATGCCCGGTCAAGCCCTCCCCTTCAAACCCTTGGGTCTAACGTAGAGAACAAGGATGAAAACGGCATAGACCAATATGTAGCCATACGCTTGACCAATAAAAACGTCGCCAACTGCCTCTAGGACACCCACCAATATCCCACTTAGCAAAAGGCCACTAAAGCTACCCAAACCTCCTAATGTAACAACTACGAAGCCCAACAAACCCCACGTTATTCCGACCGTAGGGTTAACATAATAAAACGTTGCAATAACAGTCCCAGCTACACCTGTCGCAGCTCCTGCCAACCCAAGCGAAAGAATCTTGATCTTCTCAGTATCTACGCCCATAAGGCTGGCTGCCTCAGTGTCCCCGGTGATCTCTGACGTCCCTAGGATGGCCTTACCAGTCAGTGTTTTCTTAAGGATGAAGTAAATTGCCAATATAGTGACTACTGATATAACAAGCCCGTTCAGATGAGCTGCAGAAATGCTTATGGAACCGATTCTTAAACTCGTGTTGATATAGGGGTTCGGCAGGGTGTAGATCGTCTGCGTCCACAAAGCTTGCGCTATTCCTGTCATTAACATAGAGATACCAAAGGTTGATAATATAGTCATGAGAGCTCCTCCTCCTCGCTTGCTCACGGGTGCAAACACAAATTTCTGCGATGCAGCACCTATTGCCATGCCAACGCCTATGTTAATTGGTATGAGCAAGTAAGGATCCAAATGCAGAAGCACTGATAACCAGTAGGTTGTATACATGCTGATCATGATCCACTCCCCATGAGCGAAATTTACAACGTGCATCAAACCCCATGCCAATCCCATTCCCAGAGAAGCCAAGGCATATATACCGCCTAACACCATGCCAAAAATCAGAATCTGCTGCAGAACGTCCAGCATAAGTAACACTCCATTTGAATTGGTTTTTTATGTTCAAGACCATGCTTAATAAACTTTGCTAAGAATCGATTATTGCACAACTCTTACTGTTGTTTCTTATTTATGACAGAGCCAAATAAATCCGAAGGCGGCCAATCCTATTGGTTAGCTCGTAATGGATCCATCACATTAATATGCGAAATCGTTCGAAAAATGGCATTCTTTGTGTTGAGGACCATAGACAAAAACCTTATATACAGATAATATTCAGATAGCAACCTCTGAAGATTTGTAGAGGTTGAGTGAATGGTCCAAGGAAAAGTAGTTTGGGCAATTGTTGGCATTGTGATAATAGTACTGGCTGGGGTCGCGGGATTTTTCGCCTATCAGGCTTACTTTGCGGGACCGCAGGTTAATGAGGTGAGAGTAGGAGTCATTGTGCCGCTTACGGGAGGAGCTGCCCATGAGGGGTGGATTGCTAGGCACGCTATTGAATTGGCCATCGATGACATCAACAAGAAAGGCGGAGTGAAGTCTCTAGGGGGACTCCAACTTAGGCCCATAATCGCAGACAGCGCTAGTGCAGCAGCTACAGGCATAGCTGAGGCTGAAAGGTTGATAACTCTTGAGAAAGTCCATGTACTGACTGGATGTTACCAGAGTGCCGTGACCTTTCCAGTTGCTGGTAAGGTCGAGACATATGGAATTCCAATGATGGTAGCAGATGCCATAAGCGACAAGATTACAGAGCAGGGATACAAGTATATCTTCAGGATACATGGCAAGGCATCATGGTATGGCAGAGATGCAGTCAGAACACTTATGGATTTGAACGATGTACATAAGACGAACTTCACAACTATAGGGTTGGTCTATGAAGATGATGAGTTCGGAGTATCCAGTGCGGACGGCTTCAAGAATTACTTAAGTCAGATGGCTCCGAGCTACAGGGTTACTTTTGAAGAGTCTTACCCATTGTCAGCGGCTGACCTAACACCCGTCGTTACCTCGCTTAAGGCTGCAAACCCAGAGATAGTGCTCCACGTGGCCTATACTAACGACGCGATCCTGTTCATGAGAACCATGAAAACCTTGGGATGGTACCCAAAGGCTTACATGGGGCTGGGAGCGGCTGGTCAGTCAATCCCCGATTTCATCACAGGGTTAGGTAATGACGCTGAGTTTGTATTCACACAGACAGAGTGGCAACCAGACTTACTTCTCTCCTCAAGTCTCCAGAACTTTTCATCAATTAATGACGACTACAAGACAAGGACAGGCTCCGACATGTCGGGGATAGCTGCTGATTGCTACTCATCCACAATGGTTCTATATTATGCCATAGAAAAGGCAGGCTCTCTTGACCCAGTTAAGATTAAGGATGCTTTAGCTTCGATAAACATGACTTTGCCATCAACCGAAATAAACTTCATCTTGCCTTATGACAGGGTTGATTTAACGGAGGACGGGCAGAACCCATATACAGCCATATGCACCGCTCAGGTAATTGAAGGCAAATACAGAATAGTATGGCCTGTTACATATGCAACTACTAACGGGACATGGCCTGTTCCACCATGGGATGCAAGACCCTAACTTAAACCCATCCACTTTTTTTTGGTTATCAAGTGGAGCATGTTCTTACTCGGAGACCGAGCCTACTCGAATCGTACAAAGCGGTTACCATAGTCGATTACTTTCTGAAGAAAAAGATTCCTGTGATGTGGCCTAGGTTTCTAGCGTTCCATTCTTAGTAGACGCATCAGCTCTATGAACCGCCTATCCCTTTGTTTTGTTATGCTCTCAATGTTTTTTCCGGTATAATCATAGAAACCTTTGCCTGTTTTCAAGCCTAACTCGCCATTCTTTACCTTTCTTTTCAACAGGTCAGGCGGCTGAAACTTGGTCTCTCCAAGCATTTCATGCAAGTACGAATACTGAGAAAGCTCGGTGTCCAACCCGAATAAGTCCATAGCTTCAAATGGTCCTATGTGGCAGTAACGTAAGCCCAAATGCTGAGTCCAAGTCATGTCAATGTCCTCCATCGTCGCGATTCCCTGTTCTGCAAGAGATATCGCTTCCACCAGCAATGCTGATTGCATTCTATTAACTATAAATCCAGGCGTGTCCTTGCAGAGTATAGGCTTCTTCCCTAATGAAGTTAAGAAAAGTTTCACTGTATTCACTGTTTCATCGGATGTCTTGTCTCCGCGAATCACTTCTACTAGTGGCAACAAGTATGGAGGATTCATCCAATGTGTCCCAACGATTTTCCCAGGCCTTTTCGTTGCTTTGGCCATCTCAGTTATCTGAAAGGTCGAAGTGTTAGAAGCAAATATTGTACGAGTCGAGCATAGCTCATCAAGCTCCTTCAACACTCTTTTCTTCAGCTCTATTTTCTCCGGAACCGCCTCAATAACGAGATCTGCATCCGTGACTGCCTCAGCCATATCCATTGTGCCCTTGATGTTTTTCAGGTTAAGCTCAGCCTTCTTTTCAGCGAGGATGTCAGCCTCTACAAGGGTTTTCGCGGCAGAGGTCATCTTACGGAAAGCTTGCTCGATTACTTCTTCGCTAACATCTCTGACACTGACCCTGTACCCACCAAACGCACATGATAAGGCGATTCCGCTTCCCATTATGCCAGCGCCTATTACCGCAACCTTTTTTACTTTCATCCGGTCTCCTCCTTCTTGCTTAACGTTACGTGCTTCTCACATTTTAAAGATTCATCATGACATTCTAACTTTCATTTTCGACAGCAGCAAATTAATGAAGAACGACTGGAGCGCGCGCTATGGCTCCATGCATAAGCTAAAAATTTACTGCAAAAAGTCAGAAACGGAAAAACGCTATGAAGAGTGATTCAAGTCTCTCTCAAATTCGCCGTTGAGCCTTTCGACCCCTCTTCCCCTCAAGCCCTTCGAATAGTTTTCAAGACCCCGAAGTATCCTGTTTTGCCCAGTTTCCAATGCAAGGTTCTCACTTTGTTAAACTCCAGTTCAGGCAGATAGTTTCGCTTGGGATCATAGCCAAGCCAAATCATGCAAGGGTTTAGCTATTCAACCCAACGCATTATAATGTCAACGTCAAAATCTAAAACAGTTTTCAGCGTGAAGTTGGCATGGTTCAGAAGAGGTAAACCTTAGTCTGCATTAAGAAGCCGCAGACTTTGATTATGTGTGTAAGCCTTTCTAGGCTCGTTTTGTTTATTTCCTCAATGTAGTCTTTCTTCTTTCTGAAAGGTGTGTATTATGACAGAATACAATCCTGCAAAATGCGGTTTTCATTACCTGAGTTCGGGACTTGAACCCGTTTGGGTATGGGGGCGGGCAGCCCCATCGTTTTGTTTTGGTTCAAACCTCAGTTCAATCTATTTATAAGGGAGGGGGTCATCGCAGAGAGCTAGGCTTCTCAGCATTCAAATATAGTGCGAAAATATCTTTTATGGTCTTACGCTTTCTGCTTTCGGTCTGTAAGGACGCTTTCTCGTTCGTCTCTGCTTATGATAATCGCACTCATGTACTTGCACTACTAGGGAGCCATCGTCTTGGTACTTGCATCCACAAGGTAACGTTGTTACTCTAGTCTCAGATTTTTTATCAGCAACCATTTTTCACAATTCCGATTCTTAAGTCACGAAGCGCTTGTACACTGGATGCT
>Ga0172366_10003286_pt1 | contig 12743 bp, 9 predicted proteins | sample LakKivSesite69cm_FD_114533 | JGI IMG/M metagenome (GOLD analysis project Ga0172366, IMG submission 114533) | Sediment microbial communities from Lake Kivu, Rwanda - Sediment site 69cm | ecosystem: Environmental > Aquatic > Freshwater > Lake > Sediment | place: Rwanda: Western Province, Lake Kivu... | reverse complement strand
CAGAAAGCCCGTCAATTGATCATTCCAGAGGCAATATTTCCAAATTACTGAATAAATAAAGCTTTCAGACACTCCATAATTGGTTCATATTGTTTTTGTTTTAATTATTTTTTTTATTTTTGGGCTATGAATAATTGTTTTTAACCACTTTGTAAACCTAAAATTTTAATCTATGAAAAGATTTATGACTTTGCTGGCACTTTTTGTGCTTGCATGCTTTACAGTGGTGCAGGCGCAGACTGTGCAGATCACAGGTAAAGTGACCCTGGCTGAAGACGGGTCACCAATACCTGGTGTGGCGATTGTGGTGAAAGGGACCACAATCGGTACGTCTACTGATTTCGACGGCAACTACACATTGGCAGTCTCAAAGGATGCAACAGCCTTGCTTTTCAGCTATGTTGGCATGAAAACGCAGGAAGTTGCCATCGCCGGCAAGACTGTTCTCAATGTAGCCATGGAACCGGACGTCCTCAACCTGGGCCAGGTGGTGGTTACAGCCATAGGCATCACCAGGGAAAAGAGAGCCCTCGGCTATACTGTTCAAGATGTTAGCAGCGATGCGATTGACAAATCCAAGACGCCTAATATCATTAACTCCCTGACAGGTAAGGTTGCTGGTCTGCGTGTTACCAGTTCATCAGGATCTGCTGGAGCTGCCACCTTTATTGAGATCCGCGGATCTTCATCTATTACAAGGAACAACCGGCCGTTGTTTGTTGTTGATGGTGTACCCATTATAACCAGCGGCGGTGTGGACGGTGTGGACGGTGTGGACCATTCTGACCGTGCCATTGATCTTAATTCCGACGATATAGAAAGTGTATCCGTCCTGAAAGGTGGCGCTGCTACCGCACTATACGGACTAAGGGCTTCCAATGGTGCTATCGTCATAACCACCAAAAAAGGACAGGCTGGAAGGACCCAGGTGAATTTTAATTCCTCCATAACCATTGAACAGGTCTCCAAGCTTCCCGAAAGGCAGAACGAGTTTTCACAGGGTACAATGGGTCAGTATCGTTCACCTTTGAGAGGAACATCCACCTCCTGGGGCGCCCGAATGGATACCTTAAGATACTCCAAACAGGAAGCAGCAATTCCGACTTCCCCTGCTGTCTTTAATGGTGTGACACAGGCAATATACCAGGAAAAATGGGATCCGAATGGGTACCCGGTATCAATGAACAGCCCGTTGGCCGATGCTAATGCTCCCGTAAAACCATACAATCCCTATGATTTTTTCCAGACAGGAATATCGTTTAACAATAATATCGGAATTTCAGGAGGTACCGACAGATCAACTTTCTATATATCCCTGGCACATATGAAGGAAGAAGGGATCATACCTAACAATACCCTGACCAAGGTTAACCTGAAGGTTTCTGCCGAGCACAAGTTCACTGATAAATTCTCTATGGGTTCCAACATTAATTTCGGTTATACTGATGCCAGAAGGACACAGAAAGGTTCAAACACATCAGGCCTCATGCTGGGATTGTTAAGAACCCCTCCAACCTTTGATAATTCCTATGGGTATGAATTTCCTGACGGAACACAGCGCAATTACCGTGGAGGTGGCGGGTATGATAATCCCTACTGGACCGTTAATAAAAACGCTGTTAAAGACCCGGTCCATCGTATGTTCGGCGATTTTCACGCAAGCTATTCTCCGTTTAACTGGTTGAATTTTACCTATCGCCTCGGTATAGACTGGTACAACAGGTATGAAACAGACCACCTGGCAAAATTCTCCAGGACTTACCCGGCCGGATGGTATAATGTAACCAATGAGTTCAGCAGGGATGTCAATTCAGACTTGCTGGCGAACATTCATAAGACTTTTGGTGACATTGATATGAGCCTGACCCTGGGAAATAACTTATATTCAAGTTATTATGAGTACAGCCGTGCCTATGCTGATGGTCTTGTACTGCTTGACTGGGCCAGCCTGAGCAATACCACTACCAATCTTGGTTATGCGGGATCCAATAACAAACGCACCAGGGCTTACTTCGGTCAGTTGGATTTGAATTACAAAAGTCTTGTTTACCTGACAGGGACATTACGTAATGAAAGTTCAACCACCATGCCAAAGGATAATAATTCGTTCTATTATCCCTCTGTCAGTGCTGGTTTTGTCTTCACCGAACTGGGTCCGCTCCAGGGTAATACCTTCCTTCCTTATGGTAAATTAAGGATCTCGTATGCGATTACCGCCCAGGATGCAGCCCTGTATGCCACCGATAATTATTATTATGTCGGAAGCTTCGGTGACGGCTGGACAACAGGAACCTATTTCCCCTATGCGGGTCTGAGCGGCTATAGCTATACTGACCAGCTTGGCAACAACACCCTCAAACCGGAAAAAATGAAAACATTTGAGGTGGGCGGTGAATTGAAATTTATCAATAACCGGATCAATCTTGATGTTGCATACTTCCATAACGTGAATGAGGATCTTCTGCTGTCCGTTCCTATTACATCATCAACAGGATTCAGTTCGCAGTATATGAATGCTGCAAAGATGTCAACAACAGGTGTGGAATTTACACTTGGACTTGATGTTGTCAGAACCAGCGACTTTAAATGGAACATCACCACCAACTGGTCAAATCCAAAAACCATGGTGGATGAACTTGCACCAGGCGTTGATAACCTGTTCCTCGGAGGGTTTGTAGGATCACAGATCCGTGCAGTGGCAGGTCATACATATCGTTCCGTTTATGCCACGACCTATATACGCGACGATCAGGGCCGTCTGATGATAAATCCAAATACCAGCTATTATGCAGGTTATCCGGTGACAGGGGATGAGATGAAATATATAGGAGATGTTTCTGAAAAATGGAGACTCGGTCTGACCAATTCATTCTCTTTCAAAGGAATAACCTTATCAGGATTGCTGGAAATAAAACATGGCGGAATGATGTGGGATGGGACACGTGGTGCCATGGATTATTTCGGAACTTCTGCAGGAAGTGCACAGCGTGAAGCAACTGACCTTAAGGTTTTCGAAGGTGTTTATGGATACCTTGATACCAAGACCAATACGGTTGTGTACACCGATAAAGCCGGAAATGATCTTGCAACCGGCGCGAAACCGGTTACCAATGACCTTAAGGTTGTTGAAGACTGGCAGGATTGGATGATGGGACCCGGAAGCGGCTTTACCGGTCCGGCTGAATTCTATGTTGAAGATGCCGGTTATATCAGGTTAAGGGAAGTGATCCTTTCCTATGACCTGCCCAAGAAGATCTTAGGGAATACCCCGATTGATGCCCTGGGTATATACTTCACCGGCCGTAACCTCTGGTTGAAAACAGATTACCAGGGTGTCGATCCGGAAACAAACCTGCTTGGTTCATCCAATGCTCAGGGTATGGATTATTTCAACAACCCGGGGACCAAATCGTACACTTTTGGTCTGAGAGTGACTTTCTAAAAACCTGTTGCTCTCCGGTATATAGTTAAAAACTTAATAAATTGGTAAAATGAAAAGCAAAATATTTAAACACTTAGCTTTGCCTGTGATCGTGGTGAGCCTTCTCACTACTTCATGTGAAAAGTGGATCGATCCGGAACTGAACATTGATCCCGACAGCCCACAGGATGTGTTTTCAGCATTGATTTTATCCTCTACCCAGCTAAACCTGGCGTATGTCTACCAGGGTATGGATTACTCCGGTACAACAGGTTACTGGCTACAGTATTACGAAGGGCTTGACCGTCAGGCCTGGGGTACTTACAGATATCAGTATACATCTGATGATTGCAATAACCTCTATGGCTCCTTGTACGCAGGCGTTATGATGGATTGCAAACAAATAATCGATAAGACCTCCAAGGAAGGATTCGAAAGTCCTCATATCCGTGGTATAGCCAAGGTTATGCAGGCTATTGCACTGGGTACTGCTGTTGGAGTGTGGGGTGACCTTCCGTTCTCAGAAGGTTTCCAGGGTAATGCACAGCTGAAACCCAAATTTGATACCGAAGAAAGCCTGTATACAGTTGTACAGAACCTGTTAACTTCGGCAATCGATGATCTCTCTGCAACCGGTACCGATTTTGAAGAAAAATACATTAAAGTTGCCGCTCAGGACATTATTTATGGTGGTGATCTCGACCTCTGGATAGAAGCGGCTAATTCATTAAAGGCCCGTTATGAATTAAGGCTTTCCAGGAAAGCCGGCAAATTTAATGCTGACGACGTACTCGGATACCTCGCTGCCGGATTCGCAAGTAATGCTGATGATTTCCAGTTCCCGTTCCCCGACAATGCCTATAACGAGGATAACCCGTTGTCCCAATTTTCCTATGAGAGGTACGGGTATGCCTGGACAGATCCTATTTTTATCAGCAAGCTGGATGCAACCGGTGATCCAAGAAAAGCAGCCTATGTTTCAGAGGACTTCGACCCGGATTATCTGGGCGTGAACTTTATCGGTGGTTTTGCACTGGGATACTGGAGCTCACCCGCTCTGTTCATGTCATATACTGAAGCCAAGTTCATCGAAGCGGAATGCTACTGGATTAAGGGAGATAAAGCCAGTGCAGCTACAGCTTGCAATGATGCCATCGCTGCATCCCTCGATAAATGGGGTGTTACTGACGCTGCCTGGTTGGCAACCAATGCAGCAGAAGATGCGACGACCATCACCCTGGCGAAAATCATGAATGCGAAATACATGGCTATGTTTGGGCAGGGAGAAGCATGGGCTGACTACCGCCGTCATCAGATGGCCTACCCGGCCTTAACACCTCCGGCAAATAATGTGACCAGCGGTGTTCAGCCACAGTGCTATCCTTATCCTACTGATGAAAAGATCGCAAATGGCGCCAATGTTCCTACACGTGCAGGACTGACCGTAAAGCTGTGGGCATTTCAATAAACCATCTGGTACAAATATAAGAGGAGGCTGTCTCAAAAGACAGCCTTCTTTTTTTTAAAAAAGGTGTTCATTTCTTTTGCTCCTACAAAAGAAACGAACCAAAGAAAAGTAGGCCGGAAAAGACAACCTCAGCCTGTTTGTCCGCTCTGTGCGCAAAACCATTTAGTCGCGCCACCAAACAGGCTGAGGTTCGCACCTTTTCCGGTTAGCCCACGCACAATTTAAGTACTTTACGTACTCCTTTGTTTTAAAAGTTTTTGCAAAATAAAAGCTATCCTTATAAGACATTAATTATTTTTACGTTCCGGAAAAGTTTAAAAATTTGATTTTTTCAATGAACATGTGCTTATAAATCCCTTGTGATGCTTCAACGATTATTAATTATAGTATCTGCAATATTTCTTTTCCCTTTGAACGTGATCTCCCAGGTAAGATCTGCACAGGTATCAGGTCTGGATTTTTCATGGACTGTCAGGTATCTTCCTGATAATAATATCGTACCCGTTATCGGTAGTCCTTACCTGAACCGGAACTGGATAAACGGCACGCTCACCTTAACCAGCAACGATAGCCTGGAAGGCATGTTCAGATTTGACATGCTGAAGCAACAGATGGAGATGGTTTTCATGAAGGATACATACGTGATTTATAATCCGGGAAATATCAGGGAAATTAAATTCAGTAATAAGAAATTCAGATACCTTCCTGTAATTGAAAGGATCAATGGGAAGGAATTTATAAGGTTCACTTATTGCGAACAGGTTCTCCCCGGAACGATCCAATTGTTCAGAGTTTATAAGGTGGGGATAAGAAATAATTCCTATGCAACCAATTATATGGGCGGAGGAGGAGATAGCCGGGATTACTATTACCATGAAACAAAACTTTTATATAAAGGAAAAGACACAGAGGTTTTAAGGGAATTACCAAGGAATATTAAAAAACTGGCTATCGCTTTAGGGATTGATTATCATACACTTAAATCTGCAATCAGGAATAATGGCCTGGATGTTTCAAAGGAAAATGATGTAATCAGGCTGATGAATAATCCGGTTGCATCCGGGATAAAAACAATCAATGTTGCAGGTACGAATATGGCATGGTCAACACGGTATACTGCTGATAATAAAATCACTCCTGTTGTTGGAAGTGCATATCTGAACAAAGACTGGATGCCTGGAACAATAACCCTGTCTACTAATGACAGTTTGATCGGCTTGTTCAGGTTTAATGTTCTTAATCAACAGATGGAAATGATCTATGGGAAAGATACCTTACTGATAACAAATCCATCACTCATCAGGAATGTCCGACTGAACGATAAAATCTTTACATACCTTCCTTTAATTGAAAAAAACAATGGGAAGGAGTTTGTCAGGTTCGTTTACTGTGAACAGATCTCACCGGGTCAGATACAACTGTTCAGAAGTTTTGGGGTGAACATCAGGAATAATTCTTATACAACCAATTATATGGGCGGAGGCGGGGATAACCAGGATTATTATCTGCATGAATCAAAATTGTTATACCTGGGGAAGAATAAGGAGGCATTAAGGGAGTTACCGGGCAGCACAAGGAAACTGGCTTTAGCTTTTGAGACGGATATCCCCACGCTGAAAAAAATGATCAGGGAACATAAGCTTGATGTTTCCAAAGAAAAGGATATTATTAAACTTTTACCATTACTCGAATAATATATTTTAATAATGAAGAGTATTCTCAGTTTGTTGATCCTTTATTTATCTTTCCTGCAGGCAACAGCGCAAATCATAAGTCGTGATATCAGCCATGTATCCCTTGATTTTGCCGATGGTAAAATACTGGTACGCTATGATCTTCAGTTAAAGAAAAATATGCCGGATTGTTCCATAGATATGCTTTTTATCGATGAACACTTTAACAGCTTCATGCCGGTTACTGTCACAGGTCAGACAGGTCCGGGAATAACTTCAGGGAAAAACAAGGAAATTTTCTGGGATTTCAATAAGGATAAAAATTTAATCCAGAAACGGATACGTCCTGTTTTAATACAGGATGCGACAACCTATTTCCAGAAACATGGCAAGAGCCCTTACAATGCATTCCTGTCGGTCCTATTCCCCGGATTGGGAGATCACAGGGTTGCGGATCCCCACAATATGATCATCAGGCCCTGCATACGTTCGGCTGCAACAATAGGCTTGATCGGGCTGGGAATAGTTGCTCTGGATAACAGGGAAAAGACACCCGCTTACAGAACATACGAACCCGGATTTGAACAGCACCCCGTTTTCCACCCTGCAACCACAGAATACTGGGCTTTCCCGCATGATGGCGAAGTATTTATCGGAGTTGGAGCAGCAGCGTGGCTGGCAGATGTTTTTTGGGTTTATTCACAGGGGAAAATAAATGAAAGTATGCGGAAATGCTTTAAAGATAAATCACTCACCTTCAGTCTTACTCCACAAGCCTGTTATGTGCGTTTAGCTTTCTGAAAGTATAACTGCTGCTATAAATCATTAAAGCATTATCTTTCACGGCAGGACCATGTTTATCCCTGTCCGGGAATAAGAAACTGGGTGCAGTCCGCCAGCTGGTAGACTGCTTTCTTTTTCCAAATAATTTAAGTTCATTTCTTTTGCTCCTACAAAAGAAACGAACCAAAGAAAAGTAGGCCGGAAAAGACAACCTTAGCCTGTTTGTCCGCTCTGTGCGCAAAGCCATAAAGTCGCGCCACCAAACAGGCTGAGGTTCGCACCTTTTCCGGTTCGCCCACGCTCAATATAGACACTTAAGATGTTGACAATTAATAAAAAAACCAGTCTCTTTTTATTTTGAGACGGCGTCCTTTCGGAATTAACTTCTACCTTTTTTCAGATGATCATACCAGCGCAGACAGTGTTGTTACTGGCTTCATCAATCAGGACGAGGCTGCCTGTGATGCGGTTCCTGTGATAGGAGTCATAGAACAACGGTCTGGTAGCACGTATTTTCAGCCTTGCAATCTCGTTGAGACCAATGGATTTATCTTCAAAATTTTTTTCCAGCGTGTTGATATTGATCTTGTACAGCACTTCCTTTGTAATGCATCTGGCTTCAGTGGTTGTATGCCTTACCCAGTATTTCCCCCCGGTAACCATTGGTTTCTCATTCAGCCAGCAAACCATCATCTCTATATCCTGACCTGATTCAGGCATTTTGTTACCTTCCACGATAAGGTCACCACGGCTGATATCGAGATCATCCTCAAGAGTGATTACAACTGACTGGGGTGCGAAAGCATGCGCAAGGCTTCCATTCATGGTATCTATTGATCTGATTACCGAGCTGTTGCCCGAAGGCAGTATGGTCACCCGGTCGCCTGGCTGAAACATACCGCTTGCTATCCTGCCGGCATATCCGCGGTAATCATGGTACCTATCACTCCGGGGTCTGATGACATACTGCACAGGGAAACGGCCATCGATATAATTAAGATCACTGCTGATATGGATGTTCTCCAGCAAAAACATAAGGGTGGGTCCGTCATACCAGGACATATTCTTTGACCGTTCCACCACGTTATCTCCTTTGAGCGCGCTGATGGGGATGAACCTTATATCCTGGATATCGATCCTGACTGACAGATCACGAAACCGGTTTTGTATTGCAATGAACACCTCTTCATTGAAATGTACTAGATCCATCTTATTCACACAGACGATCAGGTGGGGTATACGCAGCAATGAGGCAATAAAAGCATGGCGGATAGTCTGTTCAAGGACCCCTTTGCGGGCATCGACAAGTATAATGGCCACGTTGGCTGTTGAAGCACCTGTCACCATGTTCCGGGTATACTGGATATGTCCGGGTGTGTCAGCAATAATGAATTTTCTTTTAGGTGTGGTGAAATACCGGTATGCCACATCAATGGTGATACCCTGTTCACGCTCTGCCCTGAGGCCATCTGTCAGCAGTGCCAGGTTAATCCTTTCCTCACCTTTCTGCAGGCTTGCTCTTTTAATGGCTTCCATCTGGTCCTCTAATATGGCTTTGCTGTCATACAGGAGCCTGCCTATCAATGTACTTTTCCCATCGTCCACGCTCCCTGCCGTAGTGAACCTCAGCAGTTCCATATTCAGATAAGCTCTTTGAAAATCCTTTGGCTCCTTCATACCATAAAGATTATAAACCAGGGCAGGATTCCGCAGGGGACCTGTATAAATTAAAAGTATCCTGCTTTCTTCCTGTCTTCCATTGCCGCTTCAGAGCGTTTATCGTCCCACCTGCCCCCCCGTTCAGTGACCCTCGTGGCCGCAACCTCCCGTATAATATCTTCAAGTGTGTTGGCAGTGGACAGAGTGACACCCGTACAGGTGATATCACCGATGGTCCTGCACCGTATGTCTTTTTCCATGACCTTTTCACCGGGTTTCTTTTTCATGAAAGGAGCATCTGCCAGCCATACACCATCCCTGAAGAAGACCTTCCTCTTATGGGTGAAATACAGGCTGGGTATCTCCACATCTTCCATATAGATATACTGCCAGATATCTATTTCTGTCCAATTACTGAGGGGGAAAACCCTGAAGTGCTCACCCTGTCTTTTTTTCCCGTTGAAAATATTCCATAATTCCGGCCGCTGGTTCCTGGGATCCCACTGGCCGAACTCATCCCTGTGTGAAAAGAACCTTTCCTTTGCCCGGGCTTTCTCTTCGTCACGCCTGCCTCCACCCAGTGCGGCATCGAACTTATACTGTTCGATCATATCCAGCAGGGTCACTGTCTGCAAAACATTCCTGCTTGCATTTACCCCTGTTTCTTCCACGACTTTGCCTTTATCAATAGTATCCTGCACATAACCCACGATACAGGTGGCACCGGTCTTTTTCATAAGCTGGTCCCTGAATTCAAGGGTCTCGGGGAAGTTATGGCCGGTGTCGATATGAAGCAGAGGGAAAGGTACCTGTGCAGGCCAGAAGGCCTTACGGGCCATGTAAAACATTACTATTGAATCTTTTCCCCCTGAGAAAAGCAGCACGGGCCTCTCAAATTGTGCAGCAACCTCGCGGATAACATAAATGGATTCTGCTTCTAGTTCCTTAAGATGATTCAGAATATGATTGTTCATGAACGTCTGTTGGTGATCAGTGCATTAAAGACCCGAGATTATCCTGTATTGGCCTGACACAGGTATATAAACTGACAGGGTACTGTTGTTGTTCGTCTCGTTCCAGATAAATAAGTTATAAAAGTAATGAATTATATGCATCAGATGGCATGTGCTCCGTAGAAAGCTCAGGACCGTGATTTGCTGCTGGGGGTGTGTCACAACCCACAGGGGAGAGTTGCACTGGAAAGAAGTTTTTTGCAACCCATCGGATGGCTTGGGAGCCATCCGATGGGAACTGAGCACAGAGAGTGGAGTGGTGAGAATAACGAGTATGAGTAACCTTACTACCTGAGTAGCAGGAAGAATAAGAAGTTACAAAGGGTTATGACACACCCCCAGCAAGGATATTAAACTCCGAGTTTATTCCTGGTTTGGGGTTGAACCCCAAACCAGCAAGTAGATCTGCCAACTGGCGGATCAAATGGCATGAAGTTCAAGTGCCAGCCTGATAATCTCCCTGTGGTCAAAGGCAAGATCAGGCAGGTGTGCCAGCGGGAACCATCCTGCCTCTCCTGCATCAGATGCGGCTGTTACTGTTGACCAGTCTTGCCTGGTGCATCCGGTAAAGACAATAGAGATGGTCCGGTGCCGGGGATCGCGGTCAACCCTGTCAAAAGTACGGAATTGTTCAAGATGAGTGAACTCAAGCCCTGTTTCCTCTTTGAGTTCGCGAATAGCAGCTTGTTCAAGGGTTTCATCCATCCCTATAAATCCACCGGGCAGAGCCCACATCCCCTTATAAGGTTCAGACCCTCTCCTGATAAGCAGTATCTCCCTGTCAGTACCTGCAATGCGATAGATAAGGCAGTCGACAGTCACTGCCGGCCTGGGAAATTCATAGGTATATGGCATAACGGGTAATGAATAGTAAACAGGATAATTTATCCGTTCTCTTCCGTTCCGGATTCTTCCTTCTTTTTACCACGGGATCTTCTGACGACCAGGAAAATAATCGCAATAACAAGAAGCAGGATGATCAGTTTGGCAAAGTCACTGAAAGTGTACATTGGTTTGATGGTTTGCTCCCGGTATTCTGTCTGGATCATACGGTCAGTGTGAAGGCACTATAATCCACCTTCGCGTACCGCTTCGGCGGACGAGAAGATTTGGTTTAATTCCCCCCGAGTACTCGAGGAAATTAAGGTTCAGTGTGCGCCCTGAACTTAATACCTTTTATTGTAACGGCAAATACTTTCACACAGCGTAAATGATCCTTTAAAAGTATAATTTTTATTTTGAAATGCAGTCTTTGACCAGCCGTAACCTGTGTGTATATCTTTTCAGCCTTTCATTAAAAATTCCCTGGTGGTCAATAAGATCTTCACGGACCATTGCGGATGCATGTATGATGGTCCGGGAGGGGGAAATGATCCCCACATGGATTATCTCACCCTCATTGTTGTCAAAGAATGCAACATCTCCGGGTTGAGCTTCCCCGGTCAGGTTGACCGGGATTCCTGTTAATACCTGTTCCCTCGCATCTCTTGGAAGGAAAATGTCATGAACGCGGAAAAGGGTCTGTACAAATCCTGAACAGTCCGTCCCTGACGATGTTTTCCCGCCCCACAGGTAGGGAGCATGGAGCAGTGCTCTGGCAGTTCCGGTGATGGATGCCCTGGTATCTCTGGCAGTCAAAGCTGAAGATAATAAACAGGTCTGTGGCAGCTTATAGCTGGCAGTGCCCACATGAAAGGTTCTCTTACCGGGATTGAGGAATGGCAGACGGCTGCCGAAAGGCAGCCAGAGAACTGCATTGCTGCCGTACAAAGTGACTGGAAGGAGGGGGTCTGCAGAATAAACAGGCTTTTCCCCGAGCAGGCCGGAATGATCCAAAGGAGATAATTCTGTAAAGGCATTTATGCTTATCCATCCTTCATAACTGTCCCATTCAGAAATGACATGAAGCCAGTCCTGATACTCTTCAGCTATTCTGAATGTCTCACCGAAAATCAGCTGACTAACCATTTCACTGCGGTGGGAAGGCTCCCGCCGTAAGGCGATCACAGCAATTCCTGCAATACCATGTTCCACGCGTATCAGGTTATTTCCGGTTTTTTTTTAACGGTTCCCTCTTTGTTCTGAACAGCCAAACCGATTGTTCAATAAATATAGATTATATCTTTGAATTATATAATATGGAATTCCTTTTATAATTTTATCCCGGAATAGTATAATCGATGATGAACAGGCTATTGAATTTTTTTAACAGGAATGCACAGAAGCTGAGAACTTTCAGCCTGTTTGCAATCACCACCGTTATTCTGATCTTACTATTTCCCCGCGAAGGCAGGTTCAGGTATGAGTTTCAGAAAGGTAAGCCATGGATGCATGAAGGTTATATTGCCCCATTCAATTTTCCGATTTATAAATCTGAAGAAGAGCTGGCTATTGAACGTGACAGCATCTTAAGGGAATTCAAGCCTTACTTTAAAAAAGAAATTACAAAAAAGGACCAGATGCTGAACAAATTCTCAGGATCCTTTAACAGGAAATGGGAAGCAATGGTCAGAAAACAGAACGAAGAGTTGCCCGACAGCCTGCGGGTTTCGGATTCCATCAATGTACACAGGGATTTTTTAAAGAGCTACCTGGCCGGTATACTGGGTTATGTCTACCAGCATGGCATTGTTGAAAACAACGATATCCTTGAGAGGGTCGCCAATCCGAATAATTCCCTGGTGATTCTCACGGATCAGATTGCCGAGGAACGCAAGGTGCCGGAT
>Ga0172366_10003285_pt1 | contig 12746 bp, 10 predicted proteins | sample LakKivSesite69cm_FD_114533 | JGI IMG/M metagenome (GOLD analysis project Ga0172366, IMG submission 114533) | Sediment microbial communities from Lake Kivu, Rwanda - Sediment site 69cm | ecosystem: Environmental > Aquatic > Freshwater > Lake > Sediment | place: Rwanda: Western Province, Lake... | reverse complement strand
GGTGTTTTGCGTAAGCTATCCAGAGTAGGATATTTTAATTAATCAATCAAAAAGTATAAGAAAGTTGATCACTATGTATTACGGTAACCTAAATAACATAAGGATAATCATGCGTATTTGTAAAAACAATAAGCCTTAACAAAATAAGGGGTAAGTCTACCCAAAACCAGAAGAAGTTTTTTCACTAAAAAAAACTACCCCCAAAGTATTGACACAGACCTTATTGTTCAAGCTGTTTGACAAAAATATTCCTTATGATATTATATAATTGATTTAATAGTTTATTATAGAGAAGCTTAAAGAAAAATTAACAAGAAGGAGGTGAAAAGAAGAAAAAAAGATATAAAACTTTATTAAAGGTGATGCTTTGGAGGGCATTCGATAATTAATTGGAGGTATTAAAAATGAAAAGATTATTGTTAGTTTTATTATTACTTGGATTGTTCCTTGGGTTAGTAAGCATTGCCGCCGGTTCAGCAGAAAAAGTTTTAATCTATGCTGCATTAGATTCTCCTACGCTTGAAGCTATTGCTAAGGAATTTACTAAATCTACTGGTATTGACGTTGAATGGGTCCTAGGTGGAGCTGGCGAAATGGCAGTTCGAATTAGGGCTGAAAAAAGTCGTCCTCAGGCTGACGTATTCATAGGCGGTTCAATAGATGTCCATGGTGACTTGGCTAAGGATGGGCTTTTAGCTAAGATTTCTCCTGAAAATGCTGAAGCACTAGCTCCGCAATACAAAGATCCAGAAGGTCGTTATTTTGGCTGGTATTTAGGACTTTTAGGTCTGGTTCTTAACACAGATATGTTAAAAGAGGAAATGGAAGGTGTCATGCCTCCCAAAACCTGGGATGATTTACTTGAACCAGAATGGGAGGGGAAAGTGGTAAGTTCAAGTCCTGCAACCAGTGGAGGCGCCTATATTTTTATTGCCACTCAAATATTTAGATTTGAAAAGCTTGCTCCATATTTTGGATTTAAAGGAGATGCTATAAGGGAAGAAGCTGAAAAGGCCGCTTGGAATTGGTTCCGTGATTTTAATAAAAATGTTGATCTTTACACCGCTAAAGCAACCGAACCAATTACATTGACAGTACAAGGAGAATACGTTGTTGGTATGTCCTGGGCTCATGATATTCTTGTCTCAGTAGAAAAGGGTTTACCTGTTGTATTAATTGTTCCACCGTATACCGGTTTTGAGATCGGTGGAGTTAGTGCAATAGAAGGTGCGCCTCATCCTGAAATAGCAGAAAAATTTGTAAACTTTGTACTCTCAGAAAAATCCCAAGAAATTAATGCCACAGTAGGAGCAAAGAGATATCCTACATTACCTGGAGTAGTCTCTCCTCCGAATTCTCCAGATGTAAAAAGCGTTGTATTAGTCGAATATGACCGAGCCTGGGCTATAGAAAATAGGTCACGTTTGTTAGATAAATGGGAGGAAGTTATTGCTAAATGATGAGTATAAATAATGACGGTATGAAAAAATGCCGTCATTATTTAATTAAAAGTATAAAATTTAATTCAATTTTAGGTAAAATCGACTTAGTCCATTTGATTATTATAATACTTGGAATAATATTATTTATATTTGTTGTATTTCCTGTATTAAAAGTTTTTTCATATCCTTCAATAGAAGATTATATTTACATATTATCGAAATCTCGATCTTTAAGAGCAATAAAAAATAGCCTGTTTATCACTTTGATATCGACTAGTACTGCTACTTTTATCGGTTTTATATATGCTTACACTATGAGATATACTAATGTACCTGGAAAAAAGTTTTTTAAATTTATCTCGCTTTTGCCCCTCTTATCTCCTCCTTTTGTTGTTGCTCTTGCCTGGATACTCCTTTTTGGAAGGCGTGGATTAATTACTTATGAATTATTTAAGACACATTGGAGTATATTTGGTTGGAAAGGCTTATGGTTAGTACAGAGTATTGCCTTTTTCCCTTATTCATATTTAATAATAGATGGGGTTCTTAAAGAGATTGATCCTTCCCTGGAATATGCTGCCGAGAATGCAGGTGCTAACGGATTTTATGTATTTAGAACAATTACTCTTCCCTTGGCATTACCAGGGATATTAAATGCTATCATATTAGTAGGGATTTATGTGCTTGCAGATTTTGGTAATCCTATTGTTATTGCTGGAAGCTGGCCTGTATTGCCTACAGAAATATTTGGAAGAATAAGCGGATACTATGATCTGGTTGGGGCTACTGGTTTGGCTGCTGTTTTATTGATTCCTACATTTGGTCTTTTTATGCTTAATCGTACAATGCTTGGGGGTAAATCTTTTGTTACGATTACTGGAAAAGGTACAGGACTTGAAAAACCTCTTATTACTGGTACAGTTAAATGGATATTGTTTGGATTTTGTTTATTTATTATTTTAATTATAATCTCAGTTTATGGAATATTGCTTATTGGATCTTTTACAACAACTTGGGGAATTGACTGGAGTTTTTCTCTGAACCATTGGTATATTCTATTTGGGACAAAAAGCAGGAGTCTCTATAATAGTATTATCTATGCTTTATTTGCAGGTGGAGGCGCAGCAGTATTTTCTTTATTTGCCACTTACTTTATTTATGGAAAAGTTTTTATAGGAAAAAAGATTTTAGACTTTCTAGTGATTTTACCTGCTGCAATTCCTGGTATTTTTTTAGGAGTTGGTTTTTTATTAGCATTTAATAATCCTCCTTTACTTTTAACTGGGACATCTCTTATTATTATTTTCGGATTGATGGTTTGGAATATCCCTCTTGGATACCAAGCATGTACCGCAAATTTTGAGCAAATTACCTCGGAAATTGAAGAGGGGGCAATAAATTTAGGTGCAAACTCTCTTCAAGTTTTTAAGGATATTATATTCCCCTTATTAAAATCACCTTTTTTAGCCGGATTTATAATGGGTTTTTTACGTTCTATCACTAACTTGAGTATTGTGATTTTTTTAATTTCTCCAGGAAATAATACCGCAACCGCTGAGATGTTAAGTTTAATTCAGTATGCTGAACTTGGACCGGCAATTGCAATATGTATTGCTTTATTCGGAATCGCTCTTTTAGTGATAGGTATAACTCAGTTATTTTTAGGCACAGGGATGGCTGTGTTTACCAAAGGGGGTTTGTAGGATGGGAGAAATACATTTAAAACTGATTCATTTGACCAAGAAATATGGAAAGTTTTTTGCGGTAAAGAATATGAATTTGGAAGTTGAGAAGGGAAGTTTTACAACTATACTTGGACCTTCAGGATGTGGAAAAACCACTACGCTTAGAATGATAGCAGGTTTTATTAATCCTGATGATAGAGGAGAAATTTATTTAGGAGGAAAAATTTTAAATGATGTCCCTCCTCACAAAAGAAATATTGGAATGGTATTTCAATCCTATGCTTTATTCCCTCATATGAATGTTTTTAATAATATTGCATATGGATTAAGATTAAGAAAATTAAGTATAGATACGATAAAAGAGAAAGTGAAGAGAGTGCTCAAATTTGTGGGAATGGAAGGAATTGAAAGTAAAATGATTTCTCAACTAAGTGGCGGACAACAACAAAGGGTGGCTTTAGGGCGCACTATTGCTTTAGAACCCGAAGTTTTATTAATGGATGAACCTCTTTCAAATTTAGATGCCAAACTTCGGATCAATGTTCGGAATGAAATTAAACAAATTCAGAAAAATTTGAATATAACAACTATTTATGTAACTCATGATCAAGATGAAGCATTATCTATGTCTGATAAAATTGTGGTAATGAACTCAGGAGAAATACAGCAAATCGGAAATTCCTGGGAAATATATAATAAGCCAAAAAACAAGTTTGTAGCCGATTTTATTGGAATGAAAAATTTTATAGATGCTAATGTGAAGAATTTACAACAAAATGAGATTATATTAGATGCTAAAGGTTTACGTCTGATTATGCAAAATGGTGAAAATTATAATTTATCTGGTGGAGAGAATATACTTGTATGTCTCCGTCCAGAGGATATCAAGATTACAAAAGTTGAACCCAGTATGGGGATGGATAATGTGCTAAAAGGAAATATATATCAGAGCAGTTATTTAGGTCGAATAATTAGGTATTGGGTAAATATACAAAATAGGCAAGAATTTATAGTTGAAGATTATGCATCTCAACACCTTTTAAAAGGAGAGGTATATTTAACCTTTGATAAAAGTAAGATACAATTTATTCAATACAAATAGACTGTGGTAGTGTGATAATTTGAAACAGGGGACGAATTTGAAACAGGACATGGTTCTCTATTTTATTATGTCTTAAAGTTTATAAATCTACTATTAAATCTTAAAAGGAAAACTACACTTCCTTTGACCTGACGGATAAGGAGATTATCCAAAATCCTCAGAAATAAAGCCTAGTTCGAGAAGCTCTAGATCTTTTTGATTGGAATCCTGCCCGGATAATGGGTGATTGGACAGAATCTAGGTTTATACCAGAGTAAAAATAATACCAATATCACTTCTTGTTTTCTTGGAAAGACAGTAATATTAAGACATTCTTGTTGTTTATAATGCAAAGGCGTTATTTTATAGCATCGGAATTTCAAAGAAATTCCAATGGTAAAAGGTAAATTCTTTTTTAAATAAGGAATGGATTTTAACAAGATTGTCAGGAAGGGTATTGTATAAAACCGAGAAGAAATAATAAAAGGCATAGGGGTTTCAGGGGAGTTTACTCCCCTGACAATCTTGTATATAATCTTTGTAATATAAAACAGAGAACTGTTTTCTTACACAATTTTAATATAGAATTTAATTCTTAGTATTTCTTTATAATGTTCTTATTTTATATTTAAAAGAAAAGATAATATATCTATTAGAGAAATAGCCCGTATTTTAAGAATTAATAATAGTGGAATTAAGGAGAAAATGAAACCGTATTTTTACATTTTTATTACTTTTTTAGTTTTATATTTCTGAGCCCAATAACGATAAGTAAAATTATTCCCCATAGGGCTTTAGTAAAATGCGTACTTACTCCTAGGAGGTTAAGGCCACTGGAAGCAACCTGAAGAATGAATAGAGCAATGACTAGACCGCTGATTTTACCCAGACCACCGTAAGGATCTGCTCCTCCCAGCACAGCAGCCAGAATAGTGATTAGAAGGTAAGACTCAGCATATCCCGCTCTAGCTGAGTTAAAATGAGCAATAATTACAGTAGAAGCTATTCCACATAAAAGACTAGAAATAGCATAAGTACAGATTAAAACTTTTTTAACATTAATTCCAGATAGATAGCTTGCTGTTTCATTAGAACCAATTAAGTAATTACTTAATCCGAAAGGAGTTCTATCCAGCAATATACCGATTATAAAAGCAATAACCAGAAATATAATTAAGGGAAGCGGTATCCCTAAAATGGTTCCATTACCTATAAATAGGATTTCAGGAGGAAAGCCAGAGATGACATAGCCCTTAGTATACAAGATATTAAAACCTTGTAATACTGTCATCATTCCCAGTGTTGCCAAAATGGGTGATACACCAACATAAGCAATGATAAAACCATTGATTATCCCGATTAACAAAGCAGCTGCCCATCCTGTTAATACTGCAATCACTGAAATGAAAAATGAATTACCTGAACCTACAGTGATAAATTTAGTTAATATGGTAGCGGTAATAATTCCAGAAACATTTGTAGTAGCAATAATGGATAGGTTAATACCTCCACTTAAAATGGTTATCATCATAGCGATAGCTAATATGCCTAATTCGGGTAATTGAAAAGACATAGATTGAAAGTTACCTAAAGTGAATATTCTTCCTGGGAGTAAGATTGAAAGCAAAATAGTGAGGGCAATTAAAAGAACAATTAACATATAGAGGGTAGAATTACTTCTATATAATAAACGCAAGCGAGAAATAATTGTATTATTCGACATCAATTTTAGCACCCCCTAGTATGCTTTTACGAGAACTATAAGCACTTGAGATTACACTAATAACAATGATTAATCCAATGAGAACCTGGTGCCAGTAGGAAGAAATTCCCATAAGAATCAGACCATTCCACATAATAGCAATCAAAGTTACTCCTAATATAGTCCCTAAAACAGTACCTTTTCCTCCTGCTAAGCTAGCCCCACCCAGCACTACAGCGGCAATAACTTCTAATTCTCTTCCTACGATAGCGTTTGCCTGGACTGTTTGAACAATAAGTACGTGAGAAATTGCCCCAACACCGGCTAAGAGACCCATAAAAGCATAGACAAAAATGGTCATATGAAATAGATTAAAACCCATTCTTCGAGCGGCTTCCCGATTACCTCCAAAGGTAAAAATTTTTCTTCCTAAAAAACTGTAATTAAGAATTATGTAGGTGATGATAAAAACCAATAAAAGCAACAAGACTGGCAAAGCGATTGCGTATTCTGTACCGTTACCAGAAGTAAATTCATAGATATTTCGTGCTTCTCTAAACCAGGTGGGGAAATTGTAAATCCATCGACCTTTAGTTACTAAAATGATAAAACCGTAAAAAATATTCAAGGTAGCAATGGTTACAATTAAAGCAGGAGCTTTGAAATAATAGATAATAAAAGCATTAAAACTGCCTAAGATAACACCTGCGAAACAGGAAATAAAAAAAGCAGTAAACAAATTGCCATGGTAATTAAAAATAACTAAAGCGATCATATATTCGGAAATAGTAGCTATGGCCGTAAAGGAAAGATCAATTCCGCCAGAGATTAATACTACCAGCATCCCGGCAGACATGATTCCTAAAAATGAGTAGTTGGTAAGTAAATCAAGGAAATTTTCAAGGGTAAGGAAGCCTTTTGTGTAAATGGTAAATAATATAGAAAGAGATATAATTACCATAAATAAGTAAAATTCGTGTTTTTTAAAGAGATCGTTTATAGTCATAGTACTTTAATTTTTTAAACCCTCAATTATTTTATTACTGAGTTCATTTTCAGAAATCTCATCTGGTTGAAATTCTTTCACGATTCTCCCTTTACGCATTAAGAGGATGTGATGACAATTATAAAGAACTTCAGGGACTTCATCAGAGATTAAGATAATTCCTATCTTTCTCTTGGATAATTCTTTCATAATCTCATACAATCCGTGTTTGGCTGCAATATCTACACCAACCGTGGGGGAATCCATAATGAGAATTTTAGGTGTGGTAGCAAGCCATTTTGCTAAAACAACTTTTTGTTGATTACCACCGGAGAGGGTTTTGGCTGGGTCTTTAATATTGGAAGTTCGGATGGCCAGGGCATCAACCCAATGGTTTGTTGTTCTTTGTTGCCTTTTATTGTCAATCATTTTTAAATTATTTAATAATTTGTTTAAGATGGTTACAGTAATGTTACTGGTAATAGCCTGATTCATAATAAGACCTTGTTCAATTCGGTCTTCCGGGATATAGCCGATGCCAGCTTCAATTGCTTCTTCATTTGATTTAAAATTAACTTTTTTCTCTTCTACTAGAATATCTCCACTGTCAGGTGGATTCATGCCAAAGAGTGAAAAAGCAAGTTCGGTTCGACCTGATCCCATCATGCCGACAATACCGACTATTTCTCCTTCGTGTAATTTGAAATTGATATTTTTATAATTACCCTTTTTGGATAAGTTCCTTACCTTCAGGAGAATTTTTTCTTTTTTTACCTTTTCAGCTAGTTTTTCTTGAGAAAATTTCTTACCAGTCATAAGGTAGGCTAATTTTTTATCGTCGATATCTTTTCTATCAAAAAGCCCGACTTTTACTCCATCTCTTAAGATTGTGACTCGTTCGGATATTTCCATAATTTCGTTAAGTTTATGACTAACAAATAGAATGGTAATGCCTGTTTTTTGAAGTTCTTTAATAATGGAGAATAGAGCATTAATTTCGTGTCTGGCTAAAGAAGAGGTAGGTTCATCCATAATAATTAATTTGGCATTAGTAGCAATAGCTCGACATATGGCTACTAATTGACGGTCAGCGACAGATAAAGAGCTAACCAATCGGTTAGGGTCTAGATTTACCCTTATTTTACTTAATGTATTAATACTTAGTTTTCTTGTCTTTTTCCAGTTTACCCACCATAAATTCCCTTTAGAATAGTTATGTACTGCGATATTCTCTGCAACGGTAAGGTTGGGGAAAAGCGAAAGATCCTGATAAATCACCTGGATGCCTTTTTGGATAGATTTTATAGGGTTAAGATTGTGTTCTTGTTTACCCTTAATAAAAATAATAGCCCCTATTTCTGGTTGTTCTACACCAGAAATAATTTTAATCAGGGTACTTTTCCCGGAACCATTTTCTCCTACCAAACAATGAATTTCTCCGCTCTTTAGAGAAAAATCAACCTGTTTGAGTGCTTGTACTCCACCATATCGTTTACTAATTTTTTGGATGTCTAATATTTTATTTTCTATATTATTCATCTGATTTTGTCTTTCTTAGCTTATACAATATTTGAAAAAAGATTTGGTCAGAAGAGAGTTCCGACCAAATCTTTTTTATCTTAATTCAAAAAAAGTTTAAATAAAAATTAGAAACCAAGTTTATCTGCATTTTCTGCGGTAATATCTAATATCTTATCAAATTTAATATTTCTGCCTTCAAAATCGACGGTAGCGGCGCCTAAATTAGGGAATTCCATTCCATCTTTAATCTCTCCACCATCTAATAATATTTTAGCCACTTGTATTAAAGCATAACCCGCATCTGCAGGATCCCAGAGGTAGCCATGTTGCATTATACCTTCTTTCAGGAAATTAGCGGCGTGGCTGGGGATAACAGTTCCAACAATTATCACTTTTCCACCTAATTTTTTAGCTTTTATGGCTTCAGAGGCACCGATGGGGCCTAAACTTCCAAAACCTACAATACCTTTTAAGTTAGGATAAGCTTTTAAAAGTTCATTGGTTCTGGTAATAGATAGTTCAACGCTTTCCGCACAAGGAATTCTATCAGTAACAAGTTTCATCTTCGGATATTTTTCTTTTATCATTTCTAGACCTACATCTGCCCAGTAATTATGGAGAGGAACGGTAAGACTACCGACAAAGACTGCAAATTCTCCTTCTCCACCCATATGTTCAGCCATTTTTTCTAAGTTGGCTTCTCCAAATTTTTTATTGTCAATGGTTTCTATATCCCAATCAGCACCCTTCTGGGAAGGAGATTCATGAGTTAAGATAACAATGCCTTTTTGTCGTGCCCTTTCAAAAACAGGTACCATAGCAGAGGCATCGTTGGGGACAACACAGATCACATCTACACCTTTAGCAATTAGGTCTTCCACAATCTTTACCTGCTGTGCTGGATCAGCCTCAGAAGGTCCTAACATATAAGAATTAACACCTAACTCTTTACCAGCTTTAATTACCCCTTCTTCTAGACGATTAAACCAGGGGATGCCAGCTATCTTTACTACTACTGCGACTTCATATTCTTTAGCAATAATAATACAGGTGAATGCCAGTACAATTAGTAGAGAGACTAAAAACATTAAAACAAAACGAATGAATAAACTTTTCATTAGATCTTCTCCTTTCTAAATAAAATAAAGTTTTTTAACGGATAATTTGAACTTTATGTATCGAAAATTTAGAGGTAAATAGAAAAGATTTTTTATTTTTGGATATCACCTCCTAATTATATAAAAGTATAACCAGGTATGAAAAATATTCGAATAAAATAATATGGATTAGAAAGAAAAAAAGTCAAGGTAATTTTTTTGTACCTTGGTTTTAATGCTAAATCATTATAACATTTGATTATAAAAACCTCAAATATTTATTTTTAAATAACAATAGGGACAGACACCTATTTTCCTAAGAAGACAAATCTATAATGTGGGAGGTAATAAAGGGTGGATAAAGACAAGAAGTGGGATAGGAAAGAAGTTGTAACAGTAGATCCTGGTTCACTCCTCTCGGGTGGAGTGGATGTTCATCTCTATGGGAAGGGAAAGGATTATGGAAAGCATGCACATGGTTGGGGTCGAACTGAGGAAGAAGCCAGAGAAAATGCTTATAAATATTGGAGGGAAAATTATGGATGAATTAATCTTTGGAGTTAGCTTTTGATATTAGAGTTGGTCCTTTATACTTATTTTAAAAAATTCACAATAGGAGCGAGAAAAAAGAATTATGTGAATTATTAGGAATGTCGTTTAATCTTCCAGTTAATCCTAAAGTATCGTTTAGAGGTGGTAAATGTACTTAGCTGAATTACGCGGGAAACTTTCTACTCGAATTTAAAGAAGGGAAGACATTCTATTTCGAAGGAGGGATTTTAAATGAGTGAAAAACGAGAAAAATTATCTATCCTTCAAACTCTGACCGTAAGTAACTTAAAAGAAATTTGTGAGAAGAATAACCTTAAAGGATATTCCGGAACAAAAAAGGAACTAGTTAAGTTTATGGTTGATAATCTGGGGATTTCTTTAGAGGATTTAAAAGATATTTGTAACGTTTATCTGATAGATAAACTATTAGGTAAGATCAGAGATGGTCGGGACCATTTTTTAAATAAGCGGGCAACTATAAGATGTAGAGATAAAAACTACCTAATTGTAGAGGTGGGTGGACATAGAGTAATTATTAATAATTTAGGAAAAGAAGACTTCTCTTACCTGTGTGATGATAAGTGTGCCGATTATCTCTATCAGGTAAAAAGAGGAAGTACCCCCTTTTGTAAACATTATGCTGCGGCAATTGCTCAATTGATCTATGAAAAAGAAGTAAACCCAAAAGATAAGATTAATTATATTGAAGGGCAAGTATTGGAGGAGTTATTAGAGGTAGTAAACCAGCGAAAGAAAGATGAGGGAGAAGAAATCACCCACCGGGATATAGAAGGGGATTTAGAAAAACTCAATACCGATTTTTTAGATATTGCTCGGCAGAATAGGACCGTAGCCCGAAAGAAATACCATGATGAACCAGAAAATGTCTTTGAGGATTTAGTAAATCGGGCCTTCTTGCTTTTAGATTTTGATACCATCCCTCAGCGAAGTGCTCATGGCTGGGATATAATCTTAATTGCCGGAAGGGCGGTACATCCCTATTTTATCGTGGTAGAATGTAAAACTGCTGCAGAAGGAACTTACAGCTATCTAGTCAAAAAGCAAGATTATTTATTTACCCTAAAAAATTATTGTATTGATCTATTTAAAGATAAACTAATTGGTGCCTATAAAGGTTATGCCAAATATATGCTGCTTATTGCCCCTGACTTTCCTGGTGAGATAGAAGAATGCTGTAAAAGATTTAAAGATATTACTGGTTTTCAGCTTTCTTTTTTGCCTGCACCGGTATTATTGAAACTGGTCAACAGATATCGAAAGATGCCTATCTTAAATCATGATTGGATAGAATACTTTTTCCAGAAAGAAAGGGTGATTAAGGAGAAAGATGTAGACGAAATATTTAAGGAAGCAGAAAAACAGATAGACCTTCTTTCGGAGAGACTTTGCTCAAAATTAAGAGAGCGATTTAAGCAATTTTCCCAGATTTCTGGAGATGCGGCTTTTATCAAGTTAGATATGAAGGTAGTCTCTTCAGTTTTGGAAGAGATTATTAGTGAGATGTCAGAGTTAGTTATCCCGGAAAGAAAAGGGATAGTTGATTATATCAATATAGAACATGATTATTATGAGATATGGAAAAGGATTCTTGAGAGATTAGGAAGAGAATTTGTAAATATTCTAAAAGAGACCTCCTTTTCTCAGGTTAAAAATACTGAGTTAAAAGAGGATTTATTGAAGATGTTAAAGGTGAAGTAGTGAGAGTATATATCCTGCGGAAGATTGATCTTTCTGGAAGGTTTTGAACAAAGCGAAAGGTACTTAATTTTATAGATCAGATAATTTTTTCATAAATGTATATAATAGTGACAACTTTTCTTAATAATTTGAAATAAGAAAAAACGGAGGATTTTGGTAGTCCTTTGTCGTTTTTTTTACTCAATGTTGACAAATTTATATGTAAAAGATAAACTAAAAACGAAGGTCGAAGTTTAGAATTTTCATCCATGGGTGGCATAAACCTGTGTTATAATTTGAAATAAATCAATTATAAAGGAGAGGCATGAATAAAAAGGAATTACTTATAAAAGAAATTGAACAAGTTCCTGAACCTTTTCTTGACGAGGTATTGGATTTTGTCAGGTTTTTAAAAACAAAAGTTATCAAAGAGCAAATGAATATAGCTATTGCCAGCGAATCTTCTCTTAAAAAGGATTGGCTGAAGCCATTGGTACATTTTTCCCTAAACTGTTTTCTATCTCCTGCATCTTTTACTACCTCAGCTGCTACTATTATTTGGTCTTCTGATGCTGCAATCTGAGCATTATAATTTGCCCTCGTTACCCCAATTCGCTCTTTCATGAATTTAGCGTCCTTATCCGTTAAATTTAATTTGACTGCCTTTTCCTTTTTACCTTTCCGCCTCACTTTTTCCATCTCCTTCAATTCTTTCTTTGCCTCGGCTATCTTTTCAAGTAGTGCTTCCTTCTTCCTTATCTGCTATGGTGAAAACCGCTATTTCATATAACGTGTTATACGTAGTCGGCCGTTTTGGTATGACACTTGCAATAGCCCTTCTTTTTGAAAACAAATCGGATCAGATGGTACACTATAAGCCCAACTAAAAAACCGTAAGCCATATTAGTAGCTAATGAAACGATGACGGTCACGGCCATAGGAATCAAATTCTTGTTTAACCGAATATCCTTGGCGAACTTAGT
>Ga0172366_10003283_pt1 | contig 12752 bp, 28 predicted proteins | sample LakKivSesite69cm_FD_114533 | JGI IMG/M metagenome (GOLD analysis project Ga0172366, IMG submission 114533) | Sediment microbial communities from Lake Kivu, Rwanda - Sediment site 69cm | ecosystem: Environmental > Aquatic > Freshwater > Lake > Sediment | place: Rwanda: Western Province, Lake... | reverse complement strand
TAAAAAATGTGGTGGGGATACATTTCAGTATCATAAATATAGTAGACAGCTGTGGCTACATGTTTATGATATAGATAAAAAAGGCCAATTATCCAACTTGCGACTCCGAGAACCACAAGACTCAATCCTAGAAAAAAGTTTTGTTGTATGTAAAGAATGTAACGAAAATGTAGACAGAGATGATTGGAAATTGTTAAAGTTCAAGGAATAAGATGATAAATATGTATAAACATAAATTTACTTTGGGAAGAATAAATGTATATAGCTTTTGAAGGAATAGATGGATGCGGTAAAACTACTTTAGCACGAGAAGTTAATAAAATATTTCCAAAATTTGAAATAATTAAAGAACCAGGTGACACAGACCTTGGTGAAAAAATTAGAAGTTTACTATTAACTAATAAGAAAATTTCTGTTTGTAGCAAAGCTGAGCTATTTCTATTTCTTGCAGATAGGGCACAATTAATTAGTGAAAAGATTAGGCCATACAATAACATTATTAGTGATAGATCTTTTATTTCAACGATAGCATATCAAAGTATGAATGCTATGTGTTCTATTAATACTCTTTGGATAATGATTGAATATGCTTTAGAAATTCCGAATAACAATTTATTTTGTATAGTTCCTAACATTATATTTTTTATTGATTTAGATATTGAAACTTGTATGTTTCGAATAAAAAATAAAAGCAAAGACAAAATAGAACTTCGCGGAAAAGAATATCTAGAAACTGTAAGATATACGTTTTCTAGATTAAGTAAAAAAGATGAAATGCTATTACCGCACCCTCAATCTAAAATAGGGAGAGAAATTGCAGCTTCTGACTTTCATATATTAGATGGTCGTTTACCTGTAAATAAACTTTTAAAAATAATTAAACCCATTATCGAAGCAAAATTAAAATTAGAAATTAAAAAATCTCCTGAAAAATTGGGATTTATAGAATAAAGGAAAAAGTATGAACTATGCATCAACGTGGAAATGGAATGAAGAAAAACAAGACTATGAGCATACAGAAACTAAAAAGTTTAGTAAGGAAGAATTAAAAGGATGTTTTGTTCAGTACCAAGGAGGAGGATATGAAGGTTGCATCTGGGAATATAATTATTGCTATATAGATTCTAAAGGAAATTTCCATGATATAGGAAGTTCAGGGTCTATGGGTGCTAAAAATATAGAACAACTTTTAAATAGAATAAATGCAGCAAACGAAGATTTTGATGTAATCAATTTAATGGAAGATTTCGATGAAAATAAAATTAAAGAACTTGATAAATATGTAGACGAAAATAGTATTGATGGGGTATTCTATGTTAATAAATGGTTTCTTGAGCATTTATCTAAAATTGAACCGGAAAGTAAATTTCCAGGTTTTACTGCAATTTGTAATTGGTGCAATGAACGGCATAATGTAGAATTTATGGAACCCACAAGTCCTCAAGGAGCTGGTGGAATAGTTACAATAAACACAGAATTTATATGCGAAGATTGTTGGGGAATATATAGTTGTGGATATTGTGGAGAATTATGGAATAAAGATATGATTAAATATGATAAAGATGGTTATATAGTATCTGGTCCTGAATTTATGTATAAAGACCTAGGGGATAAAAATGATGGGCACTGTTCATATTGTTTAGAGATCGAAGGGATACAAGAATACTTTGACTCCTTTTATGGATGCGGTACTGAAAATTATGAATGTCCTAATTGTGGTAGAGATTGGAAAAGATCTGAAATGATATTCAAGAAGGTAAACTGGGACAATTTAAAAGTTATTAAAGGAATATACAAATGTGAAAATATTCCAGAAGAATCTACAATGGAATTGCCTAAATTATTCCGCGGGAAAACACGTATGGGCAACTTTGTGTGCACAGAGTGTGTACCTACTAGTGATTCTATTGAAATAGAAATAGCGAAGTCCGGACAAGAAGAAATAAAATGGTAAAAAATGAAATACAATGGATTAAGTTTCAGGAATACATGAAAGAAAATAATCTATCAAAAGATCAAGTATGGGAATTAATTAATAATAATATATTATTAGAATATGAACCTTCTGAAATGGATTTGCAAGAAGGAGATGATCTTTGGGTTAGAATAAATACCCCGTCACATTATTGTTAGTAAAAATGGGACATATAATACAAATACAACGTATATGCGATAGTATAATAACGGAAGGTAAGTTTAATAGATAAAGTTAATTATATTGAAGTTAATCTCAAAGCTATAATAAACATTCTACTACATTATTGTTGATTAAAATGGAAGGTGCATTAATATTAAAAGCTGATTGGTATCCAGTTTTAATGGATATTCTCAATTGTATTGGAACAGATTGTAATTCTTGTTGTAATAAAAAATGTAAACAAGAAGAAATCGTAGCACAATTAAAAGATGTGTTAGAATTTTCTTATATACGTTCCCAAAAACAATGTTGGAACTGCAAAAATTATGATGGACTCTGTTGTCTTAAAAATGAAATTGGAATGCATAGACAAGTGTGGAGATATTTTTCATGTGATAAATATTTTGAACTAAAAAACATTTAATAAAATTAAGAATAAGAGGTATAAAGTATGGAAGTAGATGCAAAAGGATTGTACAGAGGAGACGGAGTTAAAGAAGCAATTACTTTATTAACTGCATGGCTCAATTATGATATTGAAGAAGTATCGCAAGAAATCTTTAACGAGCAATTTTCTTCTATTGTATGGGATCCATTTTATATTCAAGGATATTTACAAGATGATGATTTACATCAATTGTTATTAGAAGAAAACAAAAAAGGCGAAAAAGAATTAGTACTATGGGTATGGTGTGATGATTGCGGGCATATGGGATCAATTACGGACCCAGAATTTAGTAAAATGTACAAATTTGCAAAGAAAAATAAATATTTACATCATTATTGTAACAAATGCTTTAATAAAGAAGAGAACAAAATATGACAAATATTTTTAAAAATATGAAAAAATCTGAAACTTATAAAATGATAGAATTAAAATGCCCAAAATGCGGAAGCGAAAATTTTATCTTTTTGGATTATCGTAAAGTATATTATATGTGTCTTATTTCTCCCATTATCAATGGAAAAATAGATCTCTCTAAGGAAGAAATGGAATATGAGGGAAATCTTGGTAAATGTGAAATAAGATGCAAAAATTGTGATTTCCTTTTAAATGAGGAAGAGATGATTCAGTTTTTTCCAGAAGTACATCGTGATGTTTTAATTCCAGAGAAATTTAAGTATAGAAAAATAAAAGGAGAATAAAAGTACAATGCATAATCAAGCATTAGAAATAGCTTGTCCATTTTGTGGAAACAATAAGTTTTATTATCAAATATCTAAATATGTTTCTAGAGACATTGATAATGGAATTATCAAAGATGAAGATAGTCTTCAAGACCTTGAATGGGAAACGATAGAAGAGTTTAAAAATATTGTATGCAAAGGATGTGGAAAAGAAATAGAAAACGTTCTTGATTCAGAAGAAATTATGGATCTTCTACATTATTATTCTGAAGCTGATTTAGAAAAACTTGGATTGTTATGATAACTAAAAATGAATTTACTCCTGAATTAAAACAAAAATATATTGAAGAATTTAAAATAATGTTGGAAAAATCTAGTGGGGGCACACAAATGGGAATTGGAAAATATACTATACACCAAGTACTAATTCATGTTTCCAGTTCTGGAATGTGTAGATGGATTCAGAACTATTTGATTATTAATGGAGATATTATAAATATAGATGACTATATACGAATGATTGTTTATGAAACAACAATTGTTTGGGAAGGAAAACATTCTGGAGTTAAGGTTGGTGGTTGTGGAATGGATATGGGATTTTATCTTGTACGTAGTCTTGAGCGCAGTCTCGGTTTTAAAGATTACACAATAGGACACAATTGGCTAAGTTAAAGGAAAATATTAATGAGTACTAGAGGAAACTTATGTTGGATTATAAATAAAGAAATGAAACGTACATTTAATCACTGGGATAGTCAACCTTCATCTCTAGGTATTAAATTACTTTATTTTTTGAAAAGAGTGAGTATTAAGGTACTTAAGGACGTGCTTGATAATGCTAGACCCTACCCAGAAATAATAACTATAAAAGATTTACATACCACAGATTATAAAGGGGAACAAGATGCTTTCGTTTTCTTAGAAAAAGCCTACAGAAAGTATCACTTACATGAACAAGTAATGTTTGTGCCTGATATATTTGAAGATTTTATATACATTATAAACTTTGACGAAAATCATTTCACCATTTATCAAGAAAATTACGAAAACCTTTTATTTAATATGGATTTAGAGCAAATACAACAATTATCAAAAAACGAAATTAATAAATTAATGCATAAAGTTCAAGAAAAAGCTGATATATATAATGAAGAAAATTATCCTCCTTTAAAAGAGTTTTTGTCTAAAAGCAATAATAATCATAATAATATTTAAACTTAAGGAAACAGAAATGGAAAAAATACCATCTAAAGAAAAAAAGAAAATTGCAGCAGAATTATTCAAAATTATAGATGGGCCTATTAAGAAAACTGTATACACTCAACAGATATTTTGTGAAGAAGATGATGAAGATATCTATAAGTGGGGATTTCATGTTCTAGTTCCTACTAATGATGGAAAAATAGAATGCTTAGACTGGTACATATGTAAATTAAATGATGATAAATTATTCGAATTTAGTGATGTTCCAGCTGTTCCAGTTACTGGCTATGGATTTAGCCAAGCGGATGAAATAATATCACGATTAAGACATATACTAGAAAAGTATGGGTATAATATAGAATTCGATCATAAGAGCATAGTAGGAACAGATTATAGTATATAAGAAGGAACAATATCCAGCACCATTCTTTAAAGATAACACTAAGAGGGGAAGAAATAAATAAATAAGGAAAAATAATATGACAACTTTTATTGCAAAATTTGGAGAAAAATTTATAAATGCTATTAAGGAATCTCTAGAAAAAGATGAAAAATTTCCTTGGGTAAAAAATTGGAAACTATCTGGTATTCAATATCAGAATGCAGTTACAAAATATGTATATCAAGGAGCATTTAATAGATTCAGCTGTTCAATTTCTAATCATAGTGATCCAAGATATATTTCATTCAATCAAGTTAAAAAATTAAATGGAAAAGTTAAGGCTGGGGCGAGAGGAGTTCTTTTATCTGTGTACTGTCCTGCAAAAAGTGATGAAGAACCTGTAGACACTAATGAATCTGATGTAGACATGAGTAAAAATATTAAACCTAAAAAGGGTAAAGCTATGCTCTTATCTCATTATGTGTTTAATATAGAAGATGTTGAAGGCATAGATTTTCCAAAAATTGAAATTGAAGAAAGTAATATTGAATTAGATATTAGCAAATTCTCGAAATTTAATGTTAAAGAGTCCATTTCGTGTGATATTCCACACTATAATGATATGTGTGATGTAATAATAATTCCAAATAAAGAACGATATAAAACATTAGAAGGAATTTACAATACATTATTTCATGAAATAATTCATTGGACTGGACGGTCAAATAGATTAAATAGGCATTCAATGATTTATTATAATGAAGAAAGACCGGAAGAAGAATTAGTTGCTGAAATTGGTTCAATGTTCTTATTACAGCATTTTAAAATTGAACAAAAAATGAATAAAAATAACATTGCTTACTGCCAAAGCTGGTTCGAATCCATGAAGAAAGATAAATCTTATTTATCTAGAATATTTAGCGAAGCAGAAAAAGCTAGTAACTATGTTATTAATTTAATAGAAGGAAATACTTGTAAAGAAGGTATTGATGAAAGAGAAGAAAAAGATTACTGCGGAGTCATTTAACAATACACTTAATAATATTAATAAAATTAATAATACAATTAAAAGATTTTATTTCAATGAAATAGTTAGTGAATATATAAAATGAAATTAGAAATATTTCCTTCATGTATTTGTAAATACTGTAATCACAAATACGATTCGCCTGAATAAGCAGAATTTTGTGACTGTATTAAAATAAATGATAATGAAATAATTAAATATTTTGAAGATATTGCTGATTACGAAAAATGTATTTTTGTTCTTCCATATACCACTTCTGTTGATCAATGTTCTTATTGTGAGAAAAAAACTCATTTCTGGAAAATATACAAAGGTAAAACAACATGTTCTATTTGTTTAAGAAAAATTTATAACAAGGAGATATTTTAATGGACAAGAAATATCTAAAAGCCTTGTCCTTTTAATATTTGGTATAAATTTAGTGATAAAAAACAGTTTAGACATACTCCAGCTAAAAGAAGAATATACTATAATAGAGTTAAAACTCATAAGAAAAATACTTTGAGAAAAATTTCTGCTAGAAAAATTATGAACCAATAAATTTTAAATTGGATAAATAGAATATAACGAAATGCATACATTATATTAACAAAGGAGTAATAAATTATGTATGGTGAAAAGATTAGTATTAAAAATATTTCTGAGGATAGCTGTAAAGAAATGGGCATTATTCTTGAAAAAATTGCAAAGAGTAAAGTATTACAATCTTATGCACAAGCAATACAAATTGTTTGTTGTTATGATTGCAAAAATGGCTGTAATACTTGTCTTATAATGCAAGAAGATAAGAGATTTTATCTATATGATGATAAAGTAATAGGCGAATTGTATGAGTGTAATAATAATTGTAAATATAGAGAAAAACAGATTGAAGATAAAGAAGCAGTTTAAATACTAGTATTTAAGGTAAGGAATGAATAAAGTAATTAGATTATGGTATGATAAAGAGGGAGGTTTTTAGAAATAATCTTTAATACGAAACTTGGATATTCAACAGGAATAGAAGAAGATGGTATAATAAAAAGAATTGATGAAGAAGGAAATTTACTTAGTATTGGTATTCTAGAACTATCTTCTTACGATTTAAAAACACTTGAGATTTCTATTTAGAAAGGAGTTAAAATGTATAAATGTTTTAAATGTGGTTCTACAAAAATAGTTACATCATATGATATTTTTAGGCAAATTGGCCTAGAATTTAATAAGGATAATAATAAGATAGAAAAAACTTCTGATCGATTAATAGAAGAAAGATTAGAATTTCAGGGATACTTTTGTGATAAGTGTGGTGAGGAAGTTCCTGAAATAAATTATAACGATTTAGATAGTAATCAAATAGTAACTGAAGAAGAAGTAGAGCACTATCTCGAAAATGATTAAAGAAATCTAATACAACTTAAAAATTTTTTGTAAAACATTTTTAAAAATTTAAAGGAGTATTAGAGTGAATAAAGAATACAATAAATTACTCAAAAAATGTGAAGAATCTACTTGTCATAAGTTTTTGAAGAGTGGACTTTGTTTTATTTGCTGGGTAAGACAATCTATATTAGATATGGAAAAAAAGGATCCAGCATTAAAAAAACTTAGGAAATTTATTTTTAGTTAAAGATAAATATAATATATGATAAAATTGAGAAAATATGTAATTACATTAAAAAATTGAATTAAAGGAGAATAAGAATATATAAATGTAAAAAATGCGGTGGAACTGAATTTTTATTTGCATGTGAAATGTACGGTCCTGTTACGGAGTGGACAAAAATAGTTGATGGGAAAAGGACATATAAGCGATATAATATAGATTTAGATTGTGAGACAGAAAATGAATGGATTGAATGTAAGAACTGTAGATATAAGCAACCGGCAAGCGCAATATCAGAAATACTCTATAATGAATCTCTAGACAAAGAAGAATCTTTGGACAATGAGGATGAAGAAGATGAAGAATTTCTGGATAAGGAATAAATGAAATCCCGTAGTAGATTTTATAAAAGAAATCCACGATAATTAGGAGGAGAAAAAATATGTGTATTGCTAAAAAAGTGTTATTAACCTATATAGATGGACCAGATAATATTATTTTTGCCATTGAAGATAATTTAGGGGAACCATTTTTAAAAAAACATCCAGATAAAGATAGATTTTGGAAATTTCCCGATGGAAGTAAATTAGATATTATGCTAAATTCATATAAACCAAGAACTGGAAAATGGATACATATTACTCATACAAAGGAATGGGGAAAAATAAAATGAAAAATTATAAGTGCCCTCGTTGTGGATCTATTTCATTTAGATTTGCAGAAGTATTCTATGGAAACATGAAAAGATATGCAGAAATATATGATGGAGAAATAATGGATATCAATGATGAAGAATTTTTTCCTGATATGGAAATAGGAGAAACATACTTAGAATGTGCGCAATGTCGCGTACGTGTAGACAAAAAAGGATGTAAAAAACTATTGCGTAATATGGATAAAGATAAATTAAAATTTGATTATGGATTCAATATAGAGGAACAATAATGAAAATCAAATGTGAAAAATGCGGATCAAAAGAATTTAGGATTACTTTTCCTACACTTGAAAAATGGTATCACAATTACATTTTTGATGGTAAGACATTTGATGAAGTAGATGAAGGTAGTTTTGAATCTGTAGAAGAAGAAATATTAGAGGAAATGGAAATTACTTGCGAAAAGTGTGGAAAAGTACCAAATGCAGATATTTTTGAAACACTTCAGAAAAAATATTTAAATAGTTAACCAAGGAAACTTAATGGCATTAATATACAAAAATCCTGATATTATAATAAATAATGGTGATTGTTTTTATGGATTAGATATAATATACGATAATTCTATAAACTTAGTTATAACTAGTCCACCATATAATGTAAATTTGGGAAATAATAAATATAATAAAAATCCCTATGATTTATACAATGATAATAAGGAACATCATGAATATGTTAAATGGTTAAAGAATATTTTTCAAAAAATGTATAATAAATTAGTAATTGGTGGGCGTATATGTATAAACATTGGGGACGGAAAGAATGGGGGTGTAGCAACATCAAGTGATATAATACAATTTATGTGTAAAGATATAGGTTATATTCCTATGACACATATCATTTGGGACAAAGGACAGATTGGAAACCGTACATCTTGGGGCAGCTTCTTATCTCCCTCATCTCCCTCGTTTCCAACACCTTTTGAACATATTTTAATATTCTGTAAGGAAAGTAAGAAGCTCTTAAAAAAAGGCATTTCTGATCTTACAAAAGAGGAATTTATCAATTGGTCATTAGCACTCTGGAAATTTGCTCCAGAAAATAGAATGAAAAAAATCGGCCATCCTGGTATGTTTCCAGAGGAACTTCCACGTAGATTAATGAAAATGCTAAGCTATCCTGGAGATCTTATTTTAGATCCATTTGCAGGAGCTGGTACAACATTAAAAGTTGCAAAAGATTTGAATAGAAATGCAATTGGATTTGAAATATCAGAAGAATATTGTAAAATTACAATAGAAAGGATTTTAAATAGTAAAATATAGTAGAAATAAAAAAGAATAGAAAGGAGAACCAATTAGTTTTGCAATTGGTTACAAGGAAAAATAGAAGAAAAAAGGAGAATGACAATGTATAAATGTAAAAAATGCGGGAATTCAAAATTTAAATTAGATTTAGAGTATGAAGAACAATGGGATTTTACTTTTAACATAGAGAAAGATGAACTTGTTTTTGTGAAAGAAGAATGTTATGCGGGAACAGAAACTGAAAGAAGAGTAACATGCAAAAAATGTGGAGAAATTGTTCCTGAAGAAGATTATGAATCAATTCCTCTTACTGAAGATATGATAGATGAAATAGACTGGAGTGTTCTAAAAAGAGAATAAATTATGACTTTGCAACAAACTTCAAATTTCTATAATAAAAATAATAACATCTCGCAAATTTATAAAATCATAGAAGAAAAACAAATTAAGCAACTTGATTTTAAAATAGTCAACACTTGGGGATCATTGTATCATATGTCAGTACCCATTCAATCAATTAGTAATAATTTACTTGAACATGGATTACCTTTTGATGGGTCAAGTGTTAGTGGTTTCTCAGATGATTTAAATTTAAGTGATTGTAGAATGAAACCAGACAGGAATACCTTGAGCTTGAGAGATTCCCACACCCCTATGAATTCAAGGAATATTTTGGATGTTAATTAAAAAGAACAGGAGTGAAAATGGAAAAAACGCAAGCCAAAGAAGCATTAGAAAGTATTTTAAAGCCCTCAATTAAAAAGTACAAGGGATTGAAATTCTATAAAATGTTTTATCGTGAAACTGCAAAGGATAATGTTTTTGAGTTTTTGGCTTTTGGTGTTACTACATGGCAATTGATAAGTATTGACGATCTACTCCAAGACTTAATACCTGATGAGGTTGATCCTTATATTAATGATAAGGGCTACAATACAGGATTAACACATATTAAAAATTCATGGAGTGAATTCAAGGATGCCTTAATTAGGGCATTAGAAGTATATGATATAACCTTTCAAAGTCTCTTAGTTCATTCTTGTAAATATTGTAAGCACAATTTTAAATATATATACGAAGAGGAAAATGAAAATGAAGAAGGAAAGTAAAAAATGAAATGTCCTAATTGTGAATATGGTGAATTGGAATTCGTAATTAATTTTGAAAGTGTAAAATTATTTAGATTAATATATAGAATAACCCCTGAAGGTAATATTGATTATTCTCATGACAGATTTAATTATGATGCAGATGCAGGGGACAACACAGTAGAATGTAATTCTTGTGGGTATTGCCCAGATGAAGAAGAACTAAAAAAATATCCAGAACTATATTATGAAGTTACCGGAGAAGAATTAGATGAAGAAAATTAAATGCCCAAGATGTAAGCATTCAGAATTTATCATAGTTGAAGCAATGACTGAATATCACCGGTATGAATATAAAATTAAAGAAGAAGACAATTTTTTATCACATTCAGAAATTCCCAAAGATATTCTTACTGATTATACGGAAGATGAATGCTGGATAGAATGTGTAAATTGTGGTAAACAATTAAACACTCACCCAGATTTTTCTGATATTATGGAAAATTATATTGCTTGGAGAAAGGAAATCTGGAAATAGTACATAATTTATCATTTGAAAAATCATATCATTTAAAAATTACTATAGACGACAAAATTATTGTAGATTGTAAAATAACTAGACGTAATAATTATTATTTTTAGGGCATTTTAATTACTTCAATTGCGATTTTTGTTATAATTCAAGTGATATTAGAATTATACCAGAGAGTAAGCAAAAAATTATAAAAGATGAGCAAATGTGCTCTGATCAATTTAAAGGAGAATAATGAAAGTAAAAGAATTTATATGTCCTAATTGTTTAAAAGATGGACTTGATGAAGAAGAATCTGGAAAAATTGATAATATAAAGATATTTAGAATTACTCCCGGAATCCTAGAAACAACTTATTCTTTAAAGAAAAACGGAAAAATTTCTAATGATTGTGGTGGAGGAGAATCTGAATCTTATTTTGATTATGAAAACAAAAATGAGTGGTACGCTTATTGTGAGTGTTGTGAGTATACATTAACAGAACAAGAAGCATTGTCAATAATAAATGTAAAAGATTCAAAATTTATAAAAGATTATGGAAACTTTGGAACGTATATTGAAGGAGGGAACGATTAATGTATAAATGTAAAAAATGTGGATCAGAAAATTTTGATATATGTGAAAATGGATCGATTGAGGTTTCTTATACATATTAGATAATTAACGGAATTTTCATTTCGTTAATTACATTAAAAGGAGAACCGAAATGAATCCTTATGAAAAGAATTCTTTTAAACTATTTATGATAACTTTTAAAAAACTTTTAAATTCAAGACTGGGTGATGCTCTTATTGCTATATTAATTCTCTTTATTGCAATATTATCAGTTCGTATATTTCTTGGTTATGTTAATGATTCATATTTAAGAAATGGGTTAATTAGTAATCAAGAAACTATTATTCCGTTCTGGGCAGACTCAAGCAAAAAATTCATAGATCCTGATGATCTGGAGGAAAGAGAAAATAACAAAAAGGGATTTACCTGTGTTGGTATAAATGGGTATCGTAAAATTTATGTTAAAACAGAATTTTTGCATAATGATAAAGTTTTAAATATCATGAATAATAAAGTTGAGAAAGAGTAGAAAGAAGGATATAATGATTACTAAAGAACAATTTAAAAAATATGAAAAGATAAGACTTTCTGGAATAACAAATATGTTTGATATTACGTTTGTCTCAGAATTAACTGGATTAAATAAAAAACAAATCCTGGAAATTATGCAAAATTATGAAGAATTAAAGAAATTATTGGAAATTGATCACATAAGGAATGTAAGGAAAAACAAATAAAAACGGAGTTTTGTAGTATTACATTTGGTGAAAATGGAATAAATCTATATTTTTGGTTTGGAGAATATTATAAAGGCAAAAGACTCTTTTATACAGAAGATGCAAAAAAATTACCACAATATCTTCTTAAGAAATATAGAGTTGACGAAATAAGTATATGTTGGACAAATTTAGGTAATGTTATTTATTTCAATAATTTATAGAAAGAAGAGGAAGACTCTAACTACATATACCAAATGAAAGGAGAAATAAATGAAAATAGAAACTTGTTATGAGGATGATGAAATACGAGATGATATTAATTTTCAATTGCACTATATAGTTGGGGGAGTCCGATTATCTTATAATAGCAATGATAAAAGTGATTCAGATGGATCAGATAGTGGTAGACTAATTGGAACAAAAGATTTAAAACT
>Ga0172366_10003280_pt1 | contig 12761 bp, 11 predicted proteins | sample LakKivSesite69cm_FD_114533 | JGI IMG/M metagenome (GOLD analysis project Ga0172366, IMG submission 114533) | Sediment microbial communities from Lake Kivu, Rwanda - Sediment site 69cm | ecosystem: Environmental > Aquatic > Freshwater > Lake > Sediment | place: Rwanda: Western Province, Lake... | reverse complement strand
TAAGCCGGGACCTTCATGCAGCAGGTGCTGCCTCTCATGGACTGATTCCCTGGTCAAGGTGAACTTACCTTCTTTGAGGTAACGCAAGCCGCCATGCACCAACTTCGAGGAGCGGCTCGAAGTCCCCCAGGTGAAATCTCGCTGCTCCACCAGCAAGCAATGCAATCCCAAGCGGGTGGCTTCTCGCAGGATGCCCGCCCCGGTGATCCCTCCACCGATGATGATGATGTCCCACGGACCCGATATGACCTGCCAGATTTTGTTGCGCCATTGGTTGTCCCACATATGTCTTCTTCTCACAATGAGTTTGTTGCCCGGAATTTTATTTCCTATGCCACTAGCTTGCCTGGGTTCATGATCCCTTTGGGGTCGAATGTTCGGCATAATGAGCTGATTGCCGAAATGCCCAACGCACCCTTTTCGAGCGCAAGATATGGCTTGTGGTCGGTGCCGACGCCATGTTGGTGGCTGATCGTCCCTCCCAGCGTGGTAATCGCCTGGCTGGCGGCTGATTTCATCGCCCGCCATCTTTGGAGGGTTTGCTCGGGTTCAGTAGCCAGTCTGAATAAATAGGTGGTGTAAACCGAAGAGCCATACGGGTAAACGTGGGAGAGGTGCGTAAAGGTGTGCACTTTTTCATTGAATTCCGACATGGCGACCACGATGGCTGCTTCAATTTCATCTACCATTTTGGGTGTCGTCTCCCAATCCGTGGCAGTTTCAAGGGTGTCCACACCGTACCCTAGCTCCCAGAGTGTATTGCGCAGGTATGGCGTCTTGAATCGGTTTTTTTGCCACTGCTCGCCAAAGGTCTTTCCCACGTGTATACCCTGTAATTTGGAAGCAATATTGAGTGCTTCACTGCGGTTTGTTCGCACATGAGCAGATTTTCCGCTAAATCCCAGCAGCAGCATGCATTTTTCCTTTCCCAGTCCGCGAACTGCCAGTAATTTTTCAAGCGCTCCAATCAGGGTTTCATGGCCTGCTAAGGCTAGGGTCGTGATGGTCTCCTTGTTGGTGCTCAGGCGCAGCATGCAGCATTGCAGCCCCGCGTTGAGGATTTGTTGAACCGCCTCGACACCGTGCGAAAAATCGGGAAAGAAAACTGCATGGAAGTCTTCCCTCTCAGGGATTGGGCTCACCCGCACCCAGGCCTCGGTGAGGATGCCAAGCCTACCTTCCGAACCCAAAACCATCTCGCGCACGTCCGGCCCGGCTGCAGAGGCCGGGAAAGGCGGCATGCTCAGCTCTCCCTGCGGTGTTTCCATGTGCCCTCCGGCGAACAACCTTTCGATTCGTCCGTAACACAGGGATTGCTGTCCGCTGGATCGTGTAGCGATCCAGCCACCTAAAGTTGAATACTCGAATGATTGCGGGAAGTGACCCAGGGTTAGCCCATGCGCGCGTAATTGTGCTTCCAGGTCTGGGCCGGAAACACCCGCTCCAAAGCATGCCAGCCTGCTTGTCGCATTAAGCTGCAACAGTCGATTCATCCTGCTCAGATCAATGCATAATACCGGTGTCTTGCTTTTCAGCACATCGATGTGCCCGGTTACGCTCGTCCCACCACCATATGGGATGACATGGAATCCTTTGCGGTTTGCCAGCCCGATCAGGCTCTTTACTTCATCCTGAGAGAGAGGATAGGCCACCCCGTCTGGGAAGGTGTCAACCGTACCGCTTCGCATATCCAGCCAATCGGGAAAGCTCTGCCCACGGGCGTGCAGCAGCCGGTCTTGCGCCTCGGCGCTGATCAATGCGTGCTGTGGCAGCTTGCATTTTGGCAGTCTGGTCAGTACATCTTGCAGGCTTACCTCGCTATCTGGAGATGCTTTTCCCACCCGCTGTTCCAGAAATTCAATTGAAGATGAGCTGACCGGATAAGTGATGCGATCATCACCCCAGCCGTTCCATCGTCTCATGATCTGCCTCCATCATTTCGGTCAGCCTTGCTAGAATTTTGAGTAAAATTATCCAACCTGTTAATAATTCCCGGTAATCTTAAATCAGCCAGAATTTTATAGAAAATAACTAGGTTTTCATTATCTCACGTTCCTTACGTCGGAAATGGATCCCGGGAGGCTTGCTGGAAAGCAGCCTCGACCTCCTCGCTCACCTCCGCCTCCACTTTAGCCCTTTCATCAGCCTTCAGTCGCACCCCGTGGATCAGGATGGGATCCCACTTCTGGCGTAGCTCACCGACCAGAGCCGGGTCACGCGTGTCATCACCCTTTGAATGTGGGCCAAAGCGCTGCGTATGGATGATTAACGCCCGAGGTGCAATGTCCTGTCTCACCTGGCTGAGCATTTCTACGGCAACTGCTGAGATCTCATTCACATCCGACGTCTCCAGCTGCCTGGCTTGGATGCCGAATGCCTTGAAACGGTCGGGGATATTCCCTGCCAGGGCTAGCTCAGATGGCGTGGTTTGGGCGATGTGGTTGTTTTCCAGCACGTACAGGATGGGTGCCTTCCATAAGGAAGCCATGTTAAACGCCTCGTAGATCACCCCCTCCCCCAATGTACCATCCCCCAGGAAGGCTATGGTGACTGCTCCGCTTTGTTTAAATTTCTCCGCCAACGCCATCCCTGTGGCGATCGGGATTGTGCCTCCCTGGATGCCGTTCGAATAGAAATTTCGCCAATACAGGTGTTGCGAGCCCCCCCTTCCACCGCATACTCCTGTTGCTCGCCCCATTAGCTCGGCGAATAATTTCCGTGGGTCACCACCATATGCCAGGAAATGCCCGTGGCCGCGGTGGTTGCTGAAGACAATATCATTTTCCCGGATATTTGCTAGCACGCCCACCGCGTTTGCTTCCTGCCCCAGGTAGGTGTGTGTGGTGCCATAGAAAATCCCGCGTGAGAAATTATCTAGCACGGTTTCTTCGAACCTGCGGATCAGGCACATCGAACGGTAAAGGCTGATATCAGTCTGCATACACGGCCAATTATATGCCTATAACCAGAATAATAAGCCCACCCCAACCACCGCCAGCAGCGTTCCGGCAATCGCCTGCCATGAAATGTGCTCCTTGAAAATGAAATATCCAACCGGCAGTAAGAAAACCGGCGGCAGGGCGATGATCGTACTGGCTATGCCAATATCGGTGTTTTGGATTGCGAACAATGACAATGATACCCCGATCAAGGGGCCAAATATCGCCCCGGCTAAAATATACCACATGCCAGATCGTTCACGGTTGGCTTGCCTGATCGTGGACAGCGCTTGCCCCTGGAAAATTGCCACCAGCCACAAGGCTGTAAAAGCGGCTGTCATGCGGATCACATTACCGGATAAAGCGGGGAAATCGCCCTTCAAGCCATTTTTCGCCAGGACCACTCCCAATGCCTGGCCAGTGGCGGCAATTGTCCCCGAGAGAATTCCTTTCCAGTTCATGAGCCGCGCTCTCAAGCCAGGCTTCTCTTTGGCTGAATGATTGTGATTGCTGCTTTCCATCACCACCCAGGCAATCCCTGTCAGGGTAAGCATAATTCCCACGATTGTGCCAGTGCTTAGTGTTTCTCCCAAAATCAGCCAGGCTAACAGGGTGGCAAGCGCTGGAGAAAGGCTTAAGAATAATAAGCCCAGCCTTGGCCCAAGGGTGATGTAGGTCTGGAAGAGGAATAGGTCCCCGATGGCCAGACCCACAATCCCAGAGATCCCCAGCCAAAACCAGCGTTCGATGCTGGCGTTCAGCGGGAGGGGCGTGTGGTAGATTATCCAATGGGTGATACCCAGTAATAAGATGGCGACCACCAGCCTGAGTCGGTTGCCCGCCAGCGGGCCAAATTTCCTGCCTGCATAGGTAAAGAAGATGGATGAGACAGAATAGCACATGGCTGTCACCAGGGCAGCCATCTCACCGATGTTAGGTGTCATCGTTGCCCATGAACTCTTCGGCGGTAGCCTGGCCTGGTTGGTTGATCCCTTCACGCCTGATGACTTTTATGATCGAGAGTAGTAAGATCTTGACGTCCAGCCAGAAGGACCAGTGATCCACGTACCAGACGTCCAGGGAAAATTTTTCGGGCCAGGTGAGGGCATTGCGGCCCTTGATTTGCGCCCACCCGGTGATCCCTGGCAGCACCTCGTGCCGGCGCGCCTGTTCAGGTGAATATCGATCCAGGTATTGGATCAGTAGAGGGCGCGGGCCCACTAGGCTCATCTCACCGCGCAACACGTTCCACAGCTCAGGTAATTCATCCAGGCTGGTTGAGCGCAGGAAAGCACCCAGGCGGGTGATGCGCTGTCCATCAGGCAGCAGGTTCTTTTGCGCATCCCGCGCCTCAGACATCGTGCGGAATTTATATACCCAGAAAGGTTTGCTTCTATACCCTGGTCGGAGCTGCTTGAAAATGACCGGTGTGCCATGGAATATTCTAACTAGCACGCTCACCAGCACGAATAACGGCGATAAAATCATCATTCCAATGGTGGTGAGTGCCAGGTCGAGCAGACGTTTTTCTAGCGGTATGGAGGAAGGTTTTGCTGCCTGAACCATGAACAGAATTCTACCAGATGTTATCCCCTCCCAGATGCCTGTGATGAAGCTGATATTCTACAGTATTCTTAGATAGCTTGGATATAAAAAAAAGCCGAAACCCAGCCGGGTCTCAGCTTTGTGTAATAAACAGCGCTGTTTATATTATTGACATCTCGCAGGGGCGGATGATCATTACGATCTTCCCCTGTATATCCACCGTTGCAGGGTCGTCGATGATAATTGGCTTCATGGTGGGGTTGGCGGGTTGCAGGCGAACTTTGCCATCTTCGAGATAAAAATACTTTAATGTGGTTTCATCCCTGTCATTCAGCCAGATGGCAACCAGGTCTCCATTGTGAACATCTTTCGCTGGTTTCATGATCACGATATCGCCATCATTAACCATGGCGTCAATCATCGAGTCACCGTTTACTTCCAGAGCGAATAGCTCGTCCACTTTTTCACGCGCCGGCAGCATGCTGCGCGCCACACTGACCACTGATTCCGCGTCCAGGTATGCAAAGTCCGAAGGGGGGACAGGCACCGGCTCGCTGGCGAAGATGCGCCCCATCACTGGGATGCGCAGTACCTGCTGTATAGATTCGCGCACATTCTCCACCGTGCGCGAAGCTGCCTGGGTCATATCTGAAAATGGGCGTACCAGGCGTATGCCGCGGGAAACACGCCCCGAACGCTTGATGTGACCTTTTGATTCCAGTTGCTCCAGGTAGTAATTGACCACTGATGTCGATGAAAAATTCCCCATTTCCTGGATGTCGCGGATCGATGGGGGAAAGCCATTGCTATTTTGATAGTCCTCAATCACCTTCAACACTTTGATCTGTGGTTCAGTCAGGGTAGCGCTGCGTCGCCTGGGTGTCATGTTTCACCTCCGATATTTCTAAATCAGTACAGTTGTTCTATATTTATATATTACCAGAACATTCGTTCGATGTCAAGTATTTGTAGAAGGAAATCAGTCTGAAAGTTATTTATTGATGCTGGTTGGCATAGGCAAAAATTTTGTGGGATAATTACCTACCTCACCAAGCAAATATTTACTGGTTTCCGGATGTTGAATTCTGCAATCCGGACACGGGAGTAGGTATGCATTTCAACAAAATATGCGTCATTGGCTTGGGTTATATTGGCTTGCCCACTGCCAGCACTTTCGCCACTCATGGTCTTAATGTGGTGGGCGTGGATAACAATTCCCAGGTCATCTCAATCCTCCGTAATGGAGGTATTCACATCAGCGAGCCAGGCTTGCGTGGCCTTGTTCAGGATGCCATCCAGTCTAAAAAACTGTCAGTCAGTGAAACACCTCGGGAGGCTGATACTTTCATCATCGCCGTTCCAACTCCTTTTTACGCGCATGATACGCGCAGCTATAATAATCGCGACTACCGCCTGGCGGACATGCGCGCAGTGGCCGCAGCCACTGAATCAATAGTACCCCATCTACGCAAGGGAAATCTGGTGGTCCTGGAATCCACCTCACCTCCACGTACCACTGTTGACCTGGTTAAGCCCATCCTAGAGAGGTCAGGCTTAGTGGCAGGCAGCGATTTTCTGCTTGCCTACTCTCCAGAAAGGGTCCTTCCAGGGAGGATTCTCCAGGAGCTCACCGAGAATGCCCGCGTGATTGGGGGCATTGACCAAACCTCAGCCGAGGCGGGCAGGGATTTATATGCTCATTTTGTCAAAGGTGACATCTTGCTGACCGATGCCACTACCGCTGAGATGGTCAAGCTGATGGAAAACACCTATCGTGATGTGAACATCGCCATCGCCAATGAATTCTCCCGCCTGGCAGAACATTTCGGAGTGAATATCTGGGAGGCCATCTCCATCGCCAACCGCCATCCCAGGGTGAAGATCCTCTCCCCCGGTCCTGGGGTGGGCGGTCATTGTATCAGTGTCGATCCGTGGTTTCTGGTCGAGGCTGCCCCTGATCTATCGGAGCTCATTACTGCCGCCCGGCATGTGAATGACACGCAACCCCAATTCGTAATGGATCTCATCAGGCGCATGGTGGGTGGTGATCTGAGCGGTAAGCGTATCGCAGCATTGGGGCTGGCCTTCAAAGCGGATGTCGATGACCTGCGTGAAAGCCCGGCTGTAGAAATTACTACCACATTAGCGCACGCCGGGGCGTTAGTCAGCTGTTATGAGCCATACAAGCCGGATGTCGCAATCGCTGGCGTCACTTGTGCCAATTCCCTCGAAGGTGTGCTGCAGAATGCGGATGGGTTGGTCTTGCTGGTTGGCCATCGTGAGTTCAAAACCCTCGATCCGCAAAAGGCTCGCGAAATGACCCCTGCCCGTTGGGCCGTTGACACCGTGGGCGCGTGGGACAGGGCAGCCTGGACCACGGCCGGTTTTCAGCTGGCCCGCCTGGGAGACGGTAAATCAAACCCATGAGATTGGCTGGCGTTTTATTCAAAATCAGGGTGCAGTAAGCTCGGCATAATCGTAATGAAGCGCGACCTTTATTCCCGGCTGGTTTATGCCCGCAACCTTCCCCTGCTGGGGAGGCTTTCTTATATTGTCTTAAAGCTGTTAGGGATTGAAATTCCACTTGCGGTTAAGGTAGGCGAGTGGCTGGAGCTGGCGCACGGCGGTTTTGGGGTGGTCATCCATCCTCACACCACTATTGGAAAGGGGGTAAAGATATATCCGGGTGTGACCCTTGGCCGGGCGGATATCTACCGGCCAGCCGATCGATCCGCTTTCGAGGGCATCATCGTTGAAGATGGTGCCATCCTCTGCCCGGGGGCAAAAATTCTGTGCAAGCAGGGCGTGCTGAAGGTTGGGCGGGGTAGTGTGATTGGTGCCAATGCCGTGCTGCTTGAATCCACCGGCGAAGACGAAATCTGGGCGGGAGCACCCGCAAGGTGTGTGGGAAAGCGTGCCACAGTCGCATAATCCTCTCGAGCGGGTTTGCCTGATCCCCAAAGTCAATGGCGTTGGGGGAATGGTCACTTTTCGCAATAGGCTGGCAAAAGGCTTGGTTGATCGTGGCCTTGGGGTGTCCTACGATTTGCTGGATAAACCCTACCAGGCGGTCTTGGTGATTGGCGGCACACGTGACCTGTCAGGCATCTGGAAGGCTAAACGCCAGGGTGTGCGCGTGGTGCAGCGTCTGGATGGGATGAACTGGATCCATCGTCGCAAAAAAACCGGCTGGCGGCATTTCCTGCGTGCAGAATATGGCAATTTCAATCTCGCCATCATCCGTTCGTTTCTGGCTGACCGCATCGTGTATCAGAGCAAGTTCAGCCATCAATGGTGGGAGAAAGTTTATGGAAAAACGCATGTTCCCTGGCAGGTGGTTTATAACGGGGTGGATCTTAATCACTTCACACCCCTGGGTTCCAGCGAGCTGCCCACAGATCATATACGCATTTTGTTGGTGGAGGGTAATATTGGCAGTGGTTATGAGGTGGGCTTGCAGGTGGCGATACAGCTGGCAGCTTACCTGCATTCGATTGCTCAACGGAACACTGAAGTCATGGTGGTGGGGCGCATATCGGTCACATTGCAGCAGCAGGTGTTATCGAGCTCCAGGCAGGTCGTGACTTTCCTGGGAGAAGTGCCGCCTGAAAAAATCGCTGGCCTTGATCGCTCTGCTCATCTATTATATGCAGCTGATCTTAACCCCGCCTGCCCCAATTCCGTCATCGAGGCCCTGGCGTGCGGTTTGCCGGTGGCGGGATTCGATACCGGCGCCCTGCCTGAGATCGTCACCGGTGATTCTGGTGTTATTGTGCCTTATGGTGGTGACCCTTGGAAATTGGATCCTCCTGATATAGATGGGCTGGCACATGGCGTGAACTGCATCCTGGATAACCAGCCTGGTTATCGCCTTGCGGCCAGGGTACGGGCTGAACAGGCCTTTGGATTGGAAGCCATGGTTGAAAGCTACCTTCAGGTATTGGGGCCATGATGGCAGGTCGCTATCCCGGGCGGGTTGGTCTTCAGCAGAGGGTTTTACCCTCTTACCGGGCGACTTTCCTGGATATGTTGGCTGCCGCATGTGATGGCGGGTTGAGTGTATTTGCCGGCAAACCGCTTCCCAGCGAGGGAATACAGCCGGTTGAAAAGCTTAATGTGGCCACATATGTGCAGGCACGCAATCGCAATATCAACGATCCAGCCTCGCCCTTTTATATCTGCTGGCAATCCGGTCTTCTCCGCTGGCTTGAGACCTGGCAGCCAGACATGCTTATCGTGGAAGCCAATCCACGTTATTTCAGCCTGCCGCGTGCCATCCAATGGATGCATTCTCAAGGGGGTAAAGTGATCGGTTGGGGGCTGGGCGAGCCTCACATTACGGGTCCATTAGCCAGTTACCGCCAGTGGGAGCGCCTGCGCCTGTTACGCTCCCTCGATGCCATCATTGCATACAGCAACTTGGGCGCTCAGCAATATCAGCAGCTGGGGTTTCCTTCCGAGCGCATATTTGTCGCTTTCAATGCAGTCGAATTGGCACCAACCTGTGCCCCACCCGCCAGACCGCCCTATTTTTCCGACCACCCTGTGCTCCTGTTTGTGGGACGCTTGCAATCACGCAAGCGCCTCGATTTATTGCTCAAGGCATGCGCTGCGCTGCCGGCGAACTCGCAGCCTCATCTCGTAATCGTCGGTGATGGGCCGGCTAGGGCAGAACTCGAGCGGCTTGCCAGCCAAATTTACCCCCTGGCAGAATTTGCCGGCACAAGGCAAGGAGCTGAGCTTGAGCCTTATTTTGCCGCGGCAGATCTGTTTGTGCTACCTGGAAGCGGTGGCTTGGCTGTGCAGCAAGCCATGGCGCATGGGTTGCCGGTGATGGTCGCCCGAGGGGATGGCACCCAGGATGACCTGGTGAGGCAGGCCAATGGATGGCAGGTGCCCCCCGATGACCTGCCCGCCCTCACCAACCTGCTTGGCCAGGTATTATCAGATCCAGCTCGCTTACGAGAGATGGGCGAAGCCTCCTACCGCATCGCGGCTGAAGAAATCAATGTAGAATCGATGGTCAGTGTATTTATTCGTGTTTTAAACAGTTTCAACTCGTGATTTATAGGCTGAAGTTAATTCAGGGTTTACTTCTTACTGGTTGTTGATATCCTACTCAGGAAGCCTTAACTCCACACGGGTATATTTCTCAAGCACACTCTCCACCGCCAGTGAGCCGCCAATCACTGCCATTAATGTGCTGTGCAGCGCCAAGCCTTGCCCTCCAGTGGCTCCATCCTTTGCGACCGCATTGATCCCGATCCCGTCATCCTGGACCTGTATCACCAACCCATGGTCCCATTCGATCTTGATGGATAAATTAAGTGGTCGGTTAGCTGAGGAATGCCTCCCATGCTGTGCAGCATTGCGCACGGCTTCCCTGCAGGCGTGATACAACACTTCCTTGGCATATGCTTGGACGGAGTCAACTTTCACCTTCAGCTGCTCATCCACCTGCCAGGTGATTGAATCGAAACTCGTGCCGTATTCGCTATCTACACTGTTGCGCAGCGCACGGACCAATCCCAGGCGGGTCAGTTCAGGCTCCTGGATGGTAGGGAGCTCATGCAGCACCTCGGTGAGCTCCCGGTGGATCTCGCCCATCTCCTGGGTTACTTCATCGGGTAGCCCGGCCTTAGACGACAGCATGATCATGGCAGATTGCAGGCGCGGCAGGATTTCATCGTGGATCCTACGCCGGGTTCGCTGGTCAATTACCCTGGTCTCGGTCAGGTGCTGGCGTTCCAACGATACCAGCCGTTTCGCCAGTTCCTGGCTGGCCTGGTTATCGATCAACCGTTCTCCCATCGTCCTGGCAATTTCAATCTCTTCCTGCGAGAACAGGCTGCCATTTTTCTTCTCACCCAACACCAGCCCACCAATTTGCCCGCGTTCGCTCCACAGTGATAATGCCACGCAATTCTGCCCAAAAGCATTCATATCAGGCAGCAGCATTGGGCTGAAGCCCGCTTCTGCTGAAAGCTTGCGTTGTATTTCCACCAGCTGCCCATCCATCCCTTCGATCATCGCTCGATTCGGGTATGCGAGCGGTTCTCCTGCCAGTGGCCCAAACCACCCGAAAGGGATCAGCACAGCCTGCCTAACTCCCAGGATATCTTCACACAAGGTCTGAAAAGCCCTCGAAATCTCAAAATCCGCCCTTTGTGCCTTCTGCAGCAGCAACTGCTCGTATAGGTGCGGGCTGGTAATGAATGGCTGCAGGGTTTTCAAGTAGCGCTCTTGATCTGCAAAGGAACGCCAACCCATGAGTGCATATACACCGGTGACCAGCACGATGCTCAGTAATAAGATATAGATAGGTTGCAGCCCAAGTAGCACTGCCCCGGAGATAATTACCGCAAAGCTGAGTGAGAGTAGCATTGCCAGCTGCCAATAGCGCTGTAAGCCCCGGCGGGGTAGGGTTTTTCCAGTGAAAACTTCATACGCCACCACCGCCTGCCCGACTGACAGGATGGTGATGGCGATGAACATGTCGATCACTAGGTCAAAGATCGACAGGGTCATGGCGAGTTCGCTCATGATGATCAACCGATTCGCATTGTAAAGGGCCCAGAGAATACTCACCCCTACAATTGTACTGACCATTAACAGCGTTGCTGTAGCGGTAATCAGCCATGGCCTGGCTCGTCGCCTGGCTAATTGCCCCATCAGGCGGATTGACTGGCCGGGTTGCAACAGCGCGTCCAATGAAAAGCCGATACATATCACCAGATAAATGGGGTAGATGAACATCAACACCGGCACCCCACCAAGCGATAATACCCCGCCAAGGTCGAGCCGGATCGCCTGGTTATAACTTGGCACCGTATTGAAAAGGAACACCAGGCCCACCGCGCTGGTTGCGAGTAATGTCGCCAGCACCAGTGGCACCTGGTGACGCTGCTGTAAGGCATTGTTTGGCTGCTCCCAATAGCCTGAATACCACAGCATTACCACATACCAGGCGAAAGGCATGCTCACCACTGGAATCCAGCCTGCCCGCCACCAGGTATCCATCCCCGCTCCGGGTTGTAGCGGGCCTGATCCCAGGATGGCTGTATGGCTGAGGAAGAACAGGCTGCTCATCAGCAGGCCTCCCCCCGCAACCCATACCCCGGTAGAGCGGCGTTCTGCATTCAAGAGCACGGTTAATCCCAGCCACAAAAGCAATATGGTGTTAAAAATGGATATTGCCAGCGTGGCCCAATCGAGGGAGAGGTTACCGGTCATATTGGTGGCTGTTTAATAGAGCAATAGTATAACCATGGATGGTGTGGGGGTGACTCATGGCATCACTTGCCCCCGATTATCTCACCGTTCTCATCCCATGAAATCAGTTTTCCCGCTCGCATGATGATCGCGGCTCTTGTACGCGCAATTTTCTCATCGGTGGTAGATTGGTCTAATCCCCACACTGCATAAATCTGCCCGTTGATTCGGCTGATGGTGCGCTTATCTCGAAATCCCATCCGGGTAGCGATTTGCTCATTGGTCAAACCGTCCGCTAGCAGCCTGGCTACCTCCTGCTCATTGGGCTCTAGCAACGCCAGTGGGTTATTTTCGTCTTTTTCCTGCACCTCGCGCACCCGGGCGTCAATCTCTGGGTCGATGAATCGCTTCCCGGCAACAGCATTCTTTAATAGTGGCATCAACATCGCTGGCAGTAGGTAATTTGATTTACGCACGTAGGCGTAATGGCTGAGGATGCCCGAGTTCCTGAAATCCCTATAATAACGGTCCTCATCTTGGATGGAATAAAACACCACCGGAAAACGAGGAAACTCGCGCCGGATGGCTACCGCAACCTGGATGCCGTTCATTGCCCCCGCCAACTGCACATCCATCAGTAGTACCGTCCTGGCTTGCTGCTGAGGATTTTCCAGGCAAAAATCCAGTACCTCCTCGCCGCTCGCGCAGTCGAAGGGTACTGATACCTCTCCAGTAGCCTGAAGCCCCGCCTTGAGGGCGGGGCGTAAGTGGGGATTATCTTCTACGATCAGGACATAAAACATGCTATCTAAATATCCAGGGTAATGCCAGGATCGAGAATACCGACCATGCCAGGTATGCACCTGTGGCTTTGCTGAACACTCTCTGCAGCCGCTCGTGCCAGGGTGAAGAATCCTTCTTGAATTGAGTATAAATCATCACACCCAGGATGGCAATATTGATTACATTCCAGCCGATGATCGTCAGGCGGTTGAGGGTCAGCCTGTCGATTGCCGTACGATAAGATACGGCAGATAACGCGTACAGGCTGATTAACAGCGCCAG
>Ga0172366_10003279_pt1 | contig 12762 bp, 12 predicted proteins | sample LakKivSesite69cm_FD_114533 | JGI IMG/M metagenome (GOLD analysis project Ga0172366, IMG submission 114533) | Sediment microbial communities from Lake Kivu, Rwanda - Sediment site 69cm | ecosystem: Environmental > Aquatic > Freshwater > Lake > Sediment | place: Rwanda: Western Province, Lake... | reverse complement strand
GTCGGTCGGCAAATCGGGCGCGGCGGCGCTCGCGGGACGGGCCGCCCTGCGCATGGGCGCCGGGCTGGTCACAGTGGCCACGGCCGTCGGGGTCCTGCCGTCGATCGCCCGGAGCATGGCCGAGCTCATGACCGAGCCGCTCGCCGAGACGCCCGAGCATACGATCGCGGCCGGGGCCCTCGACCGCGCCGTCGCCGTGCTCAAGGGGAAGAACGCGGTCCTCATCGGGCCGGGGCTCACGACGAACGCCTCGACCGCGGCCTTCGTCCTCGGCCTGCTCCCGAAGATCAAGGGGCCCTGCGTCATCGACGCCGACGGGCTGAACATCGTCGCCTCGAAGCTCGAGGTCCTCCGCCGGATGGCCGGGCCGGTCGTTTTGACGCCCCATCCCGGCGAGTTCGCCCGGCTCGTTGGGCGCTCGAATGACGAGGTCCTCCGCCATCGCCTCGAGCTCGTGCCCGAGTTCGCGGCGAAACACGGTGTCACCGTGGTCCTCAAGGGCTACCGGACCCTCACCGTCGGCGCCGACGGCCGCGTCTTCGTCAACCCGACGGGGAACCCCGGCATGGCGACCGGAGGCATGGGCGATGTCCTTGGGGGCATGATCGCGTCCGAGTTGGCCCAGGAGAAGGATGTCGCGGGGGCGGTCCTCGCGGCCGTTTACGTCCACGGCCTGGCCGGCGATATCGCCGCCGAGACGCTCAGCGAGAAGGCGCTCGTGGCCGGCGATATCGTCCGCTACCTGCCGGCGGCGCTGAGGGCGCTGGCCGAGGAGGGGAAAGCGGCGTGAGCGTGAGCGGCAAGACGGTCGTCACGACCCGCTCCGAAGAGGAGACCTTCGAGCTGGCCCGCGGGATGGCCGCCGGGTTCAAGGGCCGGGAGGTCGTCCTCCTCACCGGCGAGCTCGGGGCCGGCAAGACGGTCTTCGCCAAGGGCCTCGCGGCCGGGGCCGGCGTCGCCGCGACCGACCGCGTCTCGAGCCCGTCGTTCACCCTGGTCAACATCTACGAGGGCCGGTGCCGCGTTTTCCACGTCGACCTCTACCGGCTCGAGCGCGAGGCCGATATCCTCGACCTGGGCTGGGAGGACTTCCTGGGGGAGGGGATCGTCGTCGTCGAATGGGCCGAGAGGCTGCCTCGGTCGCTTCGCCTCGACGGCATCCGGGTCGCGATCGAGCCGGCCGGCGGCGGCGACGAGCGCCGCATCACGGTCGAAGACTAGGCGCTATTTCTTTACCGCCTCGGCCAGCGCGGCTTTGAGCTTGGCTACGACCTCCGGCACCGAAGCCGCCTTGCCCGCGAGAACGTCCTCCGGCGAGATGTCCGTGCCGTAGAAGGCCCGGTTGGCCTTGCGGTCCTGCTGGATCGACGAGCCCTGAAGGGTCAGGCCCGCGTAAAGCCCGCGGCTCCGCGAGTAGGACAGGATCTCCGCCTTGAGCGAGGAGTCGGTGCTGGCCTCGGCCTGGCGCCCGAGGGGGCCGGCCGCGACGCCGGCATCGGCACCCAGAGTGAAATCGCCCTTGGTGACGTTCTCGAGGCTCCGCGGCGTCCGGAAGACGAGGACGATGTCGGCCGATTGGACCCCGGCCTGCCAGCCGATGCTCCCGCCCTTGACGTCGATGAAGGTCGGGTCGCTCCAAGCCCCGGATCTCGTCCGGACGAGCAGGACGCCCTTGCCGTGCCGGCCGCCGATGATGAGCCCGGCCCGGATGACGTCGGGGACGATGGCGATCCCGGCGCATTCCTCGATGAGGCTTACGGGGATGCTCTTGTCCGACTCCTTCATCATCTCCTGGAGCACCCGGATCGCGTCCTCGATCTTCCGGACCTGGTCCGGGTCGCCTTGCGGCGCGGCGGCAGGAGCCGGGCGGCCGATCCCGGCCAGGGCCGGGGCTGCGATCATGATGACGGCCAGCGCGGCCGTTGCGATCCTTTTACGGTTCATGGCCATCTCCTTTCTATCCCTCCAGCTTGTCTTGGCGTTCGTAGGCCGTGATGAGCTCCTCCGCGGCGAGCCGGGCGTCCGGGGCGCCGAGGATGGCCGAGACGACGGCGATCCCGTCCGCGCCGGCCCGGGCGACCTCAGCGGCGTTCCTGGGCCCGATGCCCCCGATCCCGACGACGGGGATCTCGACGGCCCGCTTGATCAGGCCGAGGCCCTCCGGGCCGAGGACCGGGAGCGCGGTCTCCTTCGTCGACGTGGCGAAGACGGGCCCGGCCCCGACATAGCTCGCGCCTTCGGCCTGGGCCCGGCGCGCCTCCTCGACGGTGTTGACCGAAACGCCGACCGTCCCTTCCGGGCCGAGGAGCGCCCGGGCCAGGACCACGGGCACGTCCTCCTGGCCGAGGTGGACCCCGGCGGCGCCGCAGGCGATAGCCACGTCGATGCGGTCGTTGACCAGCAGCGGGACGCCCGTCCCGGTGAGGACCCGCCTGAGCTCGAAGCCGAGCTCGACGAGGGCCCGGCCCGCGAGGCTCTTCCCTCGCAGCTGGACGACCGTGACGCCTCCCGCGACGGCCGCCTTGACCAGGGCAGGGAGGTCGCGCCCGGCCGCGTAGTCAGCGTCCGCCACGAGATAAAGCGTGTAATCGGTCGCCATCCCTTCTAGTATAACAAAGAGAGGGTCAAACCTACTTTTTTCGAAAAAAAGTAGGTTTGACCCTCTCTTGAGGCTTTGATAGATTAGGGGGCACAATGAGCATCGATCTCAAGGATTACATCCTCGACGTCCCCGATTTCCCCAAGCCCGGCATCGTCTTCAAGGACATCGTCCCGGTCATCCAGAGCGCTGCGGCCTTCAACGCGGCCACCGACCGGCTGGCCGCCTGGGCCCGGACGCGGCAGCCCGAGATCCTCGTCGGCATCGAGTCGCGGGGCTTCGTCTTCGCCGCGGCCCTGGCCCGGGAGCTCCGCCTCGGCATGACGGTCATCCGCAAGAAAGGCAAGCTGCCGCGCAAATGCGCTTCGGTCGTGGCCCCGAACGAATACGCCGTCGAGCACTTCGAGATGCACGAGGACGCCGTCGCCTGCGGCCAGCGCGTCCTGATCATCGACGACCTCATCGCCACCGGCTCCTCGTCGGTGAGCGCCATCAATCTCGTCAAGCTCCTCAAGGGAGATGTCGTCGGCTTCGGAGCCGTGGTCGAGCTTTCGTTCCTGAATGGCGTCGAGGCGATCCACAAGGCCCACCCGGAGGTCGATATCCACACCCTCGTCCGCTACTAGGCGAGGGCGTCCGGCCCGCGCCCGGAGGGCCGAAACAAGGAGGAGGGAGGCATGAAGGGGTTCCTCGAACGGACCTTCCGCCTGGCCGAGAACGACACCACTGTCCGGCGCGAGCTCCTCGGCGGGGCGACGACCTTCATGACCATGTCCTACATCATCTTCGTCCAGCCGGCCGTGCTCGGCGCAACCGGCATGGATCGGGGAGCGGTCATGGTCGCCACGTGCCTGGCCTCGGCCCTGGCCACACTCCTCACCGGCCTGCTGGCCAACTACCCGATCGCCCAGGCCCCGGCCATGGGCCACAACATCTTCTTCGCCGTCGTCGTCTGCGGCACGATGGGCTACACCTGGCAGGTCGCCCTCGGCGCGAACTTCATCTCCGGCCTGGTCTTCGTCGCCCTCGCCCTCGCCGGCGTCTGGGGCAAGATGGTCGCGGCCGTGCCGGACGCCCTGAAATACGGCATCGCCGTCGGCATCGGCCTGCTCATCGCCCTCATCGGCCTCGAGTACGGCGGCCTCGTCGTCGCCCGGCCCGGCGTCCTCGTCTCCCTCGGCGACATCACCAGCCCGCCGGTCCTCCTCGTCCTCTTCGGCCTGGCCCTGACCGCCGTGCTGCTCGTCCTTCGCTTCCCCGGCGCCATCCTGGTCGGCATCCTGGCCACGGCCCTGGCCGGGCTGCCGTTCGGGATCGTCAAGTTCCACGGCCTCATGGCCCCGGTCCCCAGCCTGGCCCCGACCTTCCTCAAGCTCGACATCGCCGGCGCTCTCCACACGGGGCTCCTGGCCGTCGTCTTCGTCTTCCTCCTGCTCGACGTCTTCGACGCCATCGGGACGCTTATCGGCGTCGGCGGGTCGGGCGGCTTCCTCAAGAACGGCCGGCTGCCCCGGGCCGACCAGGCCATGCTGGCCGACGCGGCCGGGACCGTGGGCGGCGTCCTGCTCGGCACCTCGACCGTTTCGAGCTACATCGAGAGCGTCACCGGCATCGCCCAGGGCGCCCGGACCGGCCTGGCCAACGTCGCCACTTCGGCCCTGTTCCTCTGCGCCCTGTTCTTCAGCCCCCTGGCCGAGATGATCAGCGGCGAGGTCGATTACGGCGGGCTCGTCCTGCGGCCCGTCATCGCCCCGGCCCTGATCGTCGTCGGCTCGATGATGATGAAGTGCGTCAAGTTCATCGACTGGGACGACATCTCCGAGGCCGTCCCGGCCTTCCTCAGCGTCATCATCATGCCCCTGACCCTGAGCATCACCGAGGGGATCTCGTTCGGCTTCATCTCCTACGTCATCCTCAAGCTCGCGGCCGGCAAGGGGCGCCGCGTCCACTGGCTGATCTATCTCGTCGCCGGCCTGTTCGTCCTGCGCTATGTTCTCAAGTGAGCTGCCATCGATGCCCCTAAGGGATAGATCATGAAAAAGACAAGCGTCCCGGCCCTCCTCGCGGCCTTCGCCCTCGCCCTTGCCGGCTGCGCCCGGGTCCCGGCTCCTCTCACGTCGCCCCGCCTCGCGGCCCCCGACACCGGCTGGGTCGCCCGGACCCTGAGGAAGATGACGATCGAGGAGAAGATCGGCCAGATGGTCGCCGTCCGCTTCACCGGCGAGTTCCGCAACGTCGACAGCCCCTCCCGGCGCGAGCTCCAGTCGCTCGTCGCCGACTCGAAGATCGGCGGCCTCGTCCTCTTCGCCCCTGCCCGGGTCTACGCCACGGCCGAGCTCGCGAACGGCTTCCAGAAGCTGGCCAAGGTGCCGCTTCTCATGGCCGCCGATTTCGAGGCCGGCGCGGCCAACAGGGTCACGGGCGCGACCCTCTTCCCGCCGCTGATGTCGCTCGGCGCGGCCGGCTCCGAGGACCTCGCCTACGCCATGGGCCGCATCACCGCCCTCGAGGGCCGGGCCATGGGCATCCACATGACGTACGCCCCGGTCGTCGACGTCAACATCAACCCCGACAATCCCATCATCAACACCCGGTCGGTCGGCGCCGACCCGGCCCTGGTCAGCCGCATCGCCGACGCTTTCATCCGCGGCGTCCAGGAGAACGGGATGATCGCCACGGCCAAGCACTTCCCCGGCCACGGCGACACCTCGCTCGACTCCCACACCCTCATGCCCACGATCGAGGCGGACCTGGACCGGCTGCGGAAAGTCGAGCTCTTCCCGTTCCAGGCGGCCATCGACGCCGGGGTCAAAGCCGTCATGTCGGCCCACCTGGCCGTCCCGGCCCTCGACCCGACCCCGGGCGTCCCGGCGACGCTCTCGGCCCCGATCATGACCGGCCTCCTCCGCGAGAAGATGGGCTTCCGGGGACTCATCGTCACCGACGCCCTCGAGATGGCCGGCGTGACCAACACCTACTCGACCGAAGAGGCTTCGCTCCGGGCCGTCCTGGCCGGCGTCGACCAGCTGCTCCTGCCGCCGGAGCCGGCCAAGGTCATCGCCTATCTCGCCGCGGCCGTCCGCGACGGCCGCGTCCCCGTCTCGCGGATCGACGCGTCGGTCCGCCGCATCCTCGAGACCAAGGCCTCGCTCGGGCTGAACCGCTCGCGCTTCGTCAGGATCGACGCCCTCAGCCGCCTCGTCGCGCCCCGAGCCTTCCTCGATCAGGCCGCCAAGACGTTCGAGAGCGCCGCGACGCTCGTCCGTAACGACGGCGGCGTCCTGCCGCTCGCGACCGCGCCGAAGAAGCTCGTCCTCCTTTCTCTCAGCAGCGACCTCGGCGACTATTTCGCCGGCCAGGCCTTCGTCAACGCCATGCGGAAGAGGTTCCCCGACGCCCCGGCCTTTTTCGCCGACGGCGACACCGGGAGCGAGACGCTCGAGGAAGCCTACGCCAAGGCCGCCTCGGCCCAAACGGTCGTCCTGGCCCTCTTCTCCCGGCTCAGCGACCGGAAAGGCTCGGTCGACCTCGAGCCGCGGCACATCGACCTCATCCGCCGCCTGGCGACGATCGAGAACGGCCCCGCGGTCGCGGCCGTCTCGTTCGGCAGCCCCTATTTCCTGCGCCACATCCCCGAGGTCGACGCCTACCTCTGCCTCTACAAGAACACCCCCGAAACGCAGGCCATCGCCGCCCGGGCCCTCGCCGGGGAGATGACGATCGGCGGGCATCTTCCGGTCGGGATCCCGGGCCTCTATCCCGTCGGCCACGGCCTCACGCTCGAAAGGAAAACACCATGACCTACAAGTACCTGGGCCGGACCGGAGTCGCGGTCTCGACGCTCGCTTACGGCACGATGTCCTTCGGCGGCGACGCCGACGAGGCCGCGTCCGGGGCCCTGTTCAAGGCCTGCCGCGACGCCGGCATCAACCTCTTCGATTGCGCCGACATGTACGCGGGCGGCCGGTCCGAGGAGATCCTCGGCCGCCTGATCAAGGGCTGCCGCGAAGAGGTCCTCATCACGAGCAAGGTCTACTTCGCCACCTCGCCGGACGTCAATGGCATGGGCGTCTCGCGCCGCCGGGTCCTTTACGCTGTCGAGGCCAGCCTGAGGCGTCTCCAGACCGACCGGATCGACATTTTTTACATCCACCGGTTCGACGACCGGACGCCGCTCGAAGAGACCCTGCGGGCCTTTGACGACCTCGTCCGCCAGGGCAAGATCGTCTACACCGGGGCCAGCAACTTCGCCGCCTGGCAGGTGGCCAAGGGCCTCGGCATCTCGGCCAAGGAGGGCCTGGCCGCCTTCGCCTGCATCCAACCCATGTACAACCTGGTCAAGCGCCAGGCCGAGTCCGAGATCCTGCCCATGGCCGCGTCGGAGGGCCTCGGCGTTTTCCCCTACAACGCCATCGGCGGCGGCCTGCTCAGCGGCAAGTACGGGGTCGGCCGCCGGCCCGACTCGGGGCGTCTCGTCTCGAACAAGATCTACGAGACCCGCTATGGGGACGACCTCAACTTCGAGGTGGCCGACCGGTTCGCGGCCTTCGCCCGGGAGCGCGGCTTCGACCCGGCCGCGCTCGCGGCGGCCTGGGTGGCCTCCCACCCGGCGGTCACTGCGCCGATCCTCGGGGCCAGGAACACAGACCAGCTCTCGTCCCTCCTCGGCGCCCTGTCGATCCCGATGACGCCGGAGCTCAGGGCCGAGATCTCCGCCCTGTCGCCCGAGCCCGCCCCGGCGACGGACCGGAACGAGGAGCGCACCGGAATCAATTTCGGGGTCCGTTGAGCGACTGACGTATAGAGAGAGTGGACCAATGAAACCTGCCCACAGGACCGTCCTGGCCGCGGCCGCCGGCCTTCTCATCTTTTCCGCCGGGCTGGTCACCGCCCCGGCCCTGGAGCCCCCGACGAGGGAACAGATCCTGCGCTACCGCCTGGACGGCTCGCTCGCCTACCGCATCGCCCAGGCCCGCGCCTTCGGCAATCACAAGATCCCGCAGCGCATCCAGGACCGGCTGCGGACCAAGCTCAACCACCTGGCCCTCCTCCGCGGCGATGCCAGCGCGATGCAGTCCTCGGCGGCGAACAGCCTCGCGCCGCCCCCGGCCTGGGAGGGGATGCCGACCAAGGGCACGGTCAAGGTCCTGGCCCTGCTCATCTCGTTCAGCGATTATCCCGGCGTGACGACGCCTGCGTATTTCGCCAGCCGGCTCTTCGGCGACGGCGTCGGCGGTCCGCCCTACGACAGCCTCCGCGACTTCTACCTGCGCTCGTCGTACGACCAGCTCACGATCACCGGCAACGTCCTCGGCTGGTATCAGGCCCCGTACCTCCGGAGCACGGTCGCGGAGACGGGCACCGGACGAATGAACCTGATCAAGGAGGCCCTGGACTATTACGAGGCCCAGGGGCACGACTTCTCGCAGTACGACAACGACGGCGACGGCGCGATCGACTACTTCTGCGTCTTCTGGACCGGCCCCCACGGCGAATGGGCGTCCTTCTGGTGGGGCTACTACACCTGGTTCTCCGACTCGGCCTACCGGCTCGACGGCAAGCGGCTGACGAACTATTCCTGGCAGTGGGAGCTCTACGGCTATCCGAGCGGCACCTTCACCCCGAGCACGATCATCCACGAGACCGGCCACGCCCTCGGCGTCCCCGATTATTACGACTACGACGACGCGATCGGCCCGCGCGGCGGCGTCGGCAACCTCGACATCATGGACAGCACGGGCGACCACAACTGCTTCTCCAAGTTCATGCTCGACTGGATCACGCCCACGGTCGCCTTCAACTCCACCGTCACCCTGCGCGCCTCGGGCCTCACCCCCGACGCGGTTCTGTTCATGCCGGGGGCCGTCCCCGGCCAGATCTTCAACGAGTTCTTCATGGTCCAGAACCGGCAGCGGACGGGGAACGACACGGGCCTGTTCACCGGGACCGACGGCCTCCTCATCTGGCATGTCGACGCCCGCCTCGACACCTGGGGCTCGGATTTCCTCTACGACAACTCCTACACCGAGCACAAGCTCCTGCGGCTGATGGAGGCCGACGGCCTGGAGGAGATCGAGACCCTGAACGCTTCGGCCGACGCGGAGGACTACTACCGGCCCGGGGCGACCTTCGGGCCCTATTCGTTCCCCGACTCGTCACGCTACAGCGGTTTGGCGACGGGGATGGGCGTCATGGACATCGCCAATGTGACCGGGGGGATCCGCCTGACCGTCTTCTCGGGCGACGCCCCGCCGGGGGTCGAGATCACGGCCCCGACCGGGGGGCAGACGCTCTACGGAACGGTCGCGGTCGCCGTCACGGCCAACGACGACTACGGCGTCAGCCGGGTCGAGCTCTATACCGACTCCACGCTCCGCCAGACGCTCTCGGCCCCGCCGTTCACGTTCTCGCTCGACACGGAGGCCATCGCCAACGGGGCCCACGAGCTCCGGGCCGTGGCCTACGACACGATCCTCCAGACGACCCAGGACACGGTCTCGGTCGTCGTGGACAACATCTTCGCCCCGGCCAACCTGGCCGCGGCGCGGGCCCGCAACCGCAGCTTGTTGCTCACGGAATACGTCAACGTCCTGACCTGGGCGGACGACCCCCGCAACACCACGGTCGTCAAGTACAGGATCTACCGGGTGACGGGCGGGACGAGGACCTTCGTCGCCGATGTGCCCAAGGCCGCGGCGGGGTCCTACCGCTACGTCCACCGGGGCATCGCCTGCGCGCAGACGTACGCCTACGACGTCGTCGGCGTGGGGATCCTCGACCGGGAAGGGCCGGCCGCGTCGGCTACGGCGCGCTAGAAGATAGGGCACCTGACCCCATCTTATTTGTTGGGAAGAACGGGGACACGTACCGGGTACATGTCCCCGTTCTCGGGTTGGCGTTCCGGTCTATTCGTAGACCAGGATCTCGACGCGGCGGTTCTGGGCCCGGCCGTCGCGGGTCCCGTTGTCGGCGACGGGCATGGAGCTGCCCAGGCTGACGACCGACATGCGGTGAAGCGGGATCTTGTACTGCGTGTAGAGATACATCATGACCGCCTCGGCCCGCTTCTGGCCGAGGGCCTTGTTGACCTCGGCGGAGCCGGTGCTGTCGGTGTGGCCCTGGATCTCGATGTAGACGCCCCGGTTCTCGGCGACGAGCTTCTGGACAAAGGCGTCGAGGACGCTCTTGGCCTCGGGCGTCAGCGCGGCGCTGTCGAACCCGAACTTGGCGTCGTTGCTCTTGACGGTGGCTGTCATGACGAGGTTGCCCTTGATCAGGGTCTTGACCTCCTCGATCTTGCCGTCGACAGCCTTGAACTGGTTGTCGTGCTGGCTGATGAGCGAGCCGATGGTCGTCAACTTCTCGTCATGCTCCGAGATCCGCTTCTGGCTGGCTTCGACCTCCGTCGAGACCTCGGAGATCTTCTGGTCGAGGGTGGCCGACTCGGTGCGGACGAACTTCTTCGTCGCGCACGCCGGGCCCGTGACCAGGGCGGCGACGAGGACGAAACCGGCGAACAAAATGAGCTTTCTGCTCTTCATGAAAACCTCCTGTCGGGTGGTTCTTGACCGGCGGCTGAAGACCGCCGTCTCTCCCCAACCCCGCATGCCCCCATTCTACCCCTTTTTCCCGGAAATTGAAGATGGGACGGGCAAAATACCCCTTAGCGGGGACTTCCCCCTGATACCCCTGGCGGAACGGTCAGTAGCCCTGACGGGTCCGGACCTTGTGCTTATAGTTCGGCGTCGTCACCCGGATCCAGCGGTAGAGCTCGGCCGTGTCCTGGTAGGAGGTATAGCCGATCATGTACTGGTGGCTCTGCTCGGCCTTGATCTCTTCGACGACCTTGTCGAGGGCGGTCGGCTCGTTGAGGAACCAGGCCTTGCCGCCCGTGGCCGTGGCGAACTTGTCCAGCGTCGTGACGATCCCGGCCGCAGTCAGGCCGGAGGCGCGCTTCTGGCCCTTGAGCATCTGCTCGCTCAGGGGGATCTTATAGCCGATGACGTAGATGGGCACGTCGACCCGCTTGGCGATCTCGAGGGCCTGCTCGGGGGTGGACTCGCTGTCGTTCTCGATGCCGTCGGTCATCAGGAGCAGGGCCCGCTTCTCGTTCTTGGCTCTCGTCGCGAACTCGGGCGAGACGCCCACGGCGTCGTTGAGAGCGGTCTGGCCGTAGGCCTCGGTCGCGTCGAGGACGCGGAGGAACTCGGACTTGTCGGTCGTGTGCCTGGCGGCGACCTCGACCTCGCCGTCGGCGAAGATGAGCAGGGCGATCTCGTCGCGGGGCCTGAGGAGCTTCGTGGCCAGGTTCTTGAGGGCCGCTTTGCAGTCTGCCAGCTTGTTGTCGAGGCCCATGCTGCCGCTGACATCGAGGAGGACGGTCAGGCTGAGCGGCGAGCCGAAATCGTGGGAGAAGTAGGTGATGGGCTTCTTCTTGTTGTTCTCGAAGAGGGTGAAGTCTTTTTCCTGCAGGTTATTGACGTAACGGCCCCGAGAGTCCTTGACGGTGAGGGCCAGGGTGATGGCCCGGACGACGTACTCGTAGGCCTGCTGGTCCTTGACCTGCTCCTGGGCGGACGCCACCCCGGCCGCGAGGCCGAAAGCGGCCAGGCAGGCAAGGACCGACACGACCAAGGCTCGGCTTTTCATAACGGCTATGGCGAAGGCTTGGCTTCCAAGATACCACGCCGCTCGGGGTGAATCAAATCTCATCGAGGATTTTGTCGGCCGGGGAGGGGGAATTGGCGAAAAGAGCCCGCCGTTCACAAGGCCCGCCGATCGTCTAGCCCAGGCCGGGGGACTCGGGGGTCGTCGAGTACAGGGACCGGGGCCCTCCGGCGTGAGGCGTCTGGGGGGCGGCGAACGGCGGGGCCAGCCACTGCGCGTAGTCGGGCGTGACGAGAGGCGTCTCCGGCTGGGCCTCTCCCGGGACGAACCGGGGCCGGCGCTCGAGCATACTGTCCCGGAGCTTCCGGCCGTCCGACATCAACAGCAGGAAGTAGGCGGCTGTCCCCGCGGCGAAGCAGGCGAAGGTCAGTAGGAGAATAGTCATCTCCCTGATTGTCGCGCGGACGGGAAAGGGGGGAATCCCCCTAAATGAGGATTCGCGAGGGCATTAGAACCGGAGGCTCTATTCGTAGACCCCGTCGGGCGCCCCCGGCCGGAGGCCCGCTCCGGAGGAGTTGCGGCCGCGGAGGCCGCGATGGAGCTTCCGTCCGTCGGCCATGAGCCGGAGAAAATAAACGGGAATGACGAGGGAACCGATGAAGGCTGCGACGATCGAGTTCAGTGGCCTGCCCGTCCCTTTCACTAGCCCTGCCCTGGCCCGGGGGACCGGCCGCCTTTTCCGTCTGTCCTTGGCTACTGCTTCACGGGGAAAGCCCGCTAACTCTCGCATTTTCTGACTTATCTGTCAAGTCTTTTGTTATCAGTTTGTTACAATGGTAGCGCAGACACCAGATAGGGTATCCCTCGGGGCGATGAGACCCAAAATATTGTGTGGAAGACATACCCCGCCGGGAGCGCTCCATCAGGTCCGGAACACCGACGGTGAGCCGCCGGTCTTCGTCGGCGTGGCCACCCGACCGGACAAGTAGCGCTTCGTCCTCTTTTTACTCGGCGGGAGGAGGAGCGGAACGCTTCTCCACGAAGCTCATGGGCTGGCCGTCGCCGCCCGACATCTTGATGTCTCCCTGGAAAATGCACCCTTCGGCGATCGCGATCGTGGCGGCCTTGATGTTGCCGACCATCCTGCTCTCGGGACCGAGCTCGACCGGCCCCGGCGTATCGATATGGCCTTCGAGCTCTCCGTTGACGATGAGGGCCGAGGCTGCGATGTTGCCCCGGACACGCCCGCCTCTCTCGATCTTGATCCGTCCTCCGCTCTCGAGGTTTCCCTCGACGGAACCCAGGACGCGGATGCCGTATTCGCTGCGGAGGTCCCCTTGGAGGGTCGTTTCCTGGGCGATCACGGATTCGACGGCCCCGGCCTTGTCCTCGATGCGTCTCATCCGATCGTCCCGTGTGAACATGGCTCGTCCTCCCTATTTTTTCCTCTTGCGCGTCTTCCGGGCCTGGGCCGAGTCGAAGAATCTGCCGGCCGCCTTCTTGAGAGGGCTCAGGCGGACGGGATCGAAGTAGTCTGAATCGAGCCAGCCCTTATC
>Ga0172366_10003277_pt1 | contig 12764 bp, 8 predicted proteins | sample LakKivSesite69cm_FD_114533 | JGI IMG/M metagenome (GOLD analysis project Ga0172366, IMG submission 114533) | Sediment microbial communities from Lake Kivu, Rwanda - Sediment site 69cm | ecosystem: Environmental > Aquatic > Freshwater > Lake > Sediment | place: Rwanda: Western Province, Lake Kivu... | reverse complement strand
TAGAACCTTTTCTGGGCGGTTTCAGCAAGCCGTACAAGTACATCGCTAATCGCGGTTTTCATTTTGGCGACGGCCTGCTCATCTTCGAGAGATTTAGACATATCCCAGGGCACATCGAGTGCTTCGACGCGGATTCGCAGTCGGCTCAACTTAAGAGCGAAACGCTCGCCAGTATCCAGAGAAGGAGGTTTTAAGAATTGATAAATTAAAACCTTTTGGCCTTGACCAGCCGCACGCAGTGCCAGGCCGAACGCGGCGGTGGTCTTGCCTTTGCCGTTACCGGTATAAATCTGAACCAGGCCTCTTTTCAGCATAAAGTTGACGCCAAAGATTGATACGCCATACGTTGGGCGGATTGAACACGCCAGCACTTGCGCCGCGGAGTTCGTTTGCGGCGTTCACGACTGTATGAATTTTACTGCTTGGCGTGGTTTTTAGCTACTCAGAACCGCTTTTGTGGGCGATAATTATAAGGCGTTGTTTGGAGATTGGCAATGTATAAGGGTAAGACAGTTTGCGTGGTTGTGCCGGCATACAACGAAGAAAAGCTGATCGGCAGGGTTCTTGAAACCATGCCCCATTATGTGGACAAGGTGGTAGTGGTTGATGACAAGAGCATAGACAAAACCGCAGAGATTGTCAGCAAGGCGGCTGAACAATCCAATGGCCGAATCATCCTTATTCAGCACAGCAAGAACCAGGGCGTCGGCGGGGCAATCGCGAGCGGCTATAAATGGGCACGTGATAACCAGATTGACGTTACGGCGGTTATGGCTGGCGACGCTCAAATGGACCCTGCCGACCTGCCGAATCTGTTAGGTCCAGTAGTAACAGGCCAGGTCGACTACGCTAAAGGAAATCGGCTTTTTACCGGCAACGCCTGGCAGGCCATACCGAAGATTCGATACCTGGGCAACTCCTATTTATCTTTGCTGACCAAGATCGCGTCCGGCTACTGGCACGTGGCGGATTCTCAAACAGGATATACGGCAATAAATTTAAGGGCTTTGGAAATTCTGGACCTGGACAAAATCTATAAAAGGTTTGGGATGCCAAATGACATGCTCGTGAAGCTGAATATCTATAACTTTAGAGTCCGCGATATCCCTGTTAAGCCGATCTACAATATCGGCGAAATATCCAAGATAAAATTGCGAAAAGTGATGATAACGCTATCGTGGCTGCTTTTGAGGGATTTTCTATATCGCCTTAAGGAAAAATACATAGTCAGGGACTTTCATCCGCTGGTTTTCTTTTATATGTTTGGTTTTCTCTTCAGCCTGGCGACTATTATCCTATTTATTAGGGTATTTTATATCTGGTTTACCGCCGGGCAGATTCCTCACATTAACGCGCTGGCTGCAATGTTCTCCTTTATTAGCTCCGTTCAGTTCACCCTTTTTGCGATGTGGTTCGATATGGAAAGTAATAAAGAGCTGAAATAAATCGGATCCGGCAACCCCGCGTAAAACGCGGGGCTAAATATTTAGCCTTAAGTGATGAGCTTTTAAGCAGGATTTGCCGCCCAAGATGAGAATTTTGGTTGAAATGACACATCCCGCGCACGTTCATTTTTTTCGCCACGCGATAGCAGAGTTCCAAAAGCGTGGGCACAAAGTTGCAGTAACCGCCAGAGATAAGGATGTCACAATCCAATTACTTAGCCATTACGGCATTACTTTCACCCAACTAAGTAAAGTGGGCCGGACAAAGACGTCCTTATTCGGTGAAATGTTAGTGCGTGATGCGAGATTGTTTCGATTCTGCCGTCGATTCAAGCCGGACATACTTACGGCAATCAGCGGCGTCTTCGCGGCACACGTTGGCTGGGTGCTGGGAAAACCGGTCATAGTCTGGGATGATACCGAAATTGCGACTGCGGCCCACAAAATTACGCACCCTTTTGTTACCGCTATTTATAGCCCGGATTGCTTCAAAAAATCGTTCGGCGACAAGCATCACCTGTACGCCGGTTTACACGAACTTGCTTATTTGCATCCCAAAAGATTTACCGCCGATAGCGAAGTTGTAAAAAGCCTGGGCGTTGATCCGGCAGAAAAGTATTGCATAATCCGGTTTGTTAGTTGGCAGGCGCATCACGATGCTTTCCAGCACGGCCTTATTGAGCGCGATAGACCAGGGTTCGTTGAGGAAATAGCCCGATATGCAAGGCCCTACATAACTTCTGAAAGCGCCCTGCCGGCCGAGCTTGAGCCTTACCGCCTGAATATACCCGTGCACCAGATACACCATATACTGGCATTTGCCGCGCTATATGTCGGCGAAGGAGCTACGATGGCCAGTGAATCCGCGATACTGGGCGTGCCCTCTGTGTATGTCAACACGCTAAGAGCAGGCACAATTGACATGCTCGGGCGCTATGGACTTATCAAACAAACAGCCGACACCGGGCAGGCTCTGCAATATTGCATCGACTGGCTCTGTGACTGTGCAGCTAAGGAAAAGTGCGCCGTTGCCCGCAGAAAGCTGCTCGCTGACAAAATTGATGTTACCGAATACATCGTGGCGACGATTGAAAGGTATCTCTAATGGAAATCTATCCCGGAATTTTCAAAAACGCAGTATTTCCGCTGGCAGAATTCTCTCAAGGAACTCACATTCTCAAAACCTTAAAGTTTCTTGAAGACAGCCAATGGTGGTCCTCGGATGAAGTTCGAGCCTTTCAGGAAGGCAGACTTCGGGAACTGATTCAACATTCATACACGAATGTGCCATACTATCGCTCGACCTTCGACAAGCTGGGATTAAAGCCGGAGGATATCAATTCGGTTGAGGACCTGCAAAAGCTGCCTGTCTTGAGCAAAGATATAATACGCAGGAACTTCCCGGATAATATGGTTGCCGGGAACATTCCCAGAGAGAAGCTCACGCTAAACCACAGCGGCGGTTCCACGGGTGAGCCTTTGCCGTACTATCAGGACCGCCAGGCGATAAGCTGGAGGTTCGGCTGTCTTTTTCGCTTTTGGCGGTGGGCCGGATATGAACTCGGCAAACGATGGATCAGACTGGACCTGATCGCGCACGATACGCCGGCACAAAAAGTTATGGATAGGCTTGGCCGATGTCTATTCATCCGCCTTTCCGCTATGAATCAGGATACGTTGCGTATCAGCATCGAGAGGATAAGAAGATACAACCCGCAGATTATCAGAGGATACGCCTCGCAGGTATTTTTGCTGGCAAAGTATCTGAAGGATAACGACATCAGGGATATAACACCGGCGTCGATCATAACGACCGGCGACATGCTATTTCCACATTACAGGCAGCTTATTGAAGAGCAATTTAACTGCCCGGTTTTTGACAATTATGGAGGAAACAGCATCGTAATTTCCAGTCAATGTGAGTCGGGAACGCACCACATCGCAGCGGAAAATATTGTCCTGGAATTTGTCAAGGACGACCGGCCGGTAAAACCCGGTGAATTGGGAACAGTTCTGGTTACAGATTTGAGCAATTATGGGATGCCCTTCATCCGATTCCGGATCGGAGACCTGGCCAGGCCGTTTCAAGAGAGATGCAAGTGCGGCCGAGGACTACCGGTGATGAGCTCCGTAGTGGGCAGAGACACCGATATTGTGGTAACTCCGGATGGCAACTACCTGGTCGCTTACTTCTTTGGTCACATATTCGAGGCCATGACTTCGGTGGATCAATTCCAGGTAGTGCAAGAAGCAGAGGATGAAATAGAGGTCAAGATCATCAAGAACGATAAGTTCTCCGAGCAAGATGCACAGCATATAAAAAATGCCATACGTCAAGGCTCTGGCGAAAAGCTAAAAATAAGGCTAAATTTTGTAGACAATATTCCCGTACCTCGATCCGGCAAGATTCGGCTTGTCATCTCTGAGATCGGCCAGCGCCATTTCGCACCACGATAAGTAAATAACAGGACTGAATCAATGCAAAGGAAGGTTATCTCAATAGGATCTGCCAATTACAGGCTAAGAAAAATGGCGCGCTTATGCGCTGACTGTGAGCGAGTCCTCGACGTTGGATGGGCTGCCACGCCAAACATCTATCTGAAGAATCCGCACGTGGTTGGATTAGATCTTCAAAAGGGCCAGCCCCCGAAGAACTACACATCATGCGTGGTCGGCAATGCAATGGATCTGCCCGAACCATTTGAGCCAAATTCATTTGACGCTCTGGTTGCAGGCGAAATCATCGAGCACATCGAATCGCCGCTGGAGTTTCTCCGGCGGTGCCACAAGACCCTAAAGCCAGGCGGTTTATTGGTGTTGTCTACTCCTAATCCGTTTTTCCCAGCAGAATTGCTGTTAACGATCGTACTTTCGCGGCGATATTACTATACCGAAGAACACGTTTGCCTTTATCCGCAGCGATGGTTGATCCGGCTTATGGAACGAGCAGGTTTTACCGATGTTAGACTTTACTCCGGCGGTGTGCCGGCGCCCATCATAGGGCGTATTCCGTTCCCCAGGACGTGGTGCTACGAGACAATAGCGGCAGGCAGGAAATAGACGTGAACAAATGGCTCAGCAATATTCTGGCGCTAATCATATTTGCTTTTCTTCTATGGTATCTGGCCGGGCACTGGGAACAGCTAAAGGTTATGCTAAAGCTGCGCCCGGAGCAGCTTGGCGCGATGTATTTTTTGTATTTTCTGTCTTTCTTAGTCAGCGCGTTGGTAGATAAATATCTACTGAACGCTCTGAATACCGAGGCGGGCTTCTGGAACATATTCTGGCTGAATAACTCCGCTTCGTTACTCAACTATGTCCCGATGAAATTCGGCACACTCTTTCGGGCAAACTATTTGAAGCGTCACTATGGTCTTGCCTACACGCGGTTTGCCACCTTCTTTTTTTATGTCATATTTTTGATGACTGCGCTGGCCGCAGCGGTAGGTCTGGCCGTACTGATGGCAATCTACGGACTGGCAAGATACGAAAACAGAATCCTTACCGGCGTATTCATCAGCACGATTGCTGTTTCATTGCTTTTCTTATTCGTGCCGCTGCCTATTCCCAGAGCAGCAGGACCGTTTAGTTCCATGCTGCGCAACTTTCTGTCAGGACGCACTCAAATTGCCAAAGAAACAAAAACAAATATCGTTGCAGCAGTATTGGTGTCTGTAAATTTCTTGGTCACGGCCTTACGCATCGGAATCATTTACCACAGTATAGGAAAGAGCATCCATCCTGCAGGTTATCTTATCCTGGGATCTCTGGGCTTTGTCGTCTTATTCATCGGGCTGACCCCCGGCGCATTGGGAATCAGGGAGCTTGTGCTGGGCTTCGGAGCAGTGGTCCTTGAAGTGCCGCTGGAGGTTGGACTCCTTGCGGCTATGATCGACCGGGCAATATCCATTAGTTACGCGTTCGTTGTAGGAGGCTGCTGTACTGTGTGGTTGTGGCGCAAATCTCCAAGCGACTTCAAAGAGCAGCAGAACAACTTGTAAATATCGAACTTAAAACTCAAGAGCTGGGATTTTTACTTTGTAGATCAAAAATCAAGTGAGGCAGCATTGGAGCTAACTCCGGCCCTCCGGGGTCGCCGTGAACAGACTCGAACTTGTACCGCTGCTGCAATTGCTGGATCAGCGGCACTAACTCCTGGACAGCAGGGATCAAGTAGTAGGGAAACATGCCGGTTTGGACCTTCTGTTGAATCTCCGCCCACGTCGTAGCCACTACAATCTCCCGGTCCAAATACCAGGCGACTTCAGGACGATAATGCTCGCCTTTAGCCTCGTTCTGCTCAACTTTCTGGCTCTGATAGCTCAAGAGCATCTTGTCCGGCGGAATCCTTTCGTTGAGCGCTTTGAAAAGCTTGACCCTTTCCGGCGAAAAGTGTCTGATGCTGTAATAATAGTTCACTCCTTTTATGCACGCTATCGTGATAACACCCACCAGAGCTGCCGTACATACTTTAGCCAGTGCTGGACGAGTCTTATCCAGAATGTCGGCAAGTGCCATAATCCCTAACGCGGCGGCGATCGCGACCAACGGAGAAAAGGGGCGCTCCCAGTAATGGTGCATCCAGAGTGCGCCTCGCAGAAGAGACAACTGAAAAAAGCCCGGCAAAAAAAGAAGCCAGAATTGAGGAAACCGCCTGGAGGCAGCCTGAGAGTTCTTGCGCGAAGTAGGAGCGTTCAGTACGAAAAGCTGGCCAAAGGTTAGATATGCAATAGCAATAATCAAAACCGGCAGGGTGAAGTTCATCACGGCGAATTCCCAGAACCTGGCGAACCATTTACCCCAGTCAAATTCGGTCATTTCACCTTTGCCCGCACGCCATTTATAAAGGGCGGTAATTTTGCTGAAATCCCACCCGTAACCTGCCGCCATGATAAGAAAATTCAAAACCAAACTCGACAGCGGGGCTATTATCAGTATTGTTAGCAAGGTTTTTTCCGGAACTTGCCTACGACGGATACAGCGGCAAAGGTAATGTAAGCCTATACCCAAAGCATAGAAAAAGCCTTCCCAGCTGAACTGAAGCGCAAAAAATAGGCTGGCTGCCAAGGCCCATTTGTGTATCGGCCCAGGCTCAGGCCCATCTTTCAGTCCTTTAATCAGTACCAGATAATACCAGATGGCCAACAGGCCCATCAATGTCACCCAGTATCCACAGCCGAAATAGCCATTAATAGGAAACAAAACGTAGATAAGACCTGCCAGAAGAGCCGTCCTATCCTCCAAAAGTCCTTTAAGGATTTTAAGCAAAACAAACAAAATCAACACCGACAATACACAATTGAGCAGCCGATAGCTCCATTCATTAACGCCAAAGACTGACATAAATAGCGCTAACGTGAGGACGGAAAGTTGCGGATGGTCGAAGTATCTTGCTGGATTTTTTGTCGGCGGATCACCCACTGCCCATGTGGAAGCACCTTTGGTATAGCCAAGACCGTACTTAATGTGTGCTCTCGCCGCCCAGGCCCCGCTGGCTTCGCCCCAGCTATGCAGGCCGTCGAAAGGCCGACCGATATCCCGGGCCATTATCGACACAAGCAGAATGCAGACAAGACCACCGAAAATCCAGAAGCTGCTATCCAACTTATCGTCTTGCACCTGAACAATCTTCTTCATAGCAATTTTCCTTAACCCCCAAATAAATCCTTCGACCCGGCTCAGGACGGGTTTGGGGGCTAAATATTTAGCCCCGCAACTTGTTGCGGGGTTCCGTCAGTCGCGCTGCCAGCTTGCCATCCCGACGAATAAATATACGCAAAAAAGGTAGATTATCTATGGAGCCTCGGTCTGGATTGCCGGGCAGAGGAATATATTGTTTTTGCGCCCACAGCACGAGTGGATGATTAGCTGGCACCTGGGCAAGGAGCATACTGACGAGCACTTCTGGTTTTTCTCGCTCCAGATCCGCCAGAGCCCTTTTAGTGTGCTGCTCGGCCAACGGGTTGTTTGCCAGGTCGGTTGACCATATCACACCGGTCGGCGGACGTCGGCCGGACCAGAAATATAATCCTGGGTCTATGCCCAGCACATAAAGTGTCTCTCCAGAGGCCAGCATCTTATCCAGCTCTTTAGCAACACGCTTGGCAATTAGATATTGTGGGCCTTGTTTCTGTATCGACCATTCGTCGGCAGAGTATTGGTACTGAGGCAGGACAAAACATAACAAAATAATCAGCCCCAGCACACCCGCCGCTACTTTGAGTTTTAAGTTTTGAGCTTTAAGTTTTGAGTTTCTTGTAGAGACCGCCCAGCCGGCACCCACAACCAGAGGGATGAGCCAGAGCTGATAATAGTGGTTGTAGTATCTGCCTGGAAGGGCTACAGCAAAATATGCACCGATGAGAAACCCAATCAGCAGCAACCACGGCCTGCGCGGGCCTTTGGCCAAGGCGTATATTGTTCCCGCAGCAGTGAGGATTATCAACACGGGCGTGCTTTTCATCGCTCGGGCAAAGAATTCGTATTTCAGTCCCCCCAGAATATTGGTGAGAAAATTGCCGCCCCTGCTCTGGGCGTAGTAGCCGGCATATTTGAAAATCGTATCGTAGAAAATGCCCAAACGTCCGGTGGCAGCGAAGTACGCGAAAACCGCGGCCCAAACCGCCACACCTACCGCCGCGACGACACAAATCTGTAAGAATGCCAACCTTAGCCTTCGGCGGTCATGAAGGAAAGATAATAAATAAAAAAGTCCCAGAAAAGCTGGAAAAGTAACAGCGACGGTTTTGTACAGAGTGGCAAGGGCAAAAAGTCCTCCGATAGCCAGCCATCTTAGAATTGAGAATCCTTCGGCTTTGCTCAGAGCCTGCCCTGAGCTTGTCGAAGGGACAGGCTTTCGACCTCTGTCTTCTGTCCTCTGCCTTCTGCCTTCTGCCAAAATAAGGGCAAAAGCCCAAACAAGGCAGGCGTTCATTGGCACTTCGATATTGGGCTGATTAGCCCAGAGCCAAAGGTCGTTGCAGATAACGGCCCAGAAAGCTGCGGCCCACAAGCCGCCGGCGACGCCGCCGTATGCCGCACCGGCCCTGTAACAGCCGAGTAAGGTTATTATCGCGGCAGCGACACCGATGAAATATACCTCACCCGGGCCATAGCCGACCAGGGCGTCCGCCAATGCGTAGGTCACAAAGATAGCGGGCGGCTTGCTATCCCAGAGATCCGAGTACAAAGCACGCCCGGCGAGCACTTCGTGGGCAATAACTGCGTGGCTGGTAATATCCCTCTCGAAAGGCTCGTTGTAGGTGTGCAGCCGCAGAAGGGCGATGAAAACAGCCAGAGCCACTAACACAGCGGGTAGCATATAGCGGATAGCATATAGACTAAACGCTCCACGCTGTACGCCGTACGCCGTAGCGCGTGACGGGCGCGACGCGCGACGACCGATCTTGGTTCTTTTCATAAAGCATGCTTATACATTATTTGACAAGGCAAAAAAAGCCTAAAAATATTGTTATTGGTTGAAAATGCGCTTGCATACCATATAATAGTAGTCTTGAAGGAGGTAGGAATTATGAACTTGCGGACCAATCTGCTCTTTGTGACGATTCCGGCAATTCTGGCTTTATATGGCTCAGCCTGGGCCGCACAGGAGCTCGACCAGTACCAGTGGACAGTTCCGGCGCCGCTACCACAGGTCAATAGCGACTCTGCGGAGGAGTGGTCGCCATTTTTGTCATACGATGGGCTGACACTTTACTTCGTACGGCTTTCCAGCGAAACCTTTTATTATGGACGATTATTCCAGGCTTCACGCAAGCAGCCTTTCGGGCTATTTACAGAGGTTCGAGAAATAAATGGGGCACTGAATTCCTCGCGTGCGCTTAATCTTTTTCCATGGGTTTCTTCCGACAATTTGCGGATGTACTATCACAACGAGTTTGCTGGCAGATTCATGCTGATGGTCAGCAGGCGAGCCTCGGTTAATGCCCCTTGGCCGGAGGGCACAAGTATTCTCGAACTCAACGCGCTTGGTCAGCATCTCCAAGCACCCAAGCTTACGTCCGACGAGTTGATCATCTTCTTCAATGCCTCGGACATTCCTGGTGGAAAGGGAGGACATGATATCTGGCAAGCTATCCGGCTCGACAAAAATTCGCCCTTCAGCACGCCAGCAAATCTATCGGAGATTAACACGATTGCCAATGAGGGTGCTCCGTCTGTTTCAGCCGATGGGCTTACGCTGGTCTTTCATTCAGACCGTAATGGTCCGTTCCAACTATTCCGCGCCACGCGCGGGTCTTTGGCTGAGCCGTTTGACAACATCGAGCACCTGTCGTTCGCCGACACACCTGGTGGTCATAGCATGCATCCATACCTTACCAGCGATGGCAGCACATTATATTTTGTTAGGCAACTTGGCGAAGACCAGACGACACGGAATATTTTTGTTTCTTTTCGCTTTACCCGGCCCACGGTTTACTATGTCGATGCGGCCTGCGGTAATGATTTGAATAATGGCTTCGACCATCAAGTTGCTTTTGCGACCATTCAGAAGGGCATCGATTCAGCGCAAAACGGCGAAAAGGTCATAGTATATCCCGGCACATACCTTGAGAATGTCAACTTCAGGGGCAAGAATATCACGCTAACGAGCACAGACCCAAATAATTTAGAAGTCGCAGCCGCAACGATTATTGACGGCGGCCAGAAAGGTTCAGCGGTAACTTTCAATAGCGGCGAAAATACTGATTGCATCTTAATCGGCTTTACAATTACAAACGGCCACAACGATTGTGGCGGCGGAATTTCTGCCAGTAACGCAAGCCCAACAGTGACAAACTGTGCCCTTACTGGTAACACGGCTAACCTCGGTGGTGCGATATACTGTTCCGACAACGGCGATGTGAGCGTGGAACATTGCACCATCAATAAAAACTCAGCAGGATTCGGCGGTGCAATATACTGCCTATTAAGCAGCCCACAACTATCAGATTGTATATTCAGCAAGAATCAAGGCACATGGGGAGGCGGTGCAGTATACAATGACAAAGCCGCACCAACCTTGAGTGATTGTAAATTTGATGATAATTCTACAAACGGTGACGGCGGTGGAATGTTCAACGATGTCAGTATAGCAAAATTATTGAATTGCACCTTTAGCTGTAACTCAGCGAGGGCCGGCGGCGGTATTTACTATGGACCTGGCTGTGAACCAACAATAATAGGCGGCAAAATTGCTCAGAATTATGCTGATTATGGTGGTGGAATCTATGTCACTGAGTGTATCAATGCAAGAGTAACAAACTGTTTTATAATTCAAAATATGGCAATACTCGGAGCCGGTATTTATTCTAATGATGCAGTCCTGACAATAAAACAGAGCGTCATCGGCGAAAATATAGCCCAGTATGGCGGCGCGGTCTTTTGCGATGCCCAGCCAGACGGCAAGCTCACAATGAATAATTGTACCCTTGCCGGCAACTCCGCCCTACTCGGTCGTTCGATAGCATGTGACTCTTTCTTCGGCAGCAGCAGTGTTACTGTGACAAACTCAATCCTTTACAACGGCGGCAACGAAATCTGGAACAATGATAATTCCAAGATTGTTATAACATACAGTGACATCCAGGGCGGCTGGCCAGGCCAAGGCAATATTGATGCCTATCCTGCGTTTGTCGACCTGATTGGCAGGGATTATCATTTATTACAAGGTTCACCCTGCATCGACTCTGGCGATCCAGCCTACGTACCTGGACCAAACGAAGCTGACCTCGATGGCAATCCACGAGTGATCGGTGAAGCGATAGATATAGGTGCTTTTGAATGTCAAGGCGTGATTGAACTGTCTGTGGATGAGTTTGAATTCGATGCCACAATAGGTTTCCCAGACCTGGCTGGCGAAATTCTCATCATACGAAATTCAGGAGCAGGAACGCTGAATTGGCAAATCAGCTATGATTGTAATTGGCTGGCTGTTAAACCCAATATGGGCAGTTCACAAGGCCAGGAAAACACAGCCTACCTCAGAGTCAATTCAACAGGCCTAAGTAAGGGTCGGTATCACTGCCAACTTACAGTTTCAGCCCCACTTGCTCTAAATAGCCCACAAACCGTACAGGTCACCTTGACCGTCCATAAGAACTGCTTTCCAGACAGTCCGGAATATGCCCAGCAGTATGCCGATTTTATGAACTATGCTGCTTACCGTGCCGACCCGAGTTGCTGGTGCGCCTCGTGGTCGGACGGCACTCACTATCAGTGCGATGGTGATGCTTCAGGCAGGACACAGACTTTCACCAACTATCGAGTGTTCACGGATGATTTGGCCCTGATTATCAAAAACTGGAAGAGAAAGATTGACACTGCCGATCCTTGTGCCGACATCGACCACAAGGCCCAACTTTTTCAGAAGTATCGCGTGTTCACTAACGATTTGGCGATTCTCATAACTAACTGGAAGAAACGTGACGACCAGTTGGCAAACAACTGCCCCCGTCCTGATGGGCAGTAACCACTCTGGAGCGTTACTGCATCGGAAATTTACTGCACAGCGCTTCTACCTTTTGTTTTATTTGGTTCTGGAAGGACCGGTCTATTCTGTACTCGGCGTCACTTATTATTTTCACTTTCCGCAGCACCGCATCTATCAACTGCGCTATGGCGTGCATTTCTTGCGGTCCCATGCCGTCTTTGGTGACGATAGGCGTGCCCAGTCTGATACCGCTGGTAATCGTGGGGCCTTTCTTATCGTAGGGCAGCCGATTCATATTGACAACTATGCCGCAATCCTCAAGGCATTTTTGCGCTACGATGCCGGTCAGCCCCCTTCGACTCGGCTCAGGGCAGGCTTCGCGCAAATTGGCAACGTTGACCAGAATCATGTGATTGTCCGTTCCGCCGGTTACTACATCGTGACCCAAATCCAGAAGACTTTTGGCCAGTGCCCTGGCATTTTCTATGATCTTAAATTGCCGCGTCCGGTACTCCTCGCAGAGTGTTTCTTTGAAGAAAACCGCCTTAGCGGCAATGTTGTTCAGATAGGGCGTTCCCTGCACGCCGGGAAACGTCGTTCTTTCTATGTGCTCCCACAAGGGCATAGATTTTGTCCCTACCTTTATTTTCTGGTCGTAGTCTTTGCCCATTATTATCAGGCCGCCCCGCGGCCCGCCCGGCTTGTAGGTGCTGGTGGTTGAAAAATGTGCATAATCCACAGGCGAAGGATGAGCACCGGCAATGACCAGGCCCGCGATGTGTGAAATATCCGCCAAAAGATACGCCCCAACTTCATCGGCAATCTCTCTGAACTTTTTGAAATCTATCGTTCGGCAATATGCGCTTGCGCCGCATATAATCAGCTTT
>Ga0172366_10003275_pt1 | contig 12766 bp, 14 predicted proteins | sample LakKivSesite69cm_FD_114533 | JGI IMG/M metagenome (GOLD analysis project Ga0172366, IMG submission 114533) | Sediment microbial communities from Lake Kivu, Rwanda - Sediment site 69cm | ecosystem: Environmental > Aquatic > Freshwater > Lake > Sediment | place: Rwanda: Western Province, Lake... | reverse complement strand
TCTCATAGATTGCTGCAATATTGCAGCTCCAATCCACGGCAACGAATCCGCTCGCTAAGTATTTCAAATATTGGAGCATAAACGCCCAGCTATTAACTAATTATTCCCCGAAAAGTTGCTTTTCGTTGAAAAAATAAAGCTGAAAAAGGCCAAGTATTCGCTTTCGAATGTTGAGGATCTGCCAACCTTTATAATTATTGATGATGAGCAGCTGCTTTTGCTTATTGGAAGGAATGGAAAAAAGTAAGTTGCAGCCTTATGGACGAATTATGATGCTTTCGTGAAAGCTTTAAAACGCTTTTCCTTGAATTATGGAATAACGATTCTTAGATTTCTCCTTTAATTTTGAATTTAATTTTCTGCCACATGTAATTAGCTAACGCTCTTGCTTCCTTGTCAATTGCTATTAAAACCGTAAGATAAAGAATTGCTCCCGCTGCTGTTATGCCTAAAGTAAACAATAGTCTTGTTGGATGTGAAATTAAAAATAGAATGAATGCCATAACAACTGAAGCCAAAACATATTTTGCAATGTTCTTCCACGGAATATTCAGCTTAACCATTTTGCGTATAATGACATATAAGACTAGAAACATTGCTGAACGGCGCGCGCGAGCGCTAAATAGGGCGAAACTGGAGTACTGTAGTCTAATTTCGCTCTTCGTCAAAGTGTTTCACTTGCATGTAGTTTGAGTTTTGTTGGTATGAATTTATGTTTAAATGTTTTTAAATATGATTCCGTTTGACAAGGTGAGAGAAGAGGATACATTAATAACAAAAGAGCAGTACAGTGCATGGGCAAATATGTTTGATTTAATTCTGTATTTTATGTTCTTGGCTGTCACGTATTCCTTCTTTCTATTATTTGTGTTGTACCTAAAGCTCATAGGCGAAGACAACCTAGAAGATGTAACGTCTTTAAATTTTCCTTCGGGAAAATGTTTTATTAATTTTGAATTGACATAGAATCGCGAGGCAGTGAAGGCAGTGCGGATATGCTATTTAGCTAACGCTTCGAGTGTTCACACTCGCAGATGGGTCAAGTATTTCGTTGAAAAAGGGCACGAAATCCATGTAATTTCTTTTGAAGATGCCCGAATAGAAGGGACAACTGTTCACGTTATGAAACTTCCAATGCTTGTTAAGAGTGCCACATTTCCGCTTAAAATTGTGTCTATCTATAGAATAAAAGCATTAATCAATAGAATAAAGCCAGATATTTTGCATGCGCATTATGTAACCAATTATGGGCTTTTCGGTGCACTGTGTAATTTCAATCCATTCGTAGTCACAGCTTGGGGTTCAGATGTTTTGATTGTTCCTGAGGCTCGCTTTGTATCAATGATAAAAAAGTACATTGCAATCTATACATTGAGAAAAGCGGATTTAATCACTACGGATTCCCTTTCTTCGATAAGGACAATTGGAGGTTTCGGAGTTGATGAGGAAAAGGTGAAGCTGATTGTTCATGGTGTGGATTTAAGAGTATTCCATCAAATCGAGAATAGCGAGGAGTTTAAAAAAGAGCTGTGCATACCGCAAAATTATCAGGTTGTTATAAGTACGCGTAATCTCGAGCTGGTTTATGATGTTGGTACTCTTATTAAAGCAATACCGTATGTCATTGATGAATGTCCGAATACGTATTTTCTTATAGTTGGTGAAGGGACATTAAGGCATCAACTTGAAGAGTTGGCGCATAAACTTGGCGTTGCCGGAAATGTCAGATTTGTGGGTTCAGTTTCCAATAATGTGATGCCTAAATTTCTGGGAGTATCTAATATTTACGTTTCTGCTTCTCTTTCTGATACTAGGTCTGTTAGCTTGCTTGAAGCGATGACTAATGGACTGCCGGTTGTTGTTACCGATTTAGAGGGGAATAAGGAATGCGTAAAAGAAGGAGTGAATGGGTTCTTATTTCCTAAAGGAGATTTTAAAGCGTTAGCCGAAAAAATAATTTATTTACTTAGAGATGAAGATACAAGGAGAAGGTTTGGTGTCATCAATAGACGGTATGTGGAAAAAGAAGGCAACTATGAGAAGGAGATGAGGAAAATGGGAAAGCTATATAAAGGATTAGTTGAGGCGTATAAAATATGAGAATTTTGATGACTGGAGGAGCGGGCTTCATTGGAAGCCACTTATCTGAAAAATATACTCTCGAAGGTCATACAGTGCTTTGTTTAGATAACTTTATGAATGGTGACTTAGGGAACATACGCGGTTTATTAAATTACAGAAATTTTAAGTTAATAAATGGCGACGTAAGGGACTTTGATCTCTTAGAGAAGATTGTTAAAGATGTAGATGTCGTCATTCATTTGGCAGCGCAGATTCATGTTGACAGGTCAATACTTGAACCAAAGTTAACCTATGATGTTAACATCTTTGGAACACTGAATATACTAGAGTTAGCGCGAAGATATGACATAAACAAGGTGATTCACACATCTACAAGCGAGGTATATGGCTCTGCTCAGTATGTTCCAATGGATGAAAATCACCCTTTAGATGCCCCTCATCCTTATGGAGCTAGTAAGGTAGCAGCGGATAGAATGTGCAATGCGTACATTCAAACGTATGGTGTGAATGTCTGCGTTATGAGGCCCTTTAACGCGTTTGGTCCTAGGCAAAAAGATACTGGATATGGTGGGGTTATATCTATTTTTGTGAAACGTAGCTTAAGCGGTACGCCTCCCATAATATATGGTGATGGAATGCAAACGAGAGATTATACTTATGTGAAGGATCTCGTTAGAGCCTACGACCTGATTCTTAAGTATAAGAAGCCAATGAGGGAACCAATAAACTTTGGAACGGGAAGAGAAATTAGGATAATAGATTTAGCGCGTAAAATAATCGAGTTATGTGGTAAGAAAGGGAGAATAAAACCAGTTCATGTTGCACCAAGACCTGGGGAAGTTGGAAGATTGGTTGCGGATTATGCGAAAGCAAAGAAACTTCTAGGATGGGAGCCTGAGTACACGTTTGAGAAGGGCTTAATAGAGTTCATAAAGTGGTATAGGTCTTACAAGTTTGAAGAATGGGTTAAGCCAGGCTGAGGATTATTTTGAAAGGCTGGAGGATTCCGCTCTATAGAATATACTGGGATGAAGAGGACAAAAAGTCGGTAATGAAAGTCATCGAAAGAGGAAGTTACTGGGCAATTGGACCCGAGTTAGAGAAATTTGAGAAACTTGTAGCGGATTACATTGGTAAGAAATATGGGGTTTCCTTTAACTCGGGAACATCAGCATTGCATGCGATTCTCTTAGCTTACGACTTAAAAGTGGGGGACGAAGTAATAGTTCCATCCTTTACATTTATAGCCACAGCGAATGCCGCCCTTTTCGTCGGAGCTAAACCCGTTTTCGCGGACGTTGAAGAGGAAACTTTTGGCATTTCTCCATCTGATGTTCAAGAGAAAATAACTCGCAAAACGAAGGCTATAATGCCAATTCATTATGGGGGTTTGCCATGTCGTATTAAGGAACTACAGGAAATAGCCAAAGATAACGACCTCATTCTTATTGAAGATGCGGCGGAATCTATAGGAGCATCAATTGATGGAAAGAAAGTGGGGTCATTTTCTGATGCTACTATTTTTAGCTTTTGTGGAAACAAGGTGATAACAACAGGCGAAGGGGGAATGGTTGTAACTGATTCAAAAAAGATATGGGAAAGGCTGAAACTAATCTGTTCCCATGGGCGATTAGAAGTGGAACCGTACTTTTCAACCACTAAGTCATTAGACTACGTCACCTTGGGGTACAATTGGAGAATGTCAAGTATCACGGCTGCTTTGGGCTTTTCACAGATGAAAAAGTTGGAAAAGGTCATAGAAATGAGACGAAGAAACGTCGAATACCTAGAAAGCAAACTTTCCAAAATATCCGACATTGAGTTGCAAAATCCGCCCAAGGGATATTTTCATGTTTACCAAATGTACACAATTCGAGTTAAGGGAGGGAAAGATGTTAGAGACGCTCTTAAGGAACACTTGGCGAAGAAGGGAATAATGAGTAAAGTGTACTTTGACCCAGTGCACTTGACTTCCTTTTATAGAAGAAAATTTAAGCATAAAAAAGGTGAATTACCTATAACTGAAAAACTTTCAGAAGAGGTTTTAACCTTGCCGATGTATCCGACGCTGCATAAAGAAGAAATGGATTACATTGCTAAAAGCATAAGCGAATTTAAGGGCACATGACTGATGAGCGTATTTGTTATAGGAAAGTAAATATTCAGAATTTATTAAGAAGTGTTTCTTGGAAGGGAAAAAGGGTGAAGATATTAATAACTGGTGGTGCTGGGTTTATAGGTTCGCACTTGGCAGTGAAGTTAGCAGAAAGATATGAGGTTATTGCTTTAGATAACTTTGATCCTTATTATGACGTTAAAATAAAAGAGGAAAGTGTGAAAATTATTTGTAACAAAGGTGCTAAATTCGTATTCGGTGATGTAACAGATTACGATTTCGTACTGAAAATAATCAAAGAAAACGATACAGAAGTTATTTTTCATGAAGCTGCGAGACCTGGGGTAAGATACTCTATAAAAGATCCTTTTCTTCCAAACAAAGTGAATGTGATAGGCACACTAAACATTTTGAAAGCTTCTTTAGATTCAAATGTAAAGAAGGTCATTAATGCCTCTTCTTCTTCTGTTTATGGAAAAGTGGAATATCTACCATTTGATGAAAATCATCCTACTCAACCAATCTCTCCATATGGAGTTTCAAAGTTAGCGGCGGAGAATTATTGTAGAGTTTTCTATGAGGTTTATGGACTAAAAACAATAACGTTACGATATTTCACAGTGTATGGTCCCAGAATGCGACCTGATTTAGCAATTCCTATATTTACAAAATCGCTTTTAAACAATGAGCAACCAATAGTTTTCGGTGACGGTGAACAGACGAGGGATTTTACGTATATTGATGATGTGATAGAGGCAAATTTAAGGCTTTTAAACATAAATGAGGGATACGGTGAAGCCTTGAACATAGGAAGCGGTCGGAGAGTTACTATTAATTATGTAATTGATGTTTTGAAAAATCTCGTTAATTCAAACATAGAGCCGAAGTATATCGAGCCTATCAAAGGAGATGTAAGGGATACTTTAGCAAATATTAACAAGGCCAAAAAAATTATGGGATATGAACCAAAGATATCCTTGGAAGAGGGGTTAAGGAAATTCGTTGAATGGTATAAAGATAATCCGAGTTTTTATGGATGAGAAGAATGGTTAAGGTCAGCGTTATAGTTCCGGTATACAATGGTGAAAAATACATTCGCGAAGCTATAGATAATATATTAAATCAATCATACAAGGACTTTGAAGTTATAGTGATTGATGATGGCTCAAAAGATAATACATTAAGTATAATCAAGGAATACGCTGGCAAAATAAGGTGGAAGTCACAAAAAAACAAAGGACAAGCTTCTGCGATAAATGAAGGGATTAAAATGGCCAAAGGCGAATACGTAGCTTATTTAGATGCTGACGATGTGTGTATGCCACAAAGGCTTGAAATTCAGGTGAAATATTTAGATGAGCACCCAGATGTTGGGTTAGTATATTCTAGTTTTTGCCAAGTAAATAGCATTGGAAAGATTCAGCGAATAATAAAGGCGGTTCCCTATGATCATTTTGTTTTGCTTCAAAAAGATTACATTGCAAGAAGTGCTGTTATGCATCGGAAAAAATGTTTAGACAAGGTTGGCTTGTTTGATGAAGGCATTACTGGCGATGACGATTGGGATATGTGGATAAGAATTTCAGAAAAATTTGGAGTAGATTATGTAGAGAGGCCATTAGTAAAATATAGGGTGCATGGTGAACAGATTTCCTTAGTGAGATCCAAAAAGTTAGCTTATAGAAGATATACAACAATGAGAATAGTGGAGAAAGCATGTGCAAGGAGAAAGAATTCATTCTGGCTAAAAATTAAGCTATTGAGGGCAAAAGTTGAAAGAAAAATAGGTGAAACGTTTCCTATACTTGATAAAAATTCTTTTGCTAGAATTTGGCGGGGAGCTGATATTGTGCTGGACTGGATGGAAAGAACGTTAATTCGTATATCGATGCGCCTTTAGGCAAAAGCAGTTTTTTTTATGTTTTCTCAGCTACACAATAGTTATAGCATCTTGGTATTTTTATGAATCTACTAATTTTAGGGATGGAAATTGGTAAGCTTACACTGGAGTTTAGATGGATTATTTTGAAGTGTGTTGAAATTAACTCTGCAAACTCTTTTTTGGTATATTCCTTCAGGTGTTCTATGTTTTTGTGTGTTACTTGGAGAAATTTCATGTAGGGATTCGAAAGGTTCGGTGTCGATATGATTATCTTTCCATGTGGCTTTAAAATCCTTCTTGCTTCTTTCAAAAGCATTTTTCCGTCATTGTAATTAATATGTTCCAACGTCTCCGATGCTACAACGGTGTCAAATGAATTATCAGAAAAGGGTAAGTTGGTACAGGTTGCTATCACAAGTGATATTTTTGGATTTTTCTTTTTAGCGATTTTAATTGCTTCTTTTGATATGTCTTCTCCAGCCACTTCTTTGAATTTTTTAAGAATTTGTGACGTTATATATGCGTCGCCACAACCTACGTCGATTATCTTTCCTCGTCCAAACTCATCCACAAGGTTCAGGATTATTCTGGTATGCTGGATATAGAAAGCATCTTTACTTTTAATATGGTCCCAATGATATGCTTTTTTATTATGATAGAGTTTTTCATAGTATTCTTTCATGGAATCTCTGTTCCTATTAAGCAATATTGTCGACATATTTGAGATAAGTGGTTCGGCTCTCTCATCTATGTTTTTCGAAACTTTATGTTTAAGCGTACCGATGTGTGCGCTGGAATTTTTAATTTGAAAGCATACAATATTATGAAGATCAGGGAGCTTGATATTAAAAAAGGCGCGCGTTTTTCCAAAGATAATGAACGATATTAGAGCGCGCGCTCATGGTGCATCATAGATTCCTTCTAAAACTCACTATTGCTCGTTGAAATACACTTTCCATGTTTTTTGCGTATTTTTCCCATGATAAGTTGCTTTTCACGTATTCATAGGCATGTTCGCCAAGCTTCTTGCGTGACTTGGGGTTATTCATTAGTAATTCTGCCTGTTCTCCTATCTCTTTCGGTTTTGCATGGTCAACAATTATTCCATTTACTCCACTTTGAATAATTTCAGATGCACCACAATTTTTAGAAACTATTACTGGCTTGCCAGCAGCCATAGCCTCAGTCACTGCTAATCCCCATGTTATTTGCGAAGGAAAGACGAACACGTCACAAGCGGCATACACTCTAGCAAGCTCTTCGTCACTTTTAGTATGCCAAAACAGCACTTTATCCTTGACGCCCAAATTTTCGCTTAACCTCGTTAGCTCTTCTCGTGGGCCAGCGCGGCCACCACCATCTAGAATCAACTTAACATTGTCATAATTTCTAGACAAGCAATAAAGCGCCATTATAGAATCGGATTGTCGCCTCACAGGATCTATATTGCCAACTTGGAGTAAAACAAAGTCGTTTTCAAGATCATGTTTTCTTCTAACATCTTTTCCGGAGGCATTATGAAATAAATCAATGTCTACGCCGCTTCTAACTACTCTAGCTGACCTATTATAAGCTTTCTTAACATGCCCAGCCGCAATATGCGATAAAGCCACGATCTCATCAATGTACTTAACAGCAACCTTATCTAACACCCCAAAAAGGGGCCAATAAATCTTTCTTACTTTTCTACGTTTCCAAGCGAAAAACCAGAATGGTGGTTCATTACACATCCATACAACTGGAACTCTTAATCTTTTCTTTGCAATAAAGGCAGCCCATTCTGTAGGGAAGTTATGATTATTGATTATATCAAATCCTTTTGGTATCGTTCTTCCCAAGCTAAGCATGGATGGAAGCTCGGATGTGTAGAAGGGCGCGCTCCGTACAATTCTTTGAAGCCACATTCTTACATTAGAGATCCCGTGAACTTCTTTGATGGATGAATTGGATGAACTGCTATTGTACCTAAATGGAATAAGGGGGTTTGGGACAACATTCACTGTTACCTGCTTCAATAGCTCGGGATAACATGTTTCTTCATTAACAGCATTTGTGAATATTTCTACTTCGTTTCCAGCTTTTTGCAGTTCAATGGTTAGGCTTAAAATCTGTCTGTGTGCGCCGCCACGTCCCAATAAAGGTGTATGAATCATCGCAATTCTCATAGTTTACGTCATCCGAGTCAAACTAAAATTAATTAAAGTCTTATTTTTATATTTAGTTGTTTCAGAGATCAAGAAATTAACTAAGGAGGCGTGTAAACATGAAAGCAAAGATCCAAACAGCAGTCGTCTTAGTTGGTGGAGCAGGATTACGAATGCGACCCCTCACAGGAGATATGCCAAAATGCATGATAGGATTACATGGTAAACCTTTGATACAATGGACGCTGACTTGGCTAAAGGAGTACTGTTTTAAGCATATTGTCCTAGGAGTCGCATACCGCAAGAAGACAATAATGAACTACATCAGAGAAAATCCGATGGGCCTAAACATAGATTTTAGCGAACACACGGTGGAAGGCGAAACTGGAGAAGGCTTCCGACTAGCCATTGAAAGATATGTAAATGACGAGAATTTCTTAGGTATGAACGGAGACGAATTCACCAATCTAAATCTTCAAAAACTTGCCGAGTTCCACCTAAAACATAAACCAATTGCGACACTAGCTGTTTCACCCATGAAATCGCCTTTTGGAATATTGGAAATCGACGGTGACGACATAATCGGGTTTAAAGAAAAACCAGTTCTTGAGGATAAACTTGTGAGCATAGGCATCTATGTTTTTAACCGTGCGATTTTAGATTATATACCGAAGAGAGGGTCTATAGAGAAAACAACATTCCAGTTTCTCGCAAAAAATAGACTCCTTAAGGCATATAGGCTCGGTAAGAATGAGCGGTGGTTAACTATTAATAGTATTAAAGATTTATCTGTGGCAGAGAAGGAGTTTGCATCTATAAGGAGATTATAAAATGGTGAAAGTGTTAGTAACTGGCATATTAGGGTTCATAGGAAGCCATCTGGCGGAGAAATTAATTGAAGATGGATATCAACTCTACGGAGTTGTCCGCCGAGTTGCAAACAGAAAATTTGACATCGTCGAGAAAATTTTAAGAGATATAACGCTGGTCACAGGGGACATCACCGATTACGTATCTATTCGCAACGTATTAAAAACCGCAAACCCGGACATCATTATTCACTTGGCAGCGCTTACGCCTGTCCGCGACTCATTTGAACGTCCTTTCGAATATCAGCAAGCAAATCTTGTCGGGACAATGAATGTTGCGCATGCGATGCTGGAACTTCCGGATCCGCAAACAAGGAGATTGATTGCCGCATCAACGGCAGGGGTATATGGTTTACAAGGAAAAGAGCCACTGAAAGAGAGCCTCGCGTTAAAACCTACAAGTCCTTATGCCGTTAGCAAGGCTGCGGCAGACCTTTATCTCCAGATGATGCTCCACACGTACGACTTAAATTGCACTGTATTGAGACCCACAAACAGCTATGGTAGGAAATTCGATACTAGCTTCGTGATTGAATACCTGGTTACCCAGATGCTTAAGGGCGAAAAAATCTATGTTGGCGCACCAAACTCTGTTAGAGATTACATGTACGTAGATGACCATGTGAACGCTTACTTTCTTGCTATAAAGAGCACCAGAGCGAGGGGTCAAGTTTATAATGTTGGAACTGGAGTTGGTAAAAGCAACAAAGAATTGACCGAAATGATAGCTGAAAAAATTGGATACGACAAAAAAAAGATAGTGTTCGGTTCGTATCCTCTTGGCTACCCATATCGCCCTCCAATTTCTGATCAGCCGTACATAGTGTTAGACTCTAATAAAATCAAAAAAGAACTAAACTGGGCGCCTAAAGTTTCTCTTAGCGAGGGCCTGGATAAAGTTATCTCGTATTTCAAAAAGTAAACGCTAAAAATAAGCAATGATATAAAAAAACACCTTATAGCTAACACAAAAGGAGCTTATCACTGGATCTTTTAATCATATATAATAGGCTTTTGTTTATTGGTTCTGTTAACTCTTAGGGTCTTAAGAGAATTTTGGATAGGTCTGTTAACTAGAGGGCTTTTTCTTGTTTATAATCCCATATATCTTTTTATAGATCAATAAACCGTAATTCCTCTTCAGGAGGGTAGAATGACCCATTCTAAAAGAAATTTTGATCACAGTTTATGCTAAGGGAAAGGGAACATTCTTGGCATTGAAAACAACTAGGAATTTTTGGGTTGTTCTAAGATTCAGAAATCCCGAAGAAAAGAAAAAGATAACGTTTCATAATGGATACACTATGAACCTTAATTTAGGGGAGTACGTGGCTATTAGAAACACCTTGTCCAAGGGGTACAGTTTAGAACATGCAAATGGTTTGCTTCATGTCCAGAAAGGCAAGATTCAACTTGTTGGTCCAATATGGCTTCTCACCTCTGTTCTTTCTGAGGGCATCGACAAGATTTACGTTGTAGATTGTAAGGACAAAGTTGTTTTGGATGTCGGTGGATTTATCGGAGATACAGCCGTATTTTTCGGAGCGTGGGGAGCGCGAAAAGTGATCATTTATGAGCCAGTTCTTGACCATCATAGATTCATTGATCTAAACGTCAAATTAAATCATGTTAATGCTGAAATCCATCAAGAAGGGATAGGAGATGATGATGGATACGAAACAATTCACTACGACATCATAAATGCTGGCTTCGGTCTTAGCAACAAAGGTACGAAGAAAATCAAGATAAAAATCAGAAACGTGAGAAAAGTAATAGAAGAAAGTGGTGCTGACATAGCAAAATTCGATTGTGAAGGTGCAGAATGTAGCCTAGTCAGAGTACCAAGCGAAGTTCTGAGGAAAGTCGGATTCTACATGATAGAAATCCATAGTCTTCAAACTAGGAGTGCCTTGTTAGATAAATTCAGAACGTCAGGTTTCATCTTGATTCAAGAAATCCCGAATAAATCGTATAAGGAAGTATCGACCGTTTTTCTGAAAAGAGAGAACGATTAAGGTTTTCGTTTCAGTTTGGTCTTTTGCTGTTGTTCTTCTGGCAACAACAGATTTTTGCTTGCCTTCTTGATTAGGAACAACCATTTTGCTTCATCACATTCTATATTTGCTTTCTGTGCAGATGTTTTTCCATTTAATGGACTGTGCGGCCTCAAGAAATTGTAGTAGATTCTCATTCCATCCATGATTGTCTGCGCTGTGGCTTCATAGTCGAGTCCTCTCAGAACGTTGTTCCTCTGCCTTATCGTTCCGTACAGTCTCTCAACTATGTTGTTGTTTGAACAGTCTCTAATGTTCTGTATTCTAACGTGTTCTGTTCTCGGTGCTTTCATTGTGTAGCACTCTTTCCACCAGATGGGAGACAATTTGATCTCGCTCCATAATTTGTTCACTTCTATGCTTCTATTCATGGGAGAGGGAGGGCAAATGTTGTGAAAGGCAATAATTCCTCCTTTGCCAACTAACGTGCCGTACATTTAGCGCGCGCTCTGGAGCCGCTGCCCTAGTTTCCGTGCTTCTAAGAATATCTTCCTTATGCTGTCTCCTTCATCAACTCAACTGTAGCGCATGTTCTTCTTGTACCATTCTATTGTTCTCTTAAGCCCCTCTACGAAATCGGTTTTTGACTCAAACCCAAACTCCTTTTTCGCCTTGCTAGTGTCAAGTCTTCTGCGCGGCTGTCCATCAGGTTTAGACATATCCCACACGATTTTTCCTTCATATCCGACGAGTTCCGCTATCAAAGAGACAAGTTCCGCTATGGTTATTTCCTTGCCCGACCCTAGATTGATCGGGTCAGGTTTGTTGTATTTTTCGGTGGCGAGGAGTATTCCTTCGGCTGCGTCTTCCACATACAGAAATTCTCTAGAGGCTTTTCCAGTTCCCCACACCACTACCTCATCTTTTCCTTCTATTTTTGCGTCAACCATCTTTTTTATAAGCCCTGGAATTACATGGGAATTTTCAGGGTCAAAATTGTCTCTCGGCCCATACAAGTTGACAGGCAGCAAATAAATAGCATTAAAACCATACTGCTGTCTATATGCTTGAGCTTGGACTAGGAGGATTTTCTTAGCGATGCCATAGGACGCGTTCGTTTCTTCTGGGTATCCGTTCCATAAATCTTCTTCTCTGAAAGGAACAGGGGTGTATTTCGGATATGCGCACACAGTTCCTATAGCCACATACTTTTCTACTCCTTCCTGTCTAGCAGCTTCCATCAATTGAATTCCCATTATAGCGTTATCATAGAATAAAGTGGCGGGATACTTCTTGTTAAATCCTATACCTCCAACTTTACCTGCTAAATGAATAACAATGTCCATATCCGTAACGGCTCTTACACAATTCTCCCATTTTATCAGATCTATCTCTTTACTTCTAGGAACTCGAATATTTTCAGGCTTGACTCCTCTTTCTTTTATGAGCTTGTGAACTATGAAAGAACCGAAGAACCCAGCTCCACCAGTCACTAGCACCTTCTTATTTGCCCAAAATTTCATTTTAATCTACCTTCCACCATCTACCCGAAAACCTCTTTTCCAAGATTTCATCTCCCTCTCCAATAGGCTCTAAACCTATTTTACGCATGTCTGCGTCCACCATTATTTTCACTAGATCTTCAAATTTAATCTTCGGCACCCAACCTAATTTCTTCT